>LDZQ01000380.1_pt1 | contig 58758 bp, 49 predicted proteins | sample 615361 | NCBI WGS metagenome assembly LDZQ01 (sample SAMN03408297, study PRJNA278302) | terrestrial metagenome | isolation source: oil reservoir sample I2 | place: USA: Alaska, North Slope, Ivishak formation | collected 2013 | reverse complement strand
ACAAGCCCTGATACAAGAACCGCGATGTCCGGCTGTATCCTCCGCTTTTTTTCCACGCCGTTTCCTCCATACAATTAAATACAATTAAGAGTATTCTCAAACATTCTATCATAAACCCATTTTGTTGTACGAACAGCTCGCGATGAACGATAAATTTTTCATCACAATTGACGACAGTGGATTTCTGATGTTTCGATAACGCTTCATCCAGGGATCGCTTCACACTGGCTCAAATTCAGTGAACGTAGTACAGAGCTCTGCCATAATGATAGTTTTTATCAAAGGAACGGAGAACATCGCTGTTCTGCACACGATGTGAAACGTTCCTCGTTTGTTCACTCCGTCTGGTTTTGAAAGGCATAACAGAAAAGCCGGGGCATCTTCACCCGGCCGTTTTTCGGTCAATCAAATGTCATCTTCCCATTTTAGATATGGATAACCATCGTTCTTCGTGGTGTCGAACTCCCAAAGATCTGCGAAATCCCAGTTCCAAGCTTCTGTATCCTTACCCTATGTCGGGAAAAGTCCAGGCTGTAGGTTATGCCGTACTGCTTTAAGGCTATGGAGTTTACGAACTTTTGCTGAAAAACAACAGGTCTTTGGGTTTTCCTGCGCTCCTTTGTTTCCTGGAGAGTGTTTTTGATCTTGTCGGCTTTGCTCACAATTTACTTTCCCTTCTGTTGTACATTACCATCATTAGAAAAACTGCAATATATCTAACAAAAAGCAGCCTTTCATCCCACCCTTGAAAGAGTACATTTTCCCGGCGGGCTGTCGTAAGAACCAAGATTATAACCTAATTTAAGTACATCACACTTTTGAATTGCACACATCACTCTGCGGTCATAGTACCTTGAGAAATTCATTCTCACAGCTGTTTAAAGTGAAAACCTCAAGAAACGAATCTGTTCATATGGACAAATGTTGCTGTCATTTCTTTTTGCTATTTGAATATCTCTGGGTGTTTCAGATGCTGAAACAGTTGAGGGTGATCTCGCGCAAGGTTCTCGTTCTCTATGAAGAACTCAAGTCAATACACGATGCGCTCGGAGTCAGATGCAATGGCTGTCGGTTGTGTTGCCAGACAGCCGCGTACAATATCGAAGCGACGATGCTGGAGTTCATCCCACTGGCCCTTCACCTGATCGAAAATGGCGAATTTGATAAGTGGTTCGAAAAGGCTCAGAGAGCCGTGCCAACCGACAGATGTGTGCTCCTTGTGGATGAATCCACCAAGATAGAAGGTGGCTGTTCTTTTTACGATTACAGGCCGCTGGTGTGTCGGCTGTTTTCAGCGAGTTATGTCAGAAGAAGGAACATCGAAGTTTTGTCCTGTCAGTTCCTCAAGCGGGAGCTTTCGAAGAAAATGGATCGATTGGTGGATGCGCAGAAGTATTTTGACTGTCTCTACGATATTGATCCATACCTCGCAGTTCAGAAGCGAGACATCAACACCGCCTTCAAACAAGCTTTGGAGTATGTGGGAATGAAATTTTTGTTGAACACACCCCCATCTTTGCCCTTCGCGAGCTGAGAAAATTCTAATTCTATAATATAATAGTCATCGGCTGGAAGGAGCTTTCATATGCCGAAAGACTTGACCGAAGGTAGTCTCAGCAAGAACCTTCTGTACATGGCTGTGCCCACGATGGGCGGTTTTGCCGTTCAGGTGCTTTACGATATCGTTGATATGTTCTGGATCGGCAAAATTTCTGCGCGTGCGATAGCTGGCGTAGCCGTGTTTTCATCAATTTTCTGGCTCGTGTCGGTTTTGAACGAGATCATCGGCACCGGTTCGGTATCCATGATATCTCAAGCATATGGGGCTAAGAACTACGAACGTGTGAACCGCACGATCGAACAGACGATAGTGTTCAAAATATTCGTCGCGTTGATCGCAACGATCCTGCTGATACTCTTTCTCAGGCCTTTGCTGATGTTCTTCAGTAAAGATCAGGAAGTCATCTCGGCAGGGCTCGATTATGGTTTCTGGAGAATATTCTTTCTGCCCATCTTCTTTGCCACTTATTCCACTTACACAGCGCTACGAAACACTGGTGAATCGAAGCTGCCGAACGTCATGATGGCGGTCGGTGCGGTCATGAACATGGCCCTGGATCCCGTATTCATGTTCGAACGCGTTCCTGGTTTCAATGTCAGGGGTTTAGGACTTGGTGTCAAGGGTGCGGCGATCGCGACCGTTGTGGCTTCGTCCGTCGTGTTCGTCTGGGGATTGGTCGTGTTGTTCAGAGGACAGGGTGTGATCAAGATAACGCTGAGTGGTTTGTTCAAGCTGGACTGGTCTATAGACAAAAAGCTTTTGACAGTGGGGTTACCGAGTGGGATCGAGATGTTTTTGAGAAACCTTTCGAACATGGTCATGGTCAAACTGTTCAGCATCTATGGCTCTACGGTCCTGGCTGCGATAGGTATCGTTGACCGCATGATAGGGCTTGCGGTCGTTCCTCTGATGGGCTTTTCCATCGGGACGAGCACCATAGTTGGCCAGTGTCTGGGGGCGAACAAGATCGATAGGGCAGAACGAACCGTGTTGCTCGCCGCGCTGTACAACGCGCTTTTCCTTTCAATCCTCGTCGTGCTCGCGAACATATCGCCACAGTTGGTCATCGAGCTCTTCACGAAAGATCCAGACGTGGTTCGTGAGGGTGCCTTCGCTATAAGAATCGGTTCCTGGGCGGTGCTCATAGCAGGTTTTTCCGTTTCTCTGATGAGTGCCTTTTTCGGCGCAGGATACACGAAGGCGGCGATGTTCTCGAGTATCGTTGGAAGATGGTTCGTCCAGATTCCCTACGCACTGCTCGTCGCGGTCTTGCTGAAACTGCCGAGCAAGTTTCTTTGGCTTTCTTTTCTCGTTGCGGAGATCGGCGAGGTTTTCTATGCCGCCACGGTCTTTTTCAAGGGCAAGTGGAAAACTCATCGTGTCATATGATAAGATATTTGATGGAACTCGATAGAACAGTTGGGGCGATGGAGTCCGCCCACAAGTGCCCGTCCGGGCTGATGACTCCTACCTTCGGAGGTAGGAGTTTTTGTTTAGGTGAGAGATATGGACCTCATTGAGATCAGCTTGAAAGATGCGATCTCTCAAACGCGACTGGAATGTCCAATATGTTTACTCACAGATAAGGCTTTAGATTCAACCATCGATAGCCTCCTGTACGAAATGGTGAACGATGTGCTGATCAGATCCGAGCTTCGATACAAGGGACTGTGTCGCAGGCATGTAACGAGAATAGAAACGTATCTGTCAAGGCACATGGAGCTGGGGTCCATGGGCCTGGCAATAATTTATTCGGATCTTCTGGACCATCTTGCCGACCTTCTAAAATCCGGTTCCAATTTGCAGCGCAGTTCGAGCTGCGTTCTGTGTGAAAGAGAGAAGACGTTTGAGTCACTTTATCTCAAGGCCTTTTTGGAAAACGTCGGCGAACTCGTTGAACTGTACAAATCTTCCCAGTCCGTGTTGTGCTTCGATCATTACGCATTCATTTTTTCGAAACTCAAGAATTCCCTGAAAGCGGATCTAAAAGAAGTCCAGCTTTCGAAATACAGACATCTGGTGAAATTGCTCAACTCGTTTGTTAACAAGCACGATTACAGAAACAAAGAAAGCTTCACTGCCGAAGAGCTGTCAGCGAGAAAAACTGCTGGAAAACTCATTGCGAAGAACCTTGATCAATGGAGGAGTTCGAAATGAAACAGGTTGCTGACTTTGCGGAACGCGTGTTGACAAATGTTTCCCGCGTGATCGTTGGTAAGGACGAGGTCATCCGGAAGATGCTGGCGGCTTTTCTGAGCTCAGCGCACGTGCTCATCAACGACGTGCCAGGGGTGGGAAAGACCATGCTTGCAAGGTCTTTCGCTATATCGCTTGGTCTGAATTTCGGTAGGGTTCAGTGTACCCCGGATCTCACACCTTCCGACATCACGGGTTTCAACGTGCTCGATCCGAGAACCGGACAGTTCAGTTTCAAGAAGGGCGTTCTCTTCACGGATGTTCTGCTGGTGGATGAGATAAACAGGGCCACGCCGAGAACGCAGTCCGCTTTGCTCCAAGCCATGGCCGAAAAGCAGGTGAGTATCGATGGGTTGACGTACCAGCTGAGCGAACATTTCTTCGTCATAGCGACGCAGAATCCTGTGGAGTTTGAAGGAACGTTCCCGTTGCCCGAGGCACAGCTGGACAGGTTTGCAGTCTGTTTGAGCCTTGGCTATCTCGGAAAGGATCAGGAGATAGAACTGCTGAGGAGATTGGAAAGGTCTCATCCCATAGAGTCGCTCGAACCTGTGTGTCAGCCGGGCGAACTCGCGAGAATGAAAGAGCTCGTGAAGGATGTATACGTGGATGAGTCGATCGTGGATTACGTTGTCCGGATCGTGATGAGGACCAGGAGTCATCCGGATGTGGCGCTCGGAGCCAGCCCGAGGGGTAGCATCGCGCTGGTGCACCTTTCCAGAGCACTCGCTGCGATCAACGGCAGAAACTTTGTGCTGCCCGACGATGCAAAGCAGATCGCGCTCGACGTACTCGCACACAGACTAATACTCAAGCCAGAGGCCAGATTGATGCGAAAAACCAAGCAAGACATCGTAGAGGAGATACTCAAAAGCGAGGAGGCACCGATAAGAGGGTGAAACTGGAGCTCAGATCAATAACATCGAATGTTCAACCTTTAATCGTTCTTTCTGTCGCCACCCTCGTCTGGTTGATCCTGAACGCGAGCGTGTTCAGTGTTCTGTTCGCTTTGCTGTGCGGTTTTCTGTGGTTGCATTTTCTGGAAACGAGACGGAACGTCTCGAGATTACGAATCGAGAGAACAATTTCCACCGAAAGGGCCTTCACCGACCAGGAAGTTTTGTTCCATCACAGCGTTGCGTCTTCGAAACGTTTGAAGGTCACGCTCCTGGGACAGATCGAAGTGGGTTCTTCGCTGACTTACAATCTGTTCGAGAGGGAGCTCTTCATTGGTTCTGAACCTATGCGAATCGATGTGAGGACTTCTTTCCCAACCAGAGGTAGAAAGGTTCTGAAAGATTTGTTCTGTTACTACGAACATCCTCTGGGTTTATTTAGGATCTGGGCGCGGTTCAACGCCGCACAGGAAGTGCTCGTGCTGCCGAGGTTGATGCCTTTAGAGTTCTTTCCGGCACGTTTGAGAGAGCCGTTGCCAGGTAGAAGATCAGATTTCAAACTCTTCGAAGATCCGTTGAGGATCAAGGGATTGAGAGAATATTCGAACGATCCGATCAAAAAGATTCACTGGAAAGCATCGGCGAAGTTCGGCAAGCTCCTGGTGAAAGAATACGAAAACACGGCGATCAGCAGGGTCTTCATGTTCGTGGATCTGAACATGGCGAAGGAGATCTTCGCGCGAAACGTGTGGGGCCAAATTCGAACCGGTTATGAAGAAGAGGCCGTGCGTGCAGCGACGGCTGTTCTGTACTGGCTTTCTCAGGGCAACGACACGATAAACATGACCGTGGTTGGAAAGCAAGTGCTCGAAATGGACTGGACCGCACAGCACGGCTGGGTGAGAGCGGTGGAGACGCTTGCGCTCGCCGAGGGCTCGGAGGATGGTCCACAACTCAGCGATGTGTTGCTTTCACAGGTGCCAAAGCTCACATTCACTTCAACAATGGTCGTGCTTTCGATGTATCTGACAGATTCAATCTTGCCGGTTCTGCTCGAGGCGAGGGCACGGTGTGCGCGCGTCATGGTGTTTCTTCTACCCTACGGTTACAGGGACCCACGGTACAAGGCCGGGAGAACCTACGAGATGTATCCGCTGGACATGGTGAAACTCAAAGAGAAGGCGAAACTGCTGGAAGAGGAACAGATCATCGTGAGAATCATCAGGCCAAATCAAACACTTCAGGAGGTCTTTTATGAAATCGACGAGGTCCGGTGACTGGCTTTTGAGTTTGACCGCGTCGCTGCTATCGCTTTTGATTGTCGTTCAGGATGGGCCATGGTGGGTGTATCTGACGGTACCGGGCGCAGTCTTGTTTGTGTCGTTACTATCGAACAAGCGTTCGGGCTGCGTGACCCCTTTGCTGTCTGTGATGCTTTTTCTTTCGAACTGGATCCTGTTCTACGTGATTGTGAAAGACAGTTTGCGATCGTTTCTGATTGCCCTGTGCCTTGTTGCGCTTGTGGACGTGCTGGCTTCGAAGAACAACCTGACATGGCTTTGGCTCATTGTTCTGGGTGTCGCATTGAATTTTTCTTCGTGGATCGAAAGATGGCAGGCGGCAACGTTGTTCGTGATCGTTCTGCTTGTTGTTGTGTGGTCGAAGGTTCGGCTCGAAAAAAGATGGTTTTTCATCCTCTTATTTGTTTCGATCCTCTGTGCACTGCTTTTTGTCAGACTCAACTACTCGATCATGGCACAAATGCTCAGACTGATTCCACAGAAAAGCGTCCAGGAAGCAAAGCAAACGGTTGAAATCACGCCGGCGGAGCGCGTCGCAGGAAAGAGTTCAAATCAGTCACGGAATCGCTCTCGCGTTTTTGACATCGCACTGGAAAGGATATTCTTTCCGATCTTTCTGATCCTCTTTGGAGTATTCTTGCTAACGCTGAGCCTGAAACTGTTCAAGTTGAAGGGCACACTTCTGCTTTTGCTCCTCGGCGCAGTGACCTTCGCCGTGGTGTTGTCCCTGCTTTCTCTCGTTTTTTCGATCATAAAACCTGAGTTCGAGCTTACACGAGCAGAACTGGCGCAGGACACGGTTATGGAGCAAAGTCCGCAAACAAGCATTGAGTTCGTGGAATCGACGCCTGTGAGAGTGACCCAGACACAGCGCGATCCGAGGAGAATCGTTGATTTCCTGAACTGGACCTCCGTGACCCTGCTGATCTTTGCTGGTGTTTTCATGATCTATCTGACCGTCTACGTTTCGAAGAACGTCGGAGCTCTGATCGAAGAACATAAAAGTGCTGTGGCAGGTGCAGAGGAAGGCTCACGCCACGAAGAATCTTTGAAGTTCGATCCTTCCGAGCGTTTCGTCGCTGAGGCGTACTGGTGGCTGAGAAACAAATTCTTTGCTGGATTTAATCATCTGACTCCGTATGAGGTTTTGAACATGAAAGGCTCGTTTGAACCGTTCGGAAGGCTCACGGACATCTACGTTAAGCTTCGCTATGGCAACAAGAGGTTGACGAACGAGGAAATCGAAGCGTTCTACGAGAATTTGCTGACGACCGTCGAATGGCTCAAGAACCGCCCACAAGGTGAAAAATGAGCCGACAGGTTTGACAACTTTCGATCAAAACAGAAAGAGTTTAGATTTTGACGATGCATTTCGTGTCTGCAGCTTCCCTCGCACAAAGGGCCACGTGAGTGGCGTAAATCGATTCTTCAGGAGTGACCATGCACTTACCTTTGCCAAGTATTTGATTCAAGAAGTCTTCAAATATGCAGCCTTGAGCCTGACTCTCGAGCAGATGCGTACCCGTCTGATCTGTAAGTATAACTCTCCGATCGATCACTTCCAAGATTGCTTTTGTTCCAACTAACCTCAGCCTGTCATCATCGTGAGTCTCTGCCCCCTGAGGGCGTAGGTAGTCCACCGTCAGTGTGGCAATTACTTCGTGTTCGAGTTCGAACAGACACGCCCCGGTGACTTCGAGCTCACCATGTTCATTGTTGGCAATGCGAGACTGCAGAGCATACACACTCAGATAATGTAGTCTGGATATCCAGTGGATCCAATCGATCGCGTGTATCCCAACCCAGACGATGGTACCACCGAATGTGTCACGCTTCTTGAAGAAGGAGGGCCTTTGGCCGAGTTTGTAAGATTTCTGCGCATGGATCAACCTTATTTCCCCGATCGCACCGGATTCGACCAGTTTCTTCGCAGTCAAGAACCACGGTTTGTACCTGAGCCCGAACATCGCTGTGAAGAACACTTTGCCCTCCAGTTTGGTGTAGAGTTCTTGTATCTGCAAAAGGTCCCCAAAATTCGTTGCGATCGGCTTTTCAACGAATGCGTGAATACCCATTTGAAGTGCTTCCTGCAGGATTTTTCCGTTCATATGAAAGTGTGTGTTTATCACTACAGCGTCTGGTTTTTCAGTCTTCAACATTTGAAGATGATCTTCGTAGATGCGCGGCTTTATGCTGGCCTGCCTGAGCTTTGAGAGGAGGGAACTGATGTCTTCTCCAGGTACACCGGGTGAAACAGCAATGATTTCGATCTTTTCACTGAGAGATTCCAGCACATAACCGTAATGGCCACTACTACCAACGATACAGACCTTTACTTTCAAGGTGCGAACACCTCACATCGGTCTGACGAAATTTCTTTTGGCTTCACCGCCCACGGTAAGCGAAGTTCGCTGGGAAGCTTTTCCAACCTGAAGCATTCCTTCAGTACCTCATCGAGACCTTCTATCCAGACGAGAGGTGGCTCACCATCCGATCTTTTCAGCTTCACCGGCAAGTCATGAATCTCAGACGATAAATGTGCACAGTTGATCACTCTCGTCAAACTGAGCGCAGACTCTAAGGTGCAATACACTTTCTCTTCGCCGCGTATAATGTCGACAACGTCCCAGAGTTTTTTCATACTCGCGTGATCCACAGGTCCATACAGGTCGCGTGAACCATCTTTGAAAACAGCGAGGAAACAGCTCGTACTTTCGGGAAAGTCCCCATGGTTGAAGTACAGCCGTGCATTCTCGAAGTGCAGTTCAAAAACAGGACCGATCTTGTTTCTCACAGCATGAGATGCAAGAAACAGAATCTCAGTATTCATCGTCCTGATCTTCATGGCGCAAGTATCGAAATTTTCAATGTCGTTTGCTCTGTAGAGTTCTGCCTGAACCGTTTCCGGTGATGCGCTGTCGAGCACGCTGGGGCCGAGCAAGAACATCATGAAGTGCAGAAAATGAGCGGTGGCGTTGGAGGCAACGCTATCGAACACCCACTTACCATCGACCTTGATCCTGCCAGCCCACGTTGATCTCTTGTAATATGCCGTGTCTCTCGGCCACAACACCAGAGCTTTAAATTTCTCTGCCTTTCCAAACCGGCCAGCCAGAAAATCTCTCTTGAGTCTCTGAACGGCTTCATCATGACACCATTGGAATCCCACCGCAACGATGCGGTGTGACTCGTCCCGAGCCTTGATCATGCTCTTAACTTCATGTATGGTTGGTGCCGCAGGTTTTTCGCACAGCACATGGCTTCCATGAAGCAGCGCCTCGCATGTTTGTTCGCAATGCAGATGGATCGGTGTTGAGATCACAACAAGGTCCGCGAAGCAACTTGAGTAGAACTGGCCCAAACTTTCGAAAATCGGTACCTTACAATTCAGTAGAGTCTGGTACAGCTCACTTCGATAGGCAAACGGATCGATTACACCGATCAGTTCAACGTTGTGTCTCCCTCCTTCCATGAGAAGCTGCTCTGCATACTTTCTGCCATAGCCTCCCACGCCCACGAGTGCTACCTTGATTGGTCTCATGTGTCAGTATTTCAGCCCTCCCGCTGTAATGCCACGCATGAAGAATCTCTGGAACAACAAGAATATCACCAGAGTTGGTATTATGGTCAACGTGGAGAAGGCAAGGATCGTGTTCCACGGTGTACCTCCGAATTCGCCTTGGATCACTGCCAGCGCGAGCTGCAGTGTGTAAAGACTCCTCTTGTTAACGACAAGCAGTGGGAGTACAAAATCGTTCCATCTCCAGGTGAAGGAAAAGATCGACAGCGCTGCGATAAGAGGCTTGGATAACGGAAAGACGATCTTCCAGAATATCGCCCATTCGCTGGCACCGTCAACCTTCGCGCTCTCAAGAAACTCATCCGGTATATCCCTCATGTACTGAATCGCGGTGAACATACCTGTCGGAGTGTAAACAGCAGGTAGTATCAATCCCCACAAGTTGTTGATCAAACCAAGACGCCTTATGATGACGAACAATGGGACCATGATGACTTGAGCGGTTATGAAAAGCGTCATGACAACCAGACGGTTCAGAGTGATCTTGCCTATGAAAGTTCCCTTCGCGAGTCCGTAACCACCCATGACGCTCGTCATCACGGTTATGATCGTTGCAACAACAGCAACAAACAATGTGTTTCTCAAATACGTGAGCATGTCTTGTTTCCGCAGAGCCTCTATGTATCCCTGCAGGCTTGGATTTTGCGGAAAAACGGTCGGCGGGTATGAGTAGATCTCCTTCAAACCCTTGAACGAGGAAGCAATGGAATAATAAACTGGAAGCATGTAGAGCAAGAGCATCACTATGAGAAAGATCAACTTTATGTATCTGGCCATCGATTTCCCTCCCAGTCAGCGTTCGCGAACACGTAAAGTCACTACCGCTATCACAAATGAAACCAGGAGAAACACGACCGACATCGCATAGGCATAACCTATTCGCCATTGAGTGAACGCAGTGTTGTAAATGTAGAGTGGTGTGACCATCGTCGAATAACCTGGCCCGCCACCCGTCAAGACATACACGCCAGCAAAATCTCTGAACACATGGGCTATCGCGGTCGTCAAAACGAGCAAGTTCGTGTTCTTCAAAAGTGGAAAGGTGACATACCAAAACGTTTGCCACCTGTTCGCACCGTCGACTCTCGCCGCTTCGTGGAATTCTTCGGGTACTGATTGCAGACCCGTTATGAACATCATCATCAAAAGGCCCGTCATGCCCCACGTCCGCAACAAAGAAATAGCAAAAAGTGCAGGGGTTGGTTTGAGCAACCATGGCACAGGACTGAAACCGGCAGATTTGATAATGTGATTCAGCAAGCCAAGATCATAAGAAAGGAGCCATTTAAACATGGTCGTCCCCGCAACAGCTGGCATCATGTAGGGCCAGTAGAAGAATGCCCTCAGAATTTTCGAAAATGTGGTCTCTTTGTAGAGACAAACCGCAAGTGCAAGTGGGACGAAGAAACACATCGGCACCGTCATCATCAAAAGCTTTATCGACACCCAGATGGAATTCCAAAACCACTTGTCTTCGAGTAATCTCAAAAAGTTGTCCCAACCGGTGAACTTTGGAGGACTGAGCAAATCCCAGCTGAAGAAACTCATCACGAACACGCTGAACACAGGAAGGAGTACGAATATGAACAAGAAAACCAACGCCGGAACTGCAAAGAGAAACCTGCTGTTGATAAGCTTCTTCATCCCATTCCTCCTCAATTTCCAAAGGCTGAAACGGGGGTGTCGAGTGACACCCCCAGATATTTCACTTCTTGCCTCCGAGTTCTGCAACGAGTTTTTCATACTCTTTCCTAATGTTCTTTATGGCTTCATCCAAGTTCATTTGACCGGCGATCACGGCCGACATCTGGCTCACGATTGGGGTCTGCAACCTGGAATAAACCGTAGAATTGCGCACCGTGACGACCCAGTTTGGCGTGACCTCTGCCAATCTTCCACAGACAGCCTGAACTTGTTTCATAACCTCTTTGTCGTAGTCAACCTCGTGTTCTTTATACGCGGACATATGGTAAGTCTTTTTCAGGTAGATGTCATAGCCAAGCCCTTTCCAGCCAATCCAGAGGGCAAACTTGGCAGCAGCCTCTTCCCTGTCTTGCTTTCCCGTTTTGAACGCTCCAAAGAATCTTCCACCCTCGCAGCTCAACCATTCCGCATCCTTTGGAAGATATGCGGGTACGAAATTCTTTTCAGCCTTGAGCAAATCCAACGTGCTCCAGCTCCCAGCCCAAAGGACCGCAGTCAAGCCTCCGGTGAAAGCCATATTTGGGTCCTGTGCGGCTATCCATTCCGCTGGGACCATGAGATTCTCCTTGAAAAGACTTATGAACTCTTCGAGCACTTGTTTTGCCCTGGGGTCTTTGTCCAACATGAATTCGAGGTTCTCATCCAAAATTTTGACACCTCGGATACCTAGGTAGCAGAACAGTCTTTCAGCAGTTCTCTGCATAGACATCGCATATGGCAGGTTGTTCGCTTCCTTCACTTTTTTGAGGACGTCGACAAATTCTTCCCATGTCCACGGTTCAGATCTGCCTCCAAACGGTGGGAATGGGATCTTCGCCTTCTTAAAGTAATCTGCGTTCACCCACAGGCACTGCATCGTGAAATGCAAAGGCACGTATCTGATTTCACCTTTTGTATCAACGATCCTGACGGCTGTTACGTCGTACATTGCTTTGAGGTACTGATCAGGCGTGATACCGAGGTGTTTTTGGATGTACGGTCTCAGGTCGATCATGTACTGCATGTAGCCCGGAGCGTACGGGTAAGTGATCGTGACCAGATCCGGTAAATCCCCACTCATGATGCCAAGTCTGACCTTCTGCTCGTACTGTGCATAGGGAACATCCACCAACTCAAACTCCACATCTGGATTCTGTTTCTTGTACTCCACAATTGCTGCCTCAAGCCCTTCCCTCTCTGTGCCACCACCACACCACACGACCAACTTGATCTTAGCTGCCACGGCGCTTACAGCCAGAGCCGCGATCAAGAAGAGTGAAATCCACTTGAAGTACTTCACCTGTACCCCTCCTCCCGGTAAAATGTCCGTAAAAATTTTATCAGAATCCCTTCAGCGTTTCAAGTGCCTTTCACTTGTGCTAACACATTTCAAAAGCCCATCGAACGATCTGCGGCGTTGGGCAATTTGTGAAAAATTTTTTATAGCTCTTGAGAAAGGTGCGCATCGAGTAGAATATTCGCTAGAAGAGCGTGGAGGGAACAAAATGCGTTTCGTGGATTGTAAAACTGCGAGTTGCTCGCTGCCAGTTTTTGAAGTCAACGGCGAGGTGGGGGTTCTGTTCGTTCATGGTTTCACGGGTTCACCCCACGATTTCACTTACATGTCTCAGAGAGTTCTGAACGCGGGGTTTTCCGTCTCGGTTCCACGCTTGCCTGGGCACGGTACATGCGGTGAAGATTTCCTGACCACCACGGCACACGACTGGCTCCGTCGGGCTTTCGATGCTTATTACGATCTCAGATCCGTTTGCAAGGATGTGTACATCGTTGGCCTGTCCATGGGCGGGGTTATAGCAATCATCATGGCGTCCGTTTTGAGACCGAGAAAACTTGTGACCCTGGCGGCTGCCACTCATCTGTACAGCAACCGGATAAGGCTGGCCAGGCTCGTCGGTTTGTTCAAAGACAAGCTTCCGAAGCAAAAAACGCAGACGTACGAAGATCCCGCGATGGAGACTCTCAACAAAGAATACTGGTCCTACGATTGGCCCAGGCAGGCTGCGGAGCTCTACAGATTGATCAAAATGTCGAGAAAAGCTGTGAAACAGATCGTATCTGAAACGCTCGTTGTCGCGGCGCGAAACGATGAACTCGTACCGCTGAAAGCCGCGCAGTTCATCTACGACAACGTCCGCTCTGAGAAGAGAAAACTTCTGATCTTTGAAAAGTCAGGTCATGTGCTTTCCAACGACGTGGAGAAAGAAGCAGTGACCGATGCGGTACTGGCCTGGTTGAGATCCTGAAGGAGTGATCGGGTGAGCTGGAAGGTTGTTCTGGCGGGTTTTTGCATCTCGCTCATTTTCGGTTTTTCATTCCTTTTCACCAAGAACGCACTTGATCATTTGAAGCCTTTGACATTCCTTTCGTACCGTTTTTTTGTCGCGAGCGTTTTGTTCGTAACGCTCAAACTTTTTGGTGTGATCAAGTTCGAGAAAAAGCCATACTGGAAGCTCTGGAAACTGATCATCTTTCAACCCATTCTGTACTTTCTCTTCGAAACTATGGGAGTTGCGAGGATCAACTCGTCTGAAGCCGGCATGATCGTTGCACTGATACCCATCGTTGTGAACGTGCTGGCGATATTCATGCTCAAAGAACGCGGTGACAGTATCCACTACGCGCTGTTGCTCACGAGCTTTCTGGGTAGCGTGCTCATTGTCGGATTCAACGTGACGGCTCAGAACCTGCTCGGTAAACTGTTGATGTTGCTTGCGGTCTTTTCGGCGGCGCTGTACACGATCAGCGCGAGGAAGTTCTCGAAAGAGTTCGCGCCAGAGGAGATTAGCTTCTTCATGATGCTGTCTGGGTTCGTCTTCTTCAGCCTTGTGAGCCTGCTGAGTGGGCAGTTCAAGCTTGTGCTGAACGTTCATACTGTCTCGGCGGCGCTGTATCTTGGAATTCTTTCATCGGCCGTGGCTTTCTTCCTGCTCAACTACATGGTGAAACATGCGTCGCCCACGGTGACGAGCCTGTTTTCGAACCTGACCACGGTCGTTGCGTGCATGGCGGGTGTGGTTTTCAGAAATGAAAGAATAGGTTCCGAACAGATTCTGGGAGTCATCTTCGTACTCACATCACTCATTGTGATCACCTACAGAAATCGTGAAAAAGAGGCAGAACCTTCTGACCGGTTCAAAATCATGCACGAGAATAAGAACACGATCATTCACGTGAATTTGCTCGGAAGAAACCTCCTATTGACACCGCACGCGTACGAGAGAATGGTTGAAAGAGGCGTGAGCTTGGAAGAGTTGAAGGAGTTGCTCGAATCGAAACATGCCTGCGCAGTGGTTCAGAGAAATGGAAGGATCAGAATAGACAACGGACAGATCGAAGCCATACTGCAGCCATCGATTAAAGCTCTGTACCTCGTGACGGTGATAAGAAAAGGTGAAAAGGCCCCATAGCAATCTAACTGATTTCTTCTTAACTACCACACTGTGGACACAGGATTAACGATACGATGTTCTCTCCCGGTTCAAGTTCCTGCGTGGCAGTACCGCGGAAGGTGCCCACATAGGTTTTGACGCTCACAGAGATGGAATAAGTACCTGGACTCACGTATAAACTGACTTGCTCGGGCAGTGTGCCGAAGTTCTCACTCCAGAGCTCCTCGTTCTCCCGAATCAGTGTAATCTTTGTAGATATTATCTGATCTTCCGCGGGAAAAGTTTCATGTTCAACGAATCTGAAATTGACGATGATCTCGTAGATAGGAGGTTGGGATGTCTGCAGACATCCGCCCAGAATCAGAAGTGATGCAACAATGCCAAGCAACGCGATTCGTGATGCCAGTAGTCTCACACCTCATACCTCCCTCAACAGACAACTTTGAACCATCGATAAAAGGTGCGGCGCGAGCCGCACCTTTTCATTCGAACCAAGCGTACTTGAGAATAACGAACTCTGTCGGCAACAACCAGACGTTCTTCAACTCTTTCTTGTGTGCGACGATGTTTGTCATGTTGTAAAGGAAGATCCACGGCGCATCCTGAACTATCAACTTCTGTGCCTCCGCGTAGTACTGCAACAGTTTTTCCTTGTCGAGTTCGTGGGCGATCTTGTCTATCAGCTCGTCGACCTTCGGGTTGCTGTAGAAAGTGTTGTTGTCTCCCGTACCGTTAGGATTGATGTTGTCAGAGTGGAACAGCGGATAGAGCACCCAGTGTCCCTCGCCCGTCGAAGGAGCCCAGCCGAGCAGGAAAAGCTCGTAGTCCCAGTCTGCCGGGTTGCTCGAGAACAGCTTGTTTATATAACTTGCCCACTCCATGGGCTTCACATCGACTGTTACACCAACTTCTTTCAACATGCCCTGCACGGCGACCGCAACTTCGTAGTCGTTGAGGTATCTGCCCTTTGGCGTCAGCAACTCAAGCTTAAGGTTCTCAACTCCTGCTTCCTTGAGCAACTGTTTCGCCTTCGCAGGATCGTATGGGTAGCCTCCAGTCGAGAAATAACCAAAGGTGTACTTTGCAAGTGGCGAATCGGATGGAACCGCAAGGTTCCTCATGATCGTGGCACAGAGCTTTTGTTTGTCAACGGCGTAGTTGAGTGCCTGTCTCACCCTGACGTCGTTTAGTGGTGGTTTTCTCATGTTGAATCCGATGTAGATGACCCTCAGACTAGGCTCAACCCTCACAACGAGCTTTTCGTCCTTCTGAAGAACGGGCACGAGTGCTGGAGGTGGGTTGAACATAACATCCACATCGCCGGCCCTCAGCTGTGTGACCCTCGAAACATCTTCGGGAACGATTGTGAAGACGATGCCGTCCAGGTAAGGTTGACCCTCTCTCCAGTAATTCGGATTTTTCACAAGTTCTATTCTTTCCCCAATCTTCCACTCCTTAAGCATGAACGGTCCAGTTCCAACAGGGTTTCTGCCGAGCTTCGCCGGATCATCACCGTAGGCATCAATGGCTTTCGGGGAAACTATCAAAGCCGCCTCGTGTGCGAGCCTGTTCAGGAACGGAGAGTAGGGTTTTTCGAGGACGAACTTCACCGTGTAGTCATCGACAACAACGATCTCTTTGACGATTCCTTTGAACAGGCCCGTTCTTCTGAGTGAGTTGTTCAGAACGTAGTCGTAGTACTTTTTCACCGCCTGGGCGTTGAAATCAGCTCCGTCGTGGAACTTCACACCTTTCCTGAGATAGAAGGTGTACTCGCAACCATCCTGAGAGATCTCCCATCTCTCCGCGAGCGCGGGCGTGATGTTCAATTTCTCGTCGAACTCGACAAGACCATCGAAGATGTGCCGACACACTGTTCCACTAATGTTGTCAGTCTGGTTGGCTGGTAACAAACTGACCGCGTCGGCGCCCATCACGTAGCGGGCAACACCACCGTACTTTGCAGAGAAGGAAAGGACTGCGACAAGAACCAACAGAATCAGCAAGAACTTCTTCATCAAACACACCTCCCCACTGAAGTTTGGAAATATTTTACCACTTTATTTATTGAGTAATCGCCTGGATCAGTTTGATCACGTGCAGATTCTCTTTAACGTCGTGTACCCTGACGATGTCAACCCCGTTCAGAACGCAGTATGCTGTCACTGCAAGGGTGCCGTACAGTCTTTCCTCTGGGGGCACGCTGCCCAGAACCTGACCTATGAAAGACTTTCTTGAAGCCCCTACGAGCACAGGTTTCCCCAAACTCTTGAATTCGGAAATTCGCTTTATTATCTCCAGATTGTCAACGAGCCTTTTTCCGAAACCTATGCCAGGATCGATTATGACTCGGTCTTCCAGACCGATTTCACGAAGCTTCTCGATTCTTTCTTTGAAAAAGTAGAGGATCTCTCTGACGACGTCTTCGTAATAGGGATTCTCCTGCATCGTTTTCGGTTCGCCTTTCATGTGCATCAAGATCACCGCAGGTTTGTATTCTTTGAGAACGTCCATCATCGTTGGATCGAATCTGAGCGCGCTCACGTCATTCACGATCTCCGCACCATTCTTCAGCGCTTCTTCCGCGACTTTCGCCTTGTACGTGTCAACAGAAATGAAGGCATCAAAGTTTTTCCGAACGGTCTCGACAGCGGGTACAACCCTGTTGAGTTCCTCTTCCTCGCTGACCCTTTCAGAACCGGGTCTGGTCGATTCGCCGCCAATGTCGATGATGTCCACGCCTTCTTTCACCATTCTCGCGACAAAGTCGATCAGCCTGCCTTTCTCAACTCGACTCGCGGCGTAGAAAGAATCCGGTGTGACGTTGACGATGCCCATGATCAAAGGTTTATCAAAGTCCAGTCTTCGGCCGGATGGAAGTTCGATAGTGCGAATCTTTGGCCCGAAGAGGCAATCTTTTATGTCCTGTGCGATCACATCAAGGTTCCAGTAATGCATCAAGGAAAGTTTTTCGATGAGTTTTCTGTGCTGTGCAAGCGTTCCCATCGTCAGGACATGGGTAGATTGGACCTTCAAGGTGATCGAGTGTTTGTGAACTGCTGCATCCCCACCGGCAGCGAGCATCTCCTGTTTGATCACGTTTGCGCTGATCGCTGGAACATCATAGATGAGTAAGCTGACGAACTCACCTTTGTTTTTGAAGATCGGTACCGAGGCAGGATCGACACCGACTCTTGAAAGATGTTCAACAGGATCAATCACCCGGGTGATTAGAAAGTTCATCTTTGAATCCCTCCAGCAATTGTTTTATCTTCACCAGCGAATCTCTGATAATCCTCGCCGTCGCACCCCATATCACGATCCCATCGATGACAAATCTGCACGTTCTGCTACCGTTCGGAAGCACAATCTCGTCGCACGAAATTCTATCGAACAGTGACAAACTGACGAGGTAAAGGTCCTGCACTTCAGATTTGTTAAGTCTGAAGTAGAGTCGGTCGATTTGAACGAGGAACGCCTGAACGAAGAGGTTTGACTTTCCTGTCACCGTTGAAGATAACGTACCAAGCAAGCTGCAGTGATGTTTCGCAACTCCAATCTCTTCTTCGAGTTCCCGAAACATGGCTTCAACGGGCGTTTCACCATCTTCGACTACGCCTCCCGGAAAGGCGATTTGATTCGCGTGCCTGAGTAAATGGCGAGCTCTGCGTATGAAGAGCACGTATGGTTCTTTGGAGATGAAAACAATCGGGACCGCAACCACGGACATCACAGATCCTTCACCAAAAATGATTTTACCAGATTGGTAAAACTTTATAAGTGACTTCGTTTTTACCGTTGTTTGTTAAGCACAGCACCAGCGTATGCTAAAATTACTGTGGTTCAGGCATGGAGGTGATGTATGTGAAAATATGCGTGATTGGCGCAGGTAATGGTGGTCAAGCCCTTGCGGGTTATCTGGCTTTGAAAGGATATGATGTCTCGTTGTACAACAGGTCCGAAAAGAGGATTGCGCCTATTCTGAAGACGAGGAAGATCAAGCTCGAGGGTGAAGTCAACGCAACGGCGCAGATTTCTTTTGCGACGACGGATCTGGCAGAAGCGATCAAGGGTAGAAACCTCCTCATGGTCGTCGTTCCGGCTAACGCTCATCGTGACGTGGCCGAAAAGCTCGCTCCACTGCTCGAAGATGGTCAGATCATCGTGCTCAATCCAGGAAGAACGGCTGGAGCTCTGGAATTCGCCAACGTGTTGAAAGAAAAGGGCGTGCGCAAAGACGTTGTCATTGCTGAGGCACAAACGTTTGTCTTCGCATCCCGCATGTCAAATCCTGGCGTGGTACGCATCTTCAGGATCAAGAACGCTGTGCCAGTTGCGGCGCTCCCCGCGGCGAGAAATAAAGAACTCGAGGAAAGCCTTCTGAAGGTCATGCCAGAGTTCGAGCTCGCACCGAACACGCTTTACACGAGTTTCAACAACATAGGTGCGGTTTTTCATCCCGCCACGATTGTCTTGAACGCAGGCTGGGTGGAAACGACGTTCGGAAAGTTCGAATTCTACTTCGAAGGTATAAGTCCATCTGTGGCGAAGGTCCTGCAGGCGATAGATGAAGAAAGGTGTGAAGTTGCAAGAAAGTTTGGCATCGAACCCATGACGGCCGTGCAGTGGTTATCCTACGCGTACGATGTGAAAGGCAAAGACCTGTACGACGCGATACACAACAATGAAGGTTACAGGGGCATACAGGCGCCCACCAGCCTCGAGAACAGGTACATCCTGGAGGACGTGCCCACAAGTTTGGTACCTATCTCCGCCTTCGGAAAGCTGGTCAAGGTGAAAACGCCCACGATCGACGCTGTCGTCAGACTCGCCTCGATCATGATGGGTATTGACTTCTTCAAAGAGGGTAGGAACTTTGAAAGACTTCATCTTAAGGGGAAAACCCTCGAAGAGGTCAAGCGCATCATGGAGGAGGGATGGCAATGAAGATGATAGGTGCCTCCATAGGAAGTTGTGTTCACAACGTTGGTTTGCTCAATTTTCTCAACCTGTCGAGACAGAACGGCTACGAAACGCTGTACATAGGTTCCGCCGTACCAGTAGAGAAACTCGTGGAAGAGATAGAGAAACACGATCCCGATGTCGTTGCGATGAGTTACAGACTCGGTGCGGAAGCACTGAAAAATCTTCTTGAAACCTTGGAACGCCTGCTGAAAGAACGCGATCTTCTGCGTAAGACTTACATATTCGGAGGTACGGTGGAGACAGCGAGTGTCGCGAGGACGTTCAATTTTATAAGTAGGGCCTTCGATGGGACCGAAGAAGTAGATGAAATCGTCATGTTCCTGAGAGGAGAGGCGAGGAAATTACAAAAAATGGAGGTTTACCCGCAGAGTCTGGGTGAAAGAATAAAATTCAAAAGCCCTTTTCCTCTCATACGACATCACATAGGTTTGCAGACGCTTGAGGAAACAATACGAGAGATCGAAAAAATGGCGGATTCTCAACTGCTGGACGTGATTTCCATCGCGCCGGATCAGAACTGTCAGCAGTTCTTTTTCGAGCCGGAGAAGATGGACCCGAAGCAAGATGGTGCCGGTGGGGCGCCGATAAGAACAAGAGAGGACTTCGTGAGATTGTACCAGGCAAGCAGAAGAGGAAATTATCCACTTGTCAGGTGCTACGCGGGCACGAAACACATGGTGGAGTTCTCAAAACTCCTGAAGGAGACACTTAACAACGCATGGGCAGCGATACCTGTGATGTGGTACAGCGATCTTGACAGACGTTCCGAAAGACCGCTGCTGGAAGCGATCAAGGAGAACATGGAGGCAATTCGCTGGAACGGTGAGAACAATGTGCCAGTTGAAGTGACGGACTCACACCAGTGGGCCTTGAGATTAGCACACGATGCTGTAGAAGTTGCCGCGGCGTACCTTGCAACTTTCGTAGCGAAGAAGCTTGGAGTGAAAGAATATGTGCAGCAGTTCATGCTGGAAACGCCCATGGGTCTGTCACCGAGGGCTGATATAGCCAAAATGATCGCGAAAAGAGAACTCGTCGAAAGCCTCACAGATGAAAATTTCAGAGTCTATCGAATGATAAGAACAGGCTTGATGTCCATGCCTGCAGACCCCGACGCGGCGAAGGGACAGATAGGCGTCTCCATGTTTTACGGAATGGCGCTCGAACCCCACATAGTTCACGTCGTCGCCTATTGTGAATCTGTGAAGAGGGCCACGGCGAAGGAGATCATAGAGAGCGTAAAGATCGCCAGAAGGGCCATAAACGTCGCACTGCGCGGTTTTCCAGATCCTCTGGCGGATCCCTGGATACGTGGTGAGAAGGAGCGAATCAAAGAAGAGGCCTTGCAGATAATCGATGCCATCAAGTCGCTTGGCGATGGCAGCGAAGAGGAACTGATCAAACCTGAAGTTCTTTTTGAAGCGGTCAGAGTTGGGATCTTGGACGCCCCAGCGCTCAAAGGTTTCTCTGTGGCGAAGGGTGAGGTCAAAACTGCAATAATAGACGGACAGTGCAGGTGTGTCAATGAGGAAGGAAAAGTGATGAGTGAGAAACAAAGGCTTGAAAAGATTTTGGGGAGGTCACATGGATGAAAGTTGCTGTCGTCTACGATCTCGAAAATCTCGACGAGTCACGTGTCAAAATGGTCGACAGCGTTTGCGAGGCTTTGTCAAAGTATCATGACGTTGAAAAACTTCCGTTTGGAGATAACTTCATCGAACGCGTCAAGACCTTCGATGCAGTGTTCAACCTGTCGACTGCACACCTTCAGATGCATGTTCCTGCGATACTCGACGTTCTGAAAATACCTTATACGGGTTCCTCGCCACTCGCGCACGCTCTCTGCACCGACAAGATCTTAACCAAGATTGTCCTTCAACACCATGGAATACCAACACCCAGGTTCTTCGTCGTACCGATTGGCGAAGAGCCAGATTCACTGGATTTTAGCCCCGCGATAGTGAAACCCCCCAGACAGGGTAGCGCAAAGGGAATCCATGCGGATTCGGTGGTTGAGAACGTGGAAGCACTCAAAAGGGCCGTGAGGAGGGTACACGAACAATTCAGAGAACCCGCGCTGGTGGAAGAGTTCATCGAAGGAAAAGAACTCAGCGTGGGTATCGTTGCAGAGGAAGTGTTGCCCATACTCGAGATAGATTTTTCCACGTTGCCAGACGGACTCGAACGGTTTTACTCCTACAGGGTAAAACACTACTACGGTGAGCAGACGTGTTACATCTGCCCCGCACGCATTGATGAAAATCTGAGACGAAAGATAGAGCACTATGCACGAATGGCTTTCAAAGCTTTGAACCTGAGAAACTACACCCGCATGGATCTGCGCGTGAGGGGAGACGAGGTCTACTTCCTCGATGTGAACTCGCTTCCGATGCTAACGCCAAACTATTCCGACATAGTCAAGATGGCCGAAGCAGCGAAGCTGAGTTACGAAGAGCTGATACTCAAGATATTCAACGATGCGCTGCGTTGTCACCGGGACCTTTGAATAGGTGTCGTACAGAAAAGAGCTGTGGTAATATAGATTCTCGATGAGGAGAGAGCTGTTTCTTTTCGACGACTTTTACAGATCGAGTTTTGGCACGATAATAGGAGTGGATGAGGCCGGGAGGGGTTGCATAGCGGGACCTGTGGTTGCTGCCGCAGTTGTTTTGTTGGAACCGCTGGATGTGTACGACTCAAAGCAGCTGAGTCCGGGGCAGAGGGAATACCTCTTTGAAGAGATACAGAAACGCGCCGAGGTTGGGGTTGGTATCGCATCTGAAGAAGAGATAGACACGTACAACATCTTGAACGCGACAAGGATTGCCATGAACCGCGCCCTCGAGAATCTCCACCGTCCGGGCGCTTTCATTTTGGTGGATGGAAGATCGTTGAAACTTTCTCAGCAGGGCACATGCATAGTGAAGGGAGACCGAAAGAGCGCTTCCATTGCCGCGGCGTCGATAGTTGCGAAAGTGACGCGAGATCGCCTCATGGAAAAGTTCCACGAGCGCTATCCTGATTACGGCTTCCACAAAAACAAGGGCTACCCAACCAAAGAACATTTACAGAACCTTCGTCGTTATGGTCCCACAGCGTTTCACAGGCTCACGTTCAAACCCGTTCTGGAAATGCTCACCGAGGAACTGCTCGCTAAGATCGTTTCAAGGGATTCACAGCGCTTTTCAGTGGTTCTGAGAAAAATGAACCGACTTGTCTCTTCCACTTAATTTCCCTTAACCGGCGCGAAAAATCTCCCGTCATAAAATACATGCATATAAAAGTCGCGAGGGGGAATCGGAATGAAGGCGGAGGATGTTTTGAAACTCGTGGAGGACGAAAATGTTCAGTTCGTGAGATTGCAGTTTTCGGACATCAACGGGAACGTCAAGAACGTGGAGATACCCACCCAAGAGCTGCCCAGGGCTTTTGAAAGGGGTATCATGTTCGATGGATCGTCCATCGAAGGTTTTGTGAGAATCGAAGAATCGGACATGTACCTGAGACCGGATCCAGAAACTTTCGCCATCCTGCCGTGGACAACCGACGGTATCAAGAGCGCGAGGTTGATCTGTGATGTTTACAAACCTGACGGAACGCCGTTCGAGGGGGATCCCCGGTACAGGTTGAAGCTGGTTGTCGAGAAGGCAAAGAAGATGGGTTTTGTCCCATACGCCGGGCCCGAACTGGAATTTTTCGTTGTACCAAGAGATTCGAAAGGTTTCCCCGTGGCGGAGACGCTCGATCGGGGAAGTTACTTTGACTTGTTGCCCCTCAATCAGGTCGAGTCTTTGAGAAGCGAGGCAGCCGTGGCGCTCAGGACGATGGGCATCGACGTCGAAGCGTCGCATCATGAAGGAGCACCCTCGCAGCACGAGGTCGATTTTCGTTACGATGAACTGGTCAGGACCGCAGACAACACACAGACCGTCAAGCTGGTCTTGAAGACGATCGCGATAAAACACAACCTGCACGTGACGTTCATGCCGAAACCCTTCTTCGGGATCAACGGATCGGGTATGCACACGCACCTGAGTCTCTTTAGGGACGGAGAAAACGCTTTCCATGACCCCAGCGCCTCGGATGGCCTTTCAAAAACTCTGTACTACTTCGTTGGCGGTCTGATCGCACACGCCAAGGAGATCACTGCGCTCACGAACCCAACGGTGAACAGTTACAAACGCTTGGTACCGGGCTATGAAGCTCCCGTGAACATCGCCTGGTCTAAGGCCAACAGGAGTGCCCTCATAAGGATTCCAGCTGCCAGAGGTAAATCCACGAGGATCGAGTACCGAGCACCCGATCCAAGTTGCAACGCATATCTGGCACTGGCTGTGATGATGGCAGCGGGCCTGGATGGAATCGAAAAACGTATCGAGCCACCTCTACCGATCGAGGAAAACATCTACGCGATGAGCGATGAGAAGAAGGCTCAGATAAAGATAGAATCGTTGCCCGGATCGCTGAAGGACGCCTTGGAGGAAATGAAAAACTCCACTCTCGTCAGAGAAGTTCTTGGTGAGCACATTTTCAGAAAATTCCTGGATCTGAAGAGAAGAGAATGGAGAGAATTCAGCATTAACGTGACAGACTGGGAAATAAGAAGGTACCTGAACGTGTGAAGAGTGATAGACTATGAAAGTGTGAAGGCGTATGGCAAATATTCTGGTAGTGGACGATGAGCGGAACGTCAGAAATCTCATCAAAAAGGTCCTCGAGGAAAACGATCATAGTGTGACGACGATAGCTACTGGCGAGGAGGCGCTTGTAGAACTGCGCAGATCAAAGTTCGATCTGCTCATACTCGACTTGAGATTACCGGGCATGTCTGGTACTGAGCTGTTGAAACTTATGAAACAGGAAGGCATAGTGGTGCCCACCCTAATAGTCTCGGCGGTTACCAACGCCGCACCAGTTGTTGAAGCCCTGAAGCAGGGTGCTGGAGACTATCTTTCCAAACCGTTTTCGGCTCAGGATCTTGTGAAGAAGGTAGAAGAGCTACTCAACAGAGAGCAACTGAGTTTTGAAAGACTCGCCCGTTTGGTAGAGGAAAAGCTGGAGCAAGGCAGGCTGGCCACAGCCGAGAAACTTGCCCGTGAACTCTTCTCGATACGACCCGACGCAGAAGCGCATTTCATTTACGCGATGGTGATGGAAAAAGTCGGTAACAAAGCGCTCGCTCACAAGTACTTGAAGGCCGCGTTGGCGCTCGATCCAGACCACAGGAAGGCATTAAAGGAGATCGCGAAATATGAAGAAAGCTGAATCCTTGTACGTGGTCATAGCAGGTTGTGGAAGAATTGGTTCGATCGTGGCGACTAGCCTTTCGGTTTCTGGTAGCAACGTCGTGGTGATCGATATGGATGAAACAGCCCTCGAGAATCTTCCTGAAGAGTTCACCGGGTTCAAGATCAATGGAGACGTGACTGAGATCTCCGTTTTGAGAGAGGCTCGACTCGATAAGGCTGATGTGTTGGTCGCATTGACGGGAGACGACAACACCAATTTCATGGTTTCGACGGTCGCTAAAAGGGTCTTCGGTGTCAAGCGAGTGATAGCACGGGTCAACGATCCATCAAACGAGGATATATTCAAAGAATTCGACATCGACATCATATCACCCACACGGCTCACGGCAATGGGTATTCTGCAGGAATTAGGGGTGCGAGAAGCTTGAAGCTCGTCATCATAGGTGGACAGAAGATCGCTTATTACTTGGCACGAATGATGATTTCAAAAGGTTATCACGTGTACATAGTGAACAAAGACCCACGCGCTTGCGAGAGCCTCGCCAAGAACCTTTCAGCGGTTGTCATCTTAGGTGATGGGAGCAAGAAGAGCGTGCTCGATCAGCTCGATCTCAGCGGTGAGGATCTGGTCGTGTTGCTGACGAACACGGATCGAGACAACCTCATAATATCCCAAATGCTTCGACACTATTACGGAGTAGAGCGCATAGTCACGCTCGTCAACGATCCGGAAGACATAGAGATCTTTCATCGTCTCGGTGTGAAAGCAGCGGTGAGCCCGACAAACCTGTTGTTGCAGACGATCCAGGGTCTTTTGCTCGTCGATGAGATGGAGGAGTTTTCACCCGTTGAGGAAGGAAGACTTGTTTTCTTGCGTCTCGAGATACCCAGAACTTCGCCCTCGGCTGGCAAGAAGTTGAAGGATATACCACTACCGACCAACTGTGTCATCGGTGCGATCATCAGAAACAATGCAGTCGTGATACCGCGTGGGGAAACGGAACTGCTGGCCGAGGACAGGGTCATGGTGCTCTGTGAACCAGCAGTTCAATCCCAAGTGATAAAATTGCTCGTCGGTGAGTGAGATGACATCTTCGACGCACGAATACAGCGTAGTATTTCGCACAGTGGGCCGACTCTTGAAGTTCTTTTCTTTGGTTCTCCTCGTTCCTCTCGTCTGGATCTTCGAAGAAACAAGCGTCACTCAAGGTTTGATATCCTTTGTGTTGCCCTCCCTAGTTTCTTTCACGGCCGGCGTGGTGGTGGATCGTTTATCTAAGAATGAAAAGGAAGAGGTCATAACGGTCAAAGAAGGAGCGCTGATCGTAACCATTTCCTGGACAACGGTCATCGTGATCTCCGCATTGCCTTACATGATCTACGGGCTTCTGAACTTCTCCCAGGCGATCTTCGAGGCAACGAGCGGGTGGACTACCACGGGTCTAACGATGTTTCGAGACGTTGAAAGCCTGCCCAAGCCAATCCTGTTCTGGAGAAGCTTTACCCAGTACCTCGGGGGGGCCGGTTTTGCCGTCATCATGATGAGCACAATCATAGGTCCAACAGGTTTGGGTTTTTACCAAGCAGAAGGTCGTGTCGACAACATCGCGCCAAACATAAGACATTCGACCAGACTCATAGTCACTTACTATCTTCTCTACGCTGCGTTCGGAACGATCGCCTTGAAGTTCACAGGTCTGAGCTTCTTCGACGCACTGAACCATTCCTTTACAGCGCTTGCCACGGGCGGATTTTCGACCAGAAACAACAGCATCGCATCTTTCAACAACCTGGCAGCGGAGCTGATACTGATGTTTCTCATGTTCCTCGGAGCCTTGGGATTTGGAATTCACCATGTCTTCTGGAGTAGAGATTGGCATGCGCTGAAGAAGAACAGTGAGCCCAAGCAGATGCTGATACTCATTTTCCTGGGCACGGTGTGTGTGTCTCTTGCTGGTGTTGGGAAAGTTTTCTCAACGTTGTCGGACGGCCTGAGACATGCGATCTTTCAGGTGGTTTCAGCACTCACTGGAACAGGTTTTTCAACCGTCGATCTGAAGTCATGGACAGTTTTTCCCACAGGCTTTTTCGTTCTGATAGTGTTCATGTTGCTCGGTGGTTGCATGGACTCAACGTCCGGTGGTATAAAGCAGTACAGGCTCTCCGTGCTCATCAAGGTGTTCAAGATCTCACTCAGAAGGTTTCTGTTACCCAAGAGTTCCGTTGTCTACGTTGAGATCTGGAAAGGCTCTGCCAAAAAGTATCTCGATCCTCAACTGATCAAGGAAGCATTTCTGACCAGCGCAGTCTACGTTATTTCCCACGCTGTGGGAACGATCATCCTCACCCTCTTCGGTTACACTTTAGAAGAAGCCATGTTCGAATTCGCTTCTGCCCTCGCGGGTGTTGGACTTTCGTGTGGAATCACATCATCGACCATGCCACTCGGTGCGATGTGGACGCTGACAATTGGGATGTTCATGGGAAGGCTTGAGTTCCTCGTGGTCGTGTACGCACTTGCGAAGATCTTTACGAACCTGTTCGGATCATTTTCGGAAAAGGCTTGAGTTCGCCGCGTCTTTGAGATACATTGGCCAACCTGTTGTCGGTGAACTCTTCAACTTGTAAAGGATTATTCTATCTTCTGCCATCAGGGCCAGCAAACCCGAGTCAGACAACTTTATCCTGCCGGTTGTCGGAACTGGTAAAGACTCCTCCAAGAGGATTGAACCATCTTTCGCCGAGAGCAGATACAACTTTTCACCGGCGGCGATCAAACCGGCCTGTGTCAAAACAATGGTTCTCACGGAAAGATTTTCCCTCAACCAGATCGTCCTGCCAGAAAAATCCAGCGCATGAATGTTTCCTGAAGTGTCACAGAGATACAGAGTTTCGCCATCACTGACTGCCTGCAGCAATTCTGCGTTCTCGAAATGTTGTGTCCATCTTGTCCTTCCGTCTTTGATCTGCAGGCACCAAACTGATCTTTGAGTGACTACAAAGACCTGTTCGCTCGTCACGACGATCTCTGCCGACTTTGTCGATTCTGTGATCGATGACCAGATCTCTTTTCCAGAAAAGTCCACAAGATGCAGTATTCCAAGCCAGTCGAGAACGAGCACCCCATAATCCTCATGAACGGCAGGGGAACACACGAACCAACCTGCAAGGCGTACTTTGATCGGGCCTTCGCTCTTTCGTGAGTCAAATATGTACAGGGTTCCGTCGTCGTCAGCGGCGATAAAACCGTAAGGAGTTTTCGCCGCAGCCAAAGAGATGGACGAATCGGTGCCTATCCTGGCTATTCTGTCAGTGATCACACAGATGTTTTTGTCCCAGGAACCCAGTACGATGGACCCATCATCCATGACAACTGGATCTGCAGTGAGTATGAACGCCACCTTTGTTGAGTGAATCTTGAGAGTATCTGGATCCACTCTGAGTAAGTTGCCATCCAGAGTGGACAAATAAAGCTCCCTGCTGATCGCCGGGGTCGTACTCACTTTCTGCGGCAACTTCACCTCTCCAAGGAAGCTCAAAAGTTTCTCTTCTTCGTGTTTCTCTTGACGGCCTGCCTCTTTGCTGCTCGTTTGAACCTCTGCAACGGTAGTCATCCTCAACAAATCCGTCTGGCTCACACCCACCCACTTCACGTTTGCTGCGATAGTATGGAAAAGCTTGATTGAGCTTGGAAGCACGCTTGCAACCACGATTGCACCTTTGCCGGTGACAATGTAGAGATAGTCGCTGTAATTGGTGATCGAAACTGCCGAAATGTTCAGCCTGTCGATGACGGACAGATCTGCCCTCGAGAGCATCAGGACGGATTTATCATCCAGCAACACGACGAGATTGTTTTTCACGGAGAAGATCTGCTGAAAGCTCAAAGCAAATTTGTGCTTCGACTCGAGTACGGGCGCGCCCCCAGAAATGTTCATGACGTAGAATTCTTTCTTTGTCGAAAACATTAGATAGCTTCCGACAACCTGTGCGCTGGTGATGGGATCCGGCGATGAGATCTCCCAGAGTCGTCTGAGATTTCGGTCGAATGCGACGATTTTTCCCCCCAAGAGGGCGATTAAAAGATTCGAATAAGCACTGATTCCGGACAACCTCTCGTTCAACGTGTAAGAAGCCTTGAGGTTTAGGTTCCTGTCGAACACACTGATCGAATAATCATGTACAACGTAGAGGTCCTCCAGAAGAACGGCGTCGATAATCCTGCGGTTCAGTTCGATCGTGCTGACTGGTCGTAAATTCAGATCGAAAGCCTCGATTCTCATCGTGCCCAGCACGTAGACGCGGTTGTCGCTGGACAGGACTTTCACAGCGCTGGGAACATCGATTGACCCCGATTTGACCGGTATGAGGGGGACAGAGACATCGTAGAGCTCGATTGTTCCTTCCTTTACAACAAACAAAGTTGCAGAAAGGACCAGCTGTGAAAAAAACAGCAGCACGATCAGAACATGTTTCACACGTCACACCTCAGTTCTATGATACCAACTTTTCAAGACGTTTCTTGAACCACCAGGTCAGCAACGCGTTCAACCCATAGAACAACGTGCTGATTAACAGGAGTCGGGTGTAATCCTTTGGACCTTCAACGATCCAACCGTACAGATAAGCCGCCAATGCGCGTGAGGAGTTGTTCAACAGATTACCAAACCCGTTGGCTGACATGATTATCTGTTCAGGAAGGTTGCTGAACACCAGCACCGTGAGGGATGGGTTCACCATGTTCATCAGCATGAACCTCACAACGTAAAGGCCGGCGAACGCTATCAAATTTCTCGTGAACGAGAGTGAAAACATGAGAGGCACCACGGCTGTGTAACATGTCAAGAGAACTCTGAGCGTACCGAATCTCTTTTGCAGAGCACCACTGCTGAAACTTCCCAGAGCTGTCATCAGCTGCGCCAGGGCCATGATCAGACCGACATGACCTAGCGGTAGGCCGAAAAGATCGTAGAACATCAGGTTGCTGAAGTTCAGAAAGAGGCCTGCCCCAAAGCCAACCAGGACGTTTGAAAGAACGTAATAGGTGAGGACGCGCTTCTGGACGGAATCCAGCGAAAAACCCTTCAAAAGAGGAGAAACATTCCTGACACTACCAATCTTTTGGATCAGAAACGCTGAGCACAGTTGCAAACTTGCGGCGAACAGGAGACTGAAAGAATAACCGAAACTGTCGGCCATGATTCCACCGAGAATGTTTCCCAAAACGCTTGCCGTCATCGAAATCGAAAACTGAGAACCGAACACCGAATATCTTTTCTTCAGTTCCGTTTTTGCCAGAAGGGATGCCGTGAAAGCCATGCCCGACAGGCTCGAAACGGCGCCGGAAACGAAGGCGAGAAGAATTTGTGCAGGAAAGGTCAGAATGACAGCCCTCAGGATCATCAAGGTACCGGTCAGGAGACTTGAGACAAACAGGATTCTTCGCTTCTCGAACTCGCTCAAGGCTATGGCAAGGATCAATCCAAAGACGGCGCTTCCCCAGAGACTGCTGGATACAATGGCACTTATCTGCGCGTTTGTGAAGTCTTGCCTGCGCATGTACAGGTTGAAGATTATCCCGTATGCCTGCCCGGCGAAACCCGTCAGGAACGCAAAGCTGTAGAAGATATATCTCGATTTGCCCACAATTGCTGATTATATGTTCTCGGGTGTAAACTGCCGCACACGTGATCGTTAAGGAACTTGTTTTTTGGAAAATCGCTTGACTCAATCAATGAAGGGGCGTAGAATAGGATCGGAATTAAACGTACGTACATAGGGAGGCGTTGCTTATCGCACCGAAGTACAGACTCATCGAACAGTTTTTGCTCTCACAGATAAAATCTGGAAAGTACGGGCCCGGCACGAAATTGCCTACCGAGCAAGAACTTATGGAGAAGTTCGGAGCGAGCAGGGAAACCGTGAGAAAGGCTCTGGATCGCCTCGTGGTGAGAGGCATCATAATCAGAAAACCGGGCGTGGGATCTTTTGTCAATTCGGAAAGGGCCAATCACCTGGTTGGCATAATCGTTCAGCAGATCACCAGTTACATATTTCCCTATGTTGTCTTTGGGGCGGAGGACTATCTGTTCAGAAATGGATACAAGTTGCTGCTCGGTAACGCCTCAGAGGATCCCTCTCGAGAAAAGCAGATCATAGAGGAGTGGGTGGAATCCGGTGTCACAGGCTTGATAGTGGATCCTGTTTACAGCGCCACAAGACGCTGCAACAGAGACTACATCAAATCGCTTGTCAAACAGGCCATCAAGGTGGTTTTGGTACACACGGACTGGAACATACAGGAAGCGGGCTGTGTGGTACTGGATGATGCATACGGAGGAACAAAGGCTGCGGAGGTCTTTCATCAGTATGGGCACAAAAGGGTGGCGGTGCTCTACAAATCGATACACCTGCCAGGTTTTGTTAGAGCGATGAGCTTCATTCAACGAGCGCGTGAGCTTGGTTTCGAGAAGATCTACGAAAAGTCTTTCAACGTATCAGAGTTCACGGGCGTGCCGATGCAGATGGCATACGAACTTCTCACGATGCCCAAACAACTTCGACCGACCGCGGTTTTCTGCTACAACGACGCAACTGCTCTGCAGTTACAGCTGGTTGCAAAGAGATTGGGCATAAACATTCCTGAAGATCTGTCCGTTATAGGTTTCGACGATGCGCCGATAGGCGATTTCAGAGACATGCTCACCACCTTCGCCCATCCCAAGGAAGACGTCGGAAGAAAGGCCGCCGAGATACTTTTGAAGATGCTTTCTGGCGGAGAAGCAGAAAAATGTGTTCTTCAACCGGAGTTCATTGAAAGATCGTCGGTGGCAGCTCCACACAGTTAAAGAGTGAAACGTACGTACAAATATCCTGCCAGTTCTGCTTTTAGGTGCTGCTTGAATGTGGCTTTAGATGCTTGCTTCTTAAGATCTTGACATCGTCACGATAAGGGTTTATAATGATGCCGTAAAGAAATTGACCGTACCTAAGACGAGAATTGTGGCCGTAGGGGGCTTCAACTCTGCCGAAGGAGGGGTGTCTCATGGTGCGGAAGTTTCTTGCGATTGTCCTAGTCCTGTTGGTCGTGGCAGTTTTCGGAGCTGTGAAGATCTCTGTTCTGTGCTCTCCCGACAACGCAGATGCTCTGAAGTGGCTTGCGGGCGAGTTCATGAAACAGAATCCAGACATTCAAGTCGAGATCGTGCCACTGTCCTGGGAGGTTCTCTATCCAAAACTGTTGCAGGATCTGAGATCCCAGGCCGGCTCGTTCGAAGCGTTCACCTACGACGTCATGACGACAGGCGCGGTTTCCTTTGGACTTGAGGACCTTGGAGAGTTCATGAAGAAGTATGCAAGCTTGTTGCCGGCCGACTTCGACATCGACGATTTCATACCACAGGTTCTCGAGGAATCCGGCAAATGGCAGGGCAAGTTGATCGGTCTACCTTTCTACAACAACACGATGCTGTTCTACTACCGTAGGGACCTCTTCGAAGATCCGAAACTGAAGCAGGCGTTCAAGGAGAAATACGGTAGGGAATTGACTCTGCCAGTCACCTGGGAAGAAGTCAAAGAGATAGCTGAATTCTTCACGAAGAAGTTCAACAAGAACTCTCCGACAGAATACGGAATCGCACTCATGTTCCCGAGAACCCACACTTTGTTCTACATGTACCTGCTGTTCTTTGGTGAGTACAGAAACGCACCACTCGGTATCATGAAACACGGTGCAGCGGATCTTGAGTACGGTGAGTACTTCACCGCAGATCACAAGCCAGCGTTCAACAGCGAGGAAGGTTTGAAGGCTCTCGAGATGATGAAAAAACTCATGCCTTACAGCCCGGACCCGCTCGGATCGGATTACGGTGAAACGATCGAGTACTTCAACCAGGGTCTCGTTGCGATGGTGCCTCAGTGGACTGGACCATACTTGATCTTCAAATCAACGATTGGAACGGACAAAGTTGGCATCATACCGATGCCCGGCAGGTCCGTGAGCGGTCAGTGGGCACTTGCCATCAACAAGTTCATACCCGAAGACAAGAAGGTTGCGGCGTTCAAGTTCATAACCTTCGCAACCAGTAAATGGGCAGACAAACAGAAGTTCCTCAGGTTCGCTGTTGCACCTGCGAGGATGTCGACGCTCAAAGACCCAGAGGTCAGAGCGGCTGACCCAAGGGTTCCAGCACTGGAAGTCACCTATGTATCTCAGACTCACAGACCGAGAATTCCTGAGGAACCACGTCTGGAAGACATAACGGTCGAAACGTTCTCGAAGATACTCGCTGGAACTTTGCCACTCTCTATGGACACGTTGAACGACCTAGCCAAGAAGTGGCAAGAAGTACTTGGGAAGTGAAGGGGGTGAAGAGGGGGCGCTGAGCCCCCTCATTTGTAATGAAGAACAAGAGATTGGTCCCTTGGCTGATGGTTCTGCCAGTGTTGGTCCTTTTTCTTTCTATGACCATTTATCCCTTCGCCTTCATGATATGGTCTTCTTTCAGGCAATACGATCTTTCGAAAGGTGCGGAAACACGTTTCATAGGTCTTGCGAACTACTTTCAGATATTTTCAGACAGTACGGCGATCGAATCCTTCAAGTTTACAGCCAAGCTTCTGGCTGTTGCCGTGCCAACCGAGCTTTTGCTCGGAATAGGCATCGCCTTTCTCATCAGAGGAGTGCGCGGAGAGAAAATCATACGCTCTTCTTTGTTGGTACCGATGATGGTTCCCGCCGCAGTCTCAGGTGTGGCCTGGAAGATGCTCTACAACTACGCGTTCGGTCCTGTGAACTGGTTCCTCTCACTCTTTGGAATTTCGAAAATATCCTGGCTAGGTGATATGAACTACGCTCAGCTGGGAATCATTCTCATCGATGTCTGGCAGTGGACACCCTTCGTATTTCTCATGATCTATGCAGGCCTTCAATCCGTGCCTCAAGACTTGATAGATGCGGCGAGAGTTGATGGTGCCGACTGGGGAAGGGTCTTTCTCCATGTGGAATTTCCGCTGCTTCGACCTTTGATACTCGTAGCTCTGGTACTGAGAATAATTGACTGTCTCAAGACTTTCGATATCGTCTTCATGACAACGTGGGGTGGACCCGGTGCCGCGACGCACACGTACAGTTTCTACGTTTACAAGGTCGGTATTTCGTTCGGCTGGAACATCGGATACGCCTCTGCGCTAAGCGTTTTGCTTTTGCTGGTGAGCATGTTGCTCGTGAACATCGTGTTCAGACTGGTGAGAATGAGACAGCAGCTTGGTTTCGGAGGTGAAGAAAGATGAAAGTAATCCTTCGTGTATTGAGATACATCGTGATTGCAACCTGTCTCATATTCTTCCTTTTTCCTGTCTACTGGCTCGTGATAACTGCGTTCAAGCCGTCGAACGAATGGTTCACGTGGCCACCGAGGTTCTGGCCCACCCAGCTGACGTTCTCGAACTTCCTCGGAGCTAAGGAAACTGAGGTGTTCGGGGGTACCACTGGTTCGATAGAGAACATCTTTCCTTACCTCAGAAACAGTATCGTTGTTGGCATATCCGTTTCACTGATCGCGACAGTCATAAGTGCCTCAGCCGCTTATGCGATAGCGAGGTACAAAGTTGGGGGTGCTTTCCTGGCGGAATGGATAATCTCGATCAGAATGCTTCCTCCCATCGTTTCTGCCGTGCCTCTGTACGTCATTTTCTCACGATTGAGACTCATCAACACCTGGTGGGCGTTGATTTTGTCACACCTTGTCATCGTGGTTCCACTGGGAGTGTGGTTGCTGATCAGTTTCTTCAGAGAGATCCCAAGAGAGATAGACGAGGCGGCTTACGTCGATGGCGCGAGTACTTTCCAGACATTTTTCTACGTTATCTTCCCGCTGAGCGCCCCAGGTTTGGCAGCCGTAGCGGTGCTTTCGTTGATACAGAGTTGGGGTGAATTTCTTCTCGCGCTGGTGCTGACGAACGATGCGCGGGCTCAGACTTTGCCAATATTTCTGGGCAGGTACATCACGGGCTGGCGTGTGGCCTGGGGTCCGCTTTCAGCAGCCGGAATAGTCACCATGTTGCCCGTCGTAGTGTTTGCAATCTTGGCACAGCGATACCTGATAAGAGGCCTGACGTTCGGAGCTGTCAAGGGCTGATAAACCGTAGTTTGAGGTGATGCAACTTGTACAGTGTGACCGTGAATCCAACCAGGATAACGAAAGTTGTGAGCAGGTACATTTATGGCCACTTCATTGAGCATCTGGGCAGGTGCATCTACGGTGGCATCTACGAGGAAGGTTCTCCTCTTTCGGATGAACGTGGTTTCAGAAAAGACGTGATGGAGGTGGTGAAGAAACTCAAGGTCCCAGTACTCAGATGGCCCGGTGGTAACTTCGCTTCAAACTATCACTGGGAAGATGGGATAGGCCCAAAAGATCAAAGACCTGCGAGGTTTGATCTCGCCTGGCGAAGCGTGGAAACGAACAGGTTCGGTACGGATGAATACATTGAATACTGCAGGGAGATAGGGGCAGAACCGTACATCTGTTTGAACCTGGGCACAGGAACGCTGGACGAAGCTGTGCACTGGCTCGAGTACTGCAACATTAAGGAAAGCACGTATTACGCGAGTCTCAGGAGAAAGTACGGGCATCCAGAGCCGTACGGTGTCAAATTCTGGGGCATCGGCAACGAGATGTACGGTGAATGGCAAGTGAACCGCATGACCGCCGACGAGTACGCCAAGGTTGCGAGGGAGTACGCGAAATGGATGAAAGTTGTAGATCCTTCCATAAAGACCATCGTCGTGGGGCACGACGATCCAGAGTGGAATTTGAAGGTCCTCGATGTCTCTGGACCATACATCGACTACATTTCCTACCATTTTTACACGGGGTCTGAAGATTACTACGAAACAGTATCCACAGCGTATCTCCTCAAAGAGAGATTGCTGGGTTTGAAAAAGCTGATTGATATGTCTCGTGTTTCGAAGAAGGGACAGATAAAGCTTGCTTTAGACGAGTGGAACGTGTGGTACAGGGTCACGGAAGAAGGACTTGAAGAACCCTACGAACTGAAGGACGGACTGTTCGCGTGTGGGGTTCTGATCATGTTGCAAAAAATGAGCGACATCGTTCCAATAGCGAACCTGGCACAACTTCAGAACGCGCTTGGAGCGATTCACACGGAAAAGGACGGTTTGTACGTAACACCGGTGTACAGAGCGTTCGAGCTGATCGTGAACCATTCTGGACAGAATCTGGTCGAAACGCACATTGAAACCGAGACCTACGACATAGATGGAAGAATGTTTTTCACGAAAACGCCGTTCGAACTGACAGGTGTGCCCTACGTGGATGCTTCAGCAACAACGAGTGCGGATGGTAAGAAGCTGTATTTGACCGTGGTGAACTACAAAAAAGAAGATGCGGTAAAAATCTCGATCACGATCAAAGGCATGGGTGAGAAAACCGCACGTGCTTACGTGCTGAGCGGGCCAGATGTGCACGCCCGCAATTCGATGGATCATCCGAACGTCGTCGATATCGTGTGTGAACAGGTCAAAGTCGGTTCACAGTTCACCCACACATTTAAACCCTTCTCATGCACAGTTATTGAAATCGAACGAGACTGAAGAAAGAAGGGGTGAAGAGCGTTGTATGAGGAAGTGAGGAAACAGCTTCACGAGGCTCACCTGACGTTGGAGAAGTATGGTTTGGTGGCGTACACGAGTGGGAACGTAAGCGTGAAGGCGAACGAACATGTGATCATCAAGCCTTCGGGAGTACCTTATTCGCTCTTGAGACCGGAAGATTACGTCGTCGTTGATCTGGACGGAAACATCGTCGAAGGGAGCAAAAAGCCATCCATTGACACCGCAACGCATCTGTATCTGTACAGGAGCATCGAGTGGGCAAAATCGATCATACACACGCACTCGACTTTTGCCACCGTTTGGGCCGTCGCTGAGAAACCAATCCCAGTTCTGTGCACGGCGCACGCGGATGTTTTCGGCGAGGAAATTCCGCTGAGCGAGTACGCACCTGTGGGGTCCGAAGCAATAGCAAAGGCAGCACTGAAAGTGCTTGGAAAGTCCGGTGTCGTTCTGCTGCGGAAGCACGGCGTTATAGTTGTCGGCAGTTCTTTGGACGACGCCATCAAGAAGGCAATCTTTCTGGAGGAAGTTGCAAAGATCGCTTATTTTGCACAGCTGTTCACCGTTCCCGTGCCACTGTCCAAGGATGAGGTGGAAAGGCTGTATCTGCAGTACCACACGAAATATGGACAGAATAAAGGTTAAAATCGTACATGAAGACAAATCGTTCGGAGGTGTGAAGAATGACGGAGAAAATGACGCTTGGTCTTCTCGTGGGTAACAGAGGCTTCTTCCCGGGCTCGCTCGTTGAGGAAGGCAGGAAGAGGATCCTCAAGGTTCTGGCAGACATGAACGTCAACGTTGTGAGTCTCTCGCCCGAGGATACAAAATACGGAGCCGTTGAAAACCTTCAGGACGCGCAAAAATGTGCAAAACTTTTCAGAGAGCACGCGCACGAGATCGACGGCATTCTTGTGACTTTGCCAAATTTTGGTGACGAGGGTTCCGCGGCGCTCGCAATACGTATGTCTGGATTGAAAGTTCCTGTTCTGGTTCATGCCTTTCCCGACGAGCTGGCTAAGATGGACATCAGCCACAGGCGAGATTCGTTCTGCGGAAAGATTTCTCTGTGCAACAATCTCGTGCAGTACGGAATTTCTTTCACGGACACAACGTTCCACGTGGAGTCACCTGAAAGCGAGGAATTCAGAAAGGATTTGGAAAAGTTTCTTGCTGTGTGTCGTATAGTGAAAGGCCTGAAGGGTCTCAGGATCGGAGCTATAGGTGCAAGACCGGCCGCCTTTAACACAGTGAGATTCAGCGAGAAGATACTGGAAAGACACGGCATCAGCGTCGTGACAGTAGATCTCTCGGAGATCATCGCGCGCGCTAAAGCCATCGAGTCAAAGTCGGATAGAGTCGTACATGAACTTGAGAAGCTCAAAAAATCGTTCAATGTGAAGAATGTCCCGAATGAGGCTCTCGAAAGGATGGCCCGTCTGGCCGCCGCGATAAACGAATGGATCGAACAGAACAAGATTCGGGCGATGGCGCTGCAGTGCTGGACAGCCTTGGAATTACTGTACGGGGTCGTACCATGTGCGGTGATGAGTTTGCTGTCAGAATCGTTGTTACCCAGTGCGTGTGAGACAGACGTCATGGGTGCGCTGTCGATGTACATACTCCAGCTCGCGTCCGGGAAACCTTCCGCACTGCTCGATTGGAACAACAACTACGGAAACGATCCAGAAAAAGCGGTGATGTTCCACTGCAGCAATCTTCCCGTGTCGTTTTTCAAGAGTTGCGAGATGTCTTACCAGCAGATAATCGCAGGCACCGTTGGGGCCGAGAACGCGTATGGAACATGCGTGGGTAAGATCTCACCGGGACCCGCTACGTTCCTGAGGCTTTCCACCTTCGATGATGAAGGTCTCATCGCGGGATTTGTGGCTGAGGGACAGTTCACGGACGATCCGATCGAAACCTTTGGTGGTTATGGCGTTGCAAGAATTGAGAATCTCAGATCACTCTTGAAGTTGATAACCAAGTACGGTTTTGAACACCACGTTGCGGTGAACAAGAGTCTGGTCAAGGAGGCCATCGTCGAGGCTCTCGACAACTATCTCGATTGGGAGATATTCACGGTGGACGGTTGCGAATGTCACAGGGAGGAATGAACCATGTATTTGCTTGGCACGGACATAGGAACCCAGGGGACCAAGACGGTGCTTGTCGATGAGAAGGGAACTGTCCTTGCTGAAGCTTCAAGAGAGTACGATGTGATCACTCCAAAACCCAACTGGGCCGAACAGTGGCCCGACGTCTGGGTAAAAGCGGTCTTTGAAACGGTGAGAGAGGTTGTAGAGAAAAGTAATGTGCCCAGGAATCAAATCGCAGGCATTGCCATAAGTGGTCTCTACGGTGGTTCGGGTGTGCCCGTTGACAGGAACATGAACCCGTTGAGACCCTGTTTGATATGGATGGACAGACGTGCGGTGAAAGAGACTGAATGGGTGAAGAAAAACGTTCCAAAGGAGCAGATCTTCTCCATAACTGGTAACTACGTCGATTCTTACTTTGGTTTCACGAAAATCATGTGGATCAGGGACAACGAACCGGAGATATGGAAAAAAATCTACAAGTTCGTTACGCCGAAGGACTACGTCATCTACAAGATGACGAATCAACTGGTGATAGACTACTCGTCTGCGGGAAACCTGGGTGGGGTCTTCGATATCAGAAAACTCACCTGGTCAAAAGAGATGTGCGACGTTCTGGGTATACCGATCGAATATCTCCCGGAACGGATCGTCAAGTCTTCCGATGTCGTCGGAGAAGTTAGCCGGGAAGCTGCCAAGCTCTGTGGTCTTATGGAAGGTACTCCCGTCGTGGCTGGAGGAATAGACGCGCCTGTAGCACAGTTGTCCGCAGGTGCGTTGCAAGAAGGAGAACACGTTGCAATGGTCGGGACTTCCACGTGCTGGGGGACAGTGCACGATGGGAGCAAACTTGCCTTCGGTCTGGTGAGTTATCCTTACGTGGTTTACGACACAGAAAGGATCTACACGTTTGGCGGATCCGCAACCACTGGTGCCCTCGCGCGCTGGTTCAAAGAGCAATTCGCAGAATCAGAAACGGTCGTTGGAGAAAGAACGGGGATATCCCCCTACCAGCTGCTCGATCAGGAGGTTAAGGACATACCAGCCGGAAGCGATGGGATAATTGTTTTGCCTTACTTCATGGGTGAAAGGTCCCCAGTCTGGGATCCCAACGCGCGCGGTGTCGTCTTCGGTGTCACGCTCTATCACAAGAGAGCTCACATTTACAAAGCCTTCATGGAGGCGGGCGCGTACGCGTTGAGACACAACATAGAGGCTGGTTTGAAGGCAGGACTGAAGCTCAACGACGAATGCTGGATCGTCGGAGGAGTCGCAAGATCTTCCGTCTGGGTACAGATCTTCGCCGACGTGACGGGATTCAAGATGAGACAGGTGGCAAGCCTCGTAGAAGCACCCTTTGGTGATGCATTCCTGGCGGGTCTCGGTACCAGAGTGATAGACAAACCCGAACGCATCAAGGAATGGGTCAAGTACAAAGAACCTGTGGAACCCAGATCCGAGAACAAGAAGCTCTACGACAAATATTATGAGATCTACCTGCAAGTGTATGAAAAAACGAAGGATCTCATGGAGGCCCTGTAAAATGATGGCCCCGTCCACTCGGACGGGGTTTCTCGAAATTTAGACGGCAGTTTCGGATCGAACTTTGTTCCAGGTTTGGCAGAGATCTTTCAAAGCACAGGAGTCGCACCTGGGTTCTCTCTTCTTACAAACTTTCTTGGCGTGTTCGACCAACAATGCGTGGTATTCCTTCATGGTTTCTATGTCTTTGACAGCGCGTTGAAACATCGATTGGATCTGCGAGTAGTTCTCCTTACCGTTGAGAACGCCAACTCGAGTGAAAATACGTCTGGTGTAATTGTCGACAACGAAGACTGGTTGCTCGAAGGCGTACAGGAGGATGGAATCGGCCGTTTCCGGTCCGATTCCGGCAACCGAGAGTAGCTCGTCCCTCGTGAGAGATTCTCTGAGACGATAGAAATCAAAATCGTGTTCGGCAAGCTTTTGTAAGAGATTCTTCAGTCTTCTGGCTTTCAACTTCCAAAAACCTGCAGGCTTGATCAGCATCTCTACGAATTCATCGTTCGTTTCGTAAAGCTTCCTCGGTTCGAGCAACCCGGCTCGTTTCAAATTCTCGATGGCCCGCTCTACATTCTTCCAGGCCGTGTTCTGAGTAAGGACGGCACCAACCACCACCTCGAACCATGTCTCGGCTGGCCACCAGCTCTGTGGCCCGTAAGCTTCGTACAGTCTCCGATAGATTTCCGTGATGAGGTCCAAGCTTGATTCCTCCCAGTTTTTGAATGTTATCATAGCAGAGGGGTGAGAAGATGAGAACGAACAAAGAAAGGCTGGTCATGATTTCCGTTCAGGGAACGATCGTCAAACCGGAGCACAGTGGAAGGCATGCAGTCGCACACGATGGAAGAGCCTTCATGCTCCCTGGAACAGGTGGAATCACGTACAACGTCAAGGTGGGAGATCCCGTTTTTGGCTGGGCCGCCGACCACGTCGAGCCAGGTGTTTCGACAATCCTGGACCAGGAAAAGCGTGATTCTGGTCCGAACAGGGGTTACAATTTCTACGCCTGCATTGGAAACGAAGCCAGAATCGTCACGGGAGACGCAAAGGGTGCCAAGGGAATCGTCACGGGACACCATGGTGGCGCGGAACATGTCCTGATAGATTTTCCAGATGAAGTCCTTGAGAAGCTAACGTTGGACGACAAGATTCTGATAAAGGCTTTCGGTCAGGGACTGGAACTTTTGGATTATCCGGATGTTCACGTGTACAACATAGATCCGAACCTGCTCGAAAAGCTCGGGATCGAAGAGAAAGATGGAAAACTTTTCGTTCCCGTGGTGGCGGTTGTACCATCCTACTTGATGGGTTCGGGAATAGGCTCCACAAGTATGGGCACAGGTGACTACGACATCATGTCGGCAGATCAAGACGCTTTGAAGGAGCATGGACTCTTGAACCTTCGTTTTGGAGACGTTGTTTACATCAAAGATCATGACAACAGTTATGGTCGATGCTACAGAAAAGGTGCGGCAAGTGTCGGAGTTGTGATCCACAGCGACTGCAAATACGCAGGCCATGGTCCTGGTGTGACCATATTTATGACTTCTGCCAAGCCCCTGATTGAGCCCGTTTTGAATCCAGATGCGAACATCGGAAAGATCCTGAAGATAGGAAGGTATCGAGAACAGGGCTGAGATCAAGGTTTCATGGTTCCATCGGGTTGGAACTGTTGCAGGTGACATCAACGTGGATCTGAGAGCGTGATCGATGTTTTTGCTCGATGTAAGCTTGACGTACGGGGGTTGTTATTCGAACGTGAATCCAGGCAGTGATGTTCGTCTACGAACGAGGCGAGGATACCCAAAACTTGGTGCGACACCGGACGACAGTGGTGTTAATTTTGCCATCTTCAGCAGAAACGGCAGAAGGGTGATTCTCGAATTGTACCAGAATCATTACGATGAGAAACCTTCTCACAGGTTCGTGCTGGATCCCATAAGAAACAGAACCGGCGATATCTGGCACATCTACGTCTACGGCGTTGGGCATGGTCAGTACTATGGTTGGCGCATCGATGGCGAGTACGATCCTCTGAACGGAAAAAGGTTCAACGTCAACAAACTGCTCTTCGACCCTTACGCCAAGGCCATTTCTTCTTCCATCGACTGGGAAGAAGATTACATTTACGGCTACGACAGGAATTCTGCTGAGAAGGATCTCTCTTTTTCAACACTCGACTCGGCACAGAGTCCGGCCAAGTCGATCGTTATAGACGATTCGAAATACGATTGGGGAAACGATAAAAGACCCAAAATTCCATGGAAAGACACCATCATTTACGAAATGCACGTTCGATTCTTCACGATCAGTCCGACATCTGGAGTGAAACATCCGGGCACTTATCGGGGACTAACCGAGAAACTTGATCATCTGAGAGAACTTGGTGTGACGACCATTGAGTTGATGCCTGTTTTCGAGTTTTCAGTGGATTCGAACACGAACGTCAATCCGTATACAGGAAAACGTTTGAAGGACATGTGGGGCTACAATCCACTCGCTTTCTTCGCCGTTACAGGCAACTATTCAACTGGCGTGAAGTTGGGTGAGCAGGTCTTCGAGTTCAAGGACCTGGTGAAAGAACTCCACAAGCATGGGTTTGAGGTTATACTGGACGTCGTTTACAACCATACCGGTGAGGGGAACGAACTGGGCCCTACACTCTGCTTCAGGGGTATAGACAATGAGATCTACTACATGCTCGATCCCAAGAACAAGAGGCATTATCTGAATTATTCGGGTTGTGGGAACACGCTCAACTGCAACCATCCGGTTGTTAAAGAGATGATCATAGACAGTCTGAGGTACTGGGCTACCGAAATGCACGTTGACGGCTTCAGATTCGATCTCGCCGCTGTCCTAGGTAGAACTCCAGACGGAAAGTGGATCGGAGATTTCTCACTTCTCAAAGACATCTCCGAAGACGCAATTTTGCACGATTTGAAACTCATCGCAGAGGGTTGGGATGCGGCGGGAGGATACTTCTTGGGTCAGTTCCCAGAGGGATGGGCGGAATGGAACGGAAAGTACCGAGACGTGGTGAGGCGATTCGTGAGAGGGGATGAGGGAACTGTCGTGGAGCTGGCAACGCGCATTGCAGGCAGTGCCGATCTTTACGCTGGTAGATCACCGCATGCGAGCATAAACTTCGTCACCTGCCACGATGGTTTCACACTGAGAGACCTTGTTAGCTATCGCTACAAGCATAACGAGGCAAACGGAGAAGGGAACAGAGATGGCGCTGATGAGAACTTCAGCTGTAACTACGGCGTGGAAGGTGAAACGGACGATCCACAGATCAACAGAATGAGAAAGCAGCAGGTCAAGAACTTTGTCGTCATACTCATGGTTTCGCACGGCACACCCATGATCCTGATGGGTGACGAGATGTACAGGACGCAGAAGGGCAACAACAACGCTTACTGTCACGACGACGAGACTACATGGCTTGACTGGACATTGAAGGAAAAGCATGCGGACATATTCAGGTTTTTCAAGAAGATGATTGAGTTCAGAAAGTCTCACCCAGCATTGAGAAGGGAACATTTCTTTACGGGACAGGCCACGAGTCGTGGCATTCCTGATCTCACATGGCATGGGGTGAGACCTTTCGAGCCGGACTTTTCGCAGTATTCGCATTCAATCGCCTTCATGATCAGCGGTGATGTGGGAAATGGCGAGCAGGATGACGACATCTACGTGATTCTGAACCAGTGGAGAGAGCCTTTGAGGTTTGTCCTTCCATACCTGCACGGCAAGAGCTGGTACAGAGTTGTCGATACGTCAAAAGAGAGCCCGGACGATTTTCTGGACGAGCCGGTTCACGTCGGTTACGTCTATGTGGCAGAACCTCACAGTTCGGTCGTGCTCATTGGCAGATGAGATGTTCATTCATTTCTAGCCGGAAAGGGTCGGGTTTCAGGCTTCAGCGAAGCTGTTGAGATAACAATGGGATCGCAAACCTTGTCGAAACTGTCGTGAAAAGGAGTACAATGGTATCAAAGCGCGTAACACTTCGAAGGGGGGCTGAACATGAGATGGTTCATCGTGTTCATCACAATCCTGACGAGTGCCATGGTCTTAGCTTTCGTACCGATCACGTCAGATTTTGCTTTGTTGATCAACAGATTTGACTGTGTCAAGGATTTGCTACCCCAGGGTACGTTCACCAGTGAAGTGCCAGGGGGGTTTGTGTGCTTCTTTGGAAAGCTAACACTGAACCTCGCCATGGCCTTTGAGGTCTTCGAATCTGAGGAACTTGAAGACATGCAAAACGTCGCTGAGATTTCTGTGGTTACTGACGAACCTGAATGGGTCAGGGAGAATCTTTCCGAGATCATTCAGAACAGTGAACTGATTGAAAGCAACGGTCTGTATTACTTCGCAAGTCCGTCCATGATCGAGGACGTGAAGGCGCTGATCGAAGGAAGAGTGTCGAGCCTCGAACTCGACAGAACCAAAGCGATTCACGGAAGGCTCCGCACCGTGCCTTTGCTGGGAATCCTGTTGCACCTGATTGGTTTGAATGAAGGTATACCCATCGAGGATGAATTCGTGATGGATATGGAAGGCGACAAAGTGAACCTGCTCATAACTTCAAAGAAAGCGTGCAAGTCAGACTGGGAGCTGACGCAACTGGAGAAAAAGGACGTACCACAAGGCTTGAAAACGCTCGTGCGGGCGGACGTGCGCCTTCTGCTGCCAACCTCGTTGCTCAAACAGGTGCCCGCAGAGTTTTTAGAAGAGTTCGCACTCGATCTGGGTGGTCTTGAGGAGATCCTAGCAAAGAGCAGTTACACCTCGATCAGCATGGCACAGGAAGAAGAGAAGATCCTAATCTCGTTCAACTTACAGGAAAAGGATGTGCAGGATGTTCTGAACGCACTGGAAGCCAAGGGTTTGGAATCGAAACAGGAGGCTGAGTTCATAACGTATCAGGGTGAGGACTTCACGCTGAAGGTGCCCTTAAAGGGGGGAATCGGTTTACTGTTTTACAATGTGAACGATGAGGATATGAAAGACGTCGAGCCCGGTGCGATTTTGAGGTTCGCGCTCTCTCTGGAGGGTTCCATCGTTGATGTTTCGCTTTTCAGAGACGCGTGTTCTGTGATCGTGAAAGCGAACGTTTCAAGCGCTTTACTGAGAGAAGCACTTGCTGAAATATTCTCCGAGTTCGTACCCGAGCCAGCCGAGATTGAGATACTCCGAAACATTGTCCAGGCCATAGACGATGCTTACTATTTCCAAGGTAAGAATCCTCCTGAAAACCTACAGGAGCTGGAAGCTCTTCTGGGCCAAGACTTGCCGGAAAATGTTCTCTATTCGTGCAGGGAGGAAGACGGCACTTTGGTTGCAGAGATCGGCATTGTGAGCCCCGTTGCGCTGACTCTCAGTGAGTGGGATGTGATGGAACTGATGTATTATAACGTGGCTGAAGTTAGGATTGATAAGGAAAAACAAATCATTTTCATTTTCAAGAACTACGAGAAGTACGAAATGCCTCCCGTTTCTGAAACCATACAAAGTCTGGTGGAGGCCTTCAGAAGCTATGTTGCTGACTATGAAGACTTTCCAGACAGCTTGGAAGAGGTCGTGTTGGGTTACACGTGGCTTCCCTACTCTGTGATTGAATTGATCGATTACGAAGCGGACGCGAACACGAGGACTATCACACTGAAGTTGGCGAGCGACGAGGAGGTCGACGAAACGTTGATAGAAGAACTGGCGCTGGAAAAACTCTTCCGTGAGGATGGATGGATCGTCGTGATCTTCAAGGTGGAGTAACTCTTCAAACTTGTGGTGCAGGGGGGCAGTACGCTGCCCCTCTTTTGTTTTGAGCTGTGATAGTCTAAACACATGGAGCGATTCCATGTTTCTGCCAACGACGAAGGAAGAAATGAAGAAACTCGGTTGGAATGAGCTGGACGTGATACTCGTGACGGGGGATGCCTACGTGGATCATCCCTCCTTTGGTGTTGCGTTGATTGGGCACTATCTGGTTTCGAAAGGTTACAGGGTTGGCATCGTTGGCCAGCCCGACTGGCGATCTGGAAGAGACATAACACGCCTTGGAAGGCCGCGTTTGTTCTTTGGAATCACTGCGGGAAACGTCGATTCGATGGTTGCTAACTACACAGCTTCAATGAAGAAAAGAAGGAACGACGACTACAGTCCTAAAGGTGAGGCGGGAAGAAGACCCGACCGTGCCACGATCGTGTACGCCAACCTGGTGCGAAGATATTTTCCAGATGTTCCCATAGTCCTTGGAGGACTCGAGGCCAGTTTGAGAAGGTTCGCACATTACGATTGGTGGCAAGACAGAATCAGGAAGTCGGTCTTGGTGGATAGCAAAGCCGACCTTCTCGTGTACGGAATGGCTGAAAAGACAGTGCTCGACATAGCAAGGGTCTTAGAAAAAACTGGAGACATCGAGAGGTGCAAGGAACTCAGGGGTGTGGTTTTCTGGAGTTCTAAAAAACCTGATGATGTGATAGAGCTTCCAGGTTATGAAGAGATCTCGGTGGATAGGAAAAGGTATGCTGAGGCAGTCAAGATGCAGCTTCTACTCACGGATCCTTTTAGATCTGTCAGGCTCTGCCAGAAGCAAGATAACAGGTATGTCGTACAAAATCCACCAGAACTGCCGCTCGAGCAAAAAGAGCTCGATGAACTTTACCTTTTGCCGTTCGAACGCAGGGTGCATCCTTTCTATGAGTCAATGGGCCACGTCAGGGCTATCGATACCGTCCAGTTCTCGATCACGGCAGTGAGAGGATGTTACGGCAGCTGTTCTTTCTGTGCACTGACACACCATCAAACCACGCACGTTGTCTACAGAAGTGAAGAATCGATACTGGAAGAAGCGAAGCAGCTGACGAAACATCCAGACTTCAAAGGAATCATAAGCGATGTTGGGGGACCGACTGCGAACCTGTACGGCGCGCGCTGTGAAAAGAGAGAAACACAGGGTCAATGTGCGCGTTACTGTGCCTTTCCGAGTCCCTGCGAGCGGGCCGTGCCGAACCATTCATCCTTTCTGGATTTGCTGCGCAAGGTCAGGTCGATCCCGAAGGTGAGACACGTGTTCGTTTCTTCCGGCATCAGGCACGATCTCGTTCTCTCGGATCCATCAGGTGAAGAGTTCATCAAAGAGCTGGTCCAGTTCACGCCAGGACAGTTGAAACTCGCTCCCGAACACGCGCACCCAAGGGTTCTTAAGCTTATGAGAAAGCCTCCCGCTGAACTGTTCCTCGATTTCAAAGAAAGATTCGAGAAGTTTGCCAGAATTCAAGGTAAGGAAAGGTACGTCATAGGGTACTTCGTTGTGGCACATCCTGGTGAATCTGAAAAGGAGAACGACTATTTGAAGAGGTTCATACAAAACAAGCTCGGCTACAAACCACAGCAGGTTCAAATATTCACCCCAGCACCGGGTACCCTGAGCACCGCAATGTACTACAGTGGCATCGATCCGTTCACGAACGAAGACGTTTTCGTGGAGAGATCTCTGAAGAAGAGAAACTGGATGAAAGAAAACATCGTTGGCTTTTCAAGGCGAAAATGATCGTGACCCATCGTCACACACTTAAAAATGCACTATGCGATTTTTCACCCGCTAAAGGCTCTCTCTGAACCTGTTCGTTGTGGGCATGCGCCAGTCTTTGCCGAAAGCTCTGACAGATATCTTTGTCCCTATCGGGGCTTGCCTTCTTTTGTACTCGCTCGCATGGATCATTCGCAGAACTTTTTCGACGATGGAAGCGTCATAGCCTTTTTGCACTATTTCTTGCGCGTCGAGACCTTCTTCAATGTAGAGACGCAGTATACCATCGAGCACATCGTAAGGTGGAAGCTTCTCTTGGTCCGTTTGGTTGGGTCTCAGCTCAGCCGTCGGTGGTTTGACGAAGACTCGATTCGGTATCATTTCCTTGCCTTTCCAGGCGTTGTACCAGCGCGCTATTCTGTACACATCGGTCTTGTAGACATCCTTTATCACCGCGAAACCTCCAGCCATGTCACCGTAGAGCGTGCAATAGCCTGTGGCGATCTCACTCTTGTTTCCGGTGGTCAGAACCAACCAGCCGAACTTGTTCGAAAGCGCCATCAGATAGTTTCCCCTGATGCGCGCCTGAAGGTTTTCTTCCGTTGTGTCGCTCGGCACGTTTGAAAACACGGGCGCAAGTGCCCGCAAATATCTTTCGTAAACCTCGTTGATGGGTATCACGAATGTTTCGATCCCGAGATTTTCAGCCAGCCGGGATGCATCCTCTATACTCTCCTCAGATGTGTACATCGAAGGCATAAGAACGCCCTTCACGTTGTCCGAACCGAGTGCTTCGACTGCTACTGCTGCAACCAGTGAAGAATCCATTCCTCCGCTCAAGCCCAGGACCACCTTTTTGAAACCGTTCTTTTTCACATAATCCCTGAGCCCGGTCACGAGCGCCAGAAACATCTCTCTTTCTCTTTCACAGGGTTGTGCGATCGAAACGTTGATTCGCTGTTTCTTCTGTTTTGGTTCGTCGAACTGCAGAACTTCCACTGGCAAGTTCCCCACGCACGTGTAACGACGCCGTGGCTCGGTCAAACCGACTCTGAGATTCTCATCGAGGTCGACATCAACAGTGAGCAGATCTTCCTCAAAACATTTGGATCGTGCAAGCAGTTGACCGTTCGCATCACACACGAAGCTTGATCCGTCAAAGACGATCTCGTCCTGGCCGCCGACCATGTTACAGTAGGCTATCGCCGTATGGTATTCGTATGCCTTCATTGATATGTATGATTCTCTGAACCTCGGCTTTCCAACCCAGTACGGGGAAGCCGAGATGTTCACAACGAGCTGCGCTCCGAGTCCGCTGACCAGTGAAGCAAGAGGCTCGGCAGGACCCCAGATATCTTCACATATGGTCACTCCCACCTTGGCAGAACCGAATTTCAGCATAAGCAGCCTGTCACCGGCACGAAAGTATCTTTTCTCGTCAAACACGCTGTAGTTAGGAAGGAAAATCTTTCTGTAAACGCATTTAACCTGTCCGTCGTACACAACTGCAGCGGCGTTGTACAGATCCTCGTCGAAATCCATGAAACCCACGATGGAGACAACCTTTTTGTTGGCCGTACTCTCGGCGAACTCCTCCAGTGCTTTTCGATTGGCCTTCAAGAAAGAGAGCCTGAAGGAAAGATCTTCTGGGGGATAACCCGGGATGAACAGTTCGGGTATGAGCAGCAGGTCACTCTGTAGAGCGTGAGCCTGTTCCAGTGCGAGTTTTGCCTTACGCACGTTACCCTCGAAGTCGCCGAGAGTCGGATTGAGCTGTGCAAGAGTGAGTCTGATTCTCTTCACGTCGATCACCAAATGAATGATATCACCACATGTAAGAGGAGAAACGTGTTAAAATTAATTTCGGAGGTGGTTCCAGTGAAAGTGAGATATTTGGGCCACGCAGCTGTGCTGATCATCCATAAAGACAAGAGAATCATCATCGATCCTTTCATTACGGACAACCCCCAGGCCCCGATCAAGCTTCAAGACATTCCGAAGATCGATTACATACTCGTGACGCACGGGCACGCAGATCATTTCGGAGATACTCTGACTCTCGCAAAACGCGACGGTTCGACGGTGATAGCTAACTTTGAACTTTGCAGCTACATTTCGAGGCACGGTATCAGCACGCATCCCATGCACATAGGTGGCAGGTACGCTTTCGATTTTGGGAGTGTGAAGCTGACACCCGCACTCCATGGTTCCAGTATTGTGGAGAAGGATCTGCCGGTCTATGCGGGAAATCCATGCGGGTTCTTGATTGAAATTGAAGGTAAGAAGATCTACCACGCCGGAGACACTGGGCTCACCAAGGACATGGAACTTCTGAAGAGGGACAAAATCGATCTCGCGTTTCTCCCCATAGGGGGCAACTTCGTTATGGACCTCTGGGATGCGATAGAAGCAGTGAAAATGATCCAGCCCCGCATAGTCGTACCTATGCATTACGACACGTGGCCAGTGATCAAATCGGACCCCGGGAAATTCAAAGAGGAGCTCGAGAAACTGAACGTGGAATGCGTCATCATGAAACCCGGGGACGAACTCGAACTGTGAGGCGATCGACATGCGCCTCACAATCGTTCTGTTACTGGGCGTCTCGAGTGTGGTCCTGGCGATGATCTACTACGTGCCCGTCGGAAAGATGTTTCCCAGCGAGCTGTACGAATGGGTAGGTACCAAGTCGGCGAATTTCCAGTACATGGTGCTCAGCTACGAACCGGACCTCGTCGTCTTAGTGAAGGGTTGGATTTTCTCGCCAGCCCCGTTACCAGAACAGAAGGAGTATGTTTTCAAGATTGGATTTGAATCAGAGAATTTCAAGCACGAAATCGCCGTGAACGGACAACGAAGTGGCATATACATCTATATGCCGCAACATCTTTTTATACTGCCATCGAGCACGAAGCTTCTGGATCTCAATGGATTCGTCGTGGAGATTCCAAAGCGAGTTACTTTCTCGAGCAAGCAAATCTCACGCGGAGGCATGGAACCAGGTATTCACACACTCGACGAGTCGATGAAAGAAACTCGCGTCTTCGAAAAAGGACAGAAGATCTTGCTGAGAGTCGATGCCGGGGAGAAGAGCACCGGTGGATACTCCGTCAGGATCGATGAAGTGAGATTTGCTGACAGAAGAATCTATCTGAGGGCGCACGTTGAATCGCCAGAGCCAGGCGCGATGGTGACACAAGCGATAACGTATCCTGCGGCCGTGATCGAGATTCAGGAGCAATTGGAGCCAGGTCTTTACACGGTCAAATGTGTGCTGATCGATAGAAACGTGGAAAAAACATTCGAAATCGAATTCGAGGTGCGTTGAAACGTGAGAGTGCTCAAGAAGGAGATATCAGAATTCTTCCAAGCACCGTTTGCCGATGACACGATTTCACTTCGAAATATCCATTCGAAGAACGCCGTGATACTGAAACTGAAAGGAAATGGTGAACAACGATTTGAGATTCTGAGATGTGAACGGGTTTCATGCTGGTCTTTCGCACAGCGAGCCCTGAGGCACATCTTCATAGAGGGCAACACGCTCGCTGGTTTTACGGGTTTTGAGGAAATTCAGATCGAAGAAGAGGCCGGACATGTGTATGCTTTTGGAAAACCTCTCTATGAAGCTTCCGTCGTAATCGTTCGAGGTTCCGGCAGACTCAATTCACTCAAGAGTTTTTACGAATTACTTTGGAATTGCTGTGGCTTTTCAACAAAGATGCCAAGATCCTTACTGATGGGGGATTCCTTCAATGAGACTCTCGATCGCCGGGATGCTCTGCTTGTACTTTCTTCCAAGAGCGAAGCAAAGGTGAAAGATCTGCTGGAAAAGGGTGTTCGAGTTGCATTGCATGTCGAGAACGAGCGTGAGCTGGACATTTTCTACAGATCAGGAGTTCGAAGCTTCATTCTGAGCGATTTCAAGAATGAATATCGTGAAAGATATGCCGACTGTTTCTTCATCTTGCAAGAAGGTGACGTTGCTTCAGCTATCGGGAAGGTCGACGGACTGATCGTCGATATCAAAGAATTCTCGCTCGAGGAGATCGTCCTTGCCGGCCTGGTGAATCGTTTGTTACCTCTGTACGTGTCTGCGGAAGGTGTAGATTCGAAGTTGCTGGATGTGCTTGGCTTCGGTGCAATTGGCTGGCGGAGGTGTACGAATCCCGTCTTCACAAGAATCGAACAGAAACGATACGGGATATATGAAATCTCTTACGTGAGTGAAACCAACGTCCCTGGACGTGTGCGAATCGACGTTTCGAAAGATTCTGTGGAATGGTTCTTCGAGCAAAGTGAGATCAGCTTGAAAAAACAAACGCTGGAGAGAGAAGATGGAAGATACTTTCACTTTTACCGGGAAGGGGTATCGTGATGCTTGAGCTCAGGTACAATCCCCTTACAGACGAGTGGATCATCGTTTCTGCCGAGACGCAAAGAAGGCCGGTACAGCCTTCGCAGCAGAGCTGTCCCATATGTGTCGGTGGCGTTGAACTGCCTGAAGAGTACGATCTGATCAGTTTCGAAAACAGATTTCCCGCATTGAAGCGGAATCCTCCAGACGTTTTATCAGAATCGGACATCTTCCTGAAAAAACGTTCCTTCGGCATCTGCGAAGTTGTGGTTTACACTTCCAGGCACGATGTTGCCCTGCCGGGGATGCCCTTAAGACAGATAGAGAAGCTCGTGGAAATGTGGGTTGACAGGACTGTAGAACTTTTCACTTATGATTTCGTCGAGTACGTGTTCATCTTCGAGAACAGAGGAAAGGAAGTCGGAGCGAGTCTCTCACATCCCCACGGTCAGATCTACGCCTTTCCTTTCCTGCCCAGGCGAATCCTCGCGAAGGTCGAAGGCTTTTCAAAATGGCGAGATCAGAAAGGATCGTGCCCTGTGTGTGATGTCGTCGCCGAAGAAGTCAGACTCAAGAAGCGGATCGTTTTCGAGACCGATTCGTTCGTTTCACTCGTACCTTTCTACGCTCGCTTTCCCTTTGAGGTTCACGTTTATCCAAAAAGACACGTGACGAGCTTGCCAGAACTCACAACGCTGGAGAGAGCCGAACTGGCCAAACATCTTAAGATCATCACCCTGAAATATGATGGGCTTTATGGTCAGGAGTTTCCCTACATGATGATGTTTTTCCAGGCACCAATGAAGAGGCTGGATGCAGAACTGTTTCATCTGCACATCGAGTTCAACCCACCCAAGAGGGATAAGGACAAGATCAAATGGATGGCGAGTGTGGAAACGGGTACCTGGGCGTTCATAAACCCTATGGTTCCGGAACAAGCGGCGGAAATGCTCAGGAGGGTCGAGGTGAGCGAACTGTGACGGTGAAAGTCAGGGCTCCGGGACGTGTGAATATCATAGGAGAGCACACGGATTACAACGATGGTTTTGTCTTGCCTTTTGCCATCGACAGGTACGTCGAGGTCGAAGTGGGTCCATCTAAGAAGTTCGTGCTCACATCGAAGCTCTACAACCAGACAGTTGAGGTCGAGAAGAATCAGAGACGAGGAACCTGGACCGACTACGTCATGGGGGTTGTCTGGGCGCTCGAGCAGGCGGGCTATCGTGTGGAACCCTTCGAGATGCAAATAGACTCAACGCTTCCAACAGGCTCGGGACTCTCCAGCTCTGCGGCTCTGGAAGTCGCCAGCGCCGTTGCGATTGTCAAAATGATGAATCATAAGATCGAGCCGAAAGATCTGGTTCAGGTCTGTGTGAAAGCAGAGAGAGAGTTCGTTGGCGTACGCTGTGGTGTCATGGACCAGTTCACCGCGGTGTTTGCTAAGAAAGATCACGCCATTTTGCTCGATACGATGACGATGGACTACGAATACGTTCCACTCAACTTGAACAACTACGAATTTGTGTTGATAGATTCGAACGTGAAACACGAACTTGCTTCTTCGGAGTACAACAAAAGAAGGACAGAGTGTGAGGCGATTCTCAAGGCATTGAACAAGCGATCTTTCAGAGAAATCACAGAGAAAGATCTCGCCGCACTCGGACTGACGCTGCGAAAACGCGCCAGACACGTTTTGAGCGAGAATGAACGCGTCCTGAAGACGGTGAACGCGTTGAAAGAAGGGAGATTGCTTCTCGCAGGCTGTTTTCTTTACGAATCCCATGCAAGCTTGAGGGATCTTTACGAGGTTTCATGCGACGAGGTTGATTTCATCGTGGGCTTTTTGAAAGGCAGGGCCGGCGTCCTCGGTGCAAGGATCGTCGGTGGAGGCTTTGGAGGAAGCGTTCTTGCCCTGCTGAGAAAGGGTTACACGGAATTCAGCTTCGAAGAGCTCGATATGGAGTACAGAAAGTTCTTCAACAGGAGCATAAAGGTTTTGCGCGTGAACAGCAGCGATGGGGTTCTGTTTTCTCACCTCATATCTTCTGAATTCGAGAGTGCGACCTGACACGTGTTCTTGCGTAGATTATCAGTACTACCAACGTGAGAATGAACGGTATCATGTTGGTTATTTCGGATGGTATTCTCAAAGACTGCAAAGTAAAACCTGTCGCTTCTGCGATTCCGAAGAGCAAAGCACCGAGTGCACCGAGAATCGCAGAGTTTCCACCCAGTGCTTGAGCCGCCAGGGCGATGAAGCCCCTTCCACTGGTCATGTCGCGCGCGAACCAGGAAACATAACCCATCGAAAGGAATGCCCCAGCGAAGCCTGCAAAAACACCGCTGAGCAACAGCGAGAGATACTTCACGCGCAACACCGAAACACCCACGGATGTGGCGGCGTCCGGATTCTCCCCAACTGCTCTCATGCGCATACCCAAAGGTGTCTTTCTGATTAGATAGTCCACAAGAAAGATCGAGATCAGAGCAAGGTACGTCAGAGCGTTGTGGTTGTTCAAGACTTTTCCCAAGAAAGGTATATCCCTCAACAACGGTATGTCGAGTCTGGGAATCGGCTGGCTACCCAGAGAGGCAGACGTTCCCTTCTCTCCAGTGAGTGCGAAAAGCATGAACACGGTGAAACCTGATCCGAACAAATTCAAAGCCACACCAGCGATCACTAAGTTCACTCTGAGTTTCAGGTGCGAGAATGCGAGAAGAAGAGACATCGCCATAGCGCTTGCAACACCGGCGACGAGTCCTATCCAGGGGTTCTTCACGAAGGCACCAACCACGTTACCCCAGAACGCAGCCATCAGCATCATACCCTCGATGCCTATGTTTATAGAACCCGAGATCGAACTGACCAGCGCAGCCATTACAGCGAACAGAAGAGGGGTTGAGACCCTGAGCACGCTATACCAGAAGGCGGGATCTATGAAATTCTGAAAGAAATTACTCACCTTTCATCGCCTCTCTCTCGACGATTCTCTTCTTGAACCTTTCCAACAAGGCCTCCGCCGTCACGAGCAGGATCATAACACTCTGTATGACGATTACGACCTCCGGCGCCAGACCCATCATCCTGCTCATGATGTTGGCTCCGACCCTCAAGTACGCTATGAAGAGCGCGCTCGGTATAACCAAAAAAGGGTTGTTCCTTGCCAGGATCGCTACGATGATTCCATCGAAACCATATCCGGGTAGAGATTGCCAGACGAACCTTCGGTACATGGCCGTGAGCTCGATTCCACCAGCTAAGCCGGCGAGTGCGCCGGCGAGTAACTGCACCCAGAACGTTGTCACCACGACGTTGATACCCGTGTAGAAACCGAACTTTTTGTTGGCACCGACCACGCGTATTTCATACCCATACTTCGTGAAGTAGAGAAGAAACCCGATCAAGATTGCTACAGAAACGGCGATGAAGAATCCACTGTTCAATCTGTAGCGGGTGAGTGTAGCGAGCCAGGCTGTCTGAGGAAAGCGATAGGAAACGAGTGCACCCGCTGCCTTGTCCCTGAAGTAGTTGTTCACCAGGAAAAGGACTAAAAGGTAAGCGATGTAATTCATCATCAAAGAGGACACCAGTTCACTAGCCTTCCACTTCGCCTTCAAAATCGCCGGTACGAAGGCCCAGATGGCTCCAAACAGTGCTGCCGTGAGCAGGGTAACGATCAAATGGAGCACAGATAATTGTGGAAACTCGAGAGCTGCCAGCATGGCACCGAACCCGCCGAAGAACAGACAGCCTTCAGCGCCAATGTTGAACACTCTGGCTTGGAAAACCAGTGAAAGTGCCAAACCTGTCATTATCAGTGGGACCGAGTTGTTCAGGAACTCCACGAACCTTCTCTGGCTCGATAGCGGTCCGTACAGGAACCACTTGAACGCCTCAGCTACATCCTTCGTGCTGAAGAGCAGAAAGACGTAGCCAATGAGCAGGGCGATGAGGATCGTCAGTGCCATCCTCACTAACTCCAGCAGTGCGAGCGATCTCTTCATAGAGTCAACAACTCCTTGAGTTCCTCCGGATTTTGCCTTTTTGTACCAAGCATATAGAAGCCGAGATCGGTTTCCGTGAGGTTCTCGTTCTGAAGATGCGCCACGATCTCACCTTTGTACAAAACCAAGATCCTGTCTGCTATTTGCAAAACTTCTTGCAGGTCTGTCGAAACGAGAAGCACGCCCCGACCTTCGTCCCTCATCTGCAACAACTTTTTACGTATGAACTCGCTCGACGCAACGTCGATGCCGTGTGTTGGCTGGTTCGCGATCACAACCTTGGGCTCGTTTGTCAACTCTCTCGCCACGACCACCTTTTGCATGTTACCACCGGAGAGCATCCTCACCAGAGTTGTTGGAGATTTCACCCTTATGGAAAATTCCTTGATCAACCTCCTGGCGAACTCGATAACGGATCTCTTTCTGTAGACAACACGTCCACTGAAAGGTTGTTGATCGTATCTATCGGAAATCATATTCTCGGCCACGCTCATATCTAAGGCGCTTCCTACTTCAATCCTGTCATCGGGGATGTGCGAAATTCCAAGCTGTCTCAGCTGCCAGGGTTTGGCGCCCAAAACGTTTTTTCCGCCAACCAGCATTTCGCCTGATGCGTTTTCTCGAAGTCCTGTGAGAATCTCAACCAGTTCTTTTTGCCCGTTTCCCTCCAGCCCAGCGATGGCCAGGATCTCGCCGGATCTCAGAACGAAAGATAAGTTCTTCAAGATATGCGCCCCATCCTCCCTGAAGTAGTTCAGGTTTTTCACCACGAGCAACGGTTCGCCGGGTACAGCCTTTACTCTGCTTATGTCGTACTCGAACTTCCTTCCGATCATCAGTTCCACGATCTGTGACTCAGTGAGCTCTTCATTCCTGTAAGTACCAACAACACGTCCCTCACGCATGATCGTTATTCTGTCTGCGATCTGTTTGACTTCGTTCAGCTTGTGCGTGATGAAGATGATGGTGATGCCCTGCTGCGACAGATTTTTCAGGACCACAAACAGTTCATTCACTTCCTGCGGTGTCAAGACCGAAGAGGGCTCATCGAGTATGAGTACCTTAGCACCACGTATGAGGGCTTTCATGATCTCGACTCTCTGCTTGACTCCCACTGGCAGGTCCATGACTTTCTCCCAGATGGGAAGTTCGAAATTCACTTTTTTCGCGTACTCGCTTATGATCTGTTCCATGCGTTTGAAGTCGAGCGAGAACAGATTCTTCTTTGGTTCGATTCCGAGCATGATGTTCTCCGCAACTGTAAAAGAAGGGACGAGCATGAAGTGCTGATGAACCATTCCTACGCCCAGCGCAATGGCATCGTGAGGGGAATTCAGCTGCGCGGGTTTCTCGAAGATTCTTATTTCACCGCTCGTTGGTTTCTCCATTCCAAAGAGGATCTTCATCAAGGTTGTCTTGCCGGCACCGTTTTCACCGACAACTGCGTGGATCTCACCAACCGCCGCAGAAAAATTCACATTCCTGTTCGCCACAACACCGTTTGGATAAACCTTTGTCACGTTGATCGCTTCTATCGCCTTCATATCGACGCCTCCAGAAGGTGGGAGCCGCGAAGGCTCCCACTCCAATCATGGACGAACGCTCGATCTGAGCTTGTTGAGCTCGTCGGTCGACATACCATAAGCGGTGCTGACTTTGATTTCTCCTTTGAGTATCTTTTCTTCAATCTCCTTTATCTTCGCACGTATCTGCTCGGGCACAAGCTCCCTGTAGTATTTGTTGTCCGCCACTCCAACGCCACCTTCAGCGATACCAAGCGCCTCGGCCTGTCCGTACTTCAGTTTTCCTTCCAGATGCAGTTTCAGACCACGGAAGATCGAGATATCCACGTTCTTCATCATGGAGGTGACTATTCTCTTGGCGATTTCGATGTCTATATCCTCATAGATCAACGCTTGGTCAGAATCAACACCTATTGCCCACCTGTCAGCTTCCTTCGCGGCTTCGAGCAGGCCAACACCGGTGTTGCCTGCCACGTTGAAGATTATATCTGCACCCTGTCTGTACATAGCAAGACTGAGCTCCTTACCCTTCGCAGGATCGTTGAAGCTTCCGACGTACGAGATCAGGACCTTGATGTTCGGGTTGACGTACTTCGCACCTTCGATGTAGCCAACCAAGAAGTCGTTGATCACGGGTATGTCCATTCCTCCAAGGAATCCTATGATCGGTTCCGGGTTGGTCTTTGGCATGCCGGAGGTCGTTATCAACGCAGCCAGAGCACCGACGAGGAAGGATCCCTCGTTCTGCTTGTAGAGTATGGAGTAAACGTTGTCCAGTCCAGGTTTGCTGTAGTCAACGGAGGTATCGAAGATGAAGTACTTCTTCTCCGGATACATTGGTGCAATCTCTTCGAGGATCTCCTGCATCTGCCAGGTTCCGACGATGATTATGTCGTAATCCTGATCTGAAAGATCCTCGAGGTACGGTCTCCATCTTTCTTGCTGATACCCCGCTTCGATGATTTTCGCCTCGATTCCCAGTTCTTTGATCGCCATCTGGATGCCTCTACCCGCGGAGTCGAAGAAAGACTTGTCACCAAGTGTTCCGTTCAACAACAACGCGACCTTGAGCGGCCTTGCAAAGCTGAGCACGAACAACGTTGCCAGAAGTATCACCAGGAACTTCTTCATAAACCAGCACCTCCCTCTATGAGAATTTCGATGGCTTTCACGGCGATCTGGATCGACT
>LDZQ01001440.1_pt1 | contig 59742 bp, 64 predicted proteins | sample 615361 | NCBI WGS metagenome assembly LDZQ01 (sample SAMN03408297, study PRJNA278302) | terrestrial metagenome | isolation source: oil reservoir sample I2 | place: USA: Alaska, North Slope, Ivishak formation | collected 2013 | reverse complement strand
TTTGAGGAGGATTGTTTTTTATTTTTAAAATACTTTTGGAGATTTTCTGGTAATTTTGCAAGGGGCAAAGGAACCACTGGTGGTTTGTCTATGTTTAGCATGGCCTTCATGATTGCTTCCAATAACAGGGGCAGGGGAGCGGCAAAATAAACTCTTCCTTGATAATGCCACTCACGACAGTTAATTGGAGTTTTGTTTTGGGTCAGCTCTGCGCATGATTTGCATTCAGATTCTCGAATATCCTGGGCAATATCCTGACCATTTATCCTTATGGTGGGAGAAGAAAGTAAAGCCAGTTTTTTGGCTTGTTCTGGAGTTTGCACCACAATCTCCTGGAGTTTTAGCTGAATTCCAAGTGCTTCTGCCACAGGAGTGAGAAGACGCACAGCTGTTTTTAAGTTTGCGCTGGTTGGGGCGCAGCGCTCACAGGTATTTAAGTCAATAGCCAGAAGTTCTATGTTCAAGGTCTTCTTGCTACCCAGACCTTCTCTGGCCTTAACTCCCAGCTTAGCAGGCGTGAATAGGGATATATCTTTAGAAGTTTCACCACAGGATGAAGTCTGGCAACAACAACTTGTTTGCCCGGACTTAGTCTCAGCAAAGTCTTTTTGAACTTTGCTGGCATTTTGCTCCTTTTGGGGCTTGCTCATTTGATCTTCCCTATATATTTTTATTAACTTTATCCTACTAGATAGAGAATAGTAAAAAAGGTTATTAAATATGTTTTAGGAAAATAGCACTAGCTAAAGATTCTACAAACTGAATAGCACTATATGATTATTATATGTAAAGTATAGTTTGTTTAAAACAAGCTATCTTTAAATTTTTAACTAAATATAACTCTAGAAGATTAATAGAAAAAGGCCCAAGATTAACTTGGGCCAGGGAAACTCATGGTTGTACAACTGTTGCCACCGCAATTTTTGCTGGTCATCGAGGCCTTTTGGCCAGAAGAAGTGGTTACAGAGTAGGAGACTTGACTAAGTACTCTGGTTAGTTCTTCGCCTCCACACTTTTCACATTTTAATTCCACTGTATCGTTTTGATTTTTGAGTAAAAACTCTTGGATGTGTCCACATTTTACACATTGGAATTCAAAAATGGGCATTTTCTTCCTCCTCTTATCTCTTCCGCTGGTGCGGATGACGGGAGTTATTTCTTGGTCTGGGCTTAGGCTGGGAATAGTCTTTTAAATCTATTTCTTCCCCGTTTTCTTCCCTAAGCACAGCAACTTTACTTAATCTTATCTTGCCATGGTCATCTATTTCTACAACTTTTACCTTTACCGTATCTCCTACTTTAACAATATCTTCAACCTTGTTCACCTTATGTTCAGCTAGTTGAGAAATGTGTAAAAGTCCATCAACACCAGGTAAAATCTCCACTACTGCGCCAAAATCCAAAATCTTTTTGACCAATCCAGAGTAGTTTTTACCCAATTCTGGTTTCTGATTGAAGTAGAGAATCATTTCTACAGTTTTGTCCAGAGCTTCCTTATTGGGAGCAAAGATAGTGATTTTGCCACTTTCTTCTATATCCACAGTAGAACCAGTACTGGCAGTAATAGCCTTTATGGTTTTACCCATTGGACCGATGATATCTCTAATTCTATCTGGAGCTACTTCTAAAGTGGTTACCTTAGGTGCATAAGGAGACACTTCGGTTCTAGGAGCAGAAAGCACCTGGTTCATCTTTTCCAGGATGTGCAATCTAGCTTCTCTAGCTTGAAAAAGAGCTTTTTTCATGACTTCACTGGGGATACCAGTTATTTTTATATCCATTTGAATGGCTGTAATACCGTCTTTGGTACCAGCTACTTTAAAATCCATATCACCCAGATGGTCTTCGTCTCCTAAAATATCAGTTAGAACATAATAATTATCACTCTCTTTTATGAGGCCCATGGCAATGCCAGCCACGTGCTCCTTTATGGGTACCCCAGCATCCATGAGAGCCAAAGAACCACCGCAAACAGTGGCCATGGAAGAGGAACCATTGCTTTCCATTACTTCTGAAACAATACGCAAAGTAAAGGGAAACTCTTCTTCTGAAGGCAAAACAGGTTCTAGAGCTCTTTCTGCTAATGCCCCGTGGCCTATTTCTCTTCTAGAAGGTCCACGCAAAGGTTTTACTTCTCCCACACAGTAGGGTGGGAAATTGTAGTGGAGCATGAATCGCTTGCTGCTATCTCCAGCCAGGGTTTCCACTCTTTGTTCGTCAGAAGAACTTCCCAAAGTGGCAATACTTAAGACTTTGGTTTCTCCCCGGGCAAAAATAGCAGATCCGTGAGTTCTGGGCAAAAGACCCACTTCAATTTCAATAGGTCTTACTGTTGTTAAGTCTCGTCCGTCTATGCGAATATTTTGTTGAACTATTTTTTGGCGGACTATTTCTTTTTCTAGCTCTTCTAATATTTCTTTTAGCTGAGAAGAGAATTCAGGATTTTCCTTATATTTTTCAGCTAATTGTTCTTGAACCTTTTGGTGCACTTCTTTTTTAGCTGTTTTTCTCTTTAATTTTTCTCCAATACTCAAGGCGTGTTTTAAATCTTCATAAATTAAATTACGAACTTCAGCTTTAAGATCTTCAGGGATTTCTGGGAGAGTAAAAACTAATTTTTCCTGTCCACACTTTTGCCTGAGTTCTTCTTGAGCTTCGATAATAGGCTTAGCCTGTTCCTGTCCCCAGGCTATGGCTTCAGCTAACAAGTCTTCAGGAACAAACCTGGCCCCACCTTCTACCATTACCACGCCTTCTTGAGTGCAGGCTAAAACCAGGTTTAACTCACTTTGGGTGATTTGTTCGGTAGTGGGATTTAAGATAAAATTACCCTCTATATATCCCACTCTTACTCCTGCAATGGGACCTAAAAAGGGAATATTAGAAATGGTAAGAGCTGCAGAAGCTCCAGTCATGGCCAGGATATCAGGGTCGTGGATGGTATCAGCAGAGAGTACAGTGGCAATGACCTGTACTTCGTAGTTTAGTCCTTTGGGGAAAAGTGGTCTTATGGGACGATCTATTAATCTGGAGACTAAAGTCTCTCTTTCACTGGGACGACCTATTTCTCTACGGAAATAACCCCCAGGAATTCTTCCTGCAGCATAGGACATTTCTTGATAGTTGACCGTAAGAGGCATAAAATCTGGTTGTATTTCAATGGGTTGGGCTGTAGCAGTAACTAAAACTACAGTTTCTCCCCATTGAGCCCAAACTGAGCCATTGGCTTGTAAAGCCAATCGGCCATATTCTAAGATTATTTCTTTTTCCCCGTAAGGCGCACTTGTCTTCATTTGTAACATAAATAATTGTTCCTCTCTTCAAATAAATTGAGAAATTAAAGGGGCTTAAAAAGCCCCTTTAATTAAAACTTACTTTCTTAAGTTTAATTTTTCGATAATTGCTCTGTAGCGTTCAATGTCTTTTTTCTTGAGATAATTTAAAAGACCTCTTCTTCTTCCTACCAGTTTTAGCAAGCCCATACGAGAATGAACATCTTTTTTGTGTACTTTAAAGTGTTCTGTTAGTTGCTTGATTCTGGCAGTTAAGAGAGCAATCTGAACCTCTGGAGAGCCGGTGTCTCCATCATGCCTTTTGAACTCTTCAATGATTTTTGCCTTTTCTTCTGGTGTCATTACCACAGCAATATACCTCCTTTTTATTTTTTAGCTCCAGAGTCCTCTTAAAATTTTCCACCTTGGGTTTAACTCATCTCGACATTCCAGGAGAGCCAGGGGCTCTTCTTTTTGATTAGAGATGAGAATCTTTAAACCCTCTTTGGGTTGAAGAGGAAGTTCTAGAGGACTTAGCATGGCCCCCTTTTTTATTTTTTCCTCTAAATAGGGATTAACGGTAAGTTGGGGCCAGTTGGCTAAGGTTTCTTTAAAGCTTAGCACTTTTCCTTCCAGTCCCTCTTCTAAGACTTGATCCAGGGAGTAAGCTTGCTCCAATTTAAAGGGCGTACATTCTTCCCTGGTAAGCTCTGTAAGTATAGCTCCGCACCCCAATCGTTTCCCCAGGCTGTGGGCCAGGGAACGGATATAGGTGCCTGCACTACACCGAACCCAAAAGTGGACAAAGGGCAACTCTGTTTTTAATACCTTTACTTCAAAGATCTTTATTTTTTTCCTCTTTACAGGGATATCTTCGCCTTTTCTTACGCGAAAGTAAAGAGGTTTTCCTTTGTGTTTGGCAGCAGAAATGGGTGGCACTTCTTGTTCTTCAAGGTTGATCCAGTTAAGTACTTCTTTTTTTACTTCTTCTGCGTTTAGGTAAGACCAGTCTTTTTTTTCTATGATTTCTGAATCTGCATCATAACTGGCACTTGTTTTACCCAGTTCTAAAACCCCACTGTATACCTTTTCCCTTTGCATCAAAAAGGGAGAAAGCTTAGTAGCTTTACCCAGGAATACCAACAAAAGTCCAGTCGCCAGCGGGTCTAAGGTCCCACCATGACCTATCTTTTTTAACTTAAACTTTCTTTTTAGTTTATTCAAACACGCAGTAGAAGTTATTCCTCTGGGTTTATTTAATAACAGCAAACCGTCTAACTTTTTCATATAGTTAAATTCTTTTTTATAGTAGTTAATAAAATTTTTTCTGCCTTTTCTAAAGGTCCGGGCAGGGTGCCACCAGCTGCATTCTTATGCCCTCCACCTTTTAATTCCTGGGCAATTTTTTGGACATTTATATCTCCATAGGAGCGAAGGCTAAATTTTATGGTTTGGTCTTTTTCTTCTCTTAAACTTGCAGCTATTTTTACTCCTTGTAAATTACGAATATAGTTAATAAATCCTTCACAATCTTCTATAGAAGTGCTGGTTTCAATAAACATTTTTTGAGTTATTTTAATTAGAGCAATTTGTCCTTTTTCCTTTAACTCAGTGGAGCCCAGTACTCTGGCCATTAATTTTAATTTATTTAAAGTTAGATTTTGATTCAAGAGAGCATTTATTTTACCTACATCCAGACCGTTGGCAATCATTTCTCCTGCCCAGTAGTGAGCCCTGGAAGTAGTGTTGCCATAAGAAAACGAACCAGTATCACTTAAGATGGCTAAATAAAGAGCTTCTGCTAGCTTGTCCTCAAGTTTTATATTCAAGTCCGCACAGAGTTCAGCTATCATTTCCCCTACAGAAGAAGCTTGAGGATTGACCCAATTTAAAGTTCCAAAAAGAGGATTGCTTAAGTGATGGTCTATGTTTATGCTGGGAAGATCTTTTAACCAGGGTTGAAGGTCTTCTCCTATGCGTAAACTATCTCCACTGTCTAAAATAATTAACCAGTTGGGTTTATTGGAAGGTAATTCCTGAGACCAGGGAGAGGGCAGGGATAACCAGCTAAACTTTTGAGGAAAAGGAGATTGATTGTAAAATACAAAATTTTTATTTAATTTTTGTAGTAAAAAACCCACGGCACACATGGAACCAATCGCATCTCCGTCTGGATTGAGATGGGCAGTGATTAAAAAATTATCTTCTTTGAGCAGAACTTCTTTAATTTTATCCTTCATAAATCATCTGCTCCATAAAACTATCCCATTCAAATATAAGTTCTGGAATATATTTTGTCTTTAGTCTTTTAGCCAGGTTGGTTCTAAAAAATCCCTTGGCTTTATTCAGAGATACCAGAATGTTTTCTTTATTTCCTTCTAAATGAGTATATAAAATAATTGCTTTTCTTAGATCTTTGCTTAATTTTACTCCTGTAATAGTTAGAGCCAAAAAAAGTTCATTATTGGATTCTTCTAGTAAGATAAGAGATAAATTCTCTTTTATAGCTTCTGCTAATTTTTCTTTTTTATAAGATTTTTTTTCCATATTTAATATCCAAAAAAGTCTGTATTTATTTCTACTATTTCTTCTGAAGTCATAGCTTCGATAGAATCTTTTACTTTAGACAATATGCTTTCAGTTTGTCTCATCTCATTGGATAGAGTAGAGACACCTATGGTCAAGAAATCAGTGCTGTCTTGATTTTCTACTTCTGCAATGGATATGTTATACTTGTTCCTTAATTTTTGTTTTAAACTAGAGGATATTTTTCTTTTTTCTTTTAGAGAAAATATCCCATGGAGTCTAAAGGTTACCTTTAAAATACCTACAATCATTTTAACTTAGAGTTGCTTTTTCTTCAACTTCTTCAAAAGCTTCTATTATGTCTCCAACTTTAATATCATTGTAGTTTTCCAAACCAACTCCACATTCATATCCTTTTTGAACTTCTTTTACATCGTCTTTAAAACGTTTTAAAGAGCTAAGCTTACCTGTATAAATTACAACTCCTTCTCTAAGTAGTCTTATTTTTGCATTACGCATAAGTTTTCCGTCTATAACCATGCATCCAGCAACTCTACCAACTTTTGGAACGTTAAAAGTCTGCAATACTTCTGCTTGTCCAAGGTATTGTTCTTTTACTATTGGAGCAAGCATACCAGACATTGCGTCTTTTATTTCATTAGTTAAGTGATAAATAACATCATAGAAGCGAATTTCTACATTTTCTCTTTCAGCAACTTGTTTTACTTTAGCTGTAGGTCTAACATTGAAACCAATAATAATGGCTGAAGAAGCAGCAGCAAGCATTACATCACTTTCAGTGATAGCTCCTGTTCCACCGTGAATAATTTCTATTTTTACTTCTTCTGTGGACAATTTGCGTAATGATTCACTTACAGCTTCGAGAGAACCTTGAACATCTGCCTTAACTACCAGATTGAGGGTTTTGGCGTCTCCTTCTAACTTGCCCTGGAGGAAGTTTTCCAGAGAAATTTTATTCTTTTTAGCCAGTTCTTTTTCTCTTTGTTTTATCTGTCTGTTTTCAGCTATTTTTCTGGCTACCTTTTCATTTTCTACAACGATAAATTCATCCCCTGCGTTGGGCAGGCCGTCGAAACCTTGAATTTCTACAGGCATGGAGGGGCCAGCTTCTTTTATCTTTTTACCCTGGTCATTGAGCATAGCCCTAACTTTACCAGCCTGAAGCCCACATACAAAGGCATCACCTTCTTTTAGAGTACCTTCTTGAATAAGTAGGGTACCTACAGGTCCTTTACCTTTATCCAGCTTGGCTTCAATGATATAACCTCTAGCAGGTTTATTGGGGTTAGCTTTTAGTTCCAGAACTTCTGCCTGTAATAAGAGCATTTCCAGAAGGTCATCTAGGCCGATTTTCTTTTTAGCTGACACTTCAGTAAAAATGGTATCTCCTCCCCAATCTTCAGGGATAAGGCCATGTTCTGCCAGTTCTCGTTTTACTTTTTCAGGATTGGCCCCTTCTTTGTCAATTTTATTGATAGCCACTACAATAGGTACATTAGCTGCTTTAGCGTGGTTTATAGCTTCCCTGGTCTGGTCCATGACTCCATCGTCAGCAGCCACAACCAGGATGACAATATCGGTTACCTGAGCTCCTCTGGCTCGCATGGCAGTAAAAGCTTCGTGACCTGGAGTATCCAAGAAGACTACATCTCCTTTGCTAGTTTTTACATAATAGGCTCCAATGTGCTGGGTAATTCCTCCAGCTTCTTTAGCTGTAATATTAGAGGACCTAATGGCATCAAGCAGAGAGGTCTTTCCATGGTCTACGTGTCCCATAATGGTTACCACTGGAGGACGGGGTTTCAGGTCTTCTGGTTTATCTTCCTGAGCTGTTTGGAGATATTCTTCTTCACTAAAGCCGGATTTTTCCACTTCAAAACCAAATTCAGCAGCTACTAAAGAAGCACTTTCTATATCAATGGACTGGTTGATAGTAGCCATAATTCCTAAAGAGAAAAGAAGTTTTATAATTTCCTGGGCCTTTACTCCCATTTTTTGAGCAAGATCAGCTACTCTGATTCCTTCTTCAATTCTAATTTTGCGTTTAGTGCTTTTTAGGGGCTGAGTAGAAACTGAAACTTTTTTTTCTTCTTTACCTTTTTTCTTTTTAATTCGAGAAGGTTTACTCTTTTGGGGAGTTTCTTCTACTCTGGGTTCTAAAATTTCTTCTTTATCTTCGTCTTCATAGTAATCTGCAAAGTCTACCACTCTTTTGGCACTTTTTTCTTTGAAACTTTTTTTGCCACCTTTTTTCTTTTTGCTCTCAAAAAGTTTTTCTTCCTCTTCTTTCCAAAAGGCTTTTTTCCCTTTTTTCTTTTTATCTTCAGTCTTGGAGATAATAGTAGGTTCAGATTCAATTTTAGGAGTTTCTTTAGGAGTATAAACAGAAGGTATTAGAGCCTCTTCTTTTTGAATTTTTTCCTCTTTTGGAGTATTTTCTTGAGGTGCTTCGGTACTTGGTTCTGGTCGTTCTGGCTCTGGCTTTTTTTCTTCTGGTTTAGATATAATTTTAACCTGAATTGTTTCTTTATGAAAAGAAGGTTTTCTTCTTTTTCTTGTTCTTTTGACCGGTTTAGTTTCTTTAGATTTTTCTTCCAATTTTTTAGTTGAATCTTTTTTCTCGTCTAAATCTTTTTTAGTTTGTTCCTTTTCCTTTGTCTTTTCAATACTAGTTGAAATGGTTTCTTCTTTGGTAGGCTGGTCTTTTTTTTCCTTGGATGGAGTAGAAATAATTGTGGCTGTGGGGGTTTTGGGTTTAGGTTCGGATTTTTCCTTTTTGAGTTCTTTGGAAGCAGTTCCTGTTGTTTCTTTGGTACTTCTTGTCTTTTTACGACGTCTGATAATAACTCCATCTTTAGCTTTTCTTTCTACTACATCTTTTTTATTTTCCTTTTGAGAAGAAATAATTTCACTTATTTTTTGTACTTGTTCTTCAGTAAGACCTGTCATGTGACTTCTAATATGTAAGTCTATTTCTTTTGCCGCTTGAATTATTTCTTTAGTAGATACTCCTAAGTCTTCAGCTAACTCTCTAACACGTTTTTTGCTCATTACTTTTTACCCCCTTACCCTTCTTTAACCAGCCTTTATATTTTTTTATTTTTTGTTTACATTCTTCGCTACAAATGTAAAATCCGCGACCTGGTAATATTTGTTTTTCATCTATTTCTAATAAATCATTTTTTTTTACATAACGAATAAACTCAAATTTAGGTGCTTTTTTTTTACAAATAATACAAGTTCTTATAGGTATATGACCTTTTTTCATTGCTTTATTTATTACTGTTTAAAAGATTTATAGCAGCTTTAATATCAGCTATTTTATCTTCGGAGATTCCTTCTATCTGTAAAAGTTCTTTTTCACTAGCGTTGGCCACATCGTCTAAACTTTCAAATCCTGCATCTAAAAAGTTTTGCATTGGCACTTCTGCTACGCTAGCTAATTGTTCTAAGATGCGTTTATCTTCATTTAATTGGCTATATCTGGTTTCAGTATAAACATCTATTTTCCATCCTAAAAGTCTAGACGCAAGCTTTACATTTTGTCCTCTTTGTCCAATAGCAGGTGTGAGTTGATCGTCTGGAACAATAATTTCCAAAATCTTTTCTTCTTCATCCACGAAAATTTTAGATATTCTGGCTGGAGCCAGGGCATTGGCTGCATAGGTGGCAATATCAGGACTCCAGATAACTATATCTATTTTTTCTCCCTTTAGTTCAGAAACTATGTTGTGAATTCGAGAACCCTTTACCCCTACGCAAGCTCCTACTGGATCAACATCTGAGTCTTGAGTCATAACTGCTACTTTTGCTCGCTTGCCCGGGTCTCTGGCTACAGCCATAATTTTTACTGTCCCGTCTGCCACTTCTGGTACTTCCCTGAAGAATAATGCCTTTACATAATCAGGATGAGAACGGGAAACAATGATTTGAGGTCCTCTTCCTTCTTTTTTTACTTCTATGATATATGCCTGAATACGATCGTTGCGCTGGTACCGCTCTGTTGGGATCATTTCATTTTTGGGAAGCAAAGCCTCTGTACGACCTAAATTAATAATTAGTCCTTGTTTGTCTCTGCGTTGAATAATACCATTTATAATCTCTCCAACTCTGTCTTTGTATTCTTCATAAATGATTTCTTGCTCGGCATCTCTCATCTTTTGGATGATGATTTGTTTTGCGGATTGAGCTGCTATTCTTCCTAGATCTTCTATTTTCAACTTGAAACCAAGTTCGTCGCCAACTTGAATGTTTCCATCATGAATTTTAGCTTCTTCTAAGGAAATCTCTAACTGAGGATTATTGACCTCTTCTACAACTACTTTAAATTGGTATACTTCTATTTCATTGGTTTCTTCATTAAAACTAACTTCTATGTCTATATCATCACCATATTTTTTATAAGCAGAAACTCTTACAGCTTCTTCTAAAGTATCAATTAGTAAATCTTTATCTATACCTTTGTCTTTAGATATTTGTTCAATTACTTTTTTTAATTCAGTACTCATATTTTTACTCCTATCTCTAGAACTTATATTCTAGATTTATCTTTTCTGTTTCAAAAAAATCTATTTCTATATTTTCTTTACCTGTATCAATTGTAAAAATATTTTCTTTTACTTCCTTTAAGTTGCCTTTGATTACTTTTCTTTTATTTAATGGAGTTTTTAATTTAACTTTTATTTCTTGTCCAAGATATTGAGTTAGTTGTTCTGGTTTAAAAAATTTTCTATTTAATCCTGGAGAAGATACTTCCAAAACATAAGAATTGGGAATCATTTCTTCTATATCCAGGACAACTTCAATGTCTCTGCTTAGTTTAGCCAGTTCATCTATGTTAATACCTTCTTTTTTATCTGCATAAACTCTAATAATACCTTTTTTTCCTTTGGGTAGAGATATCTCTAGTCCCCATAATTCAACCTGGTTTATAAGGCATTGTTGTTGAATGATTTCTTTTAATTTTTCTTCAATATTCATTTTTTTGTTCCTTAAAAAAAAAGTGGACCCGAAAAGGGGTCCACTCCATCTTTTACCTTTTTTGGGTGGAGTGGAGCGGGTGACGGGATTCGAACCCGCGACTCCAAGCTTGGGAAGCTTGCACTCTACCAACTGAGTTACACCCGCTCGAAGCAACTATTTATAATCAGTATAGTCTGGGTCTTGTCAAGAGAAAAACAGCCTATTTTTGTATATTTTTTGGATTTTATTTTTGTTTTTAAGATTAATTTTAAAGGTATTGGTCTATTATTTGCTAGTTGAACCAACAAGGAGGTAAAAAATGCAGAAGGGAATGTATTCTGCCCTTTTTGGAGCCTTAAGCCAGGAATTTCGTTTGAATATAATTGCCAATAATTTGGCCAATGTAAACACAGTAGGTTTTAAAAGGGAAAAAACCGCTTTTGCAGATGTTTTTACCCGTTTTGCCTCTGATTATGTGGACCCCAATACTTCCTTAAAGCCAGTAGTGCCCTGGCCTGAGGCCAATCTCGTGTCAGAAACTCGTCTTACTGGAAATTATGTGGACTTTAATCAAGGAGCTTTAAAGCTTACTGGCAATTCTTTAGATGTAGCTATTGAAGGAGAAGGTTTTTTTAAAGTCCAGACTCCAGGAGGCATAAGGTATACTCGCAATGGTAGTTTTGCCAGAGACCCTGTAAGTGGCAATCTGGTTACTGCTCAAGGATATCCTGTTTTGGGAGAAGGTGGACCTATTGAACTTCCTGAAACCGGTCAAATTGTCATTAATGAAAAGGGACAAATAAGCGTGGATGGAGATATCATAGGTAATTTAGCTGTAGTTACCGTGACAGATTTAAGAAGTTTAAAAAAAGAAGGAGAGAATCTTTTATATATTGAAGGAAACAAAGCTCAAGAAGCCCCTCTGGAAAATGCTTTGGTCAAGCAGGGTTATTTAGAGGATTCCAATGTACAGGTAGTAGAGGAAATGGTGAGCATGATAGATACCTTAAGGACCTTTGAATCTTTACAAAAGGCCATGACTATCTCTCAGGAAGAGGATCAAAAGGCCATAAGAGATGTGGGAACAACAAGATAAGTTTTTATTAAAGAGGAGAAAGTAATATGATGAGATCCCTATGGACAGCAGCCACAGGAATGATTGCCCAGCAGCTAAATATTGATGTTACTGCCAATAACTTAGCCAATGTAAACACCATTGGTTTTAAGAAAAGTAGAGCAGAGTTTGAAGATTTAATGTACCAGAATCTAAAAATTGCTGGAGTGGAAAACCAGGGTTCTAGAATTCCTGTGGGTATGCAGATTGGAATGGGAGTCAGACCTGTGAGTGTGCACAAGCTCTTTTCTCAAGGTGATTATCAAAATACCGGTAATCCCTTGGATTTGGCCATAGAAGGAGATGGTTTTTTTCAGGTAATGGTAAATGGTGAGCCAGCTTATACCCGGGCTGGAGCTTTTAAGCTGGATAGTGAAGGTAGAGTGGTTACAGCCAATGGCTATGTGTTACAGCCTGAATTTACTGTGCCTGCAGAAACTCAAAATATAGTGGTTACAGAAACCGGACATATTGCTGCCCTGGATAAAGAAGGCAATGAACTGGCTTCTGCAGATATTCCCTTATATACCTTTATTAACCCCAGTGGATTAAAAAGTATGGGGCGCAATTTGTTTTTACCCACTGAGGCTTCAGGGGAAGCCACAGAGGGTACTCCAGGAGAAAATAATGTGGGCACCATTGCCCAGGGTTTTTTAGAAATGTCCAATGTGGAGCTGGTAGAAGAAATGGTCAATATGATTGTTGGCCAGAGAGCTTTTGAAATAAATTCAAAGGCTATTACTACTGCTGACCAGATGCTCCAGATTGCCAACCAAATGAAGAGATAATGGGAAGGATTTTTTTTACCTTAGTTTTTTGCTTGTGTTTAGTTAGCTATAGTCAGGGAGAGGAATTTTTTAAGGTTAAAGAATATGCAGCTACTCCCAGTGGAGTGTTTTATTTTCAGGATTTGGTGTATAAAAATAATAAACTTGATAGCTTATGGTTAAAATTAAAGAATAAGATTATTTTTAAAGTTAAAGATAATAGGGTTTATTATTTTAATACAGAGGAAGTAAATAAAGCTTTTGCTTTCCATATTGGCTCTCTTGCTAGTAAGCTTATATATCCTTCTCGTCTTGTTTTGAAAAAAGCAGATAAGGTTCTATCTCCTCAGGATATTTTTCATTTAGTTCAGAAAGAGTTATTACCCATCTTTGTTGCTGAAGGAGAAAAAGTAAATTTCAGGGATTTCATGTTTTCTTCGGCTATATTTTTAAATAAAAAAGAGCAGTTAAAAATAAAAATTGTCGGCCGACCCAAGGTGGGTAGAAATGGAGTGGTAGCAGAAGTAAGAGATGCTTTTAACCAAAAAAGGGGAAGTTATAGTGGCAGTGTTTTTGTTGATGTGTGGAAAAGTGTTCCGGTTTTGGGTGCTCCTTTGAATCGAGGTGAACCTTTGAATCCTGCTGTAATTACTTATAAATTAAAAAACTTGGCTTATATTTCTAAAGATATCTGGAATGGTAAAAATTTTAATTATCGGCTGCGAGTAAGTTTAGGAGTGGGAGAAGTACTTACTCTGGATAAGCTAGAGCCCATTCCAGTTGTAAGTAAAGGAGACAAGGTAACTATTGTTTACCAGGGTAATAGTGTGCTTTTAAAAGGAATAGGCATAGCTTTAGAAGATGGTTTTTTAGGGGAAAAGATTGTGGTGAAAAATATGGATAGTCAACGCAAAATAATAGGCAAGGTCATTAATTCTGGAGAAATCAGAGTATTTTAGGGAGAAGAGACAATGAAAAGATTAGCTCTTATTTTAGTTTTTTGTTTTGTCTTGGGAGCTTGTGCTCCCAGTCAAAAAAAGGTTACTCCTGTTCCTGCCTTATCTCCCTTGCCCCAGGAAGAGGTAGCTCAGCCAGAAGAAAACCCTGGCAGTTTGTTTAAAGAAGGGGAAGTTAATTTGCTTTTTGCTGATAGCAGGGCCAGACAGGTGGGAGATATTGTGGTGGTCAATATTGTAGAAACTGTTTCAGCTAAGAATAAAGCTTCTACTAAAGCAGACAAAGAGTCTACTTTAAACCTGGGAGTAACGAATTTTTTTGGCCAACAAAACATGCGAGCAGTTCCTGTAGGTTCTGTTCTGGGGTTTGGTCCCAACCTGGGCCCAAGAGCAGCAGTGGGCTCTACTCCTTTAGTAAAAGCCAGTTCAGCTTCTACCTTTGATGGTTCTGGAGAAACCAAACGAGAATCAGATATTACTGCCAGTATTGCTGCTAGAGTGGTTAAAGTTTTATCCAATGGCCTGTTGCAGATTGAAGGAGCTAGAGAAATCAGGGTGAATGGAGAGACCCAAATTATTGTGGTTCGAGGTTTGGCCAGAACAAAAGATATTGCTGCTGATAATTCCATTTCTTCCAATTATCTGGCTGATGCCAAAATCGAAATATATGGTGAAGGGATTTTGGCAGACAAGCAAAAACCAGGTTGGTTGACCAGGTTGTTGGATAATATCTGGCCTTTTTAGGAGTTTAGTATGTGGCAAAGAATATTGGTGTTTGTCTCTGTTTTCCTTTTCTCTTCTAGTTCCTGGGTGCTGGGAGTAAGGATAAAGGATATTGCCCAGGTCTCAGGCGTGCGCACCAACCAGCTTATTGGTTATGGTCTGGTGGTGGGACTTTCTGGTACAGGAGATAAGAGTAATACCCAATTTACCATTCAGTCTCTGGTCAATATGCTGGAAAATATGGGAGTAAGAGTGGATAGAAACTCCCTTAAGGTAAAAAACGTAGCTGCAGTGATGGTTACAGCTCAAATGCCTGTTTCTGCCAGACCTGGTAGTAAACTGGACGTAACAGTTTCTTCCATTGGAGATGCCAGTAGTTTACTGGGTGGGGTGTTATTGCAAACTCCTTTAAGAGGTATAGATGGCAAGATTTATGCCCTGGCTCAGGGTTCCCTGGCAGTGGGAGGTTTTTCTGCTGGAGGAGAGGCAGCTACTGCTGCCAAAAATATTGCCACTGTGGCTAGAATTCCTGGTGGTGCTATTGTGGAACGAGGTATCCCCTTTGATTTTTCCAAGCAAGAAGAGATTACCTTAAATTTAGCAACCTTTGATTTTTCTACCACCAATCAAATTTTAAACCGAATAAATAGTAGTTTTAATGCTCCCTTGGCTTCTGCTCCCAATATTTCCACTGTAAAAGTAAAGATTCCTGAAAGGTTTAAAAACAACTTAATACCCTTTTTAGCTACCTTAGAAAATTTAGAAATAAATCCAGATACTCCAGCTAAGGTTGTAGTGGATGAAAAAACTGGCACAGTGGTGTTAGGAGAGCATGTAACCATTTCTCCAGTAGCCATTTCCCATGGCAATTTACACATAGTGGTGCAGGAATTGCCCCAGGTTTCTCAGCCAGAAAGTTTTTCTCAGGGAGAAACAACTGTAGTGCCTAGAACTCAACTGGGAGTAAAAGAAGAAAAAAAGAATCTTGTTCTCTTAAAGGGAGCTACTATTCAAGAACTGGTAAAAGGCTTAAATGCCATGGGTGCTACACCTAGAGATTTAATCTCTATATTAAGGACCCTGAAAGCTGCAGGAGCTTTACACGCTAAGTTAGAGATAATTTAAAATGAAAACAGATTATTTTCTTAAATTAGGTAAAATAGCCTTAGAAAAGGCTACAGAAAAGAGTGTAAATATTGCTCATAAGCAGCAAAAACAAAGAGAACTAAAAAAATTAAAAGAAGTAGCCCAGGATTTTGAAGCTATTTTTTTGCAAAAAATCTGGGAACAAATGCGCAAAACTGTACCTAAAGAAGGTTATTTACATAGCAAAGAAGAGGATATGTATTTAAGCCTTTTTGATATAGAGTTGAGTAAAATTATGGCCAAAAGTGGAGGAATAGGTTTAAGCGAGCTTATTTTTGAACAACTAAAGGAACGAGTACAGCATTTAAATTCTCCTGCTGAAGTAGTAGACAAAGAAGCCCAAAATATAGATGAGCAAGTGGATAGATTGGCCAGGAAAATAGTTGAGCAAAAGCAAAGCCCTAAGGGAGGCATTGTTGCTTTTCCTCAGAGCCTTGCACCTGATAAAAGACCAAGGGAAAACTTTGTTTGGCCTGTAAAGGGAGAAATAAGCTCTTCCTTTGGATGGCGAATTGATCCGTTTACCGGTCAAAAGGCCTGGCATAGCGGGATAGATATTGCAGTGCCAAAAAATACTGAAGTTAAAGCCTGCTGGTCAGGAAAGGTCGTTTTTGCAGGAGAAAAGGCAGGTTATGGCAAAACCGTTATCCTCAAGCATAAAAATGGACTTATTTCTCTTTATGCTCATAACTCCAAGTTGTTGGTAGAAGAAGGTCAGTTTGTGCGTTTTGGCCAAAAAATTGCTTTATCTGGAAGTAGTGGCAGATCAACTGGTCCTCATCTACACTTTGAACTTAGAAAAGGTGAACTGGCCTTAGATCCTCTGGCCTGGCAAAACAAGGAAGATAACTCTTTAACTGCTTAAGATAATTAAAAAAGAGGAAAAAGATGTTAAAAGAGACTTTGCAAAGATTAAACAAGGCCATGGAGTTATTGCTAAATTTACTAGAGGAAGAATTTTCCGCTTTAAAGAGTAGAGAAGTGGAGAAAATTTCCTCTCTGGAAGCTTCTATTCAGCTTTTATTGGAACAACTGGAAAAAGAAAAATTTTTTCTTAAGGAAAGGATTCAAAGAGATAATTCTCTTGGTTTAAATGATTTTTTTGCCACTTATCCTCAAGGGGAAGAGGCTTTTTTGTGGAAAAGTCTGGAAGAAAAGCAACATAAAATACATTTGGCAAGCAAGCGCAATAGTGACCTGGCTTTTGCCTTAGCCAGACAAACAGTTGATTTACTTACTTTTTTACAAAAGAAAATTAAAGATAGTAATAGAGATAATGCCATTTATAATGCGGGAGGAAAGGTTCAAGGAATTGACAATGTGAGAAAACTCAGGAGTAGTTTTTAATGCCTGGAATAAATTCTATCCTGGACATTGCAAGGCAGGCCCTTTTTGCCAATCAATCAGCAATAGAAGTAATTGGCAATAACATAGCCAATGCCAATACTCCTGGCTATAGAAGACAAGAAGTACGTCTGGAAGAAGCTCTAGCCATTGACTATGCTCCAGGGCAGTTGGGCACTGGAGTTAGGGCTAAAGAAGTAATCAGGCATTTTGATCAGTTTGTAGAGGATCAATACAATACCAGAGCTTCTCAAAGGGAAATGTATTCCAAGTTATATGAAGCCTTAAAGAATGTGGAAATACTTTTTAAAGAGTCTGAAGATAGTGGTATAAACCAAGTTTTAGCTCAGTTTTTTGCTGATTGGCAGGAATTAAGCCAGCGCCCTGAAGATAGTAGCGTGCGTACTGCTCTTTTGGGTCATACCCAAAATCTTATTAATGCGCTTCACCTTACCTCTACAGATTTAAATAATTTTGAATTGCAGATGGATGACTTTATTGAGCAAGATGTGGATAGGGTTAATGAGATTTTAAAGGAGATAGCTAGCTTAAACACTGAGATTACCATTCACGAAGAGCCAGGAAAAAATAATGCCAATGAATTAAGAGATAAAAGAGATGCCCTGGTAAGAGAATTAGCAGAAAAGATAGATATTAATTATATTGATAATGGCCTGGGGAATGTTATTATAACCACAAAAGGTGGACATACTCTGGTGGATGGAGATTCTTATTTTGAACTTAAATTTGAAACTGCTAAAACTATTACTTCTTTAACCAGTGGTTCAGCCTTTACGGATAGTATTTATTATGAGGGTAGTTCCAATTATGAATATACTATTGTCATAACAACTGGTGGAGCGGCAGATGGTACAGCTCAGTTTAAAGTGTCTATTGATGGAGGAAAAACCTTTCTGAAAGATGAAGACGGCAATGATCTGGTTTTTGCTGCAGATGCCTACAATAATAGAATTACTTTGCCCAATGGAGATTTAAAAATCTGGTTTGGCAGTGCCAGTGATCCTCAAAGCGCTGCTACTACTAATTTGTCTGCAGGAGATAAATTTACCATTATCCCTAAAACAGGCCTATATTGGTATGAAAATGCTTCCAGTTTTATGAATATTACTCCCCAACAGCTTCCTGATGGTTCTTTAAACGAACGTAGACTTATTGGAGGAAGTATTGCTGGTTATTTTTTATTTCGAGATGCTTATGTGGGCAAGTATCAGGAAAAATTAGATGCCCTGGCCAAATCCCTGGCCTGGGAAGTAAATAGAATCCATTCGCAGGGAGCTGGATTGGAAAAATTTACTTATAATCAAGGAAGTTATGAAGTAACCAATACCAGTGTTGCCCTGGGTAGTGCTGCTTCTGGTTTAACCTTTGGCAGCAAATTACAAACAGGTAATTTTTCCCTCTTTATCTATGATAGTAGTGGCAATTTAGTAAATGATGGGCCTTTAGATTTTGACTCAGTCACTGCTGGAATCCAAAATTTTGATCCCAGTTCTCACAGTTTAGAGGATGTGCGGGATGCTATAAACAATACTTTTGGCACTTATGTTACAGCTTCTATTGTGGACAACAAGCTCTTTATTCAGAGAAATGGTAGTTATTCTTTTGCCTTTGGTGGGGATAGTTCTGGCCTTTTAGCTGCCTTAGGGCTTAATTCTTTTTTTGCTGGTGAGGATGCTAATTCCTTAAAAATAAATGATTTTGTTCATAGCAATATTAGCTATATAAATAGTGGACATGTGAATGGAGATGGAGAAGTAAATACAGGAGATAATTATATAGCTTTAAGTATTGCTGAGCTTGGAAACAAAGATGTAAAAATATATACAACAATAGATGGAACAACTTCTCAGACCATTCAGGAATATTATAACAATTTGGTTGGAAATGTTGGTGCTGACACTGAAATGACAAATTATAACTATAACTACAATAAAGTATTGGCTGATGATTTAAATAGCAGACAGGAAGAGATATCTGGCGTAAATATGGATGAAGAGATGAGTAATTTGATTAAATTTCAAAACTCTTACACTGCTGCAGCTAAATTGATTCAAGCAGCCAATGAGATGGTACAGGTTTTGCTTAGTATAAAATAATTTTTTTATAGAGAGGAAGGTATGCGAGTTTCTCAAAGAGATTTATATACAAACTTTATAAACCAGATGAATTATTCCACTTCAAAATTAATGGAGTTGAATAAAAAGGCTTCTTCTCAGAAAAAAATCAATGTACCTTCAGATGATCCTGTGGGAATGACAAGAGTTTTAAACTATCGAGATTCCATATCGGCTCTGGAGCAATATGCAAAGAATATTGATACTGCCAAGGGATGGTTAAACCTAGCTGATGAAACTTTGATGCAAGTAAATACCATTTTAACAAGATTAAAAGAGATAGCAGAGCAATCTGCTACAGGTACTTTGACTAAAGATCAAAGATTAGCCCTTTCCTATGAAGCAAGACAGCTTTTCAGCCAGTTATTGAATTTGTCCAATACTGAATATGAAGGCAAGACTATTTTTTCCGGGCATAAAATTACGACTAATGCCTTTCAAGAAGTATTATGGATTACTTCCAATCAGGATGATGATGTAGAAAATTATATAAATAATATTAATGGAAGCAATTCACAAACTGTTTTAGTTCAATTTTTAGATAGTGGAGTAGTAGGAACAGATACCTTAAACTATAGATACTCTACTGATGGTGGAGAAACCTGGAATACAGGAACTTTAGCTGCGGGTAATACTACCCTTAATGTAGCTGGAGTACAAGTAGATTTTAGTGCTGGTTATACAGTAACAGCTAATTCTGCCACTGATTATAATGATACTTCTGGGACCTGGCTATGGATAAGGCCCAGCGCAGAATATCTGGGAGATAGTGAAGAAGATATTGAACTGGATTTTTATACCCAAAATACTGCTTTAACTGCCAGTGTATTTGGAGAGTTTTCCAGAGATGTAATGGTTAGAATTGATGACATTAGTGGAAGCACTGTTACTTATTCCTATTCTACAGATGGAGGAGTTTCCTGGGATACTGGGCATACTACAGATAATACCACCTTGCTTTTACCTGAAGGAAGAATCGAAGTAAATGCTAGCAGCAACTTAACTGCAGGTGATCAATTGTTAATCAGGCCTGCTCGGGCCAAAATAGAATTGGAAATTTCAGCCAGTGAAAAGGTACAAATCAATAATATAGGCAAGGATATCTTTGGAGGTATTTTTGAAGGCAGTGCTGTGTTTGATGGAGAAGGAAAAAATTTATTTGAAACAGTGGGTAAATTTATTGGTTTCTTAGAAACCAATAACCAGGATGGAATTCAGGAAAGTCTGGAAAATTTAAGTGCAAGTTTAAAACATATTTCTACCCAGCTGGCTTCTGTGGGAGCCAGGGAAAATCGTTTGGAAGTTGCGGACACTATTCTCTCTGGTCTTTCTTTGAATGAAAAAGAGAGACTTAGTAATATAGAAGATGTGGATGTTGCAGAACTCATGACTGAGCTTAGCAATCAGCAAATAGTATATCAAGCTGTTTTGAAGTCTTCTGCCATGATAATGAGAATTAATCTTCTTAATTATATTTAATTGTTATGTTAATATTATCTAGAAAAAAAAGTGAAAGTTTTTTTATTGGAGATAAGATAAAAGTCACTGTTTTAGAGTGTAAGGGTAAAACTGTGAAGTTGGGCATAGATGTGCCAGAAGAAATAACTGTTTTTAGAGAAGAGATATATTTAAAAATTAAAGAAGAAAATAAAAATTCTCTTTTAAATAACAAGGAAGACTTTTATAAGGTTTTAGATTTATGGAAAACAAAATAATTATATCTTCTAGAGTTGGTAAAGTAGTTCTCGAAAAGGATAAAATAATTACTTTTCCCAGAGGACTTATTGGTTTTGAAAACTATCAAGAGTTTGTTTTACTTCAAATAAAAGATGATTCACCTTTTTTCCTTTTACAAAATGTAAAAAATAGCCGTTTGGGATTAATTGTAACAGACCCTTTTTTATTTGATACTAACTTTAGTTTTAGTTTGAATTCTATCGAAGAAAAGATTTTAAAGATAAAGAAAAGGGAAGATATAGTAGTTTTGGTAACAGTTAATATCCCTCCTGGTGAACCAGAAGAAACAACTTTAAATTTTAGTGGTCCTATTGTTATAAATAAAAAGGCTCGCCTGGGTTTACAGATTGCTTTGGCTGACCCTAAGCTTTGTAGGCATTTAAAATTAAAAGACTTTACTTACAAAAAAACTTCTTTAGCTCCACAGATCTAATTCTTCTTTTACCAGTTTCTCAGCTATCTTTTGTGCATCAGGTTGGTAGGTGTTGTTGGCTATCTGTTCTTTTAGGGCAGCTATTTTTTCACTGCGTTCTTCTGGGCTTTGGCGAGCTACATTTAGGGCTTTGGCATAGAGTTTTGCTTCTTGGGAAAGGGAGACTTTATCTGCAGTAGAACTGGACTTTTTGGGAGATGAGGATTTTTTTTGTTTTTCTATTTGTTCTTGCTCAAAGGCTTTTACTTTATCTAAAACATTTTTTATTTCCATAACCTCTTCTCCTGGTTTAGAGCATGGTCTTGTTTACTTTATTGATGGTAATTTGCCATAATTTCTGCAAAATTTGTTCCTTCTCTTGAGGAGTTAATTCTTCTAAACCCTTAGCTGTCTTTTTTAAAATGTGCAAGTCATCTCCATTGGGTGGTGGGTATTTAAAAATTAAAGGCATACCCACTTCTTTTTCTAAATCGGCTTTTATTTCTAAAACTATAGGATTTTCGCTTTCTGAAGTTAAAAGATTTTCAATAATTTCTCTGGAGATTTTTTCCACCATTTGTCGACGTTTGGCTTCTGGCGAGATAGATATGGTATCTTCTCCCATTTGCCTGAGAATACGCTTTAGGCGTGCAATCCTCCTGCCCTGATTTAGCTCTTTGACATAAATCTTAATCAGATTTTTATTGTAAGGATTTATGGTCATATTTCTCCTCTTCTACCTTTCTATCGACAGCTTTTTTTAAAACTTTAGGTTTTTTTGAAAAAAACATTTTTGTCAAAAAAAGGTAACAAAGAGGGTGAATAAGCAAAGAAAGTTTTAATTAAACAGGAGGTTATAAAGATGTTTAGAACTTATTTAAAGTGGTGGTTGGTAGTGGCGTTATTTTCTGGAATGGTTTTTTATTCCACTTTAACTATGAGTAATTATCTGGCCCTGTCTGTAGTTTTTTAAAGCTCTTTACTACGCTTAAAACTGGCTAAAATGCCTTCTAAGATGGCAGTGCGCAGGCCTTTTTCCTCCATTTTGTTTAGTCCATAAATAGTAGTCCCTGCTGGAGAAGAAACCATTTCTTTGAGTTCACTTAAGGTAAGAGTTTCTTTTTGGGCTAACTCTACAGACCCTTCAAAGAGGGCTAAGGCCATTTCTTTACTTTGCCTGGCAGTAAACCCAAGGGTAATCCCTGCCTGGACAAAGCTTTCCAGGATGAGAAAAACAAAGGCTGGGCCAGAACCAATCATAGCTGTAAAGCCATCAAATAACTTTTCTTCCAGCACATAGGTTTTGCCCAGGGAAGAAAAGATAGAGAGAACAGTTTCTTTTTGTTCAGAAGTGAGCTCTGGATGGTCAAAGCAGAGGGCAAAAACTCCTTTGCCTATAAGGGCTGGAGTATTGGGCATAACCCTTACCAGAGGACAGAGGTTTTGACTAAACTGGGCTAGAGATTCTAACTTTATTCCAGCAGCAATGGATATAAGGCATTTTCTACTTCCCAGTTGAGGAAGTATTTGATTTATAACTGAACTGATGTGTTGAGGCTTTACAGCCAGGATAATGTAATCTGAATTTTTACTGAGTTCTTGAACGCTTTCAGCAATAAGAAAATCTGCTTCTTGGCTTAAGTTTTCAATTTTTTGACTATCCAGCTCATAAACATTGAGGATAAATTGTTTTTGGGCAGAGAGCCCTTTAATTAGGGCTCCTCCCATATTTCCAGCACCAATAAAACCTATTTTGGTTTTCATTGTCTAACCTACTATTTCTAACTTATTGAAAAAATAGTTTATTTCTATTTCAGCATTTTCCTTGGAATCAGAGCCGTGCACAGAATTTTTTTCAATATCCAGGGCGAATTTTTTGCGGATAGTGCCTTCTTCTGCCTTGGCAGGGTTGGTTGCTCCCATGAGCTTTCTGTACTTTTCAATGGCGTTTTCACCTTCTAAGACAGAGACAACCACAGGGCCAGAGGTCATAAAATCAGTCAAACTGTCAAAAAAGGGTTTGTCCTTGTGCACTTGATAAAATCCTTCAGCTTGCTCTTTGGTTAATTTGATTTTTTTTAAAGCTACTATTTTTAGACCTGCTTCTTCAATCATTTTGAGAATTTCACCTGTAAGGTTGCGGGCAGTAGCATCAGGTTTGATAATGGATAAAGTCCTTTCAACCATTCTAAGTTAACCTCCCTAAAAATTTTTCTTCTTCTACAGTTTAAACTTTAAATAGGCAAGGATAAAAAAGAGTCTAAAGTAGCTCTTCTACCAGGATTGTTTTAACCTGGGGAGATTTTTCTTGAGACCATTTTTGCAGGGCTTTAAAGGTTTCTTCATAAGGATGGCCAATGGCAATAGCTGTTCCTTTTTTTAAAGCCAGAGCCTCAGCTTTTTTCAACTGGAAAAGAATACTTTTTTCATCCTGAACATTATCCAGAAAAATATCCCTTTTGAGTAGTTTTATTCCCATTTGTTGGGCTAGAAGTGTTGTAACGCTTTTAGGCGTGGTAAGGCTATCTAAGAAAAATAGATTTTTCCTTTTAAGGATGGAAAATACCTTTTTCATTCCAGGTTTATATTCCGTAAAACTTGATCCCATGTGGTTGTTTACTCCTTTCACATAGGGCACTTTTGCTAAATCTTGTAAGCAAGTTTGTTCAATGTCCATTAAGTCCATAAAGGTAAAGAGTGCACCTGGACCAGGGTTGGCCTTTTGGGGGTAGCTTTTGGGCTCCATGGGTAGATGGAGCATCACTCCCTGGTTTTTTAAATGGGTTTTAGTGGCTATTTCTCTACTATGAGGAGCATAAGGTAAAAAGGAAAAGGTAAGCTTAAGAGGTAAAGACAGTAGTTTATTGGCTAAAGGCACACTTCTACCCATATCGTCGATAACAATAACTAATTTACCCTGTGTAATTGTTTTTGGTAGGTATTCTTCTAAATAAATAATATGAGTTAAAATATTATCAATTGTAAGATAATAAGTCTGAGATCCAACTTTTCTTATACTAGCAAAAGGAGTTAGGTTTTTGATGTTTTTTTTAAGATTAGATATAAATTTTGCAGGATTTGAAACATAAAGAGAAAGTTCTTGTAGTTTAAAAGATATATTATCCAGATATCTATCTTTATAATTATGACTGGTTATTTTTACTTTTTGTCCATGATTTGTATACAAGCTCTGTATAATAATTAAATCTACTTCTTTTAATTTTAAAATAAAATCATTTTTTACTTCTTCTTCATATTCCAGATGATTATTTTGAGGAGTGTTTTTTATGTTAGTGGAAGTAGTATTTATTTTTTGTTTTTGGGAAAAACTATATTTTTTAGGAGGAAGGTCTAGGTATTGATATGCTTTATATAGAGATATAGCTAATACAAATAGAAGGAGAGAGAGTAGAATCAAGCTAAAAGAATATTTTTTTCTTTGGTTTTTTTTGCGAGTTTTCTTTCTCTTGGCCATGAGGATAAAAAAAGCAGAGGGAATTATCCCTCTGCTTTATTCAGAGAAGCTTATTTTTTTTAACAAAGGAAGTTTTTTAACCACTTCTAAGGCGATTTTTAGTTGATTGTCTTTGGAGAGCATTTTTTGGGCTTCCCCATTAACTTTCTTTTTTGAATTTTCTTCTGGGTGAGTTGGGTTTTTTAGATGCTGGCTAAGGTCCTTTTCCCTAAGCATTTTTTCTTCTGGGCTTAATTCCTGATAGGGTATCTCTAAATCTGGCTCAATACCATCGGCTTGAATGGAGACTCCAGAAGGCGTGTAATACAGGGCGATGGTTAGTTTTATGGCTGAGCCGTCAGAAAGGGGAATAATTGTTTGCACCGAGCCCTTGCCAAAAGTCTTTTCACCAAGGAGTAAAGCCCTTTTTTGGTCTTTAAGAGCGCCAGCTACGATTTCAGAGGCAGAAGCAGAACCAGCATTGACCAGCACTACCAAGGGAGCAGTCACATCTGTAGGGTCTTTATGGGCAAAAAACTCTGTTTTTTGGTCTTGATGTCTTCCTTGAGTATAAACTATAAGACCTTTAGATAGGAAAATATCAGAAACTTTAATGGCTTGATCTAAAAGTCCTCCAGGATTATTGCGCAAATCTAAAATCATGCCTTTTATGTTATTATATTTTTTTAAAGAGTCCAAAATTTCTTTAGAAGTAGTAGCTTTAAAATCTGTTATTCGTACATAAATATACCCTGGTTCTAATTCCAGAGTTTTTACAGTATGAATGGGTATAGTATCTCGGACAATGGTAATTTTTTCTGGTTTTTCTGCGTCCTTATGTAAAATGGTAAGAGTAACTGGTTCGCCTTTGGGACCTCTGATTTTTTTTACCGCATCCATCAGGCTTATGCCTTGAGTGGATTCTCCGTCTATTTCTAAAATAATATCTCCAGCTTTTAAACCTGCTTTGTAGGCTGGAGTGTCTTCAATGGGAGCAATAATCACAATTCTTTTGTCTTTCATGCCAATTTGAATACCAATGCCACTAAATTTACCGGAAAAATCCTCTTGCATGGATTTGAGTTCATCTGCTTCAATATAGGAAGAATGGGGGTCTAGCTGCTCTAACATGCCCTTGATAGCTCCTTTCAGGAGTTCTTGACGGGTTTTAGGCTCTACATAGTTTTGTTCCACCAGATTTAAGACTTGGCTAAATTGTTTTAAGGCTTCATAGTCAGAATAAGTTTTTGCTAATAACTGGGATTGAGGAAGAAGAATCCACAAACCTATTATTGTCATTAATGAAATAAAACGAGACATGAATATCCTCCTAAAAAATATGCTTGAGCCACTCCAAAGGATTAACTGGTTTTTGTTTAAAACGCAATTCAAAGTAAAGGCCATAATTTTTTATTTGGGGATAAAAACCACAAAGTCCAATTATTTCTCCTTGCTCTACTTCCTGTCCCAACCTAACCAGGCTCTGGGATAAAAAACTGTAAAGGGTATAATAACCATTCCCATGGGAAATTATGACAACTCTGCCGAACCCTCTTAATAAATCCGTATGGACTACTTTACCCCAGAACACAGCGCGTATAGGTTCATCTTTTTTTAAAATTATTCCTATTCCTCGTTGGGGGGGATTACTTTTCAAATTAAAATCTATTTTTACTTTTCCGTGAGCTGGCCAGATAAGATTTCCTTTGGTTTTAGCAAAATCTCTGCTGGTGAGAATAAGGAATTTATAGTTGAGTTCTTCTACAACTGATAAAATTTCTTGAATATGTTCTTCTTGTTTGAGTTTGACTAAACGAGTTTCTTCTATTTTTTTTAAAAATTCTAATTTTTTGGCTAGAAGAGAATCTTTTTCTTGATTAATACGAGCAAGTTGTTTTTCTTTTTGAGAAATGGTGTTTTGAATTTCGATTAATTTTAAGGTTAATTGTTCACTATAATAGGAAAAAGTTTTATATTTTTCATTTATTTTATTTAAAATTATTTTTAGCCATTTACTCTTTAATTTGTATTCTTCTTCATTTTTATAATCCAATATGCTACTATCTTTTTGTTTTAAATATATAGGCCAAAAATTATTTAGAATATTTTCTAATTCTTTCTTAACATTTTCTTTTTTGTCAGATATTATTTTATAATCACTTATTAATTTTTTTTCTTTGTCTTTTATATCTTCTAGTACTTCCTCTTCTTGTTCTAATTTTTTTTCTATTTCTATAATTTGATTATCTATATTGCTTATTTCTAGTACAGATTTTCTTTCTTCTTCACTTAATAAGTTTAATATTTTTTTTTCTTCTCTTATTTTCTTTTTATAATTTTCTATCTTTTGTTTTATTTCACTTATAGAGCCAAAGCCAAGAGAAAAGGTTAAAAAGATTGCTAGGGATAAGTATGATAAGATTAGAAGATATTTTTTAAAGGACATTGGTCGCACTTAGGATTTTTTTTATGGCACCATTTTTTTACTGCTCTAACAATAAGAGCATGATATTCGTTGTATAGTTCTACATTTGGCTCAAGGTTATTCATGAATAAGTCCTGTACTTCTTCATAAGAAGTTTCTTCTGGGACCAGTCCGTGTCTATTTAAAAGTCTTTTAGTATAAGCATCCACTACAAAGATAGGTTTTTCCAAGGCATAGAGCAGGATACTATCTGCAGTTTCAGGCCCAATACCTTTGATGGATAAAAGTTTTGGTCTTAGTTCAGCAAGGTCTTTTTTCTTTAAAGCCACTAGGTTTAAGTTGGCTTCTTGGTTTAAGAAGTGTAGGAAGTTTTTGATCCTTTTGGTTTTTAGGCGGTAAAACCCAGCTGGTCTAATTAAGTTGGCCAATTTTTCTTCTGAAAGAAGAAAAAGTTTTTTTTCATCTAAAAGATTTTCCTTTTTAAGGTTGAGAATGGCCTTTTCCACATTGTTCCAGTTGGTATTTTGGGTCAGAATGGCTCCAAGAGCAATTTCAAAGGCACTGTTTCCAGGCCACCAATAACTTGGTCCCAGAGCAGAGTAGAGGGTGGAATAGATTTGAAGAAGTTTTTCTTGTTTAGTCATAGGAAAAGAGCAAGGCTACCCATTCCTTAGAATTAAACTCTTTTGTTAGTTTAAGTCCTGATTGTAAGTAAGCTTCTTTTACCCTGGATGCTTGTTCTTTTAATATTCCAGAAAGAATCAATTTGCCTTGTGCTTGAAGGTGTTTAAGTATTTCTTCTCTCATTTTGATTAGAGGAGTAGCTAGGATATTGGCTAAAATTAAAGAAAATTTTTGAGAAATATTTAATTTTTTTAAAGAGCCCAGCTCTAGAGAAAAGGAATCTTGCACTTGGTTTAATTTTACATTGTGTCTGGCATTGTTAATGGCATGAGGGTCTATATCCAGGCCTATTCCGGTAAGGCCCAATTTAGCACAGGCTATACCCAAAATCCCAGAGCCAGTTCCTACATCTAAAAAGGTGTCTTTGGAAGTTAATAGTTTATTTTGATGTAATTGAGCTATGACCTTTAGACAAAGATAGGTAGTGGGGTGATGTCCTGTACCAAAGGCCATTTCTGGATATATAAAAAGAGGCAAAAGATTGCTTTTTGATTTTTCCCAGGCAGGTAGAATTTCAAAGGTATTTTCTATTTGAATGGGAGTAAAAAATTTTTTCCAGTTTTCTAACCAATCCTGTTTGGGAAGTAAAAAGGTTTCAGTTTTTATTTGAGGGAATTTGCTTTTAAGAAAAGAGACTGTTTCTTCCAATTCCTGGGGAGTGGTGAAAAAAATCTGAATTTTTTGCTCTTCCAGAGAAGTGGACTCCAGCTCTTCCCATCCCCATGGAACCAGTAGATAAAGAAGTCCCTCTAAAGGCTCTAATAGGGACTTGGGAAAGGAGAGGATAAGTCCTAAAAATTTATCTTCCACGGGCCTGGTATCTGGCTAAGTGTTTTTCTAGACGTCTGCTAAAAGAGGTTAGAACATAACAGACAATAAAGTAAAGCACAGCAATGGTTAGAAAAATTTCTGTAGGTGCAATCAGGGTCCTGTTGTTTACCTGGGTTGCAGCCCTGGTTAATTCATTTACCCCAATAATATAAGCCAAAGAGGTGTCTTTGGTAAGGCTTACGAATTGGTTGACAAAAGAAGGAATCATATTTCTTAAGGCCTGAGGTAAAATAATATAACGCATGGCCTGAAAATGGTTAAGCCCTGTACCTCTTGCAGCTTCCATTTGTCCTTTGGGTAAGGCTAAAATACCAGCTCTTACTATTTCCGCAATATAAGCACTGGTAAAAACAATAAAACTGATGAGCGCACTTGTGGCCTCAGGCAAGGTGTGTCCCAGGAGGATGGGCGCTAAGAAGTAAAACCAGAAGATGACCATTAAAAGAGGGGTTCCTCTAACTATTTCAATATAAACCATGGCTGGATATTTGAGCCAGGGTTTAGAAGAGATGCGCATTAGTCCAAAGAAAAGTCCCAGCCAAAAAGCACCAAAAATACCACCAATGGCCAGTAAAATTCCCATCGCCAGACCACCCAGAGGTCCTTCTGGGTAGGCTCCTATTAAAAAGTAATCCATGTTATTCCATACAACTTCCCAGTGCACTGTCTACCTCTCTTGAATCTAGTATTTTAAGTTACGTAAAAAGTATTTGTTATATAAATTGACCAATAGAGAAATAGTTAAAGAAATGGCAATATAGATTACAGTAGCTGCAGTAAAGGCTTCAAATCCATGAAATGTATAAGACTCTATCTGTCTAGCCATGTAAGTAAGTTCCATTACACCAATGGTCATGACTAGAGAAGAGTTTTTAGTCAAATTTAAGAATTGTGAGATTAGAGGGGGAATGATTATTCTAAAGGCTTGAGGTAAAATTACATAAGACATAGCTTGAATAAAACTAAGCCCACAAGCCCTGGAAGCTTCTAATTGATTTTTGGGGATAGAATTAATTCCAGAACGAATTTCCTCTGCAATAAAGGCAGAGGTATACACTGTAAGGGCAATTACTCCAGCAGCAAATTCAAAGTCTTGCTGGTATAGCCATTCATTTACAGCTTTGGGTAAAACAGCATCTGAGCCAAAATACCAGAAAAATATTTGGACCAATAAGGGAGTATTTCTGAAAAATTCAGTGTAAGCAAGACTAAACCATTCTAAGGGTTTTACTTTGGAGAGTCTAAACACAGCAATGATGGTCCCTACGATTAAGGAAAAGAATATAGATACTGCCGAGATTTTTAAGGTTACAATAAGACCATCTATCAACCACTGACCATATTCACCTGTTAAAACCAACTTCCAATCAAACTGATAGTTCAAGTTCGCACCTCTTTACAGGATTTTTTAGAAAAAAGGAGTTTGGGATTTACCCAAACTCCCTGTATAGTTAGCTTTTAATAAGGCCAAACTTCCATCTTCCAGGTTAGAGGAAGATAGTATTTAGTTTGAGGACCAAACCATTTGTTGTATATTTTTTGGTATTCGCCACTGTTCCACATATCAACCAGAGCTCTGTTTACAAAGTCTCTAAAATCAGAGTCATTCTCAGGAAGACCAATGCCATATGGTTCGGAAGAAATGTAATCGCCTACAATGGCATAGTCATCAGGATTGGGAGCACTGTTTTTTAAACCAAGCAAGATAGTGGAATCTGTGGTTACAGCAGCCACTTTGCCCTGTTGAAGGGCCAAGAAAGCCTGAGGATAACCTTCAAAGGAAAGCACAATACACTTGGGCTGAGCTTCCTTGATGTTTTTTTCAGAGGTAGAACCTTTGGCTGTACCTACTTTTTTCCCAGCCAGATCAGCTACAGACTTGATCCCAGAATTTTTCTTTACCAGGATTTTTTGGCCATCCATAAAATAGGTAATGGAAAAATCAATGGTGTCATCTCTGGAGAACTTGTGGGTCATGGTAGCTGCAACTAGATCTACAGAGCCTTGGGTAAGCATGGGAATACGAGTAGCAGAGGTTACAGGCTTTAATTCCAGTTCCACTCCTAACTTATTGGCAATATACCTACAGATATCCACATCAAAACCCACCAGTTGATTGGTGTTTTCATCCACGAAACCAAAGGGTACAACAGCGTCCTTTACGCCAGCAATGAGTTTGCCTCTAGCTTTGATTTCTTCCAGTTTTCCCGCGAAAGCCAGGCTGGACAAAAGCATTACTGTGGCCAAAACAAACATTAGGCCGGTTAAAAATCTCTTCATAAAAAACCTCCTCCTTTTTTATTTATAATATTTCCTTTAAAAAGGCCTTTGTACGTTCATGAGTGGGATTGGTAAAGAAATGTTCTGGAGTACCTCTTTCCAAAATTTCTCCTTGATCCATGAAAATTACCCTGTCAGCCACTTCTCTGGCAAAGCCCATTTCATGGGTAACACAGAGCATGGTCATTCCATCTCTAGCCAGGTCTTTCATAACATTTAAAACTTCATTAATCATTTCTGGATCTAGAGCTGAAGTGGGTTCATCAAAGAGCATTACTTTAGGCTTCATGGCCAAAGCTCTGGCAATGGCTACCCTTTGCTGTTGACCGCCAGAAAGTTCTGCTGGATATTTATGGGCCTGGTCTTTAATACCTACCCTTTCCAGAAGCTCTAAGGCAATGCTTTCAGCCTGGTCTTTAGGCATTTTTCTTACCTTAATGGGAGCCAGGGTAATGTTTTTTAATACTGTTAAATGTGGGTAAAGGTTAAATTGCTGAAAAACTATTCCTATTTCAGCCCGTAAGTTGTTTATATCCACAGAAGGGTCATGAATGCTTTTTCCTTCAAAAAGGATTTCTCCCTTATCAATTTCCTCCAACCTGTTAACACAGCGAATCAAGGTGCTTTTCCCTGAACCACTAGGTCCACAAATAACCAAAACTTCACCTTTTTCCACTGTTTCATTGATGTTTTTGAGAACATGAAAGTTGCCAAACCATTTGTTTACATTACGTATTTCCAGATATGCCATGCTCCTTTCTACCCCTTTTAGTTGAGTTTTTGGTGAAAGTGTGAGACAGACCTTCATAAACCAGGCCCGTGTTTTTGTCAAATAGATGAATTTTTTTCAGCTAAGCTTTGCCTGGGCAAAGAGCTAAAAGATAATTCTTGGCAAATAGGAAGATTCTGGGTATATAAGAAAAATTGTAGCTAAAAATAGCTCCTAAGTGGGAATTTATTAAATTTTTATGGTTAAAATTCACTACCTTCCGGCAAAAAATTGTGTCTTTTATCGGCTTGGTTTCTGTATCTACCCAGAAGTCTTAAATCCAGGATACAATCAGTCCTTTCAATGTACTATCTTGTTGAAATGGGAAGAAGAATATGACCAGCTTTTGGATAAGGCTGAAGTTTTTGGCTTGGAGCTAGAAAAGGTCGAAAAGATTTGGACCAAAAAAAGCAATACCCGTTATGAAGAAATCAAAAAATGTCCTCACTTTGTAGAAGGAGAGGAAAATTTTTGTCGTTATTTGTATGGTTATACCTGTTTATATGAATTACCTAAATGTAAGGGAAAGTGTAAGCATTATACCCTGGCTGAAGAAGGCTAGAAGGAGTTGGTATGGATAAGTGGTTGTTTTTTCCTTATTTGCATGAAGAGTATATTGACCCTCAATTAAGGGAAAGGGGGAAGATTTTAAATATTGGTTTTTTAGAACCAAAGACGCAGGTTTTTACTCCCTCTAATCTTTATTTTTCCCCTAAGGAGGCCAGAGCTTATTTGAATTTTTGTTTGGAATTTGGTGCACAGTTTAAAGATATAAAAGATATGAAAGCTTACTTATTACAACAAAACAGCCCCCTGGAGCCTGAAGGAGTGCTAAGTATAAAAAGTGAGCTCCTGGCCAGAGATAAGTCCAAGGAAAATACAAAATCGCTAGAAGAAAATCGTAAGTATCATATGTTGCTAATTTTATATTATGCCTATGAAGAAAGAATAATGGAAATAATAAATCTGGAAAAAAGTTTGGATGAAAAATTAGCATCTATTAGAGATATTATGGGAGTAGAAGAAGAACTTAACTTAAGTAAAAAATTATTTTTTAATGACCTTACTGGTAGATATGAGTTAAAAGCAGAACTAGTTTTTCCAGCTTTTAAGTTTTTTGCTCCACAAGCTGGTTTTATTGTTAGTGATGAGAGTGTATTTGAAGAGCTTAAAAGTAAAGGTGTGGAGTGGAGAAAAGAAAAAGAAGAAAATAACTATTTTGCATATTCTGGAGAATATAAAAACAGTAAATTTGTTTATTACAAAAAGTTAAAAGATAGAGAGGAGGCAGTGTAATGACAAAGGAAAAAATTGGACAGCGTATTAAGAAGTTTAGAGAGATGGAAGATATAACCCTTGCAGAACTCTCAACCAGAACTGGACTGGATGAAGATTTTTTAAGAGCTGTAGAAGAAGAGAATATATATCCTTCTCTAGGTCCTTTGCTAAAGATTGCCAGAGCCTTGGGTACCAGATTGGGTACTTTTTTAGATGATACTATAAGTCAGGATCCTTTGATTATAAGGCTGGAAGAAAGAAGTGAAGAGCTTACCATTTTAAAGGGTAAGAATAAGCCAACCAGTCTGCGTTTTTACTCTTTGGGTAAGGGAAAAAGCGACAGGCATATGGAACCTTTTTTTGTGGAAATATTGCCTGAATCTTCTACTGAGAAAAAGCTTTCTTCCCATGAAGGAGAAGAATTTATTGTAGTTCATTCTGGAGAAATAGAGCTTATTTATGGCCAGGAGACCTATATTTTAAAGGAAGGTGATAGTGTTTATTATAACTCTATAGTTCCTCATTATTTGTCTTGTAAAGGAGATAAGCCAGCATCCATTTATGCAGTTCTTTATTTTCCAGAAAATTAAAGGAGGATTTTTACTAAATGTGGGATAAACCTTTGCGTGAGATTACCATTGGTCAGCTTTTGGATGAGACTACAGAAAAATATCCAGATAATGACTTTGTGGTTTATGTAGATAGAGATTTTAGGCTTACTTATAGGGAGTTTTCTGAACTGGTAGATAATTTAGCCAAGGGATTGATGGCCCTGGGAGTGCAAAAGGGAGAAAAGGTGGCTATTTGGGCTACCAATGTGCCTTATTGGGTGGCTTTACAATTTGCTACAGCTAAGATTGGAGCTATTTTGCTAACTGTAAATACCTATTACAAGAGAGATGAATTAGCCTATTTACTTAGGCAATCTGAAGCAGAAAACATCTTTTTAATTGATGGGTTTAGAGATACAGACTATGTGCAGACTATTTATGATTTGGTCCCAGAACTTAAAACCCAGGAGAGGGGATTTTTAAAGAGCAAGGATTTTCCTCATTTAAAACGCGTCTTCTTTTTAGGCCAGGAAAAGCATCGAGGCATGTACACATTACCCGAAGTGCTGTCCATGGGTAGGCTCATTAGTGAGGCAGATTATAAAGCCAGGCAAAAAAGCCTTTCTCCTCACGATGTGGTAAATATGCAGTATACTTCAGGGACCACAGGTTTTCCCAAGGGAGTTATGCTTACTCACTATAATATTGTGAATAATGGCTACTGGATAGGAGAAAACCAAAGGCTGGGGCCAGAGGACAAGATTTGTTTACCTGTTCCTTTGTTTCACTGTTTTGGTTGTGTTTTGGGAGTACTAGCTGCTTGCTCTCATGGTTCTACTCTGGTTATCCTGGAAACTTTTAATCCTTACCTGGTGATGGCCTCTATTGAAGCAGAAAAATGCACAGCCCTTTATGGCGTTCCCACCATGTTTATTGCTGTTTTGGAGCATAGAAGTTTTTCCAAGTTTGACTTTAGTTCTTTAAGAACCGGGATTATGGCTGGGTCTCCTTGTCCCATTAAAGTAATGCGTCAGGTTATGGAAAAGATGAATATGAAGGAGATTACCATCTGTTATGGTTTAACTGAGGCTTCACCCGTAATGACCCAGACCAGAGTGGATGACCCCATTGAAAAAAGAGTGGAAACAGTGGGTAAGGCCATGCCTGAAATAGAGGTGAGAGTGGTGGACCCAGAAACCAATAAGCCAGTGCCTCCTGGAGTTCAGGGAGAAGTATGTTGTCGTGGTTATAATGTGATGAAAGGTTATTACAATATGCCTGAAGCTACCATGGCTGCTATTGATGAAGAAGGGTGGTTGCATTCTGGAGACCTGGGAGTGATGGACGAAGAGGGATACTTGAGTATTACTGGAAGATTAAAGGATATGATTATCAGAGGAGGAGAAAATATTTATCCTAGGGAAATAGAGGAATTTTTATATAATATGGAAGGGATTAAAGATGTTCAGGTGGTAGGAGTACCCAGCAAGAAATATGGAGAAGAAGTGGGAGCTTTTATTATACCCAAGGAAGGATATGAGCTCACTCCTGAAGATGTGCGAGATTTTTGTCGAGGGCGTATTGCCAGATATAAGATACCTAAATATATAGCTTTTGTAAAAGAATATCCTCTGACTGCTAGTGGTAAAATTCAAAAGTACAAATTACGGGAAATGGCAGCACAACTTTTTCCAGAAGCTTAAACAGGGAGGGCTATTTGTTTATTTGTAATCCATTGGCTAAGCTTAATGGAGAAATTAAGGGGATTATTTTTGATTGCGATGGAGTTTTGTTTGACTCTAAAGATGTAAATATAAAATATTATAATTGGGTCAAGGAGATGTTTGGTCTTCCTCCTCTAAGCTTAGAGGAGGAAGAATATGTGCACATGCACTCAGTGCATAATTCCTTTAAAAAAATACTTCCTCCAGAGTTTTGGCCTAGAATAGAAGAGATAAGGGAAAAAATAGATTACAGTAAGCTTTATCCTTATTTAAAAATGGAGCCAGGCCTGGTTGAGCTTTTAAGTGATTTAAGACAATGTGGATTTAAATTGGCCATAAATACCAATAGAACTAATACCATGCTTCCTATTTTAGAGGTCTTTGGGTTGAATCATTATTTTTTCCCGGTAATCACTGCAGACAAGTTGGCCTTTCCCAAACCCTATCCTGAAAGTTTGTTTCTTATTTTAAGTATCTGGAAATTGGAACCAAAAGAAGTGGCCTATATTGGAGATTCCAAGGTTGATGAAGAGTGCGCCAAAAGGGCAGGAGTGCCTTTTTGGAGTTATAAAAATCCTGGTCTGCAAGCTGAAATGTTAATTCCTGATTTTTATTCTCTGCGCCAATTTTTGCTTTTAAAAAGAAAAAAAATTTGTTAAAAGGGAGTTAAAGATGTTTATCCTAAGTAATTTACTACAAGCTTTAGCTAGTGTTATTGATACCTTGTTGACCTTATATTTTTGGGTGGTGATTATTTCTGCTTTACTTTCCTGGGTAAATCCAGACCCTTATAACCCCATTGTGCGCATTTTGCATAGCTTGACTGAACCTGTTTTTTACAGGGTAAGAAAGTGGTTGCCCTTTACCTATATTGGAGGGCTAGACCTTTCCCCGGTTGTGGTTTTATTAGTAATTCAGTTTTTAAAGGTATTTCTGGTAAAATCTTTGTTTCAATTATCCATGTCTTTAACTTAGGAGTAGGTTATGTCTAAAAGTAAAGTAGATATACTCCATCATAAATTTAGTAAATCTATCTTTGGGTATAAAAAAGAAGAAGTAGATTTTTTATTACAAGAACTTGCTGAGCAAATAGGGAAATTAACAGAGGAAAATGCTGTATTAAAGTCTAAAATAGATGAATTAGAAAAAAGTGTATCTGATTATAAAGGAAGAGAAAAGATACTGCAAAATACTCTTATTACCACTCAAAAGATGGTAGAGGATGTTAAAGCCAATGCTCATAAACAGGCTAAAAATATTATAGAAGAAGCTCAAAATAAAGCTGAAGAGATATTAAACAAAGCTCATAAAAGATTATCCCAGATTCATGCCGATATTACAGAATTAAAGAGGCAAAAAAATAGATTTGAAGTAGAGCTAAGATCTCTTATTGAAGGGCACTTAAAACTTTTGGATAAACTTGGTGAAGATGATAGTTTTGATACTATAGAGGAAAAAGTAAAGTTTATAGTAAAATGATTCCTGAATTCGTACGCAAAGCTAGTAAGGGTGGCTGGTATTTAAGTGTTTGGGCGCAACCCAAGGCCAAGAAAACAGAAATTAGTGGAGTTGTAGAAGGAAAGTTAAAAATTCGAGTTAATGCTCCTCCTGTAGAGAACAAGGCCAATGAGTGTTTACTAGAATTTTTAAGTAAGTCTTTGGGAGTAAAAAAAAGTGCGTTAAAACTGGTGCAAGGAGAAACCAGTAGGGAAAAATTGATTTGGATAAAAGCAGAAGAAGTTAATTGGCAAAAACTATTAAATTTATTGTAGGAGGTAAACATGGAACAATATGAATTGGAATTAATTGCTAAATATAGTGAAGAAGATCCTGAATTAAAGGCTCTATGGGAAGATCATGTAGAGTATGAAAAAAAGCTAGAAAAGTTTGAGAGCAAACCCTACTTGACTCCAGAAGAAGAACTGGAAGTCAAGGAATTGAAAAAGTTAAAGTTGGCAGGAAAAACCAAGTTACTTGCTTTGTTGAATAAGTATAAAGAAATGGAGGAGAAATAAGATGGAGCTCACCGGAGCTCAGATATTACTGGAGTGTTTAAAGAAAGAAGGAGTCTCCCATATTTTTGGTTTTCCAGGGGGGGCAGTTATTGATATTTATCACCATTTACCCAATTATCCTTTCAGGCATATATTGGTTCGCCATGAGCAGGGAGCAGTGCATGCAGCTGATGGCTATGCTCGCTCTACAGGAAAAGTTGGCGTATGCTTAGTTACTTCTGGTCCTGGAGCTACCAATACGGTTACTGGCATTGCCACTGCCTATATGGATTCTGTGCCTCTGGTGGTCTTTACTGGCCAGGTACCTACTGCGCTTATTGGCAATGATGCCTTTCAGGAAGTGGATATCGTAGGTATTACCAGACCCTGTACCAAGCATAATTTTTTGGTCAAGGATGTAAAGGACCTGGCTTTTATAGTAAAAAAGGCTTTTTATATAGCCAGTACAGGTAGACCTGGGCCTGTTGTGGTGGATTTGCCCAAGGATGTGATGCAAGCAAAGACAGCGTTTTCTTATCCAGAAAAAATTTCTTTGCGTAGTTACAATCCTCACTATGAGCCAAATAAAAAACAAATAAAAAAGGCTGCTCGTCTTATAGCCAAAGGTTCTAGGCCACTTATTTATGGTGGCGGTGGGATTATTTCTTCTGGGGCCCATGATATTTTAACTCTTTTGGCTCGCAAGTTTAAAATTCCTGTAACCACCACCTTGATGGGACTGGGTGCCTTTCCTGCTCCTGATGAACTCTGGTTGGGAATGCTGGGAATGCATGGAACCTATGCAGCCAATATGGCGGTCAATAATTCAGATGTGCTTATTTCTGTGGGCGCTCGTTTTGATGACCGGGTTACAGGCAAAGTCTCTACCTTTGCTCCCAGGGCTAAGATTATTCACATTGATATTGACCCCACTTCTATTCGAAAAAATGTCCAGGTGGATATTCCCATTGTAGCTGATTGTAAGCTGGCTTTAGAGGCTCTTCTGCAAGAATTGGAAGAAATGGATATCAATTGGGAACAGGAACATAGAGACTGGTTGGATAAGATTACAGAATGGAAAGAATCCCATCCCTTGCGCTATGAGCAAAGCGAGACAAAGGTAAAACCCCAATTTGTGGTGGAAACCTTGTATGAACTCACGCAGGGAGAAGCCATTATTACCACAGAAGTGGGGCAAAACCAGATGTGGGCAGCGCAATTTTATCACTATAAGTATCCTCGCTCCTTTATTTCTTCAGGGGGCTTAGGAACTATGGGGTATGGCTTTCCAGCAGCCATTGGTGCGCAGTTAGCCCATCCAGAGAGATTGGTAGTGGATATTGCTGGTGATGGCTCCATTCAAATGAATATCCAGGAACTGGCTACAGCTGTAAGTTATGATTTGCCAGTTAAGATTTTGATTTTAAATAATGGTTATTTGGGGATGGTAAGACAGTGGCAAGAGCTTTTTTATGATAAAAACTATTGTGCCACCTGTTTGCATAAGAACCCTGATTTTGTGGCTCTGGCTAAGGCTTATGGGGCAGAAGGTTTTCGTATTATCAAGCCCCAGGAAGTAAGGCCAGTTTTGGAAGAGGCCCTTAAAATAAAGAAACCCACAGTTATTGATGTTTGGGTTGAACCAGAGGAAAATGTTTATCCTATGGTACCAGCAGGAGCATCTTTAACCGAAATGTTATTGGTATAAGAGGAGGGCCTTAAGGTGCGACATGTATTATCTGTACTAGTGGAAAACGAACCAGGAGTACTTTCCAGAGTAGCAGGGCTTTTTAGTGGTAGAGGCTTTAATATTGAGTCTTTAAATGTGGGGCCTACTCTGGAACCAGACATTTCTTTGATGACCATTACCACCAGAGGTGATGAACAGATTGTAGAGCAAATAGTAAAACAGTTACGCAAGTTGATTACTGTTATTAAGGTGGTGGACTTGACCTATGAACAGGCTGTAGAGCGAGAAATGGTTCTGATTAAGGTGAATGCAGAAGATGAAAAAAGAGCGGAAGTTCTAAGGATTGCTGATATTTTTCGGTGTAAGGTGGTAGATGTTAGTCCAAGTGATTTGACATTGGAGATTACTGGAGATCAAAATAAGATTAAAGCCATAATTAATCTTTTACAGCGGTTTGGTATAAAAGAGTTTGCTCGTTCTGGAACAGTAGCCTTGCGCCGTTCCATGCAAATAGATTAAATAAAGAGGGAGATGAGATGAAGATTTATTATGAACAGGATGCAGATTTGAGTCTTTTAGCAGACAAGGTTGTTGCCATTATAGGGTATGGTAGCCAGGGGCATGCCCATGCTCAAAACTTGCGAGATTCTGGAGTCAATGTCATTGTGGGGCAAAGGCCTGGCGGTGCTAACTATCTCAAAGCCAAGGAAGATGGTTTTGAACCTATTAGTGCCAGTGAAGCTGCAGCCAAAGCTGATGTTATTCAAATTCTGGTTCAGGACCAGTATCAACCTTTGGTTTATGAAGAAGAGGTTTTGCCCAATCTAACAGCTGGCAAGGTATTGGTTTTTAGTCATGGTTTTAATATTCATTACAACCAGATTGTTCCTCCCAAAGATGTGGATGTGGTTATGGTTGCCCCCAAAGGTCCTGGGCATCTGGTAAGAAGAGAATATGTCAAGGGAGGAGGAGTTCCTGCTTTGGTCGCTGTACACCAGGACTATAGTGGCTCTGCTCTCAAGTATGCTCTGGCTTATGCCAAGGGCATTGGAGCTACCAGGTCTGGAGTAATTGAGACTACTTTTGCTGAAGAAACTGAGACTGATCTTTTTGGTGAACAAGCTGTGCTCTGTGGAGGAGTAAGTGCTCTTATTCGGGCTGGTTTTGAAACCCTGGTAGAAGCGGGTTATCAGCCTGAGATTGCCTTTTTTGAATGTATGCATGAATTAAAATTAATTGTAGACCTTTTGTACGAAGGTGGGTTTAAAAAGATGCACTACTCCATCTCTGATACTGCTGAGTATGGAGATTATACCAGAGGCCCCAGGGTAATTAACGAGCAGGTAAAAGCAGAAATGAAGAAAATTTTAGCTGAAATTCAAAATGGAGAGTTTGCTAGAGAGTGGATTTTAGAAAATAAAGCTGGTACTCCTGCGTTTATGGCTCTGAGGAGAAAAATGCATGAGCATCAAATTGAACAGGTAGGAGATACCTTAAGAAGTATGATGGCCTGGTTAAAAAATAAATAACTGGGTGAGATAATTGTATGATTTAAAAAGCGGATAGAAAATTCTATCCGCTTTTTTCTTTTACAACTAGTTTTTACTGTCAGCAATCTTTTTAGTGTTTTCGTAGATTTTAAAGATGACAATGATGAGTTCGCACCAGATTCTAACTCCTACAGCCCCCAGCACTATGGTAAGCAGGCCCATAAGAAACTTTCCAAAGGTAAATCCACCATATCCGGCAAACATAGAACCTATACCTCCAATAACAACTAGAACCAACAATATCCAGTAGATAATAGTGATGAGTTTGGGTACCAACATTTCCTCAAAAAACAAATAATTTTTCATCTTCTCCTCCTTAAGTTTGGGTTTAAGTTTTTAAAATATCTGCCCATACTTTTTTATAAACATATTAAATAGCTATAAGTTATAAAAGCTATTTTTTAAATTATGCTTAGGTAAAAAAAAAATAGTTTGTAAACAGGTTATTTTGTTTTTTTAAGAAAAATATTGCGAGAAAGTAAGGTATAAGGAGAAGTGATAAAGCAGAAAAGGGTTTAGAGTATTTTTAGTTTTCTGTATCTGTTGATTGCGCCCATTACTTCTTGCAGCCTGGGAAGGGCCAGGCTGCCTGGATGCTTGGGAAAATAGGGAGAGAGGCTGTCTAATCCCTTTTTTTCCAAGTCCTTAAATATTTCTTCCACTGCTTGCAGAAGTGTCGTTTCTTTTTTTACAGAAGAGCTTAAGCGTTTTAAGATGAAAGCTATAACTTGAGTTTGTTCTTGACAGGCAAGTTGTTCTAAAAAACTTAAGTCTAATAATTCTCTATCTACTAAAATATGGTATTTGTCTTTTACTTTTATTTTTTTTATTAAAGGAAAAGAAAATTTGTTTATTTTTCTTAACTTCAATTGAGTAAAGTCTTTTATAGTTTCTTTTTCTCGAGTTAAAGGTATTTCTTTAATTATTTTTTTGGCGGGCAAAGTAACATCTAAGGGTTTATAATTTTTCATCATTATTACTGTATCAGCTACCTCTAGATAATCTCCACACCCTCCCAGGACCAGGATAGTGGATACTCCAAAGCTAGTGTATAATTCCTTAACCCTATCTATAAAGGGGGTTATGGGTTCATCTTCTTTGTGGATTAGAGTTTGCATGCGTTTATCTCTAATCATAAAATTGGTAGCACAGGTATCTTCGTCTAGGAGCAAAAGCTTACTTTTACTTTCCAGGGCTTCAATAATATTTGCTGCTTGAGAAGTACTGCCACTGGCATTGGGGGTGGAAAATTTTTGGGTATCTAGGTTAAAAGGAAGGTTGGAGATAAAAGGGGAGATATCAGTACTGGCAATGAAGCGCCCATCTTCAGCCCGTATCTTTACCGCACTTTCTAATGTTACTACTCCTTCTCTGCCATCTCCTGGGATATGATTATATATTCCTCTTTCCAGGGCCTTGAGAAGGGTACTTTTACCATGAAATCCTCCACCTGTAATTAAAGTGATGCCCTTTTTTATTCCTAACCCTTTTATTTTGCCCTGGTTGGGAAGCTCAACTTCTATTTCCAAAGAAGGTGGAGCAAGAAAGGGAAGGGCACCTTGGGTTAAAGGCTTTTCACTGACCCCACTTTCTCTGGGTAAAATAGCGCCATTGGCAATAAAAGCGACCAAGCCCAATTTATCTAAATTGTTGCGTAACCACTCTTGATCTTCTATGCATTCAATATGGTGTTGAATTTTTTTGGAATCCAGGTTTTTAAAAATTAGGGTGTTATTTACTAATCTGGGAATAAGTTCAAAAAATATTTCTATAGCTTTAGCTGCAAGTATTGTTCTTCCTTTGGCTGGAAGACCTACATATATTCTGGCTTCTACAAACTTTTCCTCTACTTTTATTACGCTTCTGGGTAAAACTTCCTGACAGCATTTATCTACTAAAATAATACCACTTTTTCCACTTCCACTTTTAGTGGATAATTTTAAACTTGAATTGTAAAGTTTTCGGTGTAGATAGTCTTCTAAGGCAATTTTACGAATTGGATTGGAAAATAAATGATAAGGTAAGCTGGATACTTCTTGATTTACTTTTATTCTTATTTTAGAAGGTGGAGCAAAAGGGTCGCTTTGTGCCTGGTCAATATAAAGATAAAAATTGGAAAATTTATATTCACCTTCTATTTCTTTGTAGGCTTTATAGCCTTTGTTGTTTATTTTTAAGAGTTTGTTTTTTAGATTTTCTGAGTTTAACATTTTAGGGTTTACTCTTGAAAGCAAGCAAGTTAAGTAACTTTTATGGATAATTTAGTGGCAGACAAGATAAAAAAACTTTCTACCGGGCAAAGGATTTATGTTTTTCAAGAGTGTTCGTCAACCATGGAAGTGGGCTGGCATCTTTTAGGCAAAGGCGAGTTAAAAGAACTGGATTCTGTTTTGGCCTTAAGACAATTTGCTGGACGAGGGCAGTGGAGACGGAAGTGGGTTTCCCCTCCAGGCAATCTCTATGTTTCTATTCTCTTTTCTGCACTGAGAAAATGGGAGCAGCTGAGTTCCTTATTTTTGGGTTTTTTAGTCCAGCAAAGTTTGGCTAATATGGGCTTTTTCCTAAGCTTAAAGTGGCCCAATGATTTGATTTATAAAGAGAAAAAGGTTGGTGGAATTTTATTAGAAGAAAGAAAGGATAAGTTATTAGCAGGAATTGGTTTAAATCTTAAGCAGGCTCCCCAACTGGAAGAGAGGATTTTTCCAGCAGGGAGCTTGGAATTGCCAGAGGTGGATGTGCTGGAATTCTGGCTGAAATTAAAACAACATTTGCTTAACTTGGCTTCAACCTATTTTTTTGAAGATTCTCAGGTGTTAATAGATAGGATTAATCAGGTTTTGGCCTTTCAAGGCAGGAAAGTGGTGATTGAGGATGGAGAAACCAGAGCAGAAGGTATTTTGACTGGACTGGGTCCAAAGGGTGAACTCCTAGTGTTAGAAAAGGGAAGAATTAAGACTTTTTTTAATGGTAGTGTTGTAGCTTTTAAAAGTTGATTAGAATTTCTTGAGGTTTTGGTAGCTATTATTTAGAATATTCTTTTATGTTAACAACCACATTAAAGATGAGGATAGGTAAACATGTTAGAAAAAAAGAGCAATTTCATTAAGCAAATCATTGAGAAAGATCTGGCTGATGGTAAGCACAAAACGATTATTACTCGTTTTCCTCCAGAACCCAATGGTTATTTACATATTGGGCATGCCAAGTCCATTTGTCTTAATTTTGGTCTGGCTGAAGAATATCAAGGAAGGTGTCATTTGCGTTTTGATGATACCAATCCTGAAAAAGAAAGTCCTGAGTATGTAGAATCCATTAAAGAAGATGTAAAATGGCTGGGTTTTGATTGGGGAGAGCATCTATATTTTGCTTCAGACTATTTTGAAAAATTTTATAACTATGCTCTGGAATTAATTAAAAAAGGAAAAGCCTATGTTTGCCAGCTTTCTCCAGAGGAAATTAGAGAATATAGAGGTACTTTGACTGAACCAGGAAAAGAAAGCCCCTATCGTAATAGAAGTGTAGAAGAGAACCTTGAGCTTTTTGAAAAAATGAAAAATGGAGAATTTGAAGAGGGTGAATGTGTTTTAAGGGCAAAAATAGATATGTCTTCTCCCAATCTAAATATGCGTGATCCTGTTATTTATAGAATTAAAAAGATTAGACATCATCGAACTGGAGATAAATGGTGTATTTATCCCACTTATGACTTTGCTCATTGCCTTTCTGATGCCATAGAAGGAATCACGCATTCCCTTTGTACTCTGGAATTTGAAGATCATAGACCTCTTTATGATTGGTTTTTAGATGAGTTGAATACTCCCTGTCATCCCCAACAAATTGAATTTGCCAGGCTTAACCTTTCCTATACAGTGATGAGTAAACGCAAGTTAAATCTTCTGGTACAGGAGGGTTATGTTTCTGGCTGGGATGACCCCAGAATGCCCACTATTTCTGGAATGCGCAGAAGGGGTTATACTCCAGAAGCGATTAAGGACTTTTGTGAGCGTATAGGCATTGCCAAGAGTGACAATCTGGTAGATTATTCCCTTTTGGAGCATTGCGTGCGTGAGGATTTAAATAAAAGGGCCTTAAGGTTTATGGGAGTTTTAGAGCCTTTAAAAGTGGTGATTGTCAATTATCCAGAGGAGCAGGAAGAAGAGCTGGAGGCCATCAACAACCCAGAAGATCCCAGTGCAGGTAAGCGCAAAATTCCTTTTAGTAGAGAAATTTATATAGAAAAAAGCGATTTTCGAGAAGATCCTCCCAGAAAGTTTTTCCGTTTAGCTCCTGGTAAGGAAGTGCGGTTGCGTTATGCTTATTATATTACTTGTGAAGAAGTGGTTAAAGATGAGCAGGGGAATATTGTAGAGCTTAGGTGTACTTATGACCCAGAGAGTAGAGGGGGGTATACTCCTGATGGTAGAAAGGTAAAAGGCACTTTACACTGGGTAGATGCCAGAAAGGCCAAAAAGGCAAAAGTAAGGCTTTATGACAGGTTATTTTTAGTAGAAAATCCTGCTTTAGAAGAAAAAAAAGGAAAAAGTTTTAAAGAACTTTTAAATCCAGAAAGTTTAAAAGAAGTGGAGGCCTTGGTAGAGCCTGCTCTTTATGGCTTAAAGCCTGGGGATGTTTTTCAGCTTGAGCGTGTGGGTTATTTTTGTGTGGACAGGGACTCTACTTCTGAGTCTCTGGTTTTAAACCGCACAGTTACTTTAAAAGATTCCTGGGCTAAAATAGAAGCTAAATTAAGCGAAAAATAGGAGATGAAAGTTTTGTTGGACAATACCTACAGACCAGAAATCCCGGTGGTGTTAACCATAGCTGGCTCTGACTCGAGCGGAGGAGCAGGGATTCAGGCAGATTTAAAAACCATTACGCTTTTGGGTGGATATGGTGCTTCTGTGATTACTGCACTCACTGCTCAAAATACCTGTGGAGTTTTTGCCATTGAAGCTCCTCCAGCCAGTTTTGTAGCCAAACAATTGGAAGTGGTAAGAGAAGATCTGGAAGTTCAGGCTGTTAAAACAGGGATGCTTTTTAATGCAGAGATTATCCTTAAGCTAGCTCCCCTTTTAAAAAAAATGTCAGTTCCTCTGGTGGTAGATCCTGTTTGTGTGAGTCAAAGTGGACATAAATTGCTTCAAGATAAGGCAATAGAGGTATTGAAAAAAGAAATCTTGCCTTTGGCCACCCTGCTAACGCCCAATATCCCTGAGGCAGAGCTTTTAAGTGGAGTAAAGCTTGAAAGTAGAAAGGATATTCCAGCCTGCTTAAAATCTCTGTTTGCCCTGGGTTGTCAGGCTATTTTGTTAAAGGGTGGGCACTTTTTTCCAGAGGATGGACAGGAAGTGGTGGATATTTTGGCCTTTCCTGAGGGCAAAACCATAGAATTTAAAAGCCCAAAGGTTTTTACTTCTAACAATCATGGTACAGGCTGTACCCTTTCTGCAGCTATAGCTACTTTTTTAGCTAAAGGGATGGATATTCCCCTTAGTGTGGCTAAGGCCAGGGAGTTTTTACTTTTTTCCCTTAAAAATGCCTATGCTCTAGGAAAAGGTGCAGGTCCAGTAAATCATTTGGCTAAAACCTATCAAGAGGTTAACCGCTATAGAGCCTTGGAAGATCTATGGTGGCTAAAGAAAAAGCTTTTGACTGAAAAGCTTGGTTTTCTGGTTCCAGAAGTGAGAATGAACATGGTAAGGCTCATTCCTTATGCCCAGGATAAAGAGGATGTGGCTGGTTTTGAGGGAAGAATCAGTGTAGATAAAGAAGGCAGGTTGCTCTGGGGTGAAGTCTTATTTGGGGTATCTTCTCATATGGCCAGAGTGGTTCTTACTGCTGCCCAATACGATCCCAGGATAGTTTTGGCTGCCAATATTCGCTATTCTCCCAGGATTTTAGAGGCTATTAGAAAAATTGGATATCCTGTTTTTACTTTTAATCGTGAGGATGAGCCCAAAGAAGTAAAGGAAAAAGAAGGCTCTACCCTGGAGTGGGGAGTAGCCAAGGTATTTGCTGAAAATAAGGGGCAAAAAATTGAATTTATTGCTGACCCGGGAGAAAAGGGCAAAGAACCTATGATCAGGGTACTAGCTTATAGTAAAGAAGACTTGCTTGGCAAATTAAAGCAGATTGGTGAGGCTTATTAGTGAAAGTACAGGTTTTTCAACATGTGTCCTTTGAGGACATAGGGCTAATTGAGAAGTGGTTATACATCAAAAAGATAAGCTCTCTTAGTTATACCAGGTTTTACCAGGGAGAAGTGCCTCCTTCAGATTTGGATTTTGATTTCCTTATTCTTATGGGTGGTCCCATGGGAGTATATGATAGCCTGCAATATCCCTGGTTAAGTACAGAAATAGATTTTGTGGCCAGGGCCTTAAAAGAGGGGAGAAAGGTCTTAGGTATTTGTCTGGGCGCCCAAATAATAGCAGCAAGCCTTAAGGCTAAAGTATATCCCAATAAATATAAAGAAATAGGCTGGTGGCCTATAGAAGTCCTTAACTGTCCTTTAACTGTTGATTTTCCTCAAAAGTTAAAAGTATTTCAATGGCATGGAGATACCTTTGATTTACCTAAGGGTTCTTTGAGGCTGGCCAAAAGTGAAGCTTGTCTTAATCAGGCTTTTTTCTTCCCTCCCAATGGACTGGGCCTGCAGTTTCACCTGGAAGTAGGAAGAAAAGAGGTGGAAAATCTAGTTGCTAATTGTGGAGAAGATTTACAGCTAAGTGGAACTTATGTGCAAGATACAGAAAGTATGCTTGCTGAAAGTGAGGAAAATGCTAAAATCTTAGAAAAATATCTTTTTTCTTTATTAGATAAGTTTTGGGATTTTAGATAAATTGATTATTTTTTTAATTTTACTAAGTAAATTTTTTTAGTAAAAATAACTCCTCCCACTAAAGCGGTAAAGGGAGCTACCAGCACCAATCCTATGCTTCCCAATATGGTTTTAAAAAACTCTGAACTTACATAAACCAAGTTAAAGATATTTATCCAGGGAGTTTTTTGAGCCATAAAGGTCATAAGTAAGGTAATATATCCTCCAGAATAGGCTAAAAGTAAAGTAGTAGTCATTGTACCTACTACTGATTTACCAACATTTATTCCAGACAAAATAAGCTCCTTACAGGAAAGTAAAGGATTTTTGTTTTTTAACTCCTGTAGGCTGGCTGCAATATCCATGGCCAAATCCATAGCAGCTCCAGAACAGGAAAGAAAAATGGCCCCAATAAAAATCTGGCTTAGATTAAGGTGGGCAAATCCAGAATAAAGAAGAGTTTCTGCAAAGGGAAGGACAGCTCCGTTTAAGTGGGCTTTTTGGGTAAGATAAATGGATAAAAGAGCTGTAATTCCTATTCCAAACATACTACCTAAAAAGGCTGTAAGCCCTTTTTTATTAAAGCCTGCCACAAGAAAAATAATGATTGCGGTAAGAAAACTGGTAATAAAAAAGGTAATTAGAATGGGGTTTACTCCTTTTAAGAGTCCTGGGATAAGTATTTTCCAGATGCAAAGAGCAGAAAATATAAAAGATAAGAGGGCCTTTATCCCTGTAAAACCAGCAAATAAGATAAGTATTAAACTGAAAATAACCAAAAACAAAAGCTCCAGGTCTAATCTATAATAATCTTGAGGATTGGCATAAACTATTTCTCCTGTGGGATTTAAACTAAGCACCAGGAGAACATTGTCGTTTTTCTCAAAAATTTTATCTTTATCTAAATGCCCTAAAAGAATATTATTACTTTTAATAATTTTACCTTTAAATTTTCCATTTAGTATTTTTAAAGTTAATAATTGTTCTCCTGTTTTTATTAAACCAAAATTTTGAATTAAAGAATTATCCACTGCTAGCACCTGAGCTTTACAGCGTAAACTTTGACCGGGAGCAAAGGTAAATGAATTGGGAAGAAAAACTAAAATAAAAGAAAATAGAGTAAGAATAAAAATAAAGATGAGTTCTTTTTTTAGGGAGCCGTTAAGGACACGGCTCCCTAAAAGGAGGGGGATAGGGTTAGTTAGCATAACTAAATATCTGTTTAGTAGAAGGGGTTGCAAAATTTTCCAACCCCATGGCTTGAGCTATTTTTTTAGCAATATGAGTATTGTCATAGCTGCCATTAAAAAGATGGGCAGAAACACCAATAGCTGCTGTAGATACAGGCACTCCTGTATGCTTGTAGGAGGTCCAGCCTATGCCTGCTTTTTGATTTAACAGGTGAGTTATACTTACGGTAAGAGGATCATAGTTTCCGTAGAGAATGTATTCTTTTTTACTTTTAGAAGTTTCAGGATTTAGAGTTTTAAGATAGGCTTGTTTCAAAAAGTTGACTTCTTCTGGTAATAGTACCAGCAAATCCTGTTGGGGATTGCCCTTAAATTTTAGACCAAAATATTCAGTAATAAAAGGTTTTATCTGCTCAAAAGAATAGTTTTTTTCTTTAAATAGAGGCACTATCTGGTCTGAAAATTTTTTAAAAGAGATTTTTTGTCTTCCCAGTAGTTGAAAATAGGTCTCATACTTGGTTCCTGCAAAACCCAGGGTCATTCCTCCGCATTCGTGATCTCCAGTGACTACGATTAGGGTTTCTTGAGGATGTTGTTCATAAAAGGCAAAGGCCTTGCTTATAGCCCGGTCAAAAGCGAGAGTATCTTTTATGGCTGTGGTGGCATCATTGGCATGGCAGGCCCAGTCTATTTTCCCGCCTTCCACCATGATAAAAAATCCTCTGGGATTATCCAGAAGTTCAATAGCCTTTTCTGTAAATTCAGCCAGAGAAATATCCTCCTGAGTGCGATCAATGGCATAGGGAAGGGCTTTGCTATCAGGCAAATTGGGATTTATTGCTAAAATTTTAGGGTTATTTTTGGGTGTTAAAGCTAAAAACTCTTTTTTGCTCTTAACTATTTTATATCCTTGTTTTTGAGCGTAAGTATAAGCATTGCCCACATATCTGGGACCATTCTTCTTTTTATGTTCTGGATCCTTAAATCCTCCGCCCCCAAAAAAATCAAATCCACTCTCTGCCAATTGGAGTTCAATTTCATAATACATGCTTCTTTGAGGTACATGGGCATAAAAACCTGCTGGAGTAGCGTGGTCTATGGATACAGAAGAGATTATTCCTACTTTTTGTCCGCGTTTTTTGGCCAGCTCAGCTAAAGTGGGAACTTTGTTTCCATCAGGTAGGAGACCTATAAACCCAATATTGGTTTTATAGCCGCTAGCTATGGCTGTAGCCGCTGCTGCTGAACCTGTGATAAAGCGATTAGCCGCAGAGGTAGTGGTAATACCCTGGGCTGGAAACCTGTCCACCATCAACTTGCCCTGGGCAAATTCCCTGGCAGCCATTCTCTGAGGAATACCCATTCCATCTCCAATGAACAAAAATACATATTTAGCTGAATTGGCAGCCAGAGCCGTTCCTAAGCAAAGAAAAATAAACACAGGTAGGAGAAATAGGTTTACTTTTCGCATCTGTTTTTCACCTCCTTAAAAAAGTTATAAAGGAGTTAAAGGTCAAACATGAAAAATAAGTTACAATTGGTTGAACTTTGAGTATATTTTTTTTAGCAAAGTTTTAATATTGTCAGTTAAAAGTAACAAAAATGTAACATTTCTTTTCTAGTAAAGGCAGAACTTGTTTGAGGAAAAGGGGTTATGGAAAAGGGAAAAATTTTGATTGTGGAAGATGAGCCTGATATTGCCAATCTCATTGGACTTAATTTAGAGATTGAAAATTTTAAGCCACTATATGCCTTAGATGGTCTGGAGGGGTATGAAAAGGCAGAAAGAGAACAGCCTTTGCTTATCATTCTAGACCTTATGCTGCCCAAGATGGGTGGGCTGGAAGTTTGTAAAAAATTAAAGCAGAATTCCAAAACCAAGCATATTCCCATTTTGATGCTTACGGCCAAGGGAGAAGAAGTGGATAAAGTGGTGGGATTTGAACTGGGTGCAGATGATTATGTGGTAAAACCCTTTAGTGTACGAGAGCTTATTTTGCGGATTAAAGCTATTTTGAGAAGATATGCAGATAAACAAGAGATAACAGAGGTATGGACCTATAAGGATATGTCTTTAGATTTAAAGGCCATGACTCTTATTATTCAAAATAAGGAAATAAATTTAACTTCTACTGAATTCAAATTATTAAAGGAGTTCATACAAAATAAAAATACAGTTTTATCCAGAGAATATCTTTTGGATAAAGTGTGGGGATATGAATTTGATGGCTATGCCAGAACTGTAGATACGCATATTAGAAGGCTTAGGGTTAAACTTGGTGCTTATTCCAGCATAATTGAGACCGTAAGAGGTACTGGGTATAGATTAAGGATAAAAGATGAATAGTTTGAAGAGAATTATTTTTTTAGTTTTATTTTTGGTTTCTTTATTATCTTCTTTAATACCATTGGCTTATTTTTCTTATAAAGTAGAATCAAAATTAAAAGAAGAAAGCATAGCTGATATAAAAAAGGAATATTTGATTAGTATAGAGTTTTTAAGATCTAGTAATATTTTAGACATTTCTAGCCTGGATTCAGTTTTGAAAAAACTCAGTAAACTTTTTTCTTCCAGGTTTACCTTTATAGATGAAAAGGGAGTGGTGATAAGTGATTCTTATCTTGATTTAAGTAAAATTAAATATTTAGACAATCATTACAATAGACCGGAGTTAATTGAAGCTAGAAAAAGTAAGTATGGAGTTTCCATACGCTATAGTGATACCATTGATACCTATTTTATTTATATTGCATCCAGGCAATCCATTGGGCCTTTCAAAGGATATTTACGTATGGCCAGGCCTTATTCACAATTACAAAGAGTTGTTCAATCCATTGAACAAGTGGCCTGGTTTTTAATCTGTATTTCTTTCTTGCTTTCCTTAGTTATTTCCATATTATTTTCCAGAAAAATTTCTAAAAGGATTTATTCCCTTTCTTTGGCAGCTAAGGATTTTAGTGAAGGGAAAAGGTCTAAGTTTGTTAGTGATATAAGTGAATTTTCTTATCTGGTGCAAGCTTTAAACAATATGGCTAATAATCTTTCAGAAAAGATTGAATTGATAGAAAGTCAAAAAAGAGAGCTGGAAAATGTTTTAAACAACATTCAGGAAGGAGTTGTAGTCATAGATAAACATATGAATTTAGTAAGGTCCAATAAGTCCTTTAGAGAAATGGTAAAGAGAGAAGAGGTTGAAGGAAAGAGTTTCCTGGAGGTTGTTTTAAATAAGAGTTTACAAAATAAGGTAGAAGATATTCTTTCTAAAGACTGTATAGAGGTGGTATCTTTTCGTACGGAAATGGAAAAGGAGTTTTTTGAGGTCAAGATTATTCCTTTTGAATTTAGAAGAGATAAGTTTTATATTCTTGTTTTTTATAATATAAGTGAAATACTCAAACTGGAAAAGATAAAAAGAGATTTTTTTACCAATGCTTCTCATGAAATGAGAACTCCTTTAACCAGTATTAAAGGTTATATAGAGACATTACTTAATAATGAGGATATCTTAAAAAATAGAGGAAAGGAGATTCTAGAGGTAGTAAAGCGTAATAGTGAGCAAATGAGTAATTTACTAGATGATATTTTACAATTATCTAAGCTGGAAACAGAAAAAGAAATAATAGATATGGAACCTGTAGATGTACATTCTTTGATTGATAGACTATTGCAGGAATTTAAGGTAAGAATTGAAGCTAAAAAAGTTAAGTTTAAAAAAGAAATAGCCCAGAATTTCCCCCTGGTTCTGGCTAATAATAAGGCAATATATCATGTACTTCAAAATCTCATAGATAATGCCTTGAAGTATGGTTTAGAAACAAAAGGGGAATTAAAAATTGTAGCAGAGGAAACTCCTCTGGAATTTAAAATTGGCGTGATTGATGATGGCCCTGGCATTCCTCCAGATGAACAAAAGCGGATATTTGAAAGGTTTTATCGAGGAGAAAAGGTGGAAGTAAAACCCAAAGGCAGTGGTTTGGGGCTGGCTATTTGTAAACATATTATAAATAAATTGGGAGGAAGGATTTGGCTGGAAAGTCCTGTAAAAAATAATAGAGGATGTGCTTTTTGGTTTACTTTACCTAAAAGGAGAGAAGAAGATAAAAATGGAGAAAGTAAAAATTAAGGCTCAGAATTTAAATTTTTATTATGGCGAATTTCAAGCTTTAAAAAATATTTCCCTGGATATGCTGGAAAATAAGGTTACAGCCTTAATAGGCCCTTCAGGTTGTGGGAAAAGTACCTTTTTACGCTGTTTAAATAGAATGAATGATTTAATTGAAGGAAGCAGGGTAGAAGGCAAATTGACCCTGGATGGGGAAGATATTTATGCGCCTGGAGTGGATGTGGTGGAGCTTAGGCGAAGAGTGGGCATGGTTTTTCAAAAACCCAATCCTTTTCCCAAGTCTATTTTTGAAAATGTAGCCTTTGGTTTAAAGGTAAATGGAGTTAAGGACAAAGAATTTATTGCCCATAGAGTAGAAGAAAGTCTTAAAATGGCTGCCTTATGGAACGAGGTAAAGGATAGGTTAAAGGATTCAGCCATGGGTTTATCTGGAGGGCAACAGCAAAGATTGTGTATTGCTAGAGCCATTGCTGTAGAGCCAGAAGTTTTATTGATGGACGAACCTGCTTCAGCCCTGGACCCCATTGCTACCCAAAAGATAGAAGATCTTGTCTTTGAATTAAAAGACAAGTTTACCATTGTCATTGTTACTCACAACATGCAACAGGCAGCAAGAGTTTCTGACTATACAGCCTTTTTTTATATGGGTAAGCTTATAGAAGTAAATACTACGGATAAGATTTTTACTAGGCCGGATAAAAAACAAACCGAGGAATATATCACAGGAAGATTTGGCTAAAAGGAGTAAAAAATGTCTAAGATTTTGGTTAAAGAAATAGAAGAATTGAAATTAAAAATGTTGAATATGTTTTCTCAGGTTATTGAAGCAGTAGATAAAGCTATCTTGGGCTTAAAAAATATGGATGCTGATTTATGTCAGGAAGTTATAGATAATGACATAATTGTAAATAAACAAGAAGTGGAAATTGATGAACTTGCTTTAAAACTTTTGGCCCTGGAGGGGCCTGTAGCCAAGGATTTGCGCTTTATTTTAGGTTGTATGCGCAGTTGCTCGGATTTAGAAAGAGTAGGAGATGAGGCTGTAAATATAGCTCAGTCTGTTATTTTTTTGAGTACCAGGCCGCCTCTTTCTTTTTACGATAATATTTATCAACTGGGAACCAAAGCTAGAGAGATGTTAAAAGAGAGCTATTTGGCTTTTACCAATCTTAATTCAGAGCTTTCTCTTTATATTTGTCGTATGGATAATGAGGTTGATGAATTAAATTCTTATATTTTTAAGACCATTATTAACTTAATGTTAAAAGAGTCTCCAGCTATAGAAAGGTCTGTTGAGTGCATGAACATATCCAGGAGATTTGAAAGGATTGCTGACTTATCTACAAATATAGCAGAGAATGTCGTTTTTATAGAAAAAGGAGTAAATATAAAACACTCCTGTCAATTTGATAATAGAAAGTAAATTCAAGTGTAATTTAGATAAAGCTTATTCTAGTTTTAAGTTTATTGGGTTGGAACCTCCTCTCCTAAAGTGAAGTAGATAGCATTTATTACTGCAGCAGCAGAAGTGGTCTTAGCTTTTTTAAGGATTAAAATGTGTTGTCCTTTGCTTAAATAAAGGGAAGTAAGCTTATGCCATCCCCAGATTTTTTTCTGAGGATTTGAATTTTCAGGAAAAGTACCTATTATTTCTCCATCCATAGAAAGGAGAAGACTTCTGGCCCCATAGGGATGTTTGTGGTCATTTAGATCTTTGAGCCATAGTTTGTAGTTTCCTGGAGAAGGTATGTTCACGAGATAAGCTACCCAATCATTTTTTCTAGAAAGATACCAGTAACCATCTCCTGAATGAGGAAGGTTTTTTAGTTTTCTAGAGCGCCAGGCTTGTTCTTGTGGAGAAGTGGGATGAAAGAGATTTTTGGCAAACTCTTTTTCTGCTTCTATTCTTATGCCTTGAGAGGTGAGGACGTTAAAATTATTTTCTATTTTTTCCTTTGGGTTTCCTATGTTGTCCTGTGGAAGAGTTGTATTTGTCTTTGTAACTTTAAAAGGGGTTCTAGCTTTTATGGTGTATTTGCCTTCAGGTCAGTTTAAATAAGCTCTTACTTCATAATCTCCAGCAGGCAATCCTTTAAAACTTATGGTACCTTGAGTCCTTCCCTGCGTGTATTGCCACTGTAAACTTTGATTGGGTTGGTAATAAGGATAGGCAATACTTATCCAGTCTTGCTTATTCCCTGGAAATCCAGAAAAGTTAACTTTTATGGGTTCTCCAGGAGAGTAGCTTGCTTTATCAGTTTTTAAGAGGATAGAGTTAGAAGGGGTAGGGCTGGTACTTTGAAGAAGCAAGAGGTTTTTGATAACATCTCCCCAAAATATGCTTACCTGAGGACAATAATAAAGAGGAGTTTTTCTTTTTAACAAACTATCTGGATCTGTAGGGTATTTGAGATTGAGAATAATTGGTAAGTTTGGCTGGTAGCTAGATAAGGCAATATAGGCTGGAAGAAGTGCTTTTGGGAGAAAAAGACAAATTGTAGCGCTGGCTAACAAGTCTGCAGGGATAATTGGAAGCGCCTAAAGAAATAGCATAAGCATTTCTGGGATTGGAAGTAGTAAGTGGATTTTGCTGGTATATGTTAAAAAAGATATTTTTGTGAGGTGGATAATGTAAGTATAGGGTATAAGAAGAATTTTTATCTATCTTAAACTCGATAATGGTTGAATATATTGGTTTGTATTTTGGCATATACCTGTATATAGAATCTTCAGGAACTAACGGAGTAGATGGAGTAGAGATATTAATATTTTTATTTATACTCCCTTTTATAAAATTTACCCTGGCTAGACTATTGGTTGAATAAAAAAATATAACTATTCCTATTAAAATAATTATTTTTTTAGCATTTTAATTTACCTATTTTTTATCGTTTCTTTTTTATTTCACAATTAGGACATTCCACAGTTATACTGGTGGTAGCATAACTTTGATATTTTCCAACAGAAGGTAAGATAGTATATTCTCCTTCTGGTAAAACTTTTCCCACTAAGTCAGAAGTTTTTTTGCTGCAAAGATAAGCAGGCCACTTACCTACAAGCCAGATACAATACTTGCCATTTCCTGTGACTTTAATAATTTTAGCTTCTTTTTTTACAATTAAAGTGTCAGAGCTTACCTTAGCATTGTTTAGAGGTCCTGTTCCTTTTACCTGTTTTCCTGAAAAGGTAACTTTTTTATTCTGGGCCAGGCTTAAAGAAGGAATAATAAGGATTAATACCAGGCATAGAAAAAATGTTTTTTTCATGAATTCCCCCCTTTTTTCTTTTTTAGTTTTGCTTAAAAAAAATATATTTTTTTGTCCAGGCAGGATAAGAAAAAAACTTTTAGTTTTGTCAACAAAATGTAACATTTTTTACCTTATTCTGTAAACAGACCTACCTACAAAGGTGAGCAAACGATATTTATAGGAGGTAGGTTTATTTATGAGTAAGGTAAAATTGACTTTTTTAACAATTTGTCTGTTGGTTTTAGGGCTGGTGGGTTTTGCTCAGGCCAGAGATCAAATCCGTATTGTAGGTTCTAGTACGGTTTATCCTTTTGCCAGTTATGTGGCTGAAGAGTTTGGGGCAACCACCAAGTATCCCACTCCAGTTATTGAATCCACTGGTTCTGGAGGCGGACATAAGCTTTTTGGGGCTGGAGTAGGGGAAAACACTCCAGATATTACCAATTCTTCCAGAAGAATTAAGTTAAGTGAATTTAAAAGGGCTCAGGAAAATGGAGTTAAGGAAATTGTAGAAGCTAAGATTGGTTTTGATGGTATTACTCTGGCGCAAAATATCAACAATCCTTCTCTTAAGTTGACTCGTAAGGAAATTTTACTGGCTGTAGCAGCTGAAGTCCCTCAAAAGGGTAAGCTGGTTCCCAATCCCTATAAGTACTGGGATGAAATTAATCCCCAATTGCCTCACCGCAAAATTAAATTTTATGGGCCTCCTACTACTTCTGGTACAAGAGATGCCTTTGAAGAGTTGGCCATGGAAAAGATTGCGAAAAAAATTCCAGAGTATGGCGGGAAGTATTCTAAAATTAGACAGGATGGAGTGTATATTCCTTCTGGAGAAAATGACAATTTAATCGTGCAAAAGCTTACTGAGGATAAAGAAGCCATAGGTATTTTTGGCTATAGCTTTTTGGAAGAAAACAGTGATCGTATTCAGGCAGTTGTGGTAGATGGCGTAAGTCCAACTCCTGATAGTATTTCCAGCGGCAAATATCCTCTTTCCAGGTCTCTTTATTTTTACATTAAAAAGGCCCATGTTGGTAAAATTCCAGGTCTTATGGATTATGTTAAACTCTTTTTAAGTGAAAAAATGATTGGGGATAGAGGGATGTTAAAGAGAATAGGGCTTATTCCTCTACCTAAAAAAGAAAGAGAAGAGGTAAGGAATCGCGTATTTTCCTTAACTCCTCTTACTCTCAAGGATTTACAAAAGAAGTAAGCCCTGTTGGGATTTGAAAAATTAAAGGGTGATGCCTTTATTTTTAAGGCATCACCCTGTTTTTAGGGGGAAAGGGTGAGTGTAAATTTTAAGCTTTTTTTCTGGTTGGTTTTGGGCATTTTGGGTTTTCTGGCCTTTTATCTAGGCAGGAAAAAAATTGAGAAAGTTTTGCCTCAAAAGGGACTTTTTTTTGAAGCCAATATTTATGGCTGGTTTACCCTTTTGGTTTATTTGATCCCTGTTTTGCTGGTTAATGTAATAGTAGTGGTGCTTAGTTGGTTTAAGCTTATTCAAGTCCCCTGGAGTTTGCTTTTTAGTTTTATTTTGATTGTGGGTGCAGTTTCTCTTTGGCTTGGCCTTAAATTTATTACACCTGCTCTAAAACCCAGGTATTTTGTTGAAAAGTGTATTGTTGCCCTTTTGATTCTAGCTTCTCTTATTTCTATTTTTACGACTATAGGAATTGTTTTATCCATACTTTTTGAAGCCATTCATTTTTTTAGTAAAGTAAGTCTTTGGGAGTTCTTAACCGGCACGGTGTGGGAGCCAGATACAGCCTTTTTAGGTGCTGCTGGTAGGACCGGAGAACTGGTAGCTAAACCCAAGTTTGGAGCAGTACCTTTATTTACCGGTACTCTGGTTATTACTTCCATTGCCTTAATGGTGGCTTTACCAGTGGGTCTGTTTTCAGCCATTTATCTCGTAGAATATGCCAGACCAAAGGTGAGAAAAATTTTAAAACCAGCCCTGGAGATTCTGGCAGGCATTCCCACAGTAGTATATGGTTTTTTTGCTGCTATTACAGTCAGTCCTTTGGTGGTAGATATTGCTACTAAGCTGGGGCTGGAAGCAGAGTATACCAATGCCTTAAGTCCTGGGCTAGTTATGGGCATAATGATTATTCCTTTAATTTCTTCTTTATCTGATGATGTGATTAATGCCATCCCCCAAAATATGCGCGAAGGTTCTTTAGCTTTGGGAGCTACTCAAAGCGAGACTATCTTAAAGATAATCCTGCCTGCTGCTTTGCCCGGAATTGTTTCTGCTTTTTTACTGGCTGTTTCCAGGGCAGTAGGAGAGACCATGATTGTGGTCATGGCTGCTGGTTTGCAAGCCAATCTCACCCTCAATCCTTTAAAGGGTATGACCACTGTGACTGTAAGAATTGTAGATGCCTTAACCGGGGATCAGGCCTTTGACAGCCTGGAAACTTTATCAGCTTTTGGCCTGGGGCTGGCTTTAACTGTTTTTACCTTAATTTTAAATGTTATTTCTTTGATTGTAATTAAAAAATTTAAACAACAATATGAGGTTTAAGTAATGTTAGAAAAATATATCAGTCCTAACTTACTTACTAAAAGACATAGAAAAGAAAAAATTTTTAAATCTGTGTGTAGATTATCTTTATGTGCAGCTATTTTATTTTTAATTCTTTTTTTTGCTGATTTGATTTATAAAGGACATACTGCCTTTAAACAGGCTTATGTTTTAACTGAGATAAGTTATAGTGAAGAAGCCAGGGAAATACCTTTTCTGGCAGTTAGTGAAGAAATGGAAAACATTGTAAGTAGAGGGGTGTTAAGATTGATACCTCGTCAAATGGAAGAAAACCCTGATCTTATAGGGAAACAAATAAAAGAGTGGGTTCTGGCAGATGCAGAAGTAGATCAGTATCTTAAAGGAAAACCCAACAGGTTGAAACCTAGAGATAAAAAAGTTGTGGATAGGTTAAAAAAGGAAGGAAAAATTAAGTTAAAATTTAACAAAGGCTTTTTTATCTATGGAGATTCCAAATTGCCTGAAATGGCAGGAATCTTTTCTGCTTTTATGGGAACTTTATATGTATTACTCATTACCCTGTCCATAAGTTTTCCCCTGGGAGTTATGGCTGCTGTATATCTGGAAGAGTTTGCGCCAGATAATTATTTTACTCAACTTATAGAAGTAAATATTAATAATTTAGCAGCAATTCCTTCTATTTTATTTGGACTTTTGGGATTGGCTATTTTTATTAACTTTATGCACATTCCCAGGTCTTCTGCCCTGGTGGGAGGAATGACTTTAGCTCTGATGAGTTTGCCTGTTATTATTATTAGCACCAGAGCAGCCCTTAGGTCTATTCCTGATTCCATACGCGAAGCAGCTTACGGTCTGGGGGCTTCCAGATGGCAGATGGTCTGGTATCAGGTTTTACCAGCAGCTTTGCCAGGGATTTTAACAGGGACCATTATCAGCCTGGCTAGAGCTATTGGTGAGACTGCCCCCTTGTTAATAATTGGCATGATAGCTTATATTCCGGATCCACCTAAATCTATTTTTCAGGCAGCTACAGTTTTACCTGCTCAGATTTATACCTGGGCTTCTGCTTCTCTCAGGGCATATGAAGAAAGGACTGCTGCTGCGATTTTGATTTTATTGGCAGCCTTGTTGCTTTTAAATGGCATAGCTATTTATTTTCGAAATAAATATGAGCAGAAATGGTAGAATTAGATTAGCAGACTGTAGCGACAAAATTCTATAGCTGTTTCTTCGTAGGGGATATTTTCCTCTTGCTCAAATAGCTTTTTTCTAAAAAGCCCGTTGATAAAAGCAATGAGCACTAAAGCTGTTTGTAAGACAGGTACTTCCTTGAATTCTTTTTTGTTTATACCTTTGACCAGGCAGGATGTTATATATTCAATAAGAATGTTTTTTGTTCTTCTACAATATTAGAACAAAGGTGATTATTGTTTTTTAACTTAGCTGGGCAGTGGGCTAAGATCAATCTCCCTTCTAAGGGTCTATTTTCAGCTATATTAA
>LDZQ01000379.1_pt1 | contig 61001 bp, 50 predicted proteins | sample 615361 | NCBI WGS metagenome assembly LDZQ01 (sample SAMN03408297, study PRJNA278302) | terrestrial metagenome | isolation source: oil reservoir sample I2 | place: USA: Alaska, North Slope, Ivishak formation | collected 2013 | reverse complement strand
CCGAGGATCCAACCCAGAAACATTGCTGACAGCACGTACAGCATCTACTACCACCTCGTGGTGCCTTGACTGTGTGACAAATATTTTAACACCGTATCAGGAAAATAGTTCGCTCTGCCTGAGCGATTTGATGAGCACTTGAAAATCCATTTTGTCCTGTTCTATGAGGTCCGAAGTTTCTTCGAGTTTGCGCGTGAGCGATTCACTCGCGAAGTCGGGATAATGCTCGCTCAACCACGAAAAGACCTGTCTGCCAAGTTTCGTGGCGAAGAGGTACTCCCCCTTTTGAACTACGTACCCTCTCTCGAGCAAGTTCTCAACGATTTTCGCGTATGTGGACGGTCTCCCAAGTCCTCTCTCCTGCATCTGCTTTATGAGACTTCCCTGCGTGAAAGGAACGAGTCTGGGTACAAGCTTGATGTCGATCGAATCTATCGAAGGTTCGCCTTCGACGTGTTGCACCTTGAGGGGCAGAACAAGGTCGAAACCATGCTCAACGATGCAGTCGACCAGTTCCCACTCGAAGGCGCTCGAGGTCAGTTCGAGCCTGAGTTTCTTCTTCAAGACCTTGGCCGGTTTCATCTGCGAAGCGAGAAATCTCTTGTAGATCGCGTTGTACACGAGCAGAGCTTTCTTCGGGTGAGAGAAACTGACTCTTCCAAGTTCGATCCAGACTTGAAGCTCTTCGGTTTTCAAACGTTTTGCTATCCTTATGCATTCGTGGGCGCCCTCGGACGGATAGCGACGCGGGTGAAAAAGTTCTTTGGAGAATTCTTCTGAGATGATCTGTTCGGCAAGCTTTATGCCCGACTCCGAGACCGTGAAGCTGTCGGTCCTGTGGTAGGTGATGAATCCCTGCTCAAAAAGTTCTTGAAGGATGTTCATGAGCAGGGAAGAAGAAATTTCTCCAGCAAACTCGCTCAGGATCGCTGCGGTGTTGTAGGGTGTCGGCGGTGAAACTTCCTGCTCGAATTGCCCGGCAATTCTCAGCTTCCTTCCGACGAGCTCGCTTGCCAGCTTCTTGGCAGCAACTGGATCATCCATTTCGAAACTGAGCCACAAACTGTTTTGAACCTCGTCTCGAACGAGCAGTTTCACAAGTGCTTTTCTCTGCTTCGCAAGCTCGGTTCGTTCGATGATCCAGCCTAAGACAGGTGTTTGCACCCTACCGGCGGAGAGGTCGTATCTTCTGAAGGCACGCCACAGTTTGCTCGATAGTTCGAATCCAACCCATCTGTCCAGTATCCGTCGGGCGATTTGCGCTTTTACCAGATTTTCGTCGACCGTTCTCGTAGCGTCAATTGCACGTGTGAACGCGGTCTTGGTGACTTCGTGAAACTCAGCGCGCCGGATGTTCCCGTTGAACGGTCTTAAGGCCAAGCTCAGGTCGTAGGCGATCTTTTCTCCTTCAGCGTCAGGGTCTGTGGCGATCAAGATCTCGTCGAACTGCAACGCGAGTTTTCTGAACGTGTTGATCAGTTTCAGTTTGTCCCGAACTCTGGAGTGTTTCTTGGCACAGGTCTGGTTCGTTGTCTGTTCCCCACACTCCTCGCAGATCTTGATCGTCGTGTATACGGGTACGTAACAACCATCCTGTTCTAAAACGCCGTATAGACCTTCGTTCTCAACCAGGTCAAACACATGACCGAGCGAGGCCGTTATGGCGATCAGACGATCTCCCGTGGTCGTTTCCCACACGAGCACGTCTTCGATGAGCCTCATCTGGGGTGTGCCGAAGAAACGCGCGATGGTTCGAGCTTTGTTCGGAGATTCCACGATCACGAGACTCGACTTCACCGAAATCTGCGTCGGCACATTTGTGGAGGCGAGTTTCGTAATCTTGACGCGATCTTCGTCGACTCTCTTTATTTCTTTCAGCCAGTCAACATCTTCCGCGTGCACGAAGTCGATCTCATCGAAGAATAGTCTCAGCCTCTTTTTTAAATTGTTGAATAGCTTCTCGTCCCAGAAGATCAAAAGGCTTACCCCACGACTCACACCACCAGCGAACATGCGTGAAGTTCTCCCGGAGGCCTGAACGTACGTTGCGACGTCAGCAAGGTTGACGAACAACTCGTTATCCTTCTCTTCAATCAACACATCACTGGAAGCTTTGAGTTTTTTGAGGATCTCTTCCTTGCTCAACAATTCGCTGAGAAACCTCGCTATCTCTTGTGAGGTATCGGTAGTTCTGCCACGTTTCGAAAGTATCAAGGACAGATATCTCTCGATCTTCTCGTCCTTTACAAGATATCTCAGAGCCATGAGTAAAGCACGCTGAACGTTTTCGTTCTCGAATCTCATGGGAAAAGACACATGTGGAACATCGAAGAAGATTGCATATCGTACAGCGTCTGGTAAATCGAGCCCCCGGACCAAAACGTTGTTGGGCACAGAGATTCCGACGGCCACTTTGAACTTCTTTTTTCTGAACTCTCCCGGGTCGAACTCTTCGTAACTCACCGCCTCGATCTTGTGCTTCTTCAGCCAGGACACGATCCTGTCGACACCCTCTTTGCCAAACCTTGAACTGACGTAGATGAAACCACCGTCTCCGAGCTTTCTTATCCATTCCACCAGTCGTTCAAGTGCTTCTTCCTCGTTTCCGACATGCAGATAAGTGTCCAGAACGTTCCTTAGTGAAACGCGAACGGGTGAGACATCAAAGCCAAGAAGCTTCTTGAAAAGTATCGCGCGGTTCGTCTTTGGCTTGAGCGTTGCTGAAGATACAACCAGGACGCCTTTTGGCTTAGGCTCCTCCTGAAGCTGGTTCCTAACGGCTAAATTTATTTGCTGCTGGGTGAAACCGAGCAGTTTGAGCACTTTGTCCACATTCTTGCCGGACTTCAACAGGGAGTCGGTGTCATCGACGAAGATGAAGTCGAATCTTTTATCTTCGAGTGCATCGAAATTCCTTGAAAGAAACATGTTCGTCGTGATCAGGATGTCGAAATCGCCTTTCCGAATTTTCTCCTTCTCGCTCTCTCGGCCCGTGTAGGCGACTACGCTCTTTTTCGAAAGAGATTCACAACGTTGCTTGACCTGCTTAACGAGTGCGCGAGTTGGAACGAGGATGTAAGCTTTGCCCTCAAGGAAACAGGCCATGGCGGCACCGAAAGTGGTCTTACCCACACCGGTGGGCGCAACGATGGCAAAACTTTGACCCTGGAATATTCGTTTTGCCCAGTGCTTTTGAAGTGACCAGGGAGGGTTGCCGACACCGAGGTGGAAGAATTCAACAAAGCGCCGCTCTTTTTCCATCAGCTCACAAACACTTTCATAGAGTTGTCTTTTTTCCAGCAGTTCGCACAGATCACCTTCCCTTGGCTCTGGAAGGCACTGTTCACAGACCAGACCTTTTTCGAGTCTTTCGGCATCGATTCGTCCACCGCAGTTTGGACAGAGTGACTCGAAAACGGCGAAGATCACGAGTCCACCCCCAGCTCAAGGTTAGATTCTAACAGAAAAAGCCCCGCGAACGGGGCACGGTGCTGAAAAAAGAAGAACTAACGACCCCTGGTTAAGGCGTTCTCCAGCACCCTTTTTATCGCAAAGTACGCAGGTTTGGGGTTGTAATCTTTATCAAAGATCAGAGCGTGGTCGTAACCTGTGAAAAAGCCCGGTACCCAGGAATATTTGTCCGTGAAGCCCCAAAACTGTATGGCCTGAACTGCGGGGTTTTCCAGGCAAATTTCGAAGATCTTCGCGTAGATTTCGGCCTGCCTGTCAAAATCTCTCTGAGTCGCGTTTTTTGGTATTCTCACATCCATTTCCGTGATGTAGAGCTTCAGACCGAGGTCAGCAAACCTCTTCAGATTGTTCCTGAAGCTGTCGTAGTTTATTCCGTTGATGTCTATGTGCATTTGAAAACCGATGCCGTCTATCGGCACACCCTTCTCTTTCAGCTCCTTGATCAGCTGGTAGGTGAAATTCGATTTGGGATTGATCGTTTCTATGTTGTAGTCGTTGTATATGAGGATCGCTTCCGGATCGGCTTGTCTGGCCCATACGAACGCCTTTTCGATGTACTCAGGTCCTATAGTCTTGTACCAAATGGTTTCTCTGTAACTGCCCATGTCGCTGATCGCTTCGTTCACAACGTCCCAGATTTTCACCCTTCCTTTGAAATGGCCAACCACTGTTTTGATGTGGTCCTCAAGGATTTTGAGAAGCTCTTCTCTGGTCCACTGTCTGCTCAACCAGAAGGGAAGTTGGTTGTGCCAAACCAGGGTGTGGCCATGGACGAGCATGTTGTTTTCCAAAGCAAACTCAACATGACGCTCCGCGTAACTGAAATTGTACCTGTCAGGCTCTGGATGAATACTGTCCCACTTCATCTGGTTTTCGGGCGTGAGTATGTTGAATTCCCTCCTCGCCACCTCCATATATCTGTTCGAATCCGGAAGAGTCCAGAAATGGTTGATCGAAGCGTAACCGATGTAGATGCCGAGCTTGTCGGCCAGTGACCTCAAGGATTCTCCCTCCAGTCCATCGGATGTGAAGCAACTTGAAACGAGGAGCAGAACAGCCATGATGAACAATTTCTTCATTACATCACCCCCGTGTGCAAATCCAGGTTTTGACCGGCTAATTGTAACATTGGATGCGAGAGAGAGGCAAAGGAAGAAAGAACGAGATACTGGAAGAAAATGAAAGATTAAGCGTGAAAACTGCCACTGGCGGACGTTTATGCACGCAAATAGTCCGTAATGAACTTTGTAACTGGTAATACATTTCCGTTATAATTTTTGTTGGAAGAAATCAAAAACAGGGGGGTGTACACATGAGGAAGGTACTACTGGTAGTAACACTGCTTGTGGCCTGCCTGACTCTGGCGCAACTTGCAGCCAACGTGCCGAGGCATGAGACGTTCATCGCGAACCAGCTGACGGGACGCGTCGGAACACCGGGCAACTTCAACCTCTGGGCAGGCTGGCGCTGGCAAGACAGAGGCATTCAGAACCTGCTGCTTGAACCACTGTGGTGTGTGGAGTACGCGACTGGTGAGGTCATCAACGCCTTGGCGGCAGAACCTCCGATCTACAACGCTGACTTCACCGAGCTCACGATCAAGTTGAGGAAAGGCGTTTACTGGAGTGATGGCGTGCCGTTCACAGCGGACGACGTGGTGTACACGATCGAACTCGTCAAGAAAGTTCCTGGTATGAGCTACAACGCACAGATGCAGTCTGTCGCGGAAGTGAAGAAGATCGATGACTACACCGTCGTGCTGAAACTCACCGAGCCAAACTCGAGGTTCCACACGTACCTGCTCGACAGGTGGGGCGCGTTGAGGATACTTCCGAAGCATGTCTTCGAGAAAGTGGAGGATCCGATGACCTTCGAATTTAACCCACCAGTTGGAACAGGGCCCTACGTGCTCAAGGCGTACGATCCAGGTGGATACTGGACACTGTGGGAGCTGAGAGAGGACTGGCAGAGAACACCCACCGGGATGCTCTACGGTAAACCCGCACCGAAGTATGTTCTGATCCAAACGTTTGGTACCGCAGAACAACAGGTGCTTGCCATGGCCAGACACGAACTCGACGCGGCGGACCTGACCATGGAAGGGCTCAGAGCGGTGCTGCAGAGAGTCAACACAGCGAGGGCCTGGAGACGGGACTATCCGTGGACTGTGAACATAGACCCCTGCGTGACAGGACTGCATTTCAACAACGCGATCGAACCGTTCAACAGTCGCGACGTCAGATGGGCTTTGACGCTGGCCATCGACATCGTCGAGTATGCAGCGAACGCGTTTGACGGTGCCGTGACGCTGAGTCCGATCCATATACCGCTGACAAGGGCTTACTACGATTGGTACTTCACTCGTATTGAAAAATGGCTCGAATCCTTCGAGCTTGACATCGGTGACGGACAGAAGTTCAAACCGTACGATCCAACCGCAGGACAGAGGCTCGCCGAGTATGCCAGGAAGAGGGGTTACAAGGTTCCAACAGATCCGCAGGAGATCAAGAAGATTTTCGGACCGGGCTGGTACAAATACGCGCCGGATGTGGCAGAGAAACTGCTGATCAAGAACGGTTTCAGGAGAGATCCCAAGACTGGAAAATGGCTGTTGCCGGATGGCAAACCCTGGACCATCACGATCTTGACGACTACGAACCCTGCGCATCCAAGCTATAGGAATGCTTTCGCTGCTTCGCAGGCTTGGAAGAAGTTCGGGATCGATGTCACTGTCATGACCAGTGATGCTCTGGCCACGTTGGGTCAGCGCGGAGAGTTCGAAGTGACCAGCGATTGGCCCGCTGCAGAGCCGTGGGGAGGTCACCCTGACCTGTTCAGAGTGCTGGACCCGTTCAGTTCCCAGTACCTCGTACCCATAGGAGAAAATGCACCATGGGGTAACTACGGACGCTGGAGCAACCCAAAGATGGACTCCGTCGTTGCTAAGCTCAAGGAAACCGATTGGAACGACACGGAAAGCATCATCAATGTGGGCTTAGAAGGGCTCAAGTTGTTGATCGAGGAAATGCCGACCATACCGACATTCAACTATCCAGGTGTTGTAGCATGGGACGAATACTATTGGACGAACTATCCAGGTGCCGAGAACATGTACTGCCAGCCGTACCATCACTGGCCAAACTTCAAGTACATGCTCCCGTTCCTGAAGCCGACGGGTAGGAAATAACTGTACGCTGGGGCGCCCGCGCCCCAGCATTTTCAAAGGAGGTCGAAGTTTTGAGATTCCTCAAAACGTATCTCCTTCCAAGAATTCTCATGTATTTTCTCGTTATCGTTGTTGGAGTCACGATCGTTTTCATCATACCCAGATTGCTTCCCATAGACCCAATCCAGCAAATGATCGGGCAAATCACGTCGACCGGGGCCTATCTTGATCCAAAGACGTTAAATTACATGATAGAAACACTCAAAGAACTGTACGGGTTGAAGGGTACACTTTGGGAACAGTACTGGGGTTTTTGGAGAAGGTTGTTGAAGGGAGATTTTGGGCCTTCGTATTACCAGTTTCCTGTGCCCGTCATCTCGCTGATAAGACAATCCTTGCCATGGACACTCGGGCTCTTGCTGACCACCACGCTGGTTTCCTGGATTCTGGGCAACGTTTTGGGAGCCCTGGGAGGTTATTTCCCTCAGAAAAGCTGGGCGAAAATTCTGGATGTGATCTCCATGATAATAAGGCCCATGCCCTACTACGTTCTCGCTTTGTCGTTACTCTTACTCTTCGCGTATTTGATTCCGATCTTTCCTCTGGGTGGGGGGTTTCTCATAGGTGGCCGGATAAGTTTCGATCTTAGAAGCATTCTCATACTGCTTAAGCACGCTTTTCTACCGGCGATGTCCTTGATACTCATAGGTGTCTTTCTCTGGTTTCAGGCCATGAAACTTGTCGTTCAGAGTGTGAAGAACGAAGACTTCGTCTCTTATGCACGGCTCGGAGGCCTGAGTCAGTCGAAGATCGTGAGAAAATATGTCATGAGAAACGCGATGCTCCCACAGATCACAGGTTTGGCCCTTTCGTTAGGCCAGATCTTCAGCGGCGCACTGATCACGGAGATCGTTTTTTCTTACCCGGGCTTGGGCACACTGCTTTACAACGCAATTTTCACGGGTGATTACAATCTGCTGATGGGCATTATGACCATGTCGATCTTCGTGATCACGACGAGCATCCTCGTGATAGATTTGCTCTATCCGATCTTCGATCCGAGAGTCAGATACAGATGAGGTGGATGCGATGAGAGTATTGAGAGATCTTTTAAGAGATGGCAGGTTCAAGTTCGCCTTTGCGGTGTGTCTGGTTCTTCTGACTCTGTCTGTGATGTCCTTCTTCTCTCCTTACGATCCCTACAGGTGGAACATTGTGCCACGCGATCTTCCTCCTCAGTGGCCACACGTGCTCGGCACGACCTCTACCGGTCAGGATCTCTTCTGGTTGCTCACCTTTGCTGTGCGTAACTCTCTCACGATGTCCCTGATTGCCAGCATGGTCTCACGCGTCATAGCCATCATCATTGGTTTGACGGCGGGTCATAGAGGTGGAAAGACTGAGAAAGTTCTCATGTTCATCAGCGATTCTTTTTTGATCATTCCTCTGCTTCTGATCATTCTCATGTTCGCAGTGATGGTCAAGGGAAGAATGAATCTGATGAAACTGGGACTGTTGCTCGGTGTGTTCGGCTGGGCATGGGACGCAAGGGTGATAAGATCGCAGGTGTTGAGTTTGCGCGAGAGGGATTTCACTTACACCGCCATTCTTTCAGGTTCTTCCACGTTAGCCATAGTTTTTAAGGAATATATGCCGTTCCTGATTCCTCTGGTATTCGCGACACTCATTGGAAACATGTCCTGGGCGATCGGCATGGAGATAGTCTTGGCGATTCTGGGTGTTCTGAATCTGGAGACACCGATGATCGGAACGATGTTGTACTGGGCGATCAACTACCAGTCGATCCTGTTGGGCTACTGGTGGTGGATCCTCACCCCTGTAACTACAAGTGTCTTTTTGTTCATCGCACTCTATTTGATGTCTGTGAGCATCAGCGAATACCTCGATCCGCGAATGAGAATTCAAAGGATAGGTCGAGCCTGAGGTGTTGCGAATGAAAAAACTGATCGAAGTGAAGAAAATCAAGGCGTACTACGTTCTTGACATCTTCGGAAAACAGAGGACCGTCAGAGCTGTGGACGGCGTGGATCTGGATATTCTGGAGAGCTCGGTACACGGGATCGCGGGCGAGAGTGGTTGTGGCAAAACCACACTGCTCAAAGTGCTTTTTGCAGCTATTGAGCCACCGCTGAGAATGATCGATGGTAAGGTGTACTACCTGAACGGCATGGGGACCATCGACCTTTACGCGATCGATGAGTCTGAAAGGAAGAAACTGAGATGGTCCTTTGCTTCCTACGTTCCCCAGGGCTCCATGAGCGTGCTCAATCCCGTTCTGAAAATAAAAGACACCTTCAGAGATTTCATTTCAAGCCATTTGAGAGGAAGAAGTAAGAGCGAAGCCTACGAGATGGCCAAAGAACACCTCAAGGAGCTGGGCCTGCCCTTCAAGATTCTCGATGCTTATCCACATCAGCTTTCTGGCGGCATGAGACAGAGGGTCACCATTGCCCTCGCCACTGTCTTGAAGCCTAAGGTCATCATTGCCGACGAACCCACCACAGCTTTGGACGTGGTAACTCAACGCGGCGTCATTCAGCTTTTGAAGGACATACAGTCACGACAGGGCAGTGCACTGGTTTTGGTTACGCACGACATGGGCGTGCACGCGAACATATCGGACATGCTGAGCGTCATGTATGCGGGAAAGATCATAGAAGAAGGAAGGACTGAGGAGTTGTTCGAGAACCCAAGGCATCCTTACACGCAGTACCTCATCAAATCTTTACCGAGGTTCGGTGATAGATCAAAACGAGAGAGTCCTCCGGGTAGCCCTCCTTCACTCTTCAATCTGCCTGCGGGATGTGCGTTTCATCCACGCTGTCCGTTCAGAATCAGCAGGTGTGAGAGTGAGGAACCTCCGGTCTTCAAAATGGGCGAATCACACAGGGTCGCATGCTGGCTCGCGGAGGGATGACAGTTGACGGAAATGCTGAGAGTTTTGAATCTAACGAAGGTTTTCACCATCGGTAGCATTTTTTCCAGGGCGAAGATAGTTGCTGTGAATGGTGTATCGTTTGAAATTAACAGGGCGGAGATCTTCACGCTTGCAGGTGAGAGCGGCTGTGGCAAAACGACGATCGCAAAGATACTGTTAGGTTTCGAGCATCCCACAGCAGGAATCGTTGAATACAGGGGACGCAGGATAGACAACATCAAGCCCAACGAGAGATTCGGTCTGAGAAAGGAGATACAGGCGATCTTTCAGAATCCTTTCTCCACGTTCAACCCACTGAGAAAGGTTGACAGGTACTTTTTTGAAGCACTTCAAAACTTTGGGATCGCGAAGGAAGAAAGAGAGGCTGAGAAGATCATCAGGGAAAAACTAGAGGCTGTCGGCGTGGCGTACGAGGAGTTTCGTGAAAAATACCCGAGCGAGTTCTCCGGAGGCCAGCTTCAGAGAATCTCCATTGCCCGGGCGCTCTTGACCAATCCGAGTTTGCTGATCGCAGACGAACCCGTTTCCATGGTCGATGCTTCCCTCAGAATGTCCATAGTGAACCTGTTCAAGGACTTACGCGACAGGTTCGGCCTGAGTGTTCTCTACATAACGCACGATCTTGCCACAGCGTACTACGTGAGCGATCGAATGGCGATAATGTTTCGTGGGGAGATCGTCGAGCTTGGTCCTGCGGAGAAAGTCTTGCAGGAACCCAAGCATCCTTACACGCGATTGCTGAGAGACTCTGTACCGGAACCGGATCCTTATCGGCGCTGGACTTCGAAGGTGGTGCTTGCAGAACAGGAGCACGAGGAATATTTGAGAGCAGGATGCAAATTCGCCGGAAGGTGCCCAAGCGCGATGGAGTTGTGCAAGAGAGAATCGCCAGCTCTTTACGAAGTCGACGGGGTAAAGGTAAAGTGTTTTCTTTACCGTTGAAGGAGGATGGTAGGATGGAACTTTACAAGAGATCAGATTTACCCGCAGAGATCAGAGCGAGAGATTTGCTGTCTAAGATGACCTTAGAAGAAAAGGTCGCGCAGTTGGGTTCTGTCTGGGGGTACGAGCTGTTTGACCAAGAAGGGCGTTTCTCTGAAAAAAAGGCTGACGAACTCTTGAAACACGGCATGGGGCAGATAACAAGACCCGGTGGGGCAACAAACCTGGAACCAGCAGAAGTTGCCAAGTTCGTGAAGCAAATCCAAAAGTATCTGGTTGAAAAGACCAGACTTGGTGTTCCGGCGATCGTTCACGAAGAATGTCTCGCAGGGTACATGGGCTTGGGGGCAACGAACTTTCCACAACCCATAGCGATGGCGAGTACATGGGATCCTGACCTGATCCGCCGTGTGGCGCACGCTATTGGAAGTGACATGAAGAAGGTTGGAGCCCATCAGGGACTTGCGCCGGTGCTCGACGTGGTCAGAGATCCAAGGTGGGGAAGGACCGAAGAGAGCTTTGGCGAATCACCTTACCTCGTGGCACGTCTGGGTGTCGCCTACGTTGAAGGGATTCAAGAGAACGGTGTTATGGCGACCACGAAACACTTTGTTGCCTATGGTGCCTCCGAGGGTGGCAAGAACTGGGCACCGAGCCTCGTCGCTCCGAGGGAACTGCGTGAAGTTTTCATGTTTCCATTCGAAGCAGCCGTGAAATGCGCCAACGTCATGTCGGTGATGAACTCTTACAGTGAGATCGATGGTGTCCCATGCTGCTGTTCGGGGGAACTTCTAACGGACGTGCTCAGAAAGGAATGGGGTTTCAAGGGGATCGTAGTCTCTGACTATTTCGCCATCGATGTTTTGAGAAGTTACCACAGAATTGCCAGAGACAAGGCGCAGGCGGCGAAATTGGCCCTCCAGGCAGGTATCGATATAGAACTTCCCAGGATAGATTGTTACTATGAACTGAAAAAACTTGTTGAGACCGGCGAGCTTTCCGAAAGTGCTCTGGATGAAGTGGTCTACAGGGTATTACTGATGAAGTTCCGGCTTGGACTGTTCGAACACCCTTATGTGGAAGAATGTGCCTCGTTGCCAAAGCACCACGATCTTGCACTGGAAGTGGCAAGAAAATCGATTGTGCTTCTGAAAAACGATGGAACACTGCCTCTGAGGAAGGGTCTCAAAATTGCACTCGTGGGGCCGAACTCGAAGAACGTACGGAACTTATTCGGTGACTATTCTTACTACACGCACATAAAGGCACTGCTTGACACCGCCAATCTGGGAACGATCAACGCACCAAGTTTCAACTTGAGGAAAGTTGAAGAGATCGTCAACAACGAGCTGCAACGCGTCATGAGTGTGCACGATGCGTTGAAGAGTGAAGGTGTTGATATTGAGTGGGCCGAAGGTTGCGGTGTGTTGGAAGGAGACGAACACACTATTCGTGAGGCGGTGAACGTGGCAGAGAAATGTGACGTGATCGTGGCTGTAATGGGCGACAGGTCTGGTTTGACGAAGGATTGCACGTCGGGTGAGTCGAGGGACAGCGCGAATCTGAGGCTTCCCGGTCTTCAGGAAAGATTATTGTTGGAGCTTGCGAAGACACGCAAACCAATCGTGCTGGTGCTGCTGACCGGCAGACCGTACGCTCTGGAAAGCGTGGAGGACAAGGTGAACGCAATACTGGAAGCCTGGTTGCCGGCTGAAGCCGGAGGCCAGGCGATCGTCGATGTCTTGCTTGGCAGGGTGAACCCTTCCGGAAAGCTGCCGATCAGTTTTCCGAGAAGCGCCGGTCAAATTCCCGTTTTCCACTACGTGAAACCTTCTGGAGGTAGATCACACTGGCATAAAGACTACGTAGACGAGCCGGTCGATCCGCTTTACGCGTTCGGACATGGCCTGTCCTACACGAAGTTCGAGTACTCGAATTTCCATGTCGAATCTGAGCGAGTCCCGACGGGTGGCGAGATCGTTCTGAAGTTCGATGTCAAGAACGTTGGAGACAGAGAGGGAGAGGAAGTCGTTCAACTGTATGTTGGTCGAGAATACGGTTCGGTGACGAGACCCGTGAAGGAACTGAAGGGTTTTGCAAGGGTGCACCTCGAGGCTGGTCAGAAAAAGACAGTTCGGTTCAGGATACATACCGATGTGCTTGCCTACTACAACCGAAAGATGGAGCTCGTCGTCGAGCCCGGTGTGTACAGGTTCATGGTGGGCGCTTCATCCGTTGACATCAAATTCTCTGCCGAGGTAGAACTGGTAGGTGAGGAAAGAAAGGCCCCAAGCCTGAGGAAATTTTTCAGTGAAATGGAGGTATTCTGAGTGGCGCAGTACGATCTGCCACTTGAGCAGTTGAGGCAATACCTGCCCGAAAGGAAAGAGGAACCGGACTTTGACGGTTTCTGGCACGAGACAATAAGTGAGAGTCTGGAACGCTTCGAACCACCAGTTTTTGAAGAAGTGGATTCTGGCCTGAAACTGCTGAAGACTTACGATGTGACGTTCAGTGGATACATGGGTCAGAAGATCAAGGCGTGGTTCATCGTCCCGAAGAACGCGAAGGATGAACTTCCATGTGTGGTTGAGTTCGTTGGTTACGGTGGAGGAAGGGGCTTTCCTCACGACTGGCTAGTCTACGCGTGCGCAAATTTTGCACACCTTGTTATGGACACGCGCGGCCAGGGAAGCAGCTGGCTCAAAGGCGATACTCCGGACCACGAACCTTCTCACGGACCACAGTATCCTGGCTTCATGACCAGGGGCATCCTCAATCCGAGGACCTACTATTACAGAAGGCTCTTTACCGACGCAGTGATGGCCGTTGAGTCTGCGAAGCACTTCCCAGGCGTTGATTCTAAGAGGATAGCCGTGGCGGGGACGAGCCAAGGTGGCGGTATAGCGCTCGCCAGCGCTGCTCTCGCTCAGGGAGTGAAAGGCTTGATCTGTGATGTGCCTTTCCTGTGTCACTTCGAACGGGCTGTGAAACTGGTAGACAGCACCCCGTACGCCGAGATCAGCAGATACTGCAAGGTTCATCCAGAACAAACCGAGACAGTTTTCAGGACGCTGTCTTACTTTGACGGGGTGAACTTTGCAGTGAGAGCAAAGTCTCCGGCCCTGTTTTCCGCGGCACTCATGGATGACATATGCCCACCTTCCACGGTGTTTGCCGCTTACAATTATTATGCTGGTCCGAAACGAATCGAAGTTTACCCTTTCGCTGGCCATGAAGGAGGAGGATCGTACCACACGAGACTTAAGATACAATTTTTGCAAGAGATTTTTTCATTTCGGGAGGTATGAACCTTGAAATACAACTCTCCATGGATCAAGGTACTCAACAAGAGAAACATTTTGAAAATTGTACATGAGAATCGACCCGTGTCGCGTTCGGAGTTGTCCGAAATCACTGGCTTGACACCGAGCAGTGTCACACGGATCACGAAAGAACTGATCGAAGAAGGCTTCGTGAGGGAGATAGGTTCCGAAGGGAAAAACTCCCCCGGACGCCGTCGAATCTTACTCGACATAAAGAGCGAAGCGTTTCTCAGTCTCGTGTTCGATGTTGGTGTGAACGTCACTACCTATGGTCTTGGCTACTTCGATGGTACTGTGGTACTCGGCGGTTCTTTCGAGACGCCCAGAGCACCTGAAGAGTTCTTCGCGAAGGTGAGGGAGATTTTCGAAAGGTACTCGCTGACCAACAGGATCAGCCGTGTTTCTTTGTCGGTACCGGGTATGGTGAATATGGAGGAAAACCGGATATTGATGGCACCTAACCTTGGCTGGTGCGACGTTCCGATAGTTGACCTGCTGCAACTGGACGTCCCAGTACTCGCAGACAACGAGGCCAACCTCTCCGTTCTCGCTGAGAAGTACCATTCGGAGGATATGAAGGAAGTAAAGGAGGCAGTCTTTATAGTCGTGAGGGAAGGTGTCGGCACGGGTGTTCTCATCGATGGAAAGTTGTACCGTGGCCCGACATACACAGCGGGCGAGGCCGGGCACATGACGGTGGATATGCGCTCCAACAGGCGCTGTCACTGTTCAAACAAAGGTTGTTGGGAATTCTACGCGTCGATCAACTGGGCAATAGAAAACTACGAGGGCAAGCTGGAGGGGAAGAACGCGATAGAGAAGTTCGCAGCGCTGAAAAAGAGAGAAAACAGCAGAAAAGTTTTAGAGAAGCTGGCGCAGAACATCGCAATCGGTATTGTGAACATCGTGAACATCTTCAACCCAGAGATAGTGATACTCGGTGGAGAGGTTCAAGACCTTGGAGAGTACTTCTATCGAATCATACAGGAAGAGGTCAAACAGAGGGCACTGAAGGATGCAGCAAAACGGTTGAGGATAAGGCCTTCGATCTTTGGTACCATAAGTTCGAACCTCGTGGGTGCCGCAGTCCTCGCTGTTGAGAATATCATTGAGAACGTAACGTGAGGTGGTACCCGTGGAGCTGTTCGTGGGCTTAGACCTTGGAACGACTGGAGTGAAGGGAATCTTGGTTGATGAAAAAGGAAACATAATTGCTGCACACGGTGAAAGACTCTCGCTGTCAACCCCAAGACCAGCATGGGCGCAGCAAGATCCCAACGAATGGTGGTCTGCCGCGTTGACGGTGTTGAAAACGCTCTCAGCTCGTTCGCGTGAGATCCACGGAAGAATACGGGCACTGGCCACTAGTGGGCAGATGCACAGCCTTGTGGTCGTCGATGCGAAAGGGCGTGTTCTTCGAGATGCAATACTTTGGTGTGACCAGAGAACTTATGTTGAGTGTGAGGAGGCCACGAATCTGCTCGGAGGAGAAGAGCAGGTTCTGAAGATCGTTGGTAATCCGATCCTGCCTGGTTTCACACTGCCGAAGTTGCTCTGGTTGAGAAAGAATGAGCCTGATGTGTACGAGAGAATCCACAAGATCATGCTTCCAAAGGACTTTATCAACTACATGCTCACGGGTAACATAGCAACGGATCATTCAGATGCATCCGGAACCACGATGTACGACGTCTTGAGAATGCGCTGGAGCGAAGAACTTCTCAGAGCTTTGAAGATATCGACTGAGATCCTCCCTGAGATTTTGCCATCAAATGAGGTCGTGGGGAAGTTGAAACAAGAGATCGCAGAAGAGCTTGAGCTTCAAGACGTGTTCGTGGTTGCAGGAGGCGCGGACAACGCGTGCGCGGCCCTCGGCGTGAGCGTGACTGAGCCGGGTGACGTGATGGTGAGCCTTGGTACGTCCGGAACGGTTGTGGCACCAACAAGCGCTGGTTCTTACGATCCGATGGGCAGGGTTCACTTCTTCGCACACACGGTTCCAAACATGAGATATCACATGGGCGTGATGCTCACAGCAACGTACTCTCTGGAATGGTTCAAGGAGAGATTTTTGAAAGAGGGATACGACGAGATAAACGAGGGCGCGGCGAAGGTGCCGATCGGTTCGAACGGGATCATTTTCTTACCCTATTTGAATGGTGAAAGAACACCTCACAGGGATCCACACGCGAGGGGTGTAATCTTCGGACTGTCTTCCTTCCATTCAAAGTGGGACGTGATACGTGCGATCTTCGAGGGAGTAACTTTCGGCATAAGAGATTCCTTCGAGATTCTTAAGGAACTGGGCCTGGAACCCAAGAACGTACGTATTACTGGCGGGGGTTCGAAGAGTAAAGCGTGGAAGCAAATGCTGGCAGACGCGCTGGGTGTCGAGATACAGAAGCCCCTGGTGGATGAAGGGGCATCTTACGGTGCCGCAATCCTGGCGTGTTCGGGTTATTCGAAACTCGATGTGAGGGAGATATCCAGAGCCTGGTTCAAGTTGAGGGAGACGACTCGACCAACGCCTGAAAACAGAGGGGCTTATGATAAGGTTTACGCGAGGTTCAAGAAATTGTACCATGTTTTGAAGGACACGTTCCGGGAGGGACAGGCCTGAACGGCGCGTTGGCCTGTGTTTTCTTGTTGATCAACGTTCTGCTGTCTTTCAAGATACTTTTCGAAGCGCACAAGTTTTTCTACAACGTGGCCGCCCTGGCGGGAATGAAGATCGAGACAATGAACCTGTGGAACAAGTTTTTCATCGTCGCCTTCGCGGTAGTGATCATCGCGATGATTGCGTACTTTGAAAACCGTTACAGAAACAGAGCCAAGGAAGGGATGAAGAGGCTTCTTGATTGCTTCTTCATCTTCGCAGGGCTTCAACTTTTGCTGATCACATTCTTTCAGACTCCTTTCTTCCTGACGTTGGGCTACAGGCTGGGTTGGTCGGAGTGCGCTCGCTACTTTGTCAAGCCTGCGCTCGGTATCTTGCTTGTGCTTTTTTCGCTGAGGCTTCGTTCAGAACACGATCATTGAACGTACCGCATGTCGATGAACGAGCAAGAATGTGAAAGAAGGTAGAACAAGAAGCCAGAATGAGAGATGCCGAAAAAGAAGTGCAAAGAGCGAGAACCATTTTACTTAATTCAGGAATATCGCCCGACACCGCGATTGACATAAATGTGACGGGTATGTCAAAAGAATTGCCGTCGGTAAAGAAAAAACGGGGCTAGTTTCATGCTCACTTATCTGATAAGAAGCTTATGAGAGGTATACCACGCCATTCGGGTTAGGTTGGATGGTGAATCCCAATCATCACTATGGACCAAATCCGGAAGGCTACGAATATTCCAAGTGGGGGACTTACCACAGGGCGAACTACGAGGCCATCGGTGTGGACAGGTCTTCGAAGGGAACTGGCTTCACGTTGCAGTATCACTCACCCTGGAGAGAGATCTTCGACAGCATCGAGACGTGCCCGGAAGATCTCTTGTTGTTTTTTCACAGAATCCGCTACGACCACAAGATGAAATCAGGCAAGACTTTGATTCAATCAATGTACGATTTACACTTCGAAGGCGTCGAACAAATCTCGAAGAGTTCTTGAAGGCATGGCAGCGGCTCGAGGGAAAGATCGATCCAGTCAAGTACAAGCGTGTGCTGGAAAGACTCACAGTGCAGTTGGAGCATGCTAAGGAGTGGAGGGGTGTGGTCAACACGTACTTCTACAGAAAGACGGGGATAAGCGATAAACATGGAAGAAAGATTTATCTTTAGAGAAATTGACCAGCTTCGACCGAATGGAGCTAGAGAGATTTGGCAAGTGGGCTTATCTTACCCTTTTCTGCCCTTCTCTTTCACCACCGACAGCAGTAAAAGGACTCCGGCTGCATCGCGTGGAGACACCGTTGTGTAGCGTTTTTGGAACAATTCTGTCCAGCTGTTGACATTTCTGCAATAACATGATATAACATGTTATGATGAGTACTAGCAGGCAGAAACCCATGTACAAGGTTGTCAAGGAGTACCTGCTGAACAAGATAAAAACGGGTGAGCTCCTGCCGGACGATCGAGTTCCGTCCGAGAAAGAGCTGATGGAGATGTTTCAAGTCAGCAGGATCACGGTGAGAAAGGCGATAGATGAGCTGGTGATCGAGGGCCATCTTTACAGGTTGCAGGGTATAGGGAGCTTCGTGAGAAAGAAAGAAGAACACGAAAAGACCTCGAACCTGATCGGTGTCTTTCTGAGCTCAGCGTCGGATTTTCTCAGCGTTGGGATACTCAGAGGCATAGAACAGCACATCTCGGGTCTGGGTTTTCACGCCGTGGTTCAGTTTGCGGATGAGAACGGTTCTTCCGAAAGGGAAAAATTCGAGAGACTGCTGGAACTCAACGTGTCTGGTTTCATAATCTTCCCGCACGTTAGCACCCCACAGAACGAATCGGTCAAACGACTTGTCAGCGAGAAACGCCCGGTCGTTTTTGTCGACAGGACTGTGGAGGGACTGGATGGTTACTCCGTCGAATCGGACAACCGTAAGGGCGCCTACGATGTGGCCAAACATCTGATAGAAGTTCATGGCTACAGGCGTATCGCCTTCGTCACGTGGGAAAAGCCGAAGGTGAGCAGTGTGAAGGACAGATTCCACGGTGCGAGTTTGGCCTGCGGTGAAGCGAATGCCAGTTTGACACTGATCGAAGTCGAGAGGGGCAGAGTCAGAGAAGTATGCCCAAAGTTGAGAAACTTCGATGCGATTTTCGCATGTACGGATCTTCTTGCGGTTGAAATCATGTCGGGTTTACAGATGTGCGGTGTGCAGGTTCCAAGGGACATTGCCGTGGTTGGATTCGACGATCTACCTTTCAGTGTTTTCGTTCAACCGAGCCTGACGACTGTGAGACAGTATCCAGAGCGAATGGGAGAAAAGGCTGCAGCGATTTTGTTGTCGCTCTTGAGCTGGGGAGACGTTCCGATCAAGAAGCACTACGTTCCGACAAAGCTGATCGTGAGAAGTTCGTGCGGGTGTCTGGAGCACCATCATTTCTGAGGGGGTGTTACTGTGAGAAGGTGGTTGGCAGTGGTGCTGGTGTCGATCATGGTGATCTTCGCGCTTGGGCAGAAAGTAACCATCATCGCCAACGCGATCAAGGGTGGTAAGAATTCGCAGGTGGTCGACTGGTTCGAAAAGTACATCCCTGAGATCGAGAAAGAACTGGGTATCACAATCGAGTTGATCCAGACGGGTATCAGGGACGAAGACTTCAAGGCAAGAATCGTTCTGGACATCAAAGGTGGAGGCGGTGCAGACATACTCTGGATCGATGGTTTCTGGGTCCCAGAGTTCGTCGAAGCTGGGTACTTGAGACCCATAGATGACATACTTGCAGACATACCCGCCTGGAAGTACTACTATGAACCGATGAAAGCGATGGGCAGCTACAAGGGCAAAACATATCTGATACCGGCTGGCACCGATGTGAGAATGATCTACTACAACAAGGAGCTGTTCAAGAAAGCCGGCATCCCGTTGCCATGGCAGCCGAAGAGCTGGGAGGATATCATCAAAACGGCGAGGATCATCAAGGAGAAACTGCCGGGCGTGATACCCATTCAGCTCAACGCGGGCACTGAGATGGGTGAAGCAACCACGATGCAAGGTTTCTTCATGGTCTTGCTGGGTGCTGGTGGTAACCTGTACGATTGGGAGACTGGCAAATGGATCGTCAAGAGCAGTGCTCTGAAGGACACGTTGAACTTCTACAAACAGATCTACGTGGACGAGAAACTCGGCGATGCGGTTTTGCAGGTGTCTCCGGGCGCGAGGGAAAAGACGTTCGAACTGTTCAGGCAGGAGAAGATCGCGATGTATGTCGAAGGAACCTGGTTCTACACATCAGTGCTGAACCCAAACAACCCGTCCTGGGGATTTCCGGACAGGGATGAACGTATTGGTTGGGCTGCAATGCCCGGTCGCGGCAAACCAGGAGATCCTGAGTTCGTTTCGATCTCCGGCGGTACCGGTTTCGCCGTGAATGTCAACTGCAAGAATCCGAAGCTCGTCGCAGAAGTTCTGAAGAGATTGCTGTACGTTGAACCTCAGCTGTCCTACTTCCAGATGAAGCCGTTCGTATCGCCGAGGTCAGATCTTGCTGACTCTTGCTGGACAGTCAACAAAGACAAGTTCATCGCGGAGACGAGCCGCGCGTTAGTCAAGTACACCACCTTCAGACCTGCCTTCCCGGTTTATCCTGAGATCTCGTTCCAGGCTCAGTTACTCACAGAAAGGGTTGTAACCGGACAGATGAGCGTTGACAAAGCCCTCGAAGAGTTTGCAAAAGAAGTGACGAGGATCGTGGGTAAAGAAAACGTCACAGAAAAACCGTGAAATGTGGGCGGGCTCTGCCCGCCCTTTTTGGTGGTGAAGAGATTGAAGCGATCGTTGATGGGGAGAAAGGTCGTTGTCTTTTTGTTGATACCCGCGCTGAGTCTGATCTTTGTGTTTCTCATCCTGCCGGGTGTTTGGGTTCTGAAAATCGGTATGACGAACGAGACACTCACCGGAGCCAAAGCAAGAAATCCGGATTTTGTGGGCTTCGAAAACTATGTGAAGGTCCTGAGCGATAGATTCTTCTACAACGCACTGAGAATAACACTTCTTTTCGTTCTTGGGTCTGCGATCATCGGTCAGGCGGGCCTCGGGCTTTTGCTCGCGTTGCTCACCTACAGAAAGCGGAGACTGAAAAGTTTCGTTCAGAGTGTGGTGATCCTGGCGTGGATCATACCAGAAGTTGTGGTTGCCTACCTGTGGATAGCCTTTCTCGATAAAGATTACGGAACGTTGAACGTGATCCTTTCTGCGATTGGCTTGAGTAAGATCAACTGGTTCTACGAGTATCCACTTTTGACGATTATCATCTTCAACATCTGGCGGGGCACTGCGTACTCGATGTTGCTTTTCTCGGCAGCTCTGGAAACGATCCCACCTTCTTATCTTGAAACTGCGGAAGTGATAGGTGCATCGACCTGGAGAAAGTTCAAGGACGTCGTTTTCCCGAACATAAAATCCTACATACTGACCGACTTGATTCTGATAACGCTCTGGACTTTCAACGTTTTCACTCCCTATTTGCTTACCGGAGGAGGTCCCTCGTTCAGGACAGAGCTTCTCTCGATATACATTTACCGAACGGCGTTCAGATACTTCAAGCTCGGTTACGGTGCATCCATTGCCACGATCGCGTTGTTGATTAACTTCGCGCTCGCGATGTTCTATTTGAGCTTATCCAGGAGGAGAAAGGCATGAAAGATCCAAGGAGAACGAGCAAGATCGTTTCCTACATAATCCTCGCACCAATCGTAGCCTTCTTCATCTGTCCCATACTCTGGCTCATCGTCACGCCGTTTTCCATCAGACCTTCTCTGTTTATCTCTCTGAACGGATTCACGTTGAACAACTTCGAGCGGGTCTTCCAGAACAGGACAGCGATAAACGCCTTTCGTAACAGTCTCGTAATTTCCGTTTCCGTGGTCGTGTTGGTGACGACGTGCGCGCTGTTTGCGGCCTATGTTCTTTCCAGACACGATTTCAGAGGAAGAAACATCCTTCTGTACATGCTCGTGCTCTTTTCGAGCGTGGTCAGCGGTGCGGCCGCGATGGTACCGATCTTCATCTTAAATCTGAGGCTCGGATTGGTCAACACAGAGCTCGGTGTGATCTTGACGCTGTCGGGCGGGATCATGCCCACCGCTTTGTTCATCCTGAAAGACTTCTTTGATTCGATACCCAGAACCTACGAAGAAGCGGCACTCGTGGATGGAAGCTCCCCTTTGCAGGTCATGTTCCGCATTTTCTTACCGCTCTCGAGCAAGGGGATCATCGTCATAGCGATGCTCGTTTTCACACAATCCTGGAGCAACTTTCTCGTGCCGTTCGTGTTGTTAAGGTCGACGAGCAAATACCCTGTTTCTGTCGCGATCTACACTTTCTTCAGTGAAGTGGGCGTTCCAGACATCGGCATGATATCGGCTTACGCTTTTCTATACACATTGCCTGTCATCTTTGCTTACGTGCTCATAGAACGAAAATTTGGTTTTTCTTTCTACGGTGGCATCAAAGGTTGAGGGGGTTAAAGCCTTGTCCTGGATAGTTCTGGACAATGTGACAAAGAGATTTTCGAATGTTGTGGCAGTAAACAGAGTGAGTCTGAAGATCGAAAGGCAAGATTTTTTCACGTTGCTTGGGCCATCAGGTTGTGGAAAAACGACCACGTTGAGGCTCATCGCTGGACTGGAGTTCCCGGATGAAGGAAGGATCTACATCGCCGGAAAGGACGTCACAATGGAACTTCCGAAAAACAGAAACGTTGCAATGGTCTTTCAAAACTACGCACTCTATCCTCACATGACCGTGAGGGAAAACATCGCCTATCCGTTGCTCGTCAGGAAAGTTCCAAAGAAAGAGATCGAAAAGAAAGTCGCATTCGTCGCCGAGAGCCTTCAGATATCAGAGTTGCTCGAAAGGTACCCCCAACAGATCAGTGGCGGACAGCAACAAAGAGTCGCACTGGCGAGAGCAGTGATACAGACACCGAACGTGTTTTTGCTGGACGAGCCGTTGAGCAACCTTGACGCGAAGCTGAGGATAGAGGCGAGGAGTTTCTTGAAAAGACTCAGTATGGAGCTTGGAACGAGCGTGATCTACGTGACACACGATCAGTCCGAAGCGATGGCGCTTTCGACAAAGATCGCTGTTATGAACCAGGGCCACGTACTCCAGGTAGGAACACCGAGGCAGATATACGATACGCCAGCGAACACCTTCGTGGCGTCGTTCATAGGCAATCCCCCGATGAACATCGTCGAATGTCGTTTCGATGGTCCGACGTGCATTCTGGACGGCCAAAAGATCGATCTTTCAGAGCTGGCACTGATCGAGTTCCCGAAAGAGAGAGGTTTCATAGGGATAAGACCCGAGAACATCGCTCTGAACACCAAGGAAGGGGATCTCGTCGGTGAGGTGTACGTGGTCGAGCCGCTTGGATTCGAAACGGTGGTGACGGTCAAACTGAACACGAGCTCTTTGAGAGTTTTAGTCTTCGAGGATGTACCCTACAAAAGCGGTGATAGAATATTTTTGAAGTTCAGAAAAGACAAACTGCACGTTTTCGACGAAAGCGGTGTTCGCGTACGCAGGAGAGATGAGGCGTGATCTTCGAAGGCAAAATAAACCTGAGCGAGAGCAAGACCGTGAAGAAGATCAGTTTTGAAGTTCCGCCCAACACCAGCAGACTCACCGTCCGTTTCGAGTACTTTCCTGCATCGCTCGGCCCCGTGCAGAACCACGTGAATCTCCTCTTCTACGATTCGCTCGGAAGGTTCATGGGTAGGTACGACAGAGGTACGAAGAACTTCGTCGTGGCCCCGCAAGCGAGCGAAGCGGCCGTTCAGACACGCCCTCTACCCGGAAAATGGACAGTGTTTTTTGAAAACCACTATCTCTTCAGTGATGTTCACTACAGGCTCGAGATTCTGTGTGAGGGTGAAGAAGAGTTCAAAACCTTCAAAGGAGAATTCCACACGCACTCTCTGCACAGCGACGGAACGATGAGTGTGAGTGAACTTTCAGAGTTTCTCAAGATGAAAGGCTTCGACTTTTTCTTTCTGACCGACCACAGTAACATCTCCGGCTGGAGGGAACTTGAAACGCTTCACGGCACGGTGGGCTTTCCTGCGCAGGAGCTGAACAGCTTCAAAGGTCATGCGCTCGTTCTGGGTGCCAAGACGTTCATAGACTGGAAAGATCACGAGGGAAAAGAGAAAGACTTCGACCAGATCGTCCACGAGGCGCATTCGCAGAATGCTTTGATTGGCGTAGCACACCCATTTGCGATGGGGGAACCAGCCTGCGTGGGATGCAAATGGACGTACGAATTCGATCCGTTCGATGCGGACTTTGTGGAAGTTTGGAACGCCGATCTGTCCAGACTGGAACTGAACTACGAAGCGATAGGTGGCTGGTTGAGGGCGGTTAGGAGCGGCAAGAGAGTGATCGCCACCGCAGGCAGGGATTTACACGCGAAGGACGAGAGAGAGTGGATGGCCAACTACGTCCTGGCCAGGCATTTGGAGCTGGAAGAAGTGCTCTGGTCGATCAAATTCGGTAGAACCTATCTCTCTTCGGTTGGAGAGATTCACATTGATGTTTCTGGAAACAGCGTCGGTGAAACTGTGAAACACGATGGAAGCGTGGTTCTGAGAATAGAAAACTTACCAAAGTCGAACCTTCTGACTGTGACAAGAAGAACGGTTCAGAGTTTCAGTGTTGAAGGAGTTTTTGAAAAGAAGATCGAGACCGAAGAGAAGGAAGATCTTCTGATTCTGCTTGCGTTCGACGAGAAGGAAAGACCGATTCTGATCAGTAATCCCATTTATTTGATTCGAGGTGAGCGAAGGTGAAAAAAGTGTTCGTTGTGACGCACACACATTGGGACAGAGAATGGTACACGACGTTCGAGGTTTACAGACAAAGGCTCTCGATCCTGCTGAACCAGCTCGACTCGATCTTCAAGATGGAAGATCGTTTCGAGCACTTCCACCTGGACGGTCAAACCGTGGTGCTCGAAGACTTCGTTGAAAACGATGGAATGAAAGAAGGGTTTTTCGAGCTCGTGAGACAGGGTAAGATCGCCGTGGGGCCCTGGTACGTGCTCCCCGACGAGTTTTTGATAAGTGGAGAATCTTTCATAAGAAATTATCTTTACAGTCAGCAGATTGCGAAGAAATTCAACGTGCCCCTCTCAAGAGTTGCCTACCTGCCGGATATGTTTGGTCACAACGCTTACACACCCACAATCTTGAGAGGCCTCGGAATGGAATGGGCCGTGGTTTGGCGCGGTGTGGACGATGTGAAAGGTACGAGTTTCGTGTGGAGTTCTCCAACGGGAGAGTCCATAGATACGGTTTATCTGGTGCACAGCTATTCGAATGCGGCACACTGGGGTTGGGACGAGGAACGCTTCAAGCTGCAGTTGTGTTCTGAGGCGAAGGCGTTGATCGATATTGATAGCGAGAACGAGCCACTCCTGATGAATGGCACGGACCACGAAATTCCGAGACCCGACGTGGGAAGGATCCTGAAGGAGATCAGCAACGAGGAGATGAAGTTCGTTCATGCCTCACTCGAAGAATACGTTTCGCAGTTGAAGAAACCCAGAGAAAGCCTGACTGGAGAGCTGAGAAGTCCGAAGCGTGCCCCCATCCTCAAGGATGTGCTGTCGGCGAGAATCTGGGAAAAGCTCATGCAGTACGAAGCGGAAAGACTCTATCTCCACTACGTGGAACCACTCTTTGCGACGGCAAAACTCAGCGGTATCGATCTTCCGCTGGAGAGTCTATGGCATGGTTGGAAACTGATTCTGCAGTGTCATCCACATGACAGTTTGTGTGGTTGTAGCGTTGACGAAGTTCACAAGAACGTTCAGGATAGATTGACAAGGGCGATCAACCATGGAAAGGCGATCCTAGTGAGGGCCTTGCTCGAGGTGTGTGGCAAACCCGTCGACAAAATGGGCCTCACCCTTTTCAACCCACTGGAGAGCGAACACGATGGAATGATCGAGCTGAACGTTCGGTTGCCTGAGGGTGAATGGAAGCTCGTGAGCCAGGATGGCAGGCCTGTTGAGTGTGTTCTGTTCCCCACCGAGGACGTCCAGCAGGATCTGAACATGCTGATTGATTTCTACTCCCAGCCTTCGACAATCGATGTGTTCAAAGATCAGGGCCGCTGGTACAAATGCTTTTTGAAGACATCCGTCCAAGCTCTGTCGTTCAAGCAACTCAGCTTCGTTCAAGGAGAAAGACAGAAAACTGGTGCGTTTGAATCGATCTTCGCTATCCAGGAAAACGGCACTTTGAGGGTGGAGCACGGGGGAAAGTCGCTCGAGAATCTGTGCTACGTCGAGGATGTCGAGGATGTCGGTGACGAGTACAACTACAGTTACGTGTGTAAAGACAAGTACGACTCAAAGAACTGCACTGCTGAGATCGAGACATTGATAGATTCGAACTTCTTTAAGCGTGTCGAGGCGCGTTTCTCACTCGAAGTGCCCGCCCAGATCGCTGCAGACAGAAAGAGTAGGTCCAGGCAGACCGTCTCGATACCCTTCAGGTTCGTCTACACGTTCCATCGGGACACGAAAAGGGTGGACGTGGACGTTTTCTTCAACAACACCGCGAAAGATCACAGATTGAGTGTTGTTTTTCCGCTGGAAGGCTTGAGTGAACTGATCAGCGATGGTTATTTTGGACCCGTGAAGAGATCGATCCAGAAGCTCGAAGGCGATTATTCTTCCTGGTCAGAGCTACCCGAAAACCAGTTCCCGACATACTGGTTCGTCAGCGTTCCACAGTACAGAATGACGATAATACCGAAGGGATTGAGAGAAGTCTTCGTGGACGAAAATGGCCTTCATTTGACGATACTCCGAAGTGTTGGGTGGCTTTCGAGAGACGATCTGATCACCCGTCCCGGGCACGCTGGACCGGGTTTTGAAACGCCTGGGGCGCAGGGGTTGGGAACACACAGGGTGAGCTTCTCCATCGTGTTTCACGATGAATACGATATCACTGAAATCTACAAAGCTGCAAGAGAGTGTGTGATCAGCCCGCTCGCGTTTCAGGCGAGATTTGAACGTCTTCCAAGGATTGACGTTGATATTGAAAGAGGTTTCCTGTCCGCCTTTAAACCTACCGATGAAGGTGTGATCCTGAGGCTGTTCTGTCCGGACGGATCTAAGCCATCGATGAAAACAGTTCGTCACGCCACCGAGGTGGACCTCGCCGAAAAACCGCTGAGTGAAAGAACCAAGATCAAACACGTGAGAAGTTGGATGCTTCGTTGAGCTCGTCAGCGAAGGAAACTGAATTGACGGGCCTCATGGTTCAAACACGCCAAGTGATTGTGATATAATTACAATTGAACAACTGTTCACATGTTGAGGTGATCTCATGAGAAACGTCTGCGATGAGAAACACCAGCACAGCGAGCTTGTCTCGAAGGTCAAAGCCGAACTTGAGCCGAGACTCGTCATTCAGAACATGGTTAAGCTGCTGCGTGCGTGCGCGGATGAGACCCGCTTGAAGATTCTCATGGCTCTTTCGAAAGCAGACCTGTGCACGTGCGATCTTTCTCAAATCCTGTCGCTCTCATCCTCTGCGATATCCCACCAGCTCAGGGTGTTGAAGCTTTCTAACCTCGTAGACTCCGTCAGGATCGGTAAGCAGGTCGTTTGCAAACTCAAGGACAAACACGTGCTTGATCTAATCTCTTCAGCCTTGGAGCACGCAAAGGAGTGAATGGAGTTGGAAAATTGCGAAGTGTGTCATGTTGATCACAAAGAAAGACGTTCTTCGACCCTTTTCTTGCTGATCATTTCGGGTGCTTTGCTCTTGCTATCTTTGCTCACGGGGAAACCACAGATTTCGTTGCTTGCATATCTTCTGTCGGGCGTTGAAATTTTCAAGAGAACCATCAAGAGCTTCACTGAGCTGAAGTTTTTTGATGAAAACAGTCTGATGAGCATCGCGACACTCGGCGCTCTGTTTCTCGGAGAATTTCCAGAGGCGGCAACCGTGATGGTCCTTTACAGGCTTGGAGAATTCATCGAGCATTACACCATCGACAGGTCTCAGAGAGAGATGGAAAAGCTTCTCAGTGAATCTCCAAGCTACGCCTGGCGGATAGAGCACGACTCGATCAAACAGGTTGACGTGGACGAACTGGTGGCGGGTGATGTGGTCCTGGTGAGGCCCGGTGAGAAGGTTCCAAGCGACGGAATCGTGATCGAAGGATCGGCGCAGATGAACGTGTCGCACCTCACGGGCGAGCCTTTACCGCAGGCTGTACGCGTAGGAGAAAACGTCTACGCTGGATCCATCCTGGAAAACGGAATCTTGAAGGTGCGAATATCGAAGAGATACAGAGATTCTTCGATGGCAAGAGTGGTCGAACTCGTGCGGAAGGCTCAACAGAGAAAAGCGAAGGTGGAGAGGTTCATCACAAGGTTCGCGAGGTACTACACTCCGGCGGTTGTCATCGGTGCGATCGTGCTGATCTTCGTGCTTCGTTTTGCTTTTGCTCTGAGCTTTTCTGAATCTCTCTACAGATCCCTCATTCTTCTTGTGATCTCCTGTCCGTGTGCGCTGGTGCTTGGTGTACCGCTGACCTACGTCACGGCGCTGGGAAAGGCTTCAAGAAAAGGCATATTCTTGAAAGGTGCGCAGTATCTGGATGTGATTGCGGATGTCGAAAATGTTGTGTTCGACAAGACTGGAACGCTGACTGAAACGAAGCTCGAGCTCGTTTCTGTGCAACCTCACAAAGGATTTTCCAAAGACGAGGTTCTCTTCTTCGCGGCGCACGCAGGTTTGGCTTCGAACCATCCTCTCTCGAGGGCGCTCTCAGAGTCCTTCAGGGTGGACACGAGTCTTTTGAAGGATTCAAAGGAGTTCCCTGGACTCGGTGTGAGGGCAACCGTCAGCGACAGGCTCGTCCATCTCGGTAACGACAAGTTCCTGCACGAGGAGAATGTAGAACACCCGAAGAGTGTTTGTGAGGCTAAAGCGAAAGTGGTGCACGTCGGCATCGATGGAAGGTATGCAGGAACTTTAGTTTTCAAAGAAAAACTGAAGGACACGGCCCGAGAAGCGGTGAAAAATTTGACAAAGGCGGGCCTGAAAGTCTACGTGATGAGTGGAGATTCCGAAGGTGCGGTCAAAGAAACCGCACAGAGTTTGGACCAGGTTCAGTACTTCGCCGGTCTGCGTCCCGAGGACAAACTCACGCTGCTGGAGGAAAAGATCATGAAAAACGGAACGACGATGTTCGTGGGCGATGGTGTCAACGACACCCCGGCGCTCTCGCGGAGTGATGTCGGTGTCGCGATGAATTCACTTGGGAACGACAGCGCGGTCGAAATTGCCGACGTCGTCCTGATGAACGCAGAACCAATACAGGTGTGGCACCTCTTTTCGATTTCCAAAAAGACCAGGCGGATCGTCCTTCAAAACACGTTCTTTGCCATTGCTACAAAAGCCTTGTTCGTCGTTTTAGCCGCGATGGGCAAGGCGACCATGTGGCAGGGTGTCTTCGCCGACACGGGTGTCATGATTCTGTGCACTCTCAACGCGTTCAGACTTTTCGTCGTAAGACTCAGCCCTTCTGCCTCCAAATCTGGTATGGGGAAGAGAGATAACTTCTGAACTTCTCCGTTGAAAGATTCTTCACGATCTCTCGGAAGATGTACATCGAAGGCCTGGGGTTGTACGACTTGGTCTGGTAGTTCGTCTCGGCCAGACCGAACTTCATGTGGTATCCCTTCGCCCATTCGTAGTTGTCCACTATGGACCAGTGCAGGTATCCTTTCACGTTCAGCCCCTCTTCGACCGCTTTCTCCACCGCGTACATGTGCGCCACAAGATGGTAAGGCCTGAGCCAGTCGCGAGCATCCGCAACACCGTTTTCGGTCACGTAAATTGGCAGGGCATACCTCTCGTTCATCGTTCGCAGCAGCTTCAGCAGGCCTTCCGGGTAAGTCTCCCAGCCGAAGTCACTCACCGGTCTTCCGTCCCTCGAGAAACCACCTGGCTGGCAGCTGTAGCCGTAACCTGGAACGATGGACCAGTTCATGTTCACCAGACCAAAGCTCAATTCCTGGGCTGATCGCTGAATGACGGTACGGGTGTAGTAGTTCAGACCGAGAAAGTCGAGTTTGCCTGCGAGATCCTCCCTTGTCTGGAACAAAAGGACACCGCTGTTGATTGCGTCGAGGAACGCAAAGTTCATGAACTGACCAACGCTCTCTTCAAGTTCTACATCGCTGTTGGTCGATTCGTAGACCGACGCTGCGTAGATCAGTCCCACAGGCTTGTTCGTCAGCGTCTTCATAACATCGTAAGCCCTCGCGTGCGCAACGATCTGGTTCACAAAACTGGCGAAGAACTTTTCCGTATCGAATATCGCAGGAGGAAAACCCGAGATGCTCATCACATAACCCATCTGGCTCACGATGTTGGGTTCGTTGAAGGTACTGTACATGTCGATCAAATCGTCGAATTTCCACACCACGTAAGCCGCAAACTTTGCAAATTCCACGATACTCCTCTTGTTTGCCCAACCGAGTTTGTCGGTTTGCTGTCTTCTGTGAACTGCGATCGGATCGTGCAGCCAAATCGGCAGCGTGAAATGCACGAGGTTGACGAAAACCTTCAAGCCCCTCTTTCTCATGTCCGAAAAGATCTCACGATAATGCTCCACCGCATCCCTGTCAGCGAGCTCGTCTAGTTCTCTGAGCGCGCGCTCATCTATCTGCACTGAGGTGATGTCGGACTCGGTCTGTTCCACCTTCACATTCACTTCGTAAGTTGGTCTTGGAAAGATGCGCGACCATTCGATGTTGGTTCGAAGCACATTCATTCCAAAATCGGCTGCCAACTTATGAATCGTTGGAAAGTTGTACCAGTAACCCACACCGTACTCGGGAAGGTGACCACTCACAACACTGTTGATCAAGTTTTCAGGTTCCCTTACCCACACGAACCAGTCCGTGTTCGGATCAAGATCGCCCTTTGCATAACCCATTTCGACCTGAAAACCGGACATCGATGCTCCAAAGAGAAAATCTTTCGGGAACATCTCCACACCTCCTCACCTGTCCACCTGTTGAGCTAAAGCCATCATTCGTGATTCTAAGGCTTCAACATCCTTCGCAAATTTGAAAACGAGTAGGAAGAGGAAAAACGAGCAGATCAGCCAGAAATACGCAGAAACCTTCATCGCCGCCCCGAGTGAACCCAGGCTCACCGACAGCAACCCCCCTATCCACCTTCCGATACCCGTACCCAGAGAATCGGTCAAATTGAAGATCGAAAAGATTCTTCCGCGATCCTGCGGTTCGTTCACGTTCAAAAGCATCATCTTCACGTTCGGACCAGTCAAGCTGTCGGTGAGTGCGGCGAGCAAACCGAGAAGCATCAGAACGTACAGGCCCGAGCCGGTCGTGCTGGAATAGTCGAACGTTAACACCGTCAACCAGACGCCTGCCGCCGTCGTGAAACTGCAGAAGAGAGGAACGAGCGGTTTCGATCTTCTGTACAGAACAGCACCAATCCAACCACCGATGATCGTCCCAAGGATGTTCCCGACCCCGAAAATCACGAACACAAGCGTTGCAACCTCTACGGACAAAGCCCTCTCTCTTCTGAAGAACTCCACAAGGAAGTACGGTATGGCGCCCCAGGGTATCGTTCCTGCTATGCCCTGAAGGAACAAAAGAAAATTTGTCTTGATGCTCACGAGTTTTGCGTAGTCTTCGAGTTTTGGGACCTTAGGATACGCATAACCCGCCTTCACGAGCTCTCCTATACCTTTCTCAAAAGCTCCCCTCGCAGGCTCCTGGAGGACGAACAGGGCGACGATGGCCAGGACCACGTTGGGTAGAGAAACCAGCACGAACGGGACACGCCAGCCGAAAGTAGGTCCCAGGAAGCCTCCCACGACCATACCGAGAATGTTTCCAACGCTTATCGCTGCACCCATGAGCGCCGCCACTTTGGCACGGTTCACTTCGTCGAACATGTCCCCAATCAGCGAAAAGACGATCGGGAAAGATGCGCCAACACCGATGCCAGTGAGCATTCTCCAGAAGAAGAACTGGCCGAAGTTCATCGAGAAGGCCGTCATCAAACAGGGAATTTCTCCAACTAGTATGGAATAGATCAAAAGACGTTTCCGGTTGTATTTGTCCGCGAGATAGCCCCATACGAGGCTGATGACGGCACCGATCACGGTAAAAATTGCACCAACGAAGCCTATCTGTGCGTCGCTCACTCCGAACTCTTCCTCGATCTTGCCTATGTTCGGAGACATGACCATCTGATCGGCGTTCAAAAGAACGATGAGTGCCACAATGAACAGCATCGACAAAGTAATACGGGACTTTTCAGCTTTCAACCACACTCACCCCTTCCTCTTTGAGTATCTCAAGAAAGATTCGCACCAAGTTGGGATCAAACTGCTTACCTGCGTTGCTGATTAGTTCTGAGACAGCTTCGCTGATGCTCATCGCATTTCTGTACGGTCTGACCGAGGTCATCGCCTCGAAGGCGTCGGCAATGCACAGGATCCTAGCACCCAGTGGAATCTCCTCGCCCGACAGACCGTCAGGATAACCTTTACCATCCCACCTTTCATGGTGATGTCGTACGATCTTTGCGACTTCTTCGAGCCCTCTGATGTGCCGGATGATTTCCGCAGCGATCACGGGATGCTGCTTCACCAACTGCAACTCCTCCGCTGACAGCCTTGCAGGTTTGTTAAGAACCGTGCTGGGAACGGCAAGTTTCCCGAGATCGTGAAGCAACGCGGCACACCCGATAAGCTGCGCTTGACGCTCACCCAGCCCGAGTTTTCTCACCATCTTCACTGCGTAGTTTTTCACCGTCTCTGAATGTTTCGCCGTGTGCTGTTCGTGGAACTCGAGTGCTCTGAGAAACGCGTGTGTAACACCTTCGCTGAGAGACGTGAGGGCTTCTTCGTGCTTCTTCAATTTTATGTAGATTGTCAGGACCGAGCACAGCGCTTCCGCCAGATCCTCATCGACATGCTTCACGGAATGGTCCTTGTATAGGAACAGAAGTGCCGTTTCACCGTCCTTAGACACCTCGTACACAGCTGCTTCGAAATCGATGCCCAGCGTCTCACTCACGAGATCAACCACTTTGCTTCCGTCATTGCACGATGTGAGTTCCTTCACCGTGATTTTCTTCATTGAACCACGGTCCAGAAGATAACATTCCCCATCACACATCAGCACCACAATAGCGTTGGGGTCGAACCCCTGCGCCGCAGAAAGAAACATCTTGTAGAAATCCTCGCGCGCCACATCCGGCGAAATGCCTGAAAGAAAGCTCAAGATATCACTGAAACGCTTCAGAGAACTTTCCAGCCGTTCATAAGTGTGCTCCAGCTGCTCGTTCAGTGTCGACAACTCTTGCTGCTGTGCCAATATTTCTTCGTTCAATTGCTCGAGTTCTTCGTTCTTTTTCAGCAGTTCCCTGGTCTTGAGTTTTACCAGAACACGCAGGCTTAAAGTCCATGAGGCGAAAACGACGAGCCCAACGCCGGTCACCAAAAGAAGCGTTGCCAGCCAGGGCGGAACCACTCGTTTTTCCATTCCGAGGTACCGAGCGATCAAGTTGTTGTAGGCTTCATGATCGCTTTTGAGTTTTCTGAGATACTCATCGATTTTGTCTATCAGTGTTGCGTTGATGGCAGAACCTTTGGGGAACGCAAATCTCAGTTCGACTGGAGAGAAGATCGTGCCGGTGATCTTTGCATCGAATTTTTGGTGATTCTGTACGGCGTATATTCTGCTCACGACACCTGCCGCGGCACGTTTTTCTTGAACCGCTCTCAAAACGTCAGGATAATCGGGCAGTTCCAGTAGATTGACAGATACCAAGTACCGTTCCAGTTCTCTCAGAAACGCTTGACCGTAAACGTCGCCCTTGGAAACTGCGACCGTCTTTCCCGCAAGATCTGTAATGTCTCTGTACTGGAAATTCTTCTGAACACAGATCACGCCCCAGTTGAGCAGTAAAGCTTCATTGTTGTAGTCGTAAAGCTTCGCACGTTCCTCTGTGTACGCTATGGACACGAGTATGTCGATCCTGCCGGTTTTCAGATTCTCAAGCTGTTCCGAAAAGGTGGCAAAAACGTACTCAATTTTCCAACCGTTGTCCTCCGCGATACTTTCGAGCACTTCTATGTAGAGGCCAGCGGGGCGCCCGTCGGACAAATACACCTGCGGTGGATTGTCGTAAATCCCCACTCTCAAAGACAAGGCAAAATGAAGAGAACAAACGAGTAAAAGCATCAACAATGCTTGTTTCATATTCTTTGCCTCGTTTACGATGATACCACAACATCATTTCAAAAACAAAGACACCACGACGATGATCGTTCCCACTATCTTTTGAGCGTTGATGGTCTCCGACAGCAAAAGGAACGCCAGAAAACTTGCCACGGCTGGTTTCAAATAGAATATGATGCTCGTCTTCACAGGTCCGAAGTGCTGGATCGCCTTGAAAAACGTCACGTACGCGACACCGGTGACACCGATGCCCACGTAAAGGAGGATCAGACCTTCATACCAGTTCACATCCGGTAAAGAAAGCCTCCCAAAGATGACAAGCAGCAAGCCGTAAACGATCCCCGCCGCAAAGGTTGAAACGGAGGTTGCCAGTAAAGGACCGTACCTGTTCGAGAAATCCTTCATGAGTATGGTGTAAAGTGCAAAACTGATGGAAGCTGAGATACCAAAGACGATACCCAACGGACTGTCCCCGGAAACGTTCGCCGAAGAAAGAACCAGTACCCCGATGGCACCGAGCGCGACACCAAACCATTTTCCCTTGCTCAATCTGTCTTTACCAAGAAGCTGGGAAAACAGACTGACGTACAATGGATTCATCGCTACCAGAGTTGCAGCGGTTGAGGCGTTGGAGTACTTCACAGAAAGTTGAAGCAAGCTCATAGAGATCACACCGTTCAAACAGCCGATGAGTGCGAGTTTTGGCAGATCCCGTGATTCGATTCTTTTCTTGCTGAAGAGTGAAAAGAACATCAAGAAACTACCTCCAATAAGGAAACGGAAAAACGTCAGGAAGAACGGATCGATCTTTCCGGAAACAGGTTTCGTGACAACCTCGATGGAGGAAAAAAACAAAAGCGTTACGACCAGGTAGAAATAGTGCATCGCCAACCACCTCGTTGAACGTTCGCTGAGCAAAGTATATCAGAAGATACATACTCAAGCATACTCATGCATACGTGAGCATACTCAAAAAACTGACATTCTGTCCGGGCGAGATCGACTTTATCGCATGAAACGCGCTGGGTTTTAGACGTGACAGGGAAGGTCTTTCTTTGATATATTAATCGAGGCAACAAAAACTGAACGGAGGTGTTCAACGTGCGTAAACGAATCATCATCATGGGTGCGGCCGGAAGAGATTTTCACAACTTCAACGTGTACTTCAGAGACAACGAAGAATACGAAGTGGTGGCTTTCACTGCAACTCAGATACCAGACATAGAAGGTAGAGTCTATCCACCCGAACTCGCAGGCAAACTCTACCCGGATGGCATACCGATCGAACCCGAGTCAAAGCTGGTCGAGCTGATCAAGAAGCACAAAGTTGATGAAGTGATTCTGGCCTACAGCGACTTATCGCATCAGTACGTTATGGAGCGAGCCGCGATCGTCATGTCTGCGGGTGCAGACTTCAAGCTCATGGGACCGATGCACACGATGATTGCCTCCAGCAAACCCGTCGTGGCCGTTTGCGCGGTCAGGACTGGTTGCGGCAAGAGCCAAACAACTCGGCGTGTTCTGGACATACTCAGATCGAAAGGACTCAAGGTGGTCTCTATAAGACATCCGATGCCGTACGGAGATCTGGTGGCACAAAAAGTACAGAGATTTGCAACTTACGAAGATCTGGACAGGTACAACTGCACGATCGAGGAACGTGAGGAGTACGAACCTCACATAGACAGAAAGTCGATCATATACGCTGGCGTCGACTACAAAGCGATACTCGACAGTGCCGAGGCCGAGAATCCCGACGTGATTCTCTGGGACGGTGGCAACAACGACTTTCCGTTCTACAAACCTGACCTGCTGATCGTGGTGACCGACCCACACAGGGCAGGCCACGAGGTAACATACCATCCTGGGATGACCAACCTGCTCATGGCAGACGTTGTGGTCATAAACAAAGAAGACACAGCTTCACCGGAAGCCATAGAGGTCGTCAGGAAAAACGTCGAGAAGTGGAATCCTAAAGCCATCGTGGTGGACGCCGCGTCGCCAATATTCGTCGAGAATCCCAGCCTCATCAAAGGTAAGAGGGTGCTCGTCGTGGAAGATGGTCCAACTCTAACGCACGGTGAGATGCGTTACGGGGCGGGATTCGTTGCGGCGAAGAAGTTCGGTGCGTCACAGATTGTTGACCCAAGGCCCTACGCTGTTGGCTCGATACTGGACACATACAAAAAGTACACGCATCTGGACCTGATACTTCCCGCGATGGGCTATGGCGAAAAGCAGGTGAAAGAGCTCGAGCAGACTATAAACAGTGCCGATGCGGACGTCGTGATCATTGGCACACCAATCGATCTGAGAAGGATCATGAAACTCAACAAACCCGCAGTGAGAGTTAGATATGAGTTGCAGGAGATAGGAAAACCAAACTTGGAAGACATCCTGGACCAGTTCATCGCAGAAAAGGTGCGGAAAAACACTTGAACCAGGAAGCAAACTCGGGGGTCCATCTCATGGGTAAAAGTGGGACCACTTTAGTCAGGGATTTGTTAACACAAACGTTGTCACACAGGAACTTAAACTGATAGATAATGTAACTTGCAACCCTTACAATGTAGTTGGAAAGTGAACAGAGACCCCCCTATCCCCCTTGAGATACACCCCCCACGGCTTTGGCGGGCCCACCAGGGCCCGCATTTTCTTATTCCTTCTTTCCGTACACCGGTCCTGCTGTGGTCCTTTCCACTCTCACGCGTACCGTCTCACCGAGATTCAGTTGCTCATCACTTGTGAAGATAACGATCTTGTTCCTGATGTCCCGACCGTAGAAATAACCGTCCTTAGTCTTGCCCTCGACAATGATTTCAACCACTCTGCCGAGGTATGCACTGTTCAGCTCAGCGTTTATCTGCTTCTGGATTTCCAGTAGCCGGTTCAGTCGTTCAACCTTCACATTCTTAGGCACGTCGTCCTGAAAGAACCTGGCCGCCACCGTGCCTGGTCGAGGTGAATAGACGGCGAGATTGAGCCTTTCGAACTTTGCTTGACACACCAGACTGATCGTGTCTCGATGATCTTGCTCCGTTTCTGTCGGAAAACCCACGATGATGTCGCTGCTTATCGACGCATCTGGCACCTGTGATCGTATTTTCTCCACCAGACTCAGAAACTGTGCCGAAGTGTAACGACGATTCATCATCCTCAGGATACGATCGCTACCGGACTGTACAGGAATGTGGAAGGATTTTGCCGCCTTGGGATTTTCCGCAACCACTTTTATCAATTCGTCTGTGATATCAGTTGGGTAAGATGTCAGAAACCATATTCTCTTTATCCGTTCGAACTTGCTCGTTTCCTCGATCAGCCTCGCTAGGTTCGTGCCGTCCTTCAAATCCTTGCCATAGGCGTCCACGTTCTGACCCAAGAAGGTGATTTCGATCGTGCCTTCTGCGACAAGTCTTTCGACCTCTCTCAGTACGTCTTCCATGGGCCTGCCGCGCTCTCTGCCGCGGGTGTACGGCACGATGCAGTAAGTACAGAACCTGTTGCAACCATGTACGATGGTTATCCATGCGTGGTGTTTCACCCTGCGAAATCTCGGAATGTCCGCTTCCAGAAGGTGCGTTCTGTCCTCAAGGTGAACCACTTTCTCCCCTGCGGCAGACCTTCTCAAAACTTCAGCAATGTCCACTATCGAGCGTGAACCAATGACAAAATCAGCCCCGAGTGTCAAAAGTTTTTCTCCTTCAAGGTTGGAACCACAGCCAGCTACGCCGATCAGTTTTATCCTTCCCTGCCCCTTCAATCTCACGAGCTGACCGAGCGCTGAGTGATATTTGTCCTGTGACTTCTGTCTAACTACACACGTGTTCAATATCGCCACATCGGCGAGTTCCAGTTCATCAACGATCTCAAAGCCTTCGCGGAGCAAGATTCCTGCCATGATCTCCGTATCATTCTCGTTCATCTGACAACCATAAGTCTTGAAGTACACCTTCATGAGAAAAAGAGGGGGATCGACTCCCCCTCATTCTTCCTCCTCCTCGAAGCTGGTGCCTTCAAACAGATCCGAGATGTCTATCTCGCTCTCGTTTTCGTTGGATTCCTCAACTTTAGGTGTTTCCTCAGGTTCCGGTTCGGCGAAGGAAACACCCTCTCTGCCTTCCAGGTAAGCGTCGGCTATCTTGGAAACGATCAGTTTGATGGACCTTATTGCATCGTCGTTCGCCGGGATCACATAGTCGATGGGATCAGGATCGCAGTTGGTATCCACGATAGCGACGATGGGTATTCCAAGGATGTTGGCCTCGGCGACCGCGTTTTTCTCTTTTCTCGGATCCACAACGAACACGATATCGGGCAGTTTCTCCATTCCCTTCAGGCCACCAAGATTCTTGCGCAGTTTCTCGAGCACCTTTCTCAGCCTGCTCTGCTCCTTCTTCGGTAGCTTTGCAAGCTCACCACTTTCTTCCATCTGTTCGAGCTCGATGAGTTTGTCGATCCTGGATCTGATCGTTTTGAAGTTCGTCAGCAATCCGCCGAGCCACCTGTTGTTGACATAGAAAGCGCCACATCTCTTGGCCTCTTCTTCGATGACTCTCTGTGCCTGTTTCTTCGTACCGACCATGATCATGGTTCCGCCTTCGCTGGCCTTGGCTCGAACGAAATCACAGGCTTCTTCGATGAGTTTGAGCGTTTTCTGCAGGTCAATGATGTAGATTCCTTTGCGGCTACCGTAGATGTACGGTGCCATCTTGGGATTCCAGCGTCTTGTGCGATGTCCGAAGTGTGCACCTGCTTCGAGCAACTGTTTCATCGTGATAACCGGCATCAAAACACCTCCCGATTTGGTTGAACCTTCCGCCTTCGTCATCTCCCTTGCCGACCCTGTGAAGGGCACCGAGGCTCGGGATCGGAAGGCGTGCTTTTTGAGCGAAAGTATTATTGCGCACAATTGTTAACTGCTGGTTTTCAGGGAATGACAGTCAGCTGCTTCCACGAAGCTCATAAAGGAACTTGCCTCCATGTTCTATCCACAGAGAATCCTCATCCATGAAGTCTTCACGGCGTATCGATTTCCAGGGTCTGTAACCGAGTGAAACAGCTTCGCACTCTTCTTTGCTTAAACCTGTAGCGAGTGTGACGTTGAACAGGCATTCTTCTTTACCAGTGACAGGATCGTACCTCCCATCGCCTCGGACATTTATCACGTGCGCAGCAACGTTCCTGTCGAAATCGGGACGTTTCTTCAAAAACTCCTTCACGTAGTCCTTACAGTGATAGCCGATCTCTCTTATGGCCCGATCCATCTGCTTGTTTGAGTGGAAGATCTTTATGTGTGGTGCATAGATTATGATCTCACCGCCAGGTTCTATCACACCAGGGCGCTGCAGCTTGTACGAGCCCTTGCCCGCCGTCCAGATCTCGTCGTAGTTTTCGTCGATGACCTGCACAGCACGTTTCACGGGCCTGTCGATGTACACGATGTGAATTTTTTTGCTTGCTTCCGCCGCTCGCCTGTACGCCTCGAGAGCCCCTTCATATCCTTCGCCGAAGTAAAGACCTTTCGCCAGAACGCCGGACGAAGATTCTTCATAGACCATGTTGTAAAAGATCACGGGGGAACGAACTTTTTCGAACGCCATCTTACAACCCTCGTTGATCACGTCCCTCGCGGGATTGTCCACAAGTCCGATCAATCTCGGAATGCCTATGAGCACAGCAGCCCAGTGGAAGAGTCCGACCACATCGGGTCCCGCGATGCCTGGTATGATCGACTTCAGCCCACCGGAGAATCCAGTTGATTCGTGCGGAGAAGTTCCGCTCAAAACGATGATGAGATCGTACTCTTCGAAAAACAGCCTGTTGAGTGTCACCGGTAAAGGTTGTTGCAAATCCCCCATGGTCTTCTGGCTCACGAACTCTGCGTTCAATTCACCGACGTTCATCAGTGCGTTTGGATTCGCGTACTCGTGGTTGAACATCACGAACTCTTCTTCGAAAAGTCCGAGTTTTTTTCTGATCTCCTGTTCGCTCATAGCTCTGTGGGTTCCGCTCGCGTTGAGCGTGTGAAAAACTCTCAGGCCTCTCTTCTTTAATTCTCTGTGCACGACGGGAACGAGCAGGTGTGAGAAATCAACGCGCGTGTAATCCGGATGGATCAGCAGAACCTTTTCAAGCTTTCTGTCTGGAAGGGTTTCCTGGATCAGTTGCTGCAGATCTGTTCTGTCGAGACTGTCCTGTAATCGTTCAACGTATTTCATTTCGAACACCTCTGTTCACACACCAGAGTAGGCATTGAAGCCTCCATCTATTGGGATGACCGCGCCGGTTACGAACTTAGAAGCATCCGAAGCGAGCCAGACGCAGGCACCGATGAGATCTTCTGGATCGCCAAACCTGCCCATCGGTGTATGATCGATGATTGCTTTACCCCTTGCGGTGAGGTTGCCCTGCTCGTCGAGCAGGAGGTATCGGTTCTGGTTTGTGAGAAAGAAACCAGGGGCGATCGCGTTGACTCTGATCTTCTTGCTGTATTCGAGGGCCAAATGCACTGCGAGCCACTGAGTGAAATTGCTCACGGCCGCTTTCGCTGCTGAATATCCCAGCACCCTCGTCAAAGGTCTGAATGCGGACATAGAAGAGATGTTGATGATTGAACCACCATCTGGATTGTTGACCATAGTCTTTCCGAAGACTTGCGACGGCAGTATCGCACCACCAAACAGGTTCAGGCCGACCACCTTCTGGAGCGCCTCCAGCGGTATGTCGAAGAAGCTGAGCTGCGGTGAGGTGGTCGCTTCGGGTATGTTACCACCCGCCGCGTTTATGAGCACGTTTACCTTACCGAAGTCGTTGAGTATCGCATCGTGAGTTTTTCTGATGCTTTCGATGTTCATGACGTCCATGTAATAACCCTTGGCATTGAGCCCTTTGGATCTGAACTCGTTCGACCGTTCCTCGTAGTTTCTGATGTCGCATATTGCGATGCTAGCTCCAAACCTTGCCATGCCCTCCCCTATGGCGGATCCCAAGATTCCAGCTCCGCCGGTGATGACAACAACCTTACCCTCGAGACTGAAAAGCTTGTACGCTTCATTCATGATCCTCACACTCCTTTCAAACACCCAAAAGCTGGATGTGTTTACCAAGGTGCTTTTTGAGAAGATCATAGTGCTCGGCTTCGTGCTCGAACAACACTCTCATTATACGATCTTTGAAGAGAGATCTACCCTCTCTCTTCGCAGTCAGAACGGAGCCGTAAGTTATGTGTATCAGCTGTCTGCTGTCAGGTTGATCCAGTAAGGACGAAAGCTCTGAATCTTCAAGCTGATCGACGTTTGGGATCTTCGAAAGGTCCGTCGTGACATGGTAGGAAGCTTTGTCTTGCTCGAATCTTGAAAGAGCGTATTTGTGGATCTCCCTGTACAGATCTGGGGCGAACCTCGCAACGATCCTGATGGCCTCCAAATAACTCGTTCCCGCCGTCTTGATATGAACTGTTCTGTCCGTTTTCTCAGCTAAGATAGGATACACGCTGAACTTATCGCTACCGGAGTGCAGGGACAGTCTGTAACCTGTGAACATTCTGGCGATGGCGATATGCTTGTCAAGATTCTCGGAGAAGAGGTCGATGTCACCCACGTAGTCAATTCCTTTCTGCCATTCGCCGGGAAACCTCAAAGCTATGGTCTCAAATTCCACACCACGCCTCACGAGTTCCTGAACGAAGAAAATGTGTGCAAGGGGCGTTGTTGGTAGAGACGTCTCGTCTATGGAGACCTCCAGATCAAAGCTCGCCCTGCACGCTGCTCGCAGTGCCCTGTAGCATTTCTCTACGTGTTCGATCGCGTCGATGTAAGTTACGAAAACTTCCGCAAAGTTTTCCTCGTCGAACGTGAGTCTTTCTCCGAGCACTGTGAAGCTCTTTCCGATGTACTTCGTTTCGAGCGTGCGTCGCATTGGATGCTCCTCGTAGAACCTGGCAAGCTCTCTCTTGTCGAATTTTGCTGGATCTTTGACGTGGTCTGAGGGATCGATCGTGAACATCGTGTAGCCGGCATGAGCTGCACTCTCCAGATCTTCAATCTTCTTCACGTGATCCGCATCCGCTCCGAAGGGCCCGTCGTAGCCACTCTCGAACACACCCCATACAGCGCTGTGCAACACGTCGATCCAGTTTCTCTCCGTTCGCGATATCTCCCGAACCGATTGTTGGGCGAAAATCGGAAACAGTTTTTCTTTTTCTACACACTGAGCGTGCGCGGCCGTAGCGACACCGAGCCTGTCTCCAAAACCAAACGAAAGTTTCGCGTTGCAAGTCTGTGGTTTGAGTGACGGCAACAGGCTCATGAGACTTTGACAGTTTTTATCGTTTTTGGCACACAGGACAACATCCTGTCGATCGATCTCGCCAATCTTTTGGCCGTCGAACAGTTCGCATATCCCCTTCTTGCCGATCACAATCAAATACTTGTCGATCTCGTCGCGCACGAGAAAGAATGTGGCATCCATGCTTTTTCTCAGCGAAGTGGTGTAAGGAACGAATCTGCCCTTTGTGAGATGTTGGAACTCGGCAAACAGATCGGACATGGGATCAGCTCCTTTCACACTTTGTACACTTCGATCCCTTTTTCAATCAGGAACTTTTCGAATTCCTCAGGAATGCCAGTGTCAGTTATGACACCGTTGATCTCTTCAGCTGTAGCGAAAGATGCAAAGGCGCTTCTGTGGAATTTTGTTGAGTCGGTGACTATGTACACTTTCGAAGCGCTCCTGATCATAGCCCTCTTCACGTCCGCTTCGACTATACTCGGTGTCATGAAGCCCTTTTCGATGGAAAAACCAGTTGTTCCAAGAAAAGCCTTGTCGACGTTGATTTCTTCCAGAAATCTCAACGCCCACGGGCCAATAAGTGAGAGACTGTTCTCCCTCACCACGCCACCCAGAACGATCACCTCGATACCCTGTTCTATCAGCTTTCCCGCGATAAAGACATTGTTGGTGACCACAGTGATCGACGAAAAATCTGCGTGTCTAAGCTCGTACGTTACGTAGTAGTTCGTGCTGCTGCTGTCCAAAATCACGGTGTCTCCATCTTCGATGAGTGAAACGATCTTTTTAGCGATGCGCTTCTTCTCGGCCTCTTTTTGGTGGATCTTCTTTAAAAAGTTCCATTCGGACTTCGAATGGTCGGCAAGGATCGCGCCACCGTGAGTTCTCACGATTGAACCGTTCGACTCCAGAAATTCCAGATCTTTTCGTATGGTCACACTGCTCACGTTGAACCTTTCCACCAGTTCCTGAACGGTTACCTTTCCCTTTCGTTTCAAAATATCGAGGATTATGTTCCTTCTCTCTTCGGTAAACATAATATTGATCCCCCGTGCAATTATAGCACCAAAAGTTACGAAAATCAGACGCGAAACGAAGAGAAAGATTTGGAAAAACTGTGCAAGAGTAAGAAAGAAAAAGGAAACGGAAGCGAAAGCCAATTCAGGGGGTTTTAACCGCGAATTTTGGCGTTTGGAATCGCATTCACATGGTTATAAACTTAATGACAGAGATTGTCACAGAGCGGGAGGGACAAGAATGAAAGCGGTCAGGTTGCACGCCAAATGGGACCCGAGACCAGGGTTCAAGCTTGGTCCAAAGGATGTTGAGGGCAAGGTCTGCTGGCTCGGTAGCAAGGTGTGGAGGTATCCCGAGGTTCGTGTCGAACAGGTACCAGAACCGAAGATCACAAGACCCACACAGGTGCTCGTCAAAGTCAAGGCTTGCGGTATTTGTGGCAGTGACGTTCACATGGCTCAAACCGACGAAGAAGGTTACATTCTGTATCCAGGTTTGACGGGTTTTCCAACCACGCTTGGACATGAGTTTTCAGGCATCGTGGTCGAGGCAGGCCCTGAAGCGATCAGCAGGAGAACCAACAAACGTTTCGAGCCTGGTGAACCGGTGACAGCCGAAGAAATGTTCTGGTGTGGACACTGCAGACCCTGTGCGGATGGTTACCCAAACCACTGCGAGAACCTGCACGAAATGGGTTTCGACGTCGATGGAGCTTTCGCCGAGTACATTGTTCTCGAGTCGAAGTATCTCTGGAGTCTCAAGGAACTCGAAGGCGTTTACGAAGGAGACAAGCTTTTCATGGCGGGTAGCTTGGTGGAGCCCACGTCCGTCGCATACAACGCCGTGATAGAAAGGGGTGGAGGCATAAGACCGGGCGACAACGTCGTCATACTCGGCGGTGGGCCCATCGGTCTTGCGGCGGTAGCGATTTTGAAGCGGGCAGGAGCGGCCAGGGTGATACTTTCAGAACCGTCAGCAACACGCAGAAACATCGCAAAGCAACTTGGAGCAGACGTCGTGATCGACCCGACGAAGGAAAACTTCGTTGAGGCCGTCCTTGACAGCACCAACGGGATGGGCGCGAAACTGTACCTCGAGGCAACAGGATTACCGCAGATCGTTTGGAAAGACATAGAGGAAGTCATCTGGAGAGCGAGGGGCATCAACGCGACCGTTGTCATCGTCGCACGAGCCGACGCAAAGATACCGCTCACGGGTGAGGTGTTCCAGGTGAGACGCGCACAGATCGTTGGATCGCAGGGCCACTCCGGACATGGAAATTTCCCGAGGGTGATCAGCCTCATGGCTACGGGAATGGACATGACGAAGATCATCTCCAAAACGGTGAGCATTGATGAGATACCAGAATACATCAAGAGGCTTCAGACCGACAAGGAGCTCGTGAAAGTAACAATGCTCAACTCCTGAGAGGTGGACCGGCATGGACAAAATCAAGGTTGGTCTCGTTGGCAGTGGCTTCATAGGCCAGGTACATCTGGAGATACTGTCAGGTTTCGAAGACGTGCAGATCCTCGGCGTCATGGACGTGGACAGAGCGAGGGCCAAGGCCGTCGCAGAGAGGTTCAACGCCAGGGTTTTTGATGATCTGGGGCAAATGCGTGACGCGGGTGTTGATGCCGTATACATAACGTCTCCGAACAGAACTCATTTCGACTACGCCATGAGCGCACTCGAGCTGGGCCTGAATGTGTTCTGTGAGAAGCCAATGACCATCTCTCTGAAAGACGCGATCGATCTCGAGAAAAAAGTGAGAGAAAAGAACGCGGTGTTCCAGGTTGGACACAATCGAAGATTCGCGTACGTGTACAAGTTCATGAAGGAGAAGATACTGAACGGTTCTGTCAAACCACTCTCGTTCCAGATAAAGATGAACCGTGGCGAGCTGTTGAACCCACCGTGGACGAGTGACAAGAACTACACCGGCGGATTTCTTTTTGAAAGCACTATCCACCTCTTTGACATGGTCAGATGGCTCCTCGGAGACGTCGAGGAGATGTACGTGCTCGGAAAGAAGAGTGTTTATCCGGACATCGATGACTGGGCGATCGTGATGAAGCTGAAGAACGGTATGATAGGAACATTCACCTCGTGCGCTCACGCGAGCTGGATGATCCCATTCGAGCGAGTCGAGGTGTACGGTGAACACAACATGCTCATGAACGAAGAAATGGAGAAGGTTCACTTCTGCAAAGGGCTGGGCAAAGAAGTTGAGAGCCACGATTTCATGAAGGTCGATTTCAAGGAGAAATGGGGCTACGTTGAGGAAAACAGGATCTTCATCGACTGTGTGAAAGAGAAGAGGACACCACCGGTCACCGTTTCGGATGGGGTTGCCGTCATCCGCATTATAGACGCCTGCTACAGGGCCGTCGAGGGCGGCAACGCACACGTAAGATTGGAGGGATGAAGATGTCCAAGTGGAAGATACCTCCAGAGGGAGGTCACATGGAAAGACCCACAGGGGTCTATTTCCAAACGATGACGATGAAAGAGATACAGGAGAGATTGAAGAAGTGCGACCTCATCATCATTCCCGTCGGGAGTACCGAGAACCACGGGCCCAACGCACCGACAGGTGAAGACACCTTTCTTGTGACACGCATGGCAGAGCAAGTCGCGCTCAAGACCGGTTGCACGGTCGCGGAACCTATCTGGTACGGTTTTCACCCGTACCATCACATCGGTATGCCCGGAACTGTGCCTGTGAAGGACGAAGCTTTCATCGACTTTTTGGTCAGCGTGATCGCTGGCTTCTGGAACACCGGTTTCAGAAAGCAGATCCTGCTGAACGGACACGGTCAGGAGTTCGTGATACCGGTGGCGATACACAAGTTCGCGAAGATATTCCAGGTTCCTGCGCTAATAGTCAACGTGAACTGGTACCATGCGATTCAAGACAAATTCAAGACGAAAGAGGAAGGTGGCCCCTACGAGACCAGGTTCATCCACGCCGATGAGGTGGAAACTTCCTGGAGTTTGGCGCTCTTCCCGGAGTTCTGCCATCAAGAGTGGGCGGTCGATACCAACCCGCGTGGTTATCTGCCCGAAGGGCACATCGACAAGGCTGGGAATTTGTTGCACAGGCCCATCGCCTGGTACGGTCATGTGGGTGGAGGACCAATAGAAGTGGTCGCATATCCAGAGGGTGTCGTTGGAAAGGCAACTGCAGCGAGTGCTGAGAAGGCCAAAGAGGGCGTGGAAGCTCTGCTGGACTATCTTGAAAAGCTTGTCAACGATATCATGGAGAGGTTCCCGGCAGGAAAGCTGCCACCAGCGCATGAGCTTTCGCAGAGATCGAAAGAAGAGCTCGACGCGGCACTGAAGGAACCACTTTCACCAGGCTGGAGAAGCATCTACAGCATCGCTAATATGTGGTGATACTGCGGGCGCCTGCGCCCGCTGTCGAGGGGGGATGTGTGTGAGAAGGTTGCTTGTGGCGGTTCTGGCAGTCCTGCTCGTAGTTGCTGGCTTCGGCTACACATTCTATGTGGTATCGCACGGTGGTCCTGCCGATCCCTTCTGGGGTGTCGTGATGAAGGGTGTTAAGGACGCAGCGAGCAAGTTCGGCGTCGAAGCGGTGTACCTGGGTCCAGAGAAGTTCTCGCTGAAGGAGTTCATCGATCTCGTTAACGCCGCGATAGCCAAGAAACCCGACGGTCTGGTCGTAACAATTACGAACCCGGTTGCCCTGGACGAACCGCTCAGAAGGGCCATCGAGATGGGTATACCTGTGGTGGCCATCAACGTGCCGGATGACAGGCCAGTTGACGAGAAGATTCCGTATCTGTGTTACGTGGGGATGGACGAGTATCTGGCCGGTGTCTACGCGGCACGAAGGATGTTGCAGGAGTTCACTCCCAAGCGTGCCGTCATAGCCATACACGAACCAGGGCACGCAGGACTGGAAGCGAGAGCAAAAGGTATCACCGACGTACTCAGGGAGAAAAAGATCCCCGTTGAGAAACTGGACATAACCACGGATCCAACGAAAGCTTTGACTCTGCTCAAGAGCTATCTTGCCAAGTATCCGGACACGGACGCCATTTTCACACTTGGACCGTTGGGTGCACACCCCGCGATCCAGCTGGTCGAAGAAGAGAAGCTGGTGGGAAAGGTCAAGATAGGTGCGATCGATCTCACAACCAGGATAACGGAAGCAATCAAGAAGGGTGTGGTCGTGTTCACAATCGATCAGCAGCAGTACCTGCAGGGATATCTGCCCATCGTCTTCCTCTATCTCTACAAAGAATTCGGACTGATACCTCACGAAAACGTTCTTACAGGACCGTCTATCGTGGACAAGAGCAACGTCGACATAGTTGAGAAAACTGTCCAACTCGGTTATCGCTGATCGGAACGACCCTCAAGATCCAGGGGGTGGTCGTAAGGCCACCCCTTCTACAGGAGGGAGATCTTTGAAAAAAGAAAAGCTCACGCTGCCTGACTTTCTCAGAATAAAAGAGTTTGGTGCCATAGTGGGTGTGATCGTTTTCTTAGTTCTCTTCTCTCTTTTGTCAAATAAGTTCTTGACAGCCGAGAACGTTTTCAACACCCTCACCATGGCCGCCGAGCTTGGAATCATCTCGATAGGTGTGGCCATGCTCATCATCAGCGGAGAATTCGACCTGTCGGTTGGCTCCGTCTTTGCTGTCGCTCCAATGATCTTCGCGAAGATGGTCAACGCGAGGTACAATCCATACCTCTCTCTGATCGTATCTCTGACAGTCTGCGCAGGGATAGGTCTGGTGAACGGAACCGTTACCCTGAAAACGGGCATTCCATCCTTCATAACCACTCTCGGCATGATGATGTTCTGGCGCGGTATACTGCTCGCAGTCACTGGAGGTTTTCCCATCATGCTTTCGCGAAAGCTGGACATGCTGCAGTACTTCGGTGGAAGGGTTTATGGCGGTTTGAGATACTCGGCGGTCTGGTTCGTCATGCTGGGCTTTGTCTTTTGGTTCGTTCTCGAAAAGACGCGTTTTGGGAACTGGGTGTTCGCAACTGGTGGAAATCTCGGTGCAGCACGTGCGCTGGGAATAGGAACCACACGTGTGAAACTCACAAACTTTGTCATTTCCTCTGTCCTGGCAGGCTTCGCGGGCCTGACAACCTTTGCGAGGTTCGCACTCGTTGATCCCACCTTCGGTCAGGAGCTGGAACTGGAGGCTATCGCAAGCGCCGTCATGGGAGGCACGTTGCTCACAGGAGGTTACGGTAGCGTGATAGGCGCGTGCATAGGCGCGTTCATGATCAGCATGGTGCGCAACGGACTCGTGCTCGCCGGAGCTCCGGCTTACTGGTACAGGGCCTTCATCGGTGTCATCCTCATAGTTGCAGCTGTGATCAACGCACGCATCAGAAAGAAGGTGGCAGGATGAGTCAGCCATTGGTCGAGATGAGAAACATCAAAAAAAGCTTCGGCAGAGTTAAGGCGCTTAAAGGTGTTGACTTCAGCGTAGGGCATGCAGAAGTGGTCGGTTTACTGGGCGATAACGGTGCAGGAAAATCCACACTCATCAAGGTGCTCGTGGGGTACCATCAGCCCGATGAGGGGGAAATCTATTTTGAAGGGCAGCTTGTGAGGTTCAGCTCACCGCGTGAGGCACGTGAACACGGCATAGAAACCGTGTATCAAGATCTCGCGCTGGTCAACCTCATGCCCCTGTGGCGAAACTTTTTCCTGGGACGGGAGATCGTTCGCAAATTTGGACCAGTCAGGTGTCTCGACAGAAGGACGATGAAGAAGATCGCCCGCGAAGCGCTCTCTGAAATCGGTATAAAAGTTCGAAGTGTGGATGATACGGTGGCCTTCCTTTCGGGTGGTGAGAGACAAGCCGTGGCCATAGCGAGAGCCATACATTTTGGAGCAAAACTCTTGATACTCGATGAACCAACCGCAGCACTGTCGGTCGGTGAGACGAGGAGAGTGCTCGAACACATACTCGAGGCCAAGAAGAGGGGAATATCCGTTGTGTTCATCAGTCACAACATCTACCACGTCTACGAAGTTGCGGACAGGCTCGTCATACTCGAGCACGGCGAGAAGATCGGTGACTATAAACGAGAAGAGGTTACACCTCAGCAGGTGATGGATCTGATCGCCGCTGCTGCAGGTGTTAAATGAGGTGGTCCGATTGGTTAAGCTGACTTTCATTGGGCATGTTTCAAAGGACATCAACAAAACGCAGAATGAAACAATCGTCGTGCCAGGCGGAGGAGTTTTCTACGGTTCGATAGCGGCACAGAGGTTGAACGTACTTAGCGCGGTGGTAACGAAGATTTCACCGAAGGACACCTCTCTCTTCAAGCCGATCAAGGAGGCAGGTGTTCAACTTCTGGTCTTACCGAGTCCCGAGACCACAACGATAGAGAACGTCTATCCTTCAAGCAATCCAGATGAGAGAAAAAGCAGGATCCTGCACAGGGCAGATCCATTCGATCTCGATGACCTGGAACGAGTGAAAACAAAATTCGTAGTTGTCAGTGCGCTTTGGCACGGTGAATTTCCAGAAAAGCTGCTGGAGCATCTGAGAACACAGGTAGAAGTCATGGTGGTGGATGCGCAAGGTTTTTTGAGGAACGTGCTCGAGGATGGAACCATGAGTTACTCCGACTGGCAGTTCAAGCATGTGTACCTTCCGATCATAGACGTCTTCAAAGTGGACAGCAACGAAGCCTTTATCATGACCGGAGAGCGCCTTTTGGAAAAAGCTTGCAAAAGAATTTCGAACTATGGACCAAAGATTGTTCTGGCAACTCACAAAGACGGTGTGATCGCATACGATGGAAAGAATTTCTATGAAGCGCACTTCTCAGAGTACAAAATGCTTGGGCGTACAGGTCGCGGGGATACCTGTTTGGCAGCCTTTCTCGCGGCGATAATTGACGGAAAGAACCTTAAACAGGCCGTTGAGCTCGCCGCCAGAGTAACCTCGGCTAAGATGCAATACGCAGGACCTTACAGGGGAGGTGAGGTTTCGTGAAGAGGTTCTTTTCTCTCGGGTTGATAGTGTTGCTGGTGGTTCTGGGACTGTCCGCGGAAAAGGTTCTTCACATGTACACGGCTCTGGATGAAAACGAGTGGCCGATCTATGTGAAGGCGTTCGAACAGGCGACAGGTATCAAGGTCGAGGTCGTTCGACTGTCCTCTGGTGAGTTGCTTGCACGCGTCGAGGCTGAGTCGAAAAATCCAAGGGCGAGCGTATGGTTTGGAGGCCCCGCGGTGGATCAGATCGCTGCCAAAAAGAAAGGACTGCTTGCACCCTACAAGTCGGCTATGACGGAGCAAGTTCCTGAGGCTTTGAAGGATCCTGAGGGTTACTGGGTTGGCATCTACTTCGGCGCCATCGGCTTTGCGAGCAACACCGAAATCCTGAAAAAGCTGAACGTCGATCCGCCAACTTCTTGGTACGACCTGTTGAAACCCGAGTTCAAGGGTAAGATCTCCGTTGCGTTCCCGTACACTTCCGGTACCGCGTACACCATACTGGCTTCGCTGGTTGCACTCATGGGAGAGGACGCCGCTTTCGACTACTGGAAGAAGCTGGACAAACAGATTCAGCAGTACACCAAGTCCGGTTCTGCTCCGGTGGTGCAGGCTGGTCTGGGTGAAGCTGCGGTCGGGATCGCCTTTGCACACGACATTCTGGCGAGGGGTATCGCTAAAGGTTACCCGTTAGTGCTGACGTTCCCCAAAGAGGGCACGGGTTACGAGATCGGTGCGATGTCGCTCATCAAGGGAGGACCAGAGCCTGATCTTGCAGCGCAGTTCATCGACTGGATGCTCAGTGTCGAGGCGCAGAACCTGATGAAAGAGTGGTACAGATTGCCAGCAAATCCTCAGGCTGAAGTTGCGGCCGGTGCGATCAAACTTGAAGAAGTCAAGCTCGTACCGATGGACTTCGACTACTTTGGCAGAGAAAAAGACAGACTCATCGAACGCTGGAAGGAAGAAATCGAGTACGGAAGATGAATCTTTTCGCTGGTGCGGGAAAGCCGCACCAGCTTTCCGGGGAGCGTAGTGAGGATGTTTACAAAGCGAATGAGAAGGCTTTTGAACGAGCCCGTTCTTCTTGCAATGATCGTTTTGGTGTGGGTGCTTTTGGCCCTGTTCGTGGTCTATCCATTGTTGATGGTCGGTCTGAAGAGTTTCGAACCGAAGCCCGGCACGTTCGGCTTGGCGGTTTACAGGACCATATTCTCGAAGAGGTATTTCCTTGTTCCCATCTTCAACACGTTGAAACTCGGCGTGACGGTGGCCTGCTTTGGTGTCTTGATCGGCTACGTTTTCGCGTACTCTGTGGCAAAGGCGAACGTACCTGCGAGGAATTTTTTCAGAACTGTCGCGACATTTCCGATAGTTTCGCCACCTTTCGTGGTCGCCCTGGCGGCCATACTTTTGTTCGGTCGAAACGGACTGTTCACCAGAAAACTGTTTGGTGGGGCTCCACCGTTTGAAATATATGGTTTCTGGGGTTTGGTCATTGTCGAAACTCTCGCGTATTTCCCAACGGCGTTTTTGACGCTGGAAGGAACGTTGCTTTCCATAGGCTCGGACCTCGAGGAGGCCTCCCAGAGCCTCGGATGCAGCAAATGGAGAACCTTCTGGCGTGTGACCTTCCCACTGAGCTTGCCGGGTGTTCTGTCCGCATGGCTGCTAGTTTTTTCACAGTCGATGGCCGACTTTGGAAATCCGCTCGTGCTCGGAGGCAGGTTCCACGTGTTGAGCGTTTCCGCATACTTAGAGATCACGGGCAGTTACAGACTTCCCCATGGTTCAGCACTCGCGATCGTACTGCTCATCCCAACGTTGATCGCATTTTTCGTTCAGCGTTACTGGCTGTCCAGAAAATCTTTCGTGACCGTAACGGGTAAATCGTTCGTGTCGAAAGCAATGGAATTACCAAAGTGGGCCAAGGTGATATTGACCGTCGTTTGTCTGATCCTCACAGCTTCCATATTGCTGTTCTACGGAACGGTCCTGTTTGGCTCGTTCACCAAACTCTGGGGCGTGAACCATTCGTTGACTCTAGATAACTACAAGTACGTTTTCAACTTCAGCTGGGAGTACATGAAGGACACTCTGTTTCTCGCGTCGATAGCCACCCCAATCTGTGGTGTACTGGGAATCATGATCGCTTATCTGGTCGCGAGGAAGGATTTCTTTGGCAGAAGAATCATGGAAGCTCTGTCGTTGCTTCCGTTCGCCGTTCCGGGTACGGTGGTGGGCATTGGCTATCTTCTGGCTTTCAACCAGGAACCTCTGATTTTGACGGGAACCGCCCTGATCATAATCTTAGTTTTCGTTTTTAGAGAACTCCCCGTGGGAGTTCAGAACGGTGTGGCGGCACTTTATCAGATCGACAGGTCCATAGAGGAAGCGTCAATGGATTTGGGGAGCAACAGTTATCAGACATTTTGGAAAGTTACGCTCCCACTTTTGATGCCTGCATTCTTCACTGCTCTGTTTAACGCTTTCGTTCGAAGCATGACGGCCATCAGCGCGGTGATCTTCGTCGTATCGGCAAAGTGGAATTTGATCACGGTGCGCATCCTCGGGGCGGTGAGCAATGGAGATCTGGCACAGGCTGCCGCACTGAGCTGCGTGCTCATCGGAATCATCGTCGTTGCGATGTTTCTGATGAGGTTCGTTACGATCAACCTTTCTTACCAGATGAAGCTCAGGAGGGTTGAAAGGTGAGGAACTACTATGTTGAGGTCAGAGACCTGGTGAAACTGTTCAAAGATCCTGCCACTCGTTCTACTGTGAGGGCGGTGGATGGAATCAGTTTTGGCGTAGAAAAAGGAAAGCTGGTCACCCTTTTGGGACCTTCAGGATGTGGAAAGACCACGACTTTGAGGCTGATAGGTGGATTTGAAATACCGACCTCTGGTGAGATACTCATTGACAACGTTGTCGTAAACGACCTTCCGCCCAACCGTCGTCCCACGGCGATGGTTTTTCAGAGTTACGCTTTGTTTCCGCACCTGAACGTGTTTGAAAACGTGGCTTACGGGTTGAAGGCGCGAAAGATGCAGCGACAGGTCATACGTGAAAAGGTGATGAACGTGCTTGCCATAGTGGGGCTCGTGGGTCTGGAGATGAGGTACCCCAGTCAGCTTTCCGGAGGTCAGCAACAGAGGGTTGCGCTGGCGCGTGCGCTGGTCGTCGAGCCAAAGGTGCTTCTCCTGGATGAGCCCCTGTCGAACCTGGATGCGAAGCTCCGTGAGCAGATGAGGGTGGAACTCAGAAAGATCCAGATGAACCTTGGGATCACGAGCATCTACGTCACACACGATCAGCTGGAGGCAATGACACTCTCTGACCACGTCATTGTGATGAAGGATGGCAAGATCGTTCAGACAGATACTCCCGAGATGCTCTACAGGTTCCCTGCGAATGTGTTCGTGGCCAGCTTCATCGGCCGAGCAAGCTTCGTTGAGGGAAGGCTGATCGAGCAGAGGGAAAATGAATGTCTCGTTGAACTGAGAAACGGTAAGAAGATCAATGTGGAAACCAGACCGGGTGCTGCTTTCGTACCGGGGCAAGAGGTTTTACTGGTTCTCAGACCAGAAGGTGGCAGGTTTGTTGCGAGCAAAGAAGGATTGCTGAGTGGAGAAGTGATCACGAGGGTTTATACGGGTTCCACGTTTTACTTCGAGATCAAGACAGATCTCGGGCAGGTGAGTGTGGAGATTCACAGTCACGATGTGCGGGCAGTTCCTCAGGTTGGCGAAACCGTGGGTGTCAGCTTCGAAAGGTCTTCAATGGCCTTGGTGGGGAGAGAATGAAACTGCTCGTCTTCGATCTGGATGGAACGCTTCTGGAAAGAGACGGAACCCTCGATGTGAGAACAGCCGAACTGCTCAAACGACTTGAAAGCATCGGCATTCGCAGTACGATCGCCACGGGCCGCTCGTTGAAGAGCGCTGTGAATTTCATCGAAGCTCTCTCAATCACGATGCCAGTGATACTGTTTAACGGTGCGCGCATCTTTGATCCAGCGACTAAGAATTATCTGTATTCAAAGCTCTTGCCGGCACACGTGGTCGAGAAGGTTGTTTCGCAATGCAGCAATTACAACGTTGCTATCTTCTTTTTCATCGACGAGGACGTTTACGCTATGAGCGTTTCTCTGCATGCGACCGGCTACATCTTTCGAGATGGGCTCAGCTACCATCCGATTGATGATCTCTCACAGTTGCACACTGCGAGAGTGACAAAACTCGTCCTCACAGGTCCGAGTTCTGAACTCAACAGACTGGAGCTGCTTTTCAAGTCCGATCGCAGTCTGGAGATGAACGTGACGAGGTCGGAAGAAGACCTTCTCGAAGTTCTCCCCGCGGGTGTTGGGAAGGCAGAGGCAGTAAAATGGCTTTCCGCGTACTTGCGGATCGACTTGAAAGAAGTTGTCGCCTTTGGCAACGGTGAGAACGACTCGGAGATGTTAAGAATCGCGGGGCTCGGCGTGAGTTTTGTTTTTGCGCCGGAAACTGTGAAGAAGTGCGCAAAGGTGCTTTTGCAGAACTGCGGATACCTTGGTCTGGAAGAGTTCGTCGAGAAGTTTGTCGAGAAGGTGGTGTTCTCATGAAACTTTCACTCGTTGTGAGCACTTCAGATGCGGCTTTTGATGCGCTCGCCTTCAAAGGAGACCTGATGAAGGGGGTGATGATGGCGAAGCAGATTGGTTACGATGCGGTCGAGATCGCCATAAGGGATCCGAGCACCGTGGATGTGAAAGAATTGAAGGAACTGCTCGATGAGCTTCGCATGCCCGTTGCTGCAGTTGGCACCGGACAGGCGTATCTTGCGGATGGTTTGAGTATCACGGCACAGGAGGTTTCCGTTCGAAACCGTGCAATGGAAAGACTGAAGAGCCACATCGATTTTGCTTCAATTTTCAAAGCCAGGGTGATCATCGGGCTCGTGCGTGGAAAGAGGGATAAGCGAGCCCTGGATAAGGTGCTCAAACTGTTCGTCGAAAGCCTCAAGGAACTCGCCGATTATGCTGAAAAGAAGGGTGTCGAGCTGGTGATCGAACCGTTGAACAGGTATGAGACGGATTTTCTGAACACACTCGAGGAAGTGAGGTCTGTGCTCGAGTCGTTGAATAGAAAGAACGTTGGAATCTTAGCAGACACTTTCCACATGAACATAGAAGAAGCCAGCATCGAAGAAAGCATAACGAAGTGTGGAAAGTGGATCAAACACTTCCATGTTGCAGACAGCAACAGGTGGGCACCGGGTGCGGGGCATTTGAATTTCACCTCGATACTCAAAACGCTCCACAGTACCGGTTACAACGGTTTTGTGTCCGTGGAATGTTTACCACTGCCGGGAGGATCAGAAGCCTCGGCAAAGCTGGCTTTCAAAACTTTGCAAAGTATTTTGGAGAAACTTTGAATTTTTGTTGGTTCAATTCCGAGGGGAGGTGAGCTTATGAGAAGGTTGTGCGGCGTGGTGCTGTTGATCGTGGCCGCACTGCTGCTTGCCCAGGCAGACATTCCGGTCAAAGTCACACTCACGATGATGGTCGCTGGGGATCAAAACATGGTCGATTTCTTCCAGTACGAGATTGCTCCGGAGTTTGAGAAGCTGTACCCGAACGTCAAAGTCAAGGTCGTTGGTACCGGACCGGGCGATGCAGGCTCTCAACAGATTATTCAGCAACTCCAGCTTGAAAAGGACTCCGGGAAGGACAAATGGGCCATCGACCTGGTCGTGATTCACGAAGCTGGAACGATCTGGGGAATCGAACGTGGCCTCATAAGGCAGTACACGGACTTTTTGACAACGAGAAGACTGGTCACGATGAAAACGGCGGAAGTCGCACTCGGCGTGAATGTTGACGGTTATGTCATGCCGATGTTCCACAGTCAGACAGCCATAGCGTACAACCCGAGGTTTGTCAAGGATCCTCCAAAGAGCTACGCCGAGCTCGTCGAGTGGGTGAAGAAGAACCCCAAGAAGTTCGGTTACAACGGTATCAAGGGCGGTATGTCAGGTGTCTCCTTCGTCTTTGGATGGGTTTACTGGAAGTCTAAGAATCCCGATGTACTCATGAACGGACCCTTCGACGAGAAGTACATGGAAGACTGGCCACAGATTTACGCAGAACTCAAAGAATTCAACAAATATGTCACGATGACAGCAGGAAATGCTGGCACGCTCGACGCGTTGAACAGGGGAGAAATCTGGATGGGTCCAGTGTGGGTCGACATGTTCTACACATGGATAAGGGAAGGAAGGATGGATCCGAACATAAGATTGATCCTGCCAGAGCCAGGCATGCCGGGCCAGCCGATGTATTTCGCAATACCTACAAAGGCAGCCAACGCCGACTACGCACTGAAGTTGATAGAGTTCGTTACGTCTCCGGCTGTCCACGCAAAGTACATTGTTGACAAGTTCAACTGGTATCCGGCGATCGGTGTGGAGTACGTTTCACCACACCTTGGCAAAGAGGTTTTCGAAAGACTGTACAGGGACATCAAGGAGGCGGACCTGCTCAAGTTTGGAAAGCGAATGCCGATAGCCGATTACAGAACGAGGATGCTTGAAGCTTATGAACGATGGGTTGAGAAATAACCTGGGGCGAGGCTTCGTGCCTCGCCTTTTTCATGGAGGTTGGGCCCATGAAACGCAGAAGGGAACTTTTCGTCGGTTTTCTGCTCATTTTGCCCGCACTGATCGTCCTGGGAGCACTCTACGTTTATCCTCTGATCTTATCGGTCTATACGAGTTTCACAGTTGGGGAAAAGTACGGTCTGGCAAACTATGCAAAGGCTTTCGATATTTATTGGCGTGACATCGTCTACAGTGTACTGATAAGTTTCGTCACAACTGTGGTCACACTGTTCGCGAGCGTCGTCGTGTCAGGTTATCTCCGCTTCAGGAACTGGAAATTTCTTGAGCTGATGTACAAGCTTCCTCTCTTCATACCTTTTCTGATCGTGGGACACGCTATGAGGGTTTTCCTCGCACCCCATGGGACGTTGAACAATCTGCTTACAAGGATTCTACGCATCGAGGAACTACCTGGTCTCTCGAGAAGCTGGATCGGGTTGGTGTGGGCTTTTGTCTGGATCATGACCCCGTACGCCACGCTCATCGTACTTGGTGCTTTCAGAAGCCTGGACAGCGCATACATTGAAGCGGCACAGAATGTTGGGGCTTCAAAGTGGAAGATCATCATCGATGTCTTGATTCCCATGTGCAGGCCCTCGATCATGGTGGCGTTCATCCTCACCTTTGTCAGAACCATAAGCAGTTTGACCATACCCATCATGGTTGGACCGGCAAGTCCGAACATGATCACTGTGAACATGATGTTCAGGGTGAACTATTTCAACGACTGGGGAACCGCGAACGCGCTGGGCGTGATCTCCTACTTGATCGTTATGGTGTTTGCCATCTACTATCTCAAATTCATGGCCGCCGAGCGAGGGGGTATCAAGGCGTGAGCGTGAGAAGGTTTTCAATTTTGAAGCTTACACTCAAAGTTGTTCTGGTTTTCATCATACTCATGCTCGTCGTAGGTCCTTTCGTCGGAATTGCGATCTGGAGCTTTGCGAGAGTCTGGTATTGGCCAAGCCCAATTCCTCAGGAGCTCACGTTGCGCTACTGGTCTGAAGTGTTCAGGCAAGGTAGAGTGCTCGACTCGTTGATACTCAGCTTGAAGATCGCGCTGCTCACTGTGGGATTCTCGATAGCGATCGCTATCCCTGCCGCCTACGCGTTCGCGAGGTACAGACTGCCCGCAGAACGCATCTTGTTGTTTCTCTTTCTTATGCCACAGGCCTTTCCACAGCTTCCGGTTTTCATCAATCTTGCCCGAATCTTTGGAAAGATGGGTCTAAGAGGCAACATGTGGGGTATCGTCATGGCCCACACAATGGCCTCGCTGGTTTTCTCTCTGTGGATAATAACGGCGACGTTCAAATCTATACCGCTCGAATTGGAACAGGCCGCACAAAACCTCGGCGCGAGCAGATGGCGGGTGTTCTGGACGATCACGTTTCCCCTAGGAATTCCAGGTGTCATAGCTGGTGCGATACACGTATTTCTCTGGTCAATGGGTGAATTCAACGCGGCGTTCTTCATTGGGGCTCCGTTCATACAGACTGCTCCCGTGCTCATGTACACAGCGAGTGCCGGTTACAACATGCAGATCGCGAGCGTGATCGCAATCGTGCTCATGATACCGTCCCTCCTGTTCATGTTTGTCATTGAGAGGTTCTTAAAAGCTGAATACATAGCAGGAATTGGGGGATGAAATCATGGTAGTGCTGAAAACCGAGGGTTTGAAGAAGTACTATGGCGATGTGAAAGCTCTGGATGACGTCTCGGTGGAGATCGAGGAAGGAGAACTGCTCGCGGTGATCGGACCGAGCGGTTCTGGAAAGACTACGTTATTGAGATCCGTCGCGGGTTTTGTACAGCTGGATGGTGGGAAGATCTACATAAGAGGACGTGATGTGACTGATCTGCCCCCGGAAAAGCGAAACGTTGCCATGTTTTTCCAGAACTACGCCCTGTGGCCACACATGACTGTTTTCGAAAACGTCGCTTATGGTTTGAAGGTGAGAAAGCTGAGCAAAGAGAAGATTAGAGAAAAAGTTGAATGGGTCCTGAACTTTCTTGATATAGGACATCTGGCGAACAGAAAGCCGAGCCAGTTGTCTGGTGGACAACAGCAGAGAGTGGCACTCGCCAGAGCGATCGTTGTCGAACCGGACCTGCTCTTGCTGGACGAACCTCTGTCGAATCTCGATGCGAAGATAAGGATGCGAATCCGTTTCGAGCTGAGAAGCATGCTGAAGAAACTCAATATCGCCACGCTTTACGTGACACACGATCAGGAAGAAGCGTTGAGCATAGCCGACAGAATAGCCGTGATGAGCAACGGCAAGATACTTCAGGTGGGTGAACCGCGTGAAATATACCGAAAGCCAGTGAACCTTTTCGTGGCCGATTTCGTCGGTGTGAACTGTGTTGTTCGTGCCAGACCTGAAGCAGTCAGAAAACTGGGTATAGCTGTCCCCGAAGGTGCAGAAGAGCTCAGCTTGGTCATAAGGGCGGAGGAAGCTGTTCTGAGTCGTTATAACGCTTCGATCGAGAAGACGCCGCATGACCTGCTGTTAAACGGGGTCATAGTTGGCAGGCTCTATCTTGGTGCGAAGACGCGTTACGAGGTGAAACTGCAGGAGCTCGACGACAACATTTTCATAAACAGTGAGGAGGACTTTCAGTTGAACGAACCGGTGCAGGTCCTCGTGAAGGAAGGCAGTTACTTCCTGTACGCCTGAGCCGTTGATGTATCATTGTCTTTGGAGAAAAAAGCAGAGGGAGGTCGAACGCAGTGAAAGCCGACGTCGGACTTATTGGTCTCGCAGCGATGGGGCAGAACCTGGCTCTGAACATCGCGCGGAAAGGTTACACGGTGGCGGTCTACAATCGAACCGCTGAGAGGACGAAGAAGTTTATCGAAGAGAGGGTCAAGTCTGAGAAGATAGTACCTGCTTACAGCATTGAGGATTTCGTGAACAACCTGTCAAAGCCGAGGAAGATAATACTCATGGTCAAGGCTGGGAAACCTGTTGATGACATGATCAGCGAGCTGCTGGCGAACCTGGAGCGAGGAGATCTCATTATAGATGGAGGAAACTCACACTACGCAGATACGGACAGGAGGCTGAAAGAGCTCGCGAAGGAAGGAATTCTCTATCTGGGCATGGGCGTATCGGGAGGAGAATACGGCGCTTTGCACGGTCCATCGTTGATGCCTGGGGGAACGAAGCACGCTTACGCCTTGATCGAAAACGTTTTGATGGACATAGCTGCCAGGACGGAGGATGGACCTTGTTGTACCTACGTTGGCGATGGTTCTGCGGGACATTTCGTGAAGATGGTACACAACGGCATCGAGTACAGCATCATGCAGAGCATTGCGGAAATTTACGACTTGATGAGGAAAGGTCTGAACTTTTCTACTGAACAGATTGGCTCCATCTTCGAGAAGTGGAACAAGGGCGAATTGTCATCGTTCCTGATGGAGATATCTTACAAGATCATGCGACGAAAAGATGAAGAGACAGAAAAACCACTCGTGGAGCTCATACTCGACAAAGCCGAGCAGAAGGGCACAGGTAAGTGGTCCACTCAGGCAGCGCTCGACCTCGGGGTACCGGTGTTCTCGATGGCCGCCTCAGTTTTTGCACGTGTTGTGTCATACTACAAAGACGAAAGGCGAAGGTTGGCGAAGCTATACCACAAAAATTCGACTCCATCTGAGACCGTCACCATAGATGAGTTGGAAAAAGCGCTGTCGCTGGCATACTTTCTTTCGTACTCGCAGGGCATTTGGTTGATCCACGAAGCATCCAAAACGTTCAACTATGGTGTCAACTTGCTTGAAATCCTGCGCATCTGGAAAGGTGGATGCATCATCAGGTCGAAGATGCTCGATTTTTTGATGGAGCTGTTGAAGAGCTCGCGAGACAACGTGACCTTCTTGAACAATGAGAAGGCTCGAAACTTTGTCAAGGAAAGACTCGATTCTGCCGTTAGGGTGAGCAACTTTGCACGATCACTCGCGATACCTTCACCTGCAATCAATGGCTGTCTGGACTATCTTTTCAGTCTCACAGCAGATAATTTACCTGCGAACCTCATACAGGCTCAGAGGGATTTCTTTGGTGCTCACACCTTTGAAAGAATCGATAAACCTGGAACGTTCCATGTGGAGTGGCAGCCGCTCGATTGAATGTTTACGACAGCCCGCCGTGAAAGTGTACTCTTTCAAGGGTGGGATGAAAGGCTGCTTTTTCGTTAGATATATTGCAGTTTTTCTAATGATGGTAATGTACAACAGAA
>LDZQ01000378.1_pt1 | contig 64063 bp, 60 predicted proteins | sample 615361 | NCBI WGS metagenome assembly LDZQ01 (sample SAMN03408297, study PRJNA278302) | terrestrial metagenome | isolation source: oil reservoir sample I2 | place: USA: Alaska, North Slope, Ivishak formation | collected 2013 | reverse complement strand
CATCTTCATGATCTCGTACTCTTCCTGAGTCAGCCTACCCGGTTTGTTCAGTATGTGTTCGGGTATTCCTATCTTTCCTATGTCGTGCAGCAGTGCGCCAAACTTGATCGCCTCAAGATCCGCCGGGTCTGTCAGGCCCACCTCCTTCGCGAGTTCCAAGGCGAGAGTCACGACACGGTCGGAGTGACCGAAGGTGCTGGCATCCTTGACTTCAATGGCTTCAGCCAGCGTCGCGATGATCTGCTCGTTCCTCTCCTCCAGAACCTTCTGAGTTTCTTCGAGCTCGTTCACCGTGTCCTGCAGATTCTGCATCATCGCGTGCAGCTCGTGCCAAGAGGTTTTCTGAGCCTCAACGAGTCTGTGAATTCCTTCCTGCAACCGGTTCAGTTCCGATATCTTCGTTTCCATAGGAACATAGACTACCTCGTCTGTCATCTCCAGCTTGGCCAGACTCTGGTTCACGTTGTCCAATACAGCGTTCACCGCCGTGATGAGCCGATTTTCAAAGCTGTAGGCGAAGTTCAACCAGAAGACCGCGCCGCACAGCGCAGCCAGAGCAACGATTATGTATGGAAGCAGGACAATCAGGTATGTGCTGAAAGGGATAAAGGAACCAACAAAGGCGTCGAATTCGTCCAGAGGCTCTGAATAAACAAAACCTGCTAGACCGTTGATCCTCAGAAAACCTTTGTTTGCGGTGAGCTTCGAACCGAGAAGATCCAGACGGTTGCACACCACCACGATTCCGTCTGAGCTAGTCAGAAAGACGTACGCCATGTCAGCTGAAATGGTTCTTGCGAACAGGGAAACGGGAACCTCGACCAGGAGAATCTCCGAATCCCGTTCAAGCAGAAATTTCACGCTGTTACCGTGCACGAAGATTCCCCTCAGATCTGAGGACACCCAGGGCAGCTTCTCATAGCGCAACAGACCCGACAGATCCACGCCCGTGGAGATGTCGGTGAGCTGTCTGCTCAGTCGTCTCACAACGAGGTCATCGAACGAGGGTTGGTTGAGCAATTCGTTCACGAAGTTTTTGAGTAAATTCACATAACCTGTGGAGTAGTACGAGTTTATCCTTCCAGCCAGCGGGAAAAGGCCTATCACGAAGGTGGCAATGAGTATTATGACGAGCAGCATACCATATCTTTTGAATCGTTGAATCATTTCTCTCAGGCTCATTCGTTCACCTCTCGAACTCGAAGCTTCCGTTTTTCACCACCGCAAAGGTCAAATCGCGCTCCGACGAGAGATCAAAACCGATACTGAACTCACCCGTGACCCCGGCGAACCTGCGACCTCGCAGGTATTTTGCGGCGTTCTGAGGCGATATCTTGTTTTGCAACAGCTCGGCGATCAACATCATCGCATCGTACGCACCCGCGACATCTATATCATCAAAACCCTTCTCGATCAGGACAGGATAGTTGAACAGACAGCACACGATCATACCCTCTACCGCACTTTTTCCACTCGGAATGAGATCTCTGTCGAAAGCGTAATCGCTTCCAACGAGCGTTCCAGAGAAACCCCTGGTCCTGGCCAACTGGGCAATCATCCCGGCCAGTCTCCCATCGACAGCCAATACTATCACATCGTAGTGTGCAAAGTCTTCGTCAACGAGTTCATCGGCACTCGAAATGTGAACTGATCTGAAAGTCTCGGCAGATAAAGATTTACGCAGACTCTCTTCCAGAGACTGGCTGTACACTGGATTGAACTTGTCACAAACCAGAAGAACCCTGTCGTGTCGGAAACGTTTTAACAGTTCTGCGATTTGCTTGCCCTGCTGTTCATCCGTGACGGACAAGCTCATCAAATAGTTACTCTTGCCCACCACGAGGTAGGATGTGACCTGCGGTGCGATCGCGAAGATCCTGTACTCCTCGAGAAAAGGTATCAAATCGTGAGCTTGCGAACTGATACGAGGACCGACGGCGTAGCTGTTTTGATACTTTCTGAGCTCGGCTTCGAGCTTGGGCTTTTCGGTATCGATTCTCACCCTGACGATCTCATAACGAAGTTGGTGCTCTTTCAGAAAAGTTTCCACGCCCTGAAAGAAGTTTGCCTCACCATCTTCCAGAACAACGACGAAGATTTTGTTCAGATTGACCTGACTCAGTACGATGATCAGCGCGAGCGCTAAAACGAACAGCAGGGCTGCAAGCTTCATTCAACAACCTCCATGCCGAAGCCGGCAGTACCCGGGCCAACGTGTGTCGTGATCACCTTACCCATTTCTGTGAACTCGGCATCAAGAACGTTGTAATGTTGCTTGAGCATCTCGAGCAAGACCTTGGTGCTTTCACGTTCGTTGGCATCCACCATGAGTAGCCTGACCTTTTTGCCTTCCGGGACCATGCTCAAAGCTTTCTTGATAAGCATTTCCTGGGCGCGTTTTTGACCCCTGGCTTTCTCGAACGGGATCAGCTTGCCTTCTTCGTTTATGAAGAGCCCGACGTGCAGGTTGAGTAAAGTACCCAAAAAACCCTGGAGTCGTGTGACTCTTCCACCCTTGACGAGAAAATCGAAGTTTGAAACGTAGAAGATTGCCTTGTATCTGCCCTTCTTTATATCCTCTTTGACGATTTCAACGATCTCACTCACACTCTTGCCCTCTTTTTCCAACTCGCGGGCCCTTCTGGCTGGCAGAGGAATTGCCGCTGAAGCAAGCTTCGTGTCAATGACATGAACGGGCAGATCGAATTGCTTTGCAGCCTGGGTTGCGGAATCGTACGTTCCCGAAAGTGCTGTTGAAATCGTCATGACGACGATCTCCTCATAGCCCTGTTTCTTGATCTTTTCATAGAGGTTGAGAAACTCTCCCACAGATGGTTGAGAGCTCTTGGGAAGTTCCTTCGCTTTGGAGACACGATCGTAAAAGCTCTGGATCTCGTTCAAATCTCTCGTGTCATCCTCCTGGCTGCCATCCGGCCATGTCACGTGCAAGGGAATTATCTCCAGGTCGAACTTTTCTATCCATCCCCTGGGAACGTCCGAAGTGCTGTCGAGGACGATTTTGAACCTGCCCATGTTCATCACCCCGTTTTGAAGATGTCCAAACGTTCTTGCAAGCGAGAGACAGAACTGGACAGATCTTCAATCGAACTGAGCAAACGCGAGACCAGCTGTTGCTGTTCGGCGAGAAGCTTTGATAAATTCGATGTCTCATCTGAGGTTTCCGAAACGTTCCTGGAAACTTCGCTCAGGGCTTGAGAAACTTCCTGAATGGATTCAGCCTGTTGCTGTACAGCGGAAGTGATAGATTCAAACGTCTGCATAGTCTGGTTCAAGCCTGATATGGTGTCCTGCAGGAGCCTGGTCAAACTGCTCTGCTCGTTGTAAACCTGTTCGACGACGTTGCCCACGTTCGTGGTCAGTTCAACAACTCTGTGCACCTTTTCCTCGATTTCCATCAGTATAGATTCTATCTGTGAAACGGAGGATTTCGTCTGATTTGCCAGCTTTCTTATTTCCTCCGCAACAACCGCAAATCCTCTCCCATTCTCTCCAGCCCTCGCCGCCTCTATGGCTGCGTTCAGCGCAAGCAAGTTAGTCTGTTCGGAGATATTTTGTATGGTCGAGGCGATCTGCTTTATCTTCTTTGAAGATTGAACCAGTTCTTCTATGTTCTTTCTTGATTGTACCGACCATTTGAGGCCTTCTTCCATGTTCTGAGAGATCTTACTGATCGAACTTGTGCCATCTTTGAGTTGATCTTTCATCTTGCTCGAATTTTCAAGCAAGCGAGCGGATTCACGCGCGAGATTCTGTATGAAAGAACTTATTTCTTCCATTGACGCGTTGACCTCTTCAGAAGCCGCAGCAACACGCTTCATTCTGTCATCGATCGATTTGAAAGAATCTTGAAACTCCTGTGAAACGGCCTTCTCTTTGTCAACAAAACCCTGCACGGAACTCGACACGTCGGAAACCAATTTCGCCGAAGCTTTGGTCTCGTTCACAAGGTTCTTCAACTCCCCAACAACCTCTGTCATCAGATTGCAGATCTGTCCTATCTCGTCACGTGATCTGTCGAAGATCGAAGCGGTCAGATCTCCGGACCTGACGGCTTCGAAGATGGGTATGAGTTTCTTAATCCTGTTTCCGAACCATCGAGCCACTAAAAAGATCACAACAACTGAGACAACGGAGACGATGGATATCAACACGATCGTGTAGACTCTCAGGGAAGTCGTGGGCGCTTCGATTGATTCGGCCGGCGAAGAAATGTGGACTGACCAGCTGGTTTTTGGAATGGAACTGCTGATGAGATAAACACCCTTCGAACCGATTTTCAACTTCTTGAGAGACGAAGAAAACTCATACCCAAGCTCCTTTAAATGCCTGCCCCGCTCAACGTTCCCACTGTGTGAAACAATTCTCATCTCTTCGTCGCTCAAGATGACTTCCAGGGAATCTCCCGATAATTCCTTCATCAGTTTGTCGAAAACGGAGAGGTTGAAGACGACACCCGCACCAGCGATCAACCTGTCTTCGGCACGCACAGGAACGATTATCACCAGCGAATGTTCGTTCGAGAACTCCTCGACGACGTCCATTTTTATTTTTGTCTCACTCAACAGCATTTGCTTCAACTTCTCAGAAACGAAGATCTCTTCACTGTCGTCGATGACAAACCGACCGTCTGGAACGATCACGAAACAGCCACGGACGTAATCTGGCATCTTCTCACGCTCAGTCGAAAGGACGTTCGCAAGAGTCAGGGCCGCGTTTTCAAACGCGAGATTGAGGATTGGCTTGAGCATGGGCGTATTCGCGAGCGATTCGGCCACATTCATACAGTTTTGCAAGCTTGAAGAGATGATCAGACTGTATGAATGAACCAACCTCTCCAAGTTCTGCGACGTCAACTCTCCTACCGTTCGTGATACCCTCAGATAGCTCAGCGAGTTTCCGACCACGAGGAGTATAACTATCAACGGCACTATGAAGAAGATCAAACGCGCCGCGATGCTTCTCATCCCTTCACCCCTTCACCCCGAGATAGGCCTTTCTCACATCGTCGTTGGCCAGAAGCTCGTTCCCAGGTCCCTGCAACACTATTCTACCTGTTTCCAGAACGTAAGCATAATCGGCTATCTTCAAAGCACCGTACGCATTTTGCTCCACCAGCAATATTGTAACAGCTTCGTCTCTTATCCTCTGAATCACTTCGAACACTTCCTTCACCAAGAGTGGGGCTAATCCAAGCGATGGCTCATCAAGCATGAGTAACTTCGGGCGCGTCATCAATCCTCTGGCAACGGCCAGCATTTGTTGTTCGCCGCCGGAAAGAGTTCCTCCAGGCTGTTTCAAACGCTCCTTCAACCGTGGAAAGAGTGAAAAGATCCACTCAAGGTCCTTCTCAATTCCGTCTGGATCCTTCCTGTTGTAGGCACCCATCATGAGGTTCTCGTACACGGTGAGATTTGGAAAGATCCTCCTTCCCTCTGGAACCATTGCGATCCCAAGCTGGGCGATCGAGTGCGTCGGTTTATCTGTTATGTCAATCCCCTGGAAATGAACTCTGCCGGAACTCTTCTTCACCAGGTTCATGATCGCCTTCAGGGTGGTGCTCTTCCCCGCACCGTTGGCGCCTATCAGCGTGATGATCTGGCCCTTTTTGACTTCTATGGAAATGCCCTTCACGGCATGAATGCTTCCGTAGTGAACGTGCAGATTTTCGATCTTCAAGACGACGTCGCTCACAGTAGCACCTCCTCGCCGAGGTAAGCCTTGATGACCAGAGGATTCGACTGGATCTGCTTTGGCGTCCCCTCCGCAATGAGCTTTCCATAATCCATGACGTAAATCCGCTCGCATATGCCCATGATGACCTTCATATCGTGCTCAATAACGATGATGCTGAGACCAAACTCGTCTCTGATCATCTTTATGAACTCCATGAGCTCAGAGGTTTCCTGCGGATTCATGCCGGCGGCGGGCTCGTCCAGCAGGAGAAGTTTCGGTTCGGTGGCAAGCGCTCGGGCTATCTCGAGCTTTCGCTGTAAACCATAAGGAAGCGCACTGGCCTTTTCGTTTGTAAGATTCAAGAGCCCAACTTTCGCCAAGAGCTTTTTCGAGTGTTCTCTGACATTCTTTTCAAACTTCAAAGCGGATGGGGTTTTGAAAACAAAACTGAACAGGGAGAACATACTGTGAAGCTTGCAATGTCGCGCGACCATGACGTTCTCCAGAACAGTCATGTCGGAAAACAACCTTATGTTCTGAAAGGTTCTTGCTATACCGAGACGCGTCACCTCGTGTGGCTTCAGACCGTTCAATCTATTACCGAGAAAAATTATGTCTCCTTCGTCCGGCTCGTACATGCCTGTGATCAGGTTGAACAGCGTGGTCTTTCCAGCTCCGTTCGGACCTATGAGGCCAACCAGCTCACCCTTCTTAACATATCCGCTGAACTTGTCAACGGCGGTCAAACCACCGAAACGTTTCGTGACGTTTTTGAGTTCGAGGACAACCTCGTTCACGCTTTACCACCTCGTCTGAGTTTGGCGAAGGCCGAGACAATTGAATCCCAGCTCAACTCGTTCCTGCCCATGATGCCTCTCTGCCAGAAGAGCATCAAAACTATCAAAAGCACAGACAGCACAACCATCCTCATGCCGGGAACGCCTGGATAGTTGATGAACCAGATCTTGAATGGACTCTCCAGCACTCTGAGGAACTCAAGCCCCACGGTGTAGATCGCCGCACCAATGATCGAACCACTGATGCTTCCAAGCCCTCCGAGGACGACCATTATCAAGATTTCGAAAGTTCTAACGAAGGTGAAGGACTTTGGGTCTATGGTTGTTATCAAATGCGCCCACAGGGCGCCCCCAACACCTGCGAAAAACGATCCAATGACGAAACTCATCACCTGGTGTGAAAAAACGTTTATACCCATCGCCTTTGCTGCGATTGGATCTTCTCTGATCGCCTTCAGAGCCCTGCCGTAAGTGCTGTTCACAAGACTCGCTATGACGACAACCGTTATCAGTGCCCATCCCCAGGACCAGTAGAGGTTCGTGTAAGCTGGAATTCCTTTCAGTCCCAGAGCACCGTTGGTGATGGACCAGGCGTTGTTAGCGATTACCCTTATGGTTTCACCCAAACCCAACGTCGCGATGGCCAAATAGTCGCCTATAAGCCTGAGCGATGGTGCGGCGACCAGATATCCGAAGCCTGCCGAAACGAGTCCGGCTATCAGGATTGCCGGTAGAAAAGGAAGTTCTATCCTGTTGAACGGATAGATGAGCGGCTTTATCAGATAACTGATCTCTTTCTGTTCGATCGGAAGTGTTAGCAGCACCGAAGTGTAGGCACCTATGGCTATGAAACCCGCATGTCCTAGAGAGAAGATGCCGGTCATACCGTTTATCAAATTGAGCGAAACCGCAAAGATTATGTTGATCGCTATCAGGTTCAAAATGAGCACAAAATAATCGCTTGCCTTCCTGTCGGCGATCGCTATTAAGAGCGCCATCAGAATCACAAAGAGAACCGTCAGAATACCCTTGGTCTTGACAGACAGTCTTTTCGACATGCGCATCACACCTTTTCAGAAACTTCGACTCCGAGTATTCCTGTCGGCCTGACAAGAAGCACGAAGATCAGTATCACGTACGCTATGGCATCCCTGTAGCCTGCTATCGACGGGAACAGAGCCACAATCATGATTTCGCTGACCCCAAGGATGAATCCCCCCAGCATTGCGCCCGGTATGCTCCCTATGCCACCGACAACGGCAGATATGAACGCCTTCAAACCTGGCACCATTCCGGTGTAGGGGTAAACCTGGGGGTAGGTCATCGCCCAGAGTATGCCACCGATGGCTGCGAGGGAAGAGCCGATCATGAAGGTGTAGGTTATGATCCTGTCGGCGTTCACGCCCATGAGCCGCGTTGTGGGAATGTCTTTCGAGATGGCACGCATCGCCATGCCCACCTTGGTCCTGTAGACAATCCATACCAGAACCAACAGTGAAATGGCAACGATCGAGACCGTTATCAACGTGACCAGTCTGATCCTGACGTCGCCTAACTTTAAAATTTTCAGGAAATACACTGGATACATTCCCGTTTGAGGGTTGAAAGATTTGGCTCGGCCACCGAAAACCACCGTGGCGAAGTTCTGCAGGAAGAAAGAAACTCCTATGGCAGTTATGAGTGCAGATATCCTCGGTGCATCTCTCAAAGGTCTGTAAGCGATTCTCTCAATCAATGCTCCAAGAAAAGCAGTGAAGAAGATCGCGGTGATGAAGGATACCCACCAGGGAAACATGAAAAGCGTCACTCCGTAGAAAGCAAAATAAATGCCGTAAGTGAAAATGTCGCCGTGCGCGAAATTTATGAGTCTCAGGATCCCGTAAACCATCGTGTAGCCGATGGCTATCAATGCGTAGATCCCACCGAGAGAGAATGCGTTGATCAAATGCTGTACAAAGTCAGAGAGTCTCAAATCTCACTCCCCCTTTGACGCAAAAGAGCCCCCATGTGGGGGCTCTCTTACCTTACGGCCTCACAACTGTCTTCAATTCTGGTTTTCCATTCTTGATCTGAATTATCACTGCAGGCTTGATGGGATCGCCCGAATCAGATGGAAAGCTTATCATACCTGCGACACCGGCGAAATCTTTCGTCGCGGCCAGAGCATCCCTTATCGCAACTGGATCAAGGGACTGTGCCCGTTCGATGGCATCCAGAACCAGATTGTAAGCGTCGAAGGCAAGAGCACCGAACGCGTCAGGTCTTCTGTTGTATTCTTTCACGTAAGCCTCGACGAACGGCTTTGTCCTTGGTGAGAGGTCCGCATCCTGGTGGAAGTAAGTCGTGTAGCACAAACCCTCCACAAACTCTCCACCTATCTGGACCAGCTCCGGTGCATCTGCACCGTCTCCGGCCAGCAAGTTACCCGCAAAGCCAAGTTCTCTGGCCTGCTTGGAGATGAGCGCTATCTCGGCGTAATAGCCCGGCATGAAGATCGTGTCGGGATTTTGAGCCAACGCATAGGTCAGCTGTGCAGAGAAATCCTGGTCTCCAGTGTTGTAGTAGACTTCAAAGAACTTTCCACCAAACTTGGCGAAGGCTTGCTTAAAGTAGTTTGCAAGCCCAACAACGTAGTCCTGCGCAACGTCAACGAAGATCGCGACCTTCCTCGACTTGAGCTCTTCCCAGGCGAACTTCGCGAGCAACTTACCCTGCAGCGTGTCGACAAAGCAGGCTCTGAAGATGAACCTTCTGTTCTGCGTTACGAGCGGGTTCGTGGCAGTGTTCGTCACCAGGGGCACTTGCTTCTGCTCTGCGATTGCACCCGCTGCCAGCGCGCACGAGCTCGTGCAGGGTCCAAGGATCGCAACGACCTTTTCCATATCGATTAACCTTCTTGCGACGTTTGCAGCCTCGGCCTTGTCACCCTTGTTATCCAGCAGGATCACGTTAACGGGTATGTCTTTTCCTCCGATTTTAACTGTAGGTCTGAGCTTCATGGCCAGCTTCACTCCATCCCAGGACATTTGTCCGAACCCTGCGATGGGCCCGGTCATTTCCCAACCTGCACCGATCCTTACTTCGGTGACCTCGGCGGCAAACATGAGCGCGGCGGAAACCATCAACACAACCAGGAAGAACTTACGCACAACACCACCTCCACTGAACAGTTTGCGGGTTATGTTTGGCGTTATTATACCATAGACAGAGAGAAGATCCGTCAAGTCGATCTTAGGAGACTGTGTGATAAAATCAAAAGTGTGGGGGGAAGCTGGTGTCGATAGATCCGAAAAAATTGGAAAGCATAATAACACAGATCTCCGGAATAATTGCTGCGCGAGTGGTTTCGGACACGGATGGTCTGAAGGAAATTCACGTGGTTGCTGACTCTGCGAAGAATCCCAAGCAGATCGTCCGAGACGTGGAGACCGCCATACTGGCATCGACGGGTTTGAGGATCGACAGAAAGATCGTCAGCGTTGCCCAGCTGAACCAGGAGTACCAGCCGATCGAGGATTACACAATCGAGTCCGTGAAGGCGGAGGAGGTCGGAAAGAACCTGAGGGTGACCGTGACAATCAAGCACGATGACGAAGCTTACGAAGGCATCGCCGAGGGACCCAGGACGAGCCTGCAGAGGCTCAGAATAGCAGCTTCGGCGGCTTTGAAGGCTGTAGACGAACTCTCCAGTAACGTGTTTTCGGTGGACGATGTGAGAATCATTAATCTGGCCGGTAAAGACTTTGTGGTTTGCCACGTAACAAGGCTCGCCAACGATAAAGAAAGGAGCATCATAGGCAGCGCAGAAATAGAACGAGACGTTCTGTTCGCCGCCGCGAACGCAGCATTAGACGCCTGGAAGAGGGCCTAGTTGTCTTCTTCCCCGTTTTTTCCGTTCGCGCTGTACTCAATTACGACCTTCCTGTAAGGCTCGACACCTACTGAGTAACTCTTCACATTCCTGTGCCGTTTCACTATCTCGTGGACCATCCTGCGCTCGAAGGCGAACATGGGATCGAGCATCACTCTGCCTTTCGTGAGTTTTGCGCGTTGAATTGCTTGCTTGACGATCGCTTCCAGGTTCTTCTTTCTTCTCTTCTTGTACTGACCAGCATCCACCGATACGGAAAGTTTCGTGTCGCTCATCCTGTTGAGGTATATCATTGCAACGTGCTGGAGCGCGGCGAGCGTTTTACCGTGCTTTCCGATGAGCCTGCCAAGATCTGACCCGTCGAGTTCCACCAGGAATCTCCTGCCAGAGCAAGATACCTTCACTACCACATCACCGCAGGCGCTCAGAGCGTTGGAAAGGAATTCTTCCAGTTTTCGTGTGAAGTAGTTGCTGTTGAACTGGATCTCGATCTCGGCATCCTTGGAGAACAGTCCGAAGATCCCCTTCGACCCTTTGTCCATGATCGTGTATTCATATTCACCTTCACGCAGGTCAAAACGCTTCTTTGCTTTTTGTAAGGCTTCCTCAACTGTTGGCGCGCTGATCCTGACCTTCTTCACCTCGACTCACCCCTTGGGTCTCAAACCCAGAAGTTCACGCGTGGTTATTCCTCTGATCTTGTAGCGCCTGTAAATGTAGTAAGTGACGAGTAGCTGGATCACCGTGTTGGTTGTGAAGTACAGAAACAGGCCACTCGGCAGCCCCACGAACAGGAAGGTGAACGCAACGGACATGAGAATGCCCTGCCAGGCAGATCTGGTATCCTGGCTCGTGATGAGCGTATTGTAGTAGCTCGCCAGGATCGTGATCAGAACAAACACCGCGTTGGCTGAGAACCCTCCCTTAGACAGATCGGACCATATCAGGAATCTACCGTTGAATGCGAACTCCTCCTGGAAGTAACGTATCACAGCATAGAGCAGGAAAAAGATGGGAAGCTGCACAACGAGCATGAGACAACCACTCGCCGGGTTCACACCTTCTTCCCTGTAGGCTTTCAACAATTCTTCCTGTTGTTTCGTCGGGTCTTTGTACTTCTTTCGTATCATCTCGATCTTCGGTTGCAGCTTGCGCATCTTTATCATTGACTTTGTTTGAGCGTGGTAAAGAGGATACAGCGCGAACCTCACAACGATCGTGAAGAGGATGATCGCCCAGCCAAAGTTCCTGGTGAGCTTGAACAGCCACCAGAAGAACCATACAAGAGGATAGAAGATTGGATCGTACCAGGCCGAGGAACCGGGAATGGTTTTCAACGTTGAGACGAGCTCTTCATAGTCCTCCGGGAAGAGCTTCTTCAAAAACACTCTCTTGTACGGACCGAGGTGGAAGATCAGGGTGGAACTGGTCCCGATCTGAACGTTGTTCGACACGATTCTCTGCGAGCCGGTCTTGACCAGACTTAGCGTTCTCGTTTTGGGCGCAAAGGACAAAAAGTAATCCTTGATCACTCTGTCGTTGTCGGCAAACCACACACGCGGCAGGCTCACCGTCACCGGGAACTTCGTCTCCAATCGAACTTCGATGAGATACTCCGGAACGTTGCGGAAGACGTAGGTCTTTTTCACATCTCCATAATCATAGCTGAGCGTCAGATCACCCCTGTAACTGTTCGTGTCAACCTGCTCACCGAAAAGTTGTGCCTCAGCAACGATTTTCAGGGATGTTCCGTCCTCAGTCAAGATATCGAAGCCGTCGTTGTCTCTCTCAAAAACATGAACTCTTCTTTCGGCTGTCAGATAAACATTGGCAAGGTTGCCGTTCTGGTCAAACTCGTACTCCGCAAAGCGCGTCTGGATCTTTATCCCACTGGCAAGGTACGTCACCTTGATCTCGTTCTGTGCGAGATTCAAGCACACTGCAACGATCAGAATCGAGATGATGAGCAACCTCTTCAAGTCGATCTCCTCCTCAGTGTGAATTTTTCCGGTACGGGATCTTCGCCACCCGGGTTCAACGGGTTGCATCTGAGGACGCGCCAGGCGGCGAGCAACAAACCTTTGAAGACTCCAAACCTTTCAACAGCCTGTAGAGCGTAAGTAGAGCAGGTCGGGGTGAACCTGCATGTCGGAGGCTTCATCGGGGAAATGTACTTCTGGTAAAACCTTATACAGTTCATGACGAACCTTCTCATGTACCTATCCTCTTCAACAAAGCCTTAAGTTTGTCCCTGATCGTCCAGTAGTCAACAGTGTTAAGGATTTCGGACAGGGCTTTCCGTGGAATTACAACAATATCATAACCTTTGGCGATCTCATGTTTCATGATTCTGTAACTTTCCCTGACCCACCGCTTTATCCTGTTCCTGTCGTGGGCTTTACCCAGTTTCTTTCGGACCACGATCGCAATCCTGTTGAAGTCGAGACCATTCCTGGCGTACACAACGGTGAAAAGCTCGTTCTGCAGAGACACTCCCTCACGGAAAACCCTGTCGAAATCTCGCTTCAGCCTCAGCCTTTCCCAGCGGGGAAACGAATGGAGATTCAAACTGCCAGTCTCCATCTACCTTTCGCCCTTCTCCGGGCGAGCACTTTCCTTCCCGAGGCCGTACGGGACCTGACAAGAAAACCGTGCGTCTTTTTTCTTTTTCTTCGGTTCGGCTGGTAAGTTCTCTTCATCTCATCTTCCTCCTTCTACTATTTCGGTTTCTTTCCAGTCTGAGCTTTTTCCCTTCTTTTTATCATACCAAGACTGGACACAATTGCCAATGCCCTTTTTTCCCCGATTCCATCTACAGATTTGAGTTCCTCCACACTTGCTCTTCCAAGGTTCTTCAGGTTTTTGAAGGTCTTCACAAGGTTCTGAGAAACGTTCAGAGGGATTTTCACCGTGTCTGTAAGGAACCTGTAACCTTTTGGATAAACCACAGTCTCACCAGCCTGTGCGGCTGTTTGAACGTCGAGGCCCAGCTCTCTGATGATCTTCATCTCTGTCAGGTTTCTCTCCTGTTTCAGTCTTTCTATCATTTCCGAGGCCTGATCTGGACCAATATCCGCTGTACTGTAATCCATGATCAAAAGCATCGTGGTCTCCTTGACTCCCGAGAGAACTTCTTCCAACTGTGCCCAGATCAGATTGGCTTCCTCGCCGAGTTCCACCATGTAGGGATAGATTTCTTCGTATATCCTCATCATCCTTATTGCTTTCTCTATGGTTCTCGCCACATCGTAGATGGACACACCCGCATCGAAGACAGAATCAATGAGAAACAGCAATTTATCAAGGTTGAGGCGATACTTCTCCATCGCGTTCAGAGCTTGAGACACCCTAGCCATCAACAGTCTGGTATCACTGAGCACGTATTTGTGGGGTCCATAGTACACAGTCACAACGTTCCTGCGTTTCGAGATCGCAACTACCATACAGTTCGTCTGACGCGCCACCCTCTCCGCAGTCCTGTGACGGGTCCCCGTTTCCCCCGTTGGAATAGTTGGATCAGGAACGAGGTGCGCATTGGCTATCAGGATCTTCGAAACGTCCTCCGAAACTACTACCGCCCCGTCCATCTTCGAAAGTTCGTAAAGCCTTTCCGGGGTGAAAGAACAATTCACTTCGAAACCGCTTTGAATGATACTTCTGTGTTTCGAGAGATCGTCAACAAAGAGTATCAGGGCTCCAAGATTCGCCGCCATTATGTCATCCAGAGCCTTTCTGAGTTTCGTACCTGGAGACAGCAGGGCTATCTTGTTGAGCAGTTCATTTGCTATCAATTTTCCTCACTCCCAGAACGTCCAGCAGAGACCTCACGTCCCTCAATGCATGACAATTGTTAGCGACATCCGAACTGACGGGCAACAGTATCTTTTCCAGCTCGATCTTGCTCAACGCATCGAGACGGTTCTTGATCCTGTGAACGGGTCTAATCCTTCCATCCAGACTGATCTCACCGACGGCTGCAGTTCTACCAAGCGGAACCTCGGTCAAAGAAGAAACGATGGCACAGGCGACGGCCAAATCCGCAGCCGTGTCGGTAATTCTCAGACCACCCATCACGTTCACGTAGACATCTCGACTCTCCAGAGAAAGACGGGCCTGACGCTCCAGAATGGCTATCAGCATCAAGAGTCTCGTCAAATCATAACCACTACTCACACGTCTCGGCGAAACGGATCTTGCCTTCGACACAAGTGCCTGCAGCTGCACGACGAGGGGTTTTGAACCTTCCATCACGCAGCTGAGACAGTTGCCTGCCGGTGGTTCTTCCGTGTCTATCAGGAAAGATTCGTCAATCTGTTTCAGACCCAGCTCGGTCATTTCAAAGATACACATCTCACCTGAAGGGCCGAATCTGTTCTTGACAATCCTGAGGACCCTGTAATCTGTGTTCGTCTCTCCCTCAAAGTAGATCACGGTATCGACGAGATGCTCAACCATCTTTGGACCCGCTATTTCACCACTCTTTGTTATGTGCGCTATGAGCAATGCGGGAATCGAAAGCTGTTTACAACGTTCCGTGATCAATGAAGCCGCTGTACGAACTTGAGCGATGCTTCCAGGGTACGCACCCACCTGCTCAGAATACATGGCCTGGAGTGAGTCCACGATCAAAAACTTATAAGAACTGTCCAAGGCGTTCAGCACCAAGTGAGGATCGTTTTCGCTCAAGACAACGACGTTGTCTTTGAAGCGACAGCCAAACCTCGCCGCCCTGTAGCCAACCTGTTCCGCTGACTCCTCAGCAGTCACGTACAACACCTTGAACGTGCTCGCAAGATGACAGGAAATTTGGAGAGCCAGGCTGCTCTTACCAATGCCTGGCTCCCCACCGAGCAAGATTACCTGTCCTGGTAACAAACCGCCGTTCAACGCCTCGTCGAGTTCAGAAAAGCCGGTTTGAATCCTCCCCGAATCTGTTTTCGTCACAAGGCCCGTTAAGGAAACCGGTTCAACCACGTTCTTTCGCCATTCACCTTCAACGTGTGTGACCTGCTTGGCCGTGTTCCACGCGCCGCAGCTTGGACACTTTCCAAACCATTTTGGTGATTCGTAGCCACAGTTTTCACAAACAAAATAACTGATCTTCTTCATCCTTGCAGAACTCCTGCCTTTGTCTTACGTCTTTTGGTGAATTTCAAACCGTCCTTTCCGCGAGAGCAAACAATCACGTCGCCCGGATTGAACTTGCCTCTGAGTATCTCCTCGGCAAGCGGATCTTCCAGGTACTGTTGGATGGCCCTCTTCAAAGGTCTTGCGCCGTAAACGGGATCGAAACCTTTCTCTATCAGGAACTCTCTCGCAGATTTCGCCAAGACCACATCAAGCCCCTTGCTCTTCAACCTGTCTCTCAAGTCCGAGATGAGTATGTCGATGATCTTTGAGACGTCCTCCTTCGATAGCGGATGGAAGACCACTATTTCGTCTATTCGGTTGAGAAACTCCGGTCTGAAAGTCTTCTTGACCTCTTCCAGAACGAGTGCCTTCATTTCTTCGTAATCACGCTGCGCATTTTCTTGGGAGACGAAACCAAGCGTTCTCTTGGACTTGTTTATCAAGTTGCCTCCAATGTTGCTGGTCATGACGATGATCGTGTTCTTGAAGTCCACCTCTCTGCCCTGAGAGTCGGTCAGACGACCATCGTCCATGATCTGCAGCAGGATGTTGAAAACGTCCGGGTGTGCCTTCTCGATCTCATCGAACAGAATGACCGAGAAGGGCCTCCGTCTGATCTTTTCGGTCAGAGTTCCACCCTCTTCGTAACCGACGTAGCCCGGAGGCGCTCCGATCAGTCTCGAAACCGAGAACCTCTCCATGTATTCACTCATGTCGAACCTCACCAGTGCCTTTTCATCACCAAAAAGGTGTGCGGCGAGCACTTTTGTTAACTCCGTCTTACCTACACCCGTGGGTCCAAGGAACAGAAACACACCGATGGGGCGCCTCGGGTCTTTCAAACCACTGCGTGCACGCCTTATGGCCCTCGCTATGGCCTTTATGGCTTCATCTTGACCGACAATGCGCTGATGCAATGCCCTCTCGAGGTTCAACAGCTTCTCACTTTCGCTTTCTTCTATCTTCATTAAAGGTATACCTGTCCAGCTCGACACGACCTCTGCGACCTGATCAACGTCAACGGTTATTATCGAAGATTCGACAGCTTTTCTCCACGCCTGGTACTTTTCATTCAACTGTGCGGAAAGCGTCTTCTCTTCTTCTTTCAGTTCCGCAGCCTTCTCGTAATCCTGGTTCAGCACGGCGAGCTCCTTATCGTTCTTGATCTGCTCCAAACGCGCCTTCAAAAGCTGTATTTCCGGTGGAAGCACAAAACTCTTCAAACGTGCTCTCGCCCCGGCTTCGTCCACCACGTCGATGGCTTTGTCCGGTAAGAAATGGTCCGTGATGTAACGTTTCGAGAGATAGACCGCCGCTTCAAGAGCGGAGTCAGTGTACTTGACCCTATGGTGTGATTCATACTTGTGCCTCAAACCTTTGAGGATGGCAAGCGTCTCCTCAGCGCTCGGTTCCCTGATGTAAATCTTCTGGAAACGTCTCTCGAGCGCCGCATCTTTCTCGATGTACTTCCTGTATTCATCGGGCGTCGTTGCGCCTATGCACTTGATTTCACCCCTTGCGAGAGCAGGCTTCAAAATGTTCGCAGCGTCTACGGCGCCTTCGGCCGAACCAGCTCCGACTATCGTGTGTATCTCGTCTATGAAAAGTATGATGTTCGGATCTCGGCTGACCACCTGCAACAACTTTTTCATCCTCTTCTCGAACTCACCCCTGTATTTGGTGCCAGCCACAAGCGCAGCAACATCGAGAGAAAAGATCGTCTTGTGTTTGAGAGGCTCCGGGACCTCGCCTGCAACAATCCTCTGCGCCAAACCCTCAACTATGGCAGTCTTACCGATGCCTGGCTCACCTATGAGCACCGGATTGTTCTTCTTTCTCCTCACCAGCACTTGCATAACACGTTCTATTTCCTCTTCCCTGCCTATGACCGGATCCAGCTGGTTTTTCATCGCAAGGGCCGTGAGGTCTATACCGAAACCTTCCAGATGTCTGACAGATGGATTGTCTGAGGTTCTCTCAACATCGTAATCTGAATCTCGTTGTTGGGAGCTTTCGACCACTATCCGCCTGAGCGTTCCGAGATCCACACCCATCTTCCTGAGCACGTGGACCGCTATGCCCTCGCCTTCTCTTATGATCCCCAGCAAAATATGCTCGGGCTGTATTTTCTCGCTCCCCAGGTACTTTGCTTCTTCGTAGGCGAGCTCAATGACACGCTTGGCCCTGGGGGTCATCTGAGGTGAGCTTGAATAGCCTCTCATGCCCATGCCGACCATTGATATGATCTCGTTTTTCGCTCGTGCATAGGTGACTCCCATCTCACCGAGCGATTCACCGAGCGGAGAATCCTGCTTCAGTATCGCGAGCAGAATGTGTTCGGTTCCAACATAAGAATGGCCCATTTCAATGGCTTCTTTCTGAGCTTCCACGATCAACCTAGCAGAACTTTCCGAAAATTTATCGAACACTCGCATCACTCCTTTCTCGTTTTATAAAGAGACAACCAGTGCCACCACATTATTTAGACAGTGCACTATCACACAGGGTACAAGAGAACCGTGAACCTCCTTTATCGTTCCAAGTAGCAAGGATGTTACAAATATCTGAGGAAAGACAGAAAACGGATGAAACAACGAGAACAACAGGGAAGTCATGATTATCGCTCCGTTTGTACCCAAACGCCTTTTGGCGATCGCTTGTGCGTAGCCACGGAAGGCCACTTCTTCTGCCAAAGGTGCAAGGACCACGAGTAAGACGATCATGGCCGGATCGAGACTCAGTTTTTGAACCGTGCTCGATTCCTGTGGAAAGATCAGACTCGTTACGGCGAGCAAACCGTAAAGCAAAAGCAAGTACAGCAAGCTCCTCAATACGATTCCCTTTCTGTAGATGAACATTGGTCCAAGGCGTTCCAGTTTCATGATGGTCAGGGTCACGGTCAAAAGTGAAGCATACCAAATCGTTGCGGTCCATACAGAACCGCTCAACCCAACTATGAGAGGTCCAGAGAATAGCACGAGCAGAAAAAGCAAGAACAAAATCCGGCTTCTCACGTTTCACTTCTCCATTAAAATTTTACCATCAAAGCAAAACCAGCACCTGAATTTCCAGGTGCTGGAACAGACAAGAAAAAACACCTTAAGTTTTATCGACTTTTCAACCCTGAACCGCCTGCAGACTCTTGTTCACGAAATTCATGAGGCGGGATTTTCTACGCGCAGCCTGGTTCTTGTGAATGACACCTTTGGACGCAGCCTTGTCTATGGCCGAGATCGCCTCTCTGACCAGTTGCATGATCCTGTCCCTTTCCTCGTTAGCTTTGACGGCTTCTACAACGCGCTTGATGGCGTTCTTCATCCTTGTCTTGTAAGATCTATTCCTTTCTCTTCTTTTACTGGACTGCCTGACACGTTTCAGAGCCGACTTGTTGACCTTCTTCGCCACAGCTCTTCCCTCCCCTACATGTTGAAATATCTCTTGAGTTCATCAACAACATCAAGCTTCTCCCACGTGAAGTCGGGATCGTTCCTGCCGAAATGGCCGTAAACCGCGGTTTTCCTGTAGATGGGCCTGCACAAATTCAACTTTTCAATGATCGCCAATGGGCGAAAGTCGAATATTTCCGAGATGATCTTTGCCAACTTCTCTTCGTCGACCTTAGCTGTCCCAAAGGTGTCGAACGTGAAAGACACCGGTCTGGCTTTGCCTATCGCGTAAGCGACCTGTATCAGGAAACGATCCGCGAGGCCAGCAGCAACGACGTTCTTCGCGACGTAGCGAGCCATGTAGTGCGCAGATCTGTCAACCTTCGTTGGATCCTTCCCGCTGAAAGCTCCGCCTCCGTGTGGCACCCATCCACCGTAGGTGTCCACTACGATCTTTCGGCCCGTCAAGCCCGTGTCTGCTGATGGACCTCCAAGCACGAACCTGCCGGTTGGGTTCACGAAGATCTTTATGTCATTGGACCAATACTGCTGCGGTATTACTGGCCTTATCACGTGCTCCATCAGAGCTTCCCTGAGCTCGTTGAGCGTCACATCAGGCTCGTGCTGTGCAGAGATGAGGACAGTGTCGACCCTAATGGGTTTCCAGTTCTCATCGTACTCGATCGTGACCTGTGTCTTACCGTCGGGTCTGAGGAAGGGTACGATCTTCTTCTTTCTGACTTCAGCGAGTCTCATTGCGAGTTTATGGGCAAGCACTATCGGAAGGGGCATATATTCGGGTGTTTCGTTTGTCGCGTACCCAAACATTATACCCTGGTCGCCCGCACCAATCTTGTCGTATTCGTCCTCAAGATGGTTTCTCTCCCGTGCTTCGAGTGCCTTGTTGACGCCTATGGCTATGTCGGGAGATTGATTGTGGATCGAGGTCAGAACCCCACACGTTTCACCGTCGAAACCGTATTTTGCCCTTGTGTAGCCAACGTCAAGGATTGTACGTCTCACGATGTCCTGTATGTCCACGTAGGCCTCGGTCGTGACCTCTCCTGCCACGACGGCCAAACCCGTTGTAACCAGCGTCTCAACGGCAACCCTTGCGTCGGGGTCCTGCTGCAAGATTGCGTCCAAGATCGCGTCCGATATCTGATCCGCCAGTTTGTCTGGATGACCCTCTGTGACACTTTCGCTTGTGAACAACCTCTTCATTTCTCCGCCTCCTTTGTGTGCTGCTCATATTCTTCTTTACTCACGAACTCTCCACCTTCCAAGCTGAAGGTCCTGACCTTGTAGCTCGAACTGAAGGCCGCAGTGAGGTGCAACTTGTTGGGGCACTTCGAACCAACGTAGATTTTATCAATCCTGTACGGGCTGGATGGGTTGTCGTAATCGTTTATGAAGTCGTAACCCATACGCAAATGGCTGCGGAAGTATTCTCCGCATCGTGAACATTTGAAATACACCACCAGGCTGTTTCCTTGCCTGTAGAATGGATCAACTGATAGGTTCTTCACTTTCTTTCGCCGGAAGAACCACATGCTTTCTACCTTCTTTCCAAAATGAATTTCACTTTGTGCTCGTTTCTCCACACATCTTCACAAATTATAGTCACGTTCGTTCTCGAGGGGATCTGCCCCAGTTCGGGGAATCTATTCAGCTTCACAACACTGCTGCTCTTATCTGGATACAACTTGTGGTACGCCGCGTATCTGTATCCATCCGCTACGGAATTTTCGTTATACACCGCCCAAACGTTGTTGAACTCGTCGAGGCGAATTTCGCTGAAGTCGATGTGGTAAACCAGATCGTTGTTGAAATAAAGTTTTAGGGATCTGAGACCAATGACATTCCTGCCCACGCTCGTGACGGCATCAATCGCGATCTTTGGCCAACTACCACGGAATCTGTACACTTCGTTCTCACTGTAGTTCACCTTTTCACCGTCTATCATTAATCCCCTGACGGTGAACTTGGCATCTGCGGGCTGGGGGACGTTCAACATATCGGAGGGATTGTAGCAAATGGTCTCATCGATGTTTCTGATCTCGAAATGACAGTGAGGCTGGGCCGCTTCGCCTGTCTGGCCGGAATAGCCAATCTCTTCTCCCGCTTTGAACCAGATGTTCTTCTCCGGAAATTCGACGACGATCCTTCTTTTTCCAAACTCGGCAACAACGCTGTCAATTATGCTCTTGATCTTCCCAGAAAAATCACTCAGATGGGCATACAGCGTACGAAGACCATCTTCGTGTTGCAGCACAACAACGTTTCCATAAATATCGTCCTCGTCGATCTCAACCCTAACGAGCCAGCCGTCAGCAGCAGCGAGTATGGGAACGCCCGAACGCATCTGCGTGGAAAAGTCGGCTCCCATATGGAAGTGTGGGCCCCTGTTTCCCGTTCCGCGGAACTCTCCAAAACTCGAGGTGATCAGAAGTTGTCCGCCAACAGGTGGCATGAATATCGCCATAGAGATGACCGATACGAATATCAGCACGAGCAAGATCAACCTTCGCATGTTTCCATCCCTCCACCAAGCAGCGTGGCGAGTTTTTTCAACATGCCCTCGCGAGCTCTTATTCTAACAACAACGCCCTCATCAGTGAAGATACTTCTTTTAATCGTTATCTTTTCGCGGTACTTCTCTAACAGATGCAAACGCTTTGCATCGATAATGAATTCCCTCTCGGCCTCGCTTTTTCCCAGCAATCGGGAGACCTCTTCGAGGAGCAGATCGATACCTTCTCCTTTCAGGGCGCTTATGAATATTGCTGATGGATAAGCATCGGACAGACGCTCGAGGTTTTCTTTGGAAAGCAAATCGATCTTGTTGAAAACCAGCAATCGTGGGATCTTCTCAGCTTGGAGCTCGCTGAGAACATCGATCGCAACGTTGACCTTTTGAATAACTTCTGGATCAGAAACATCGGCGAGCAAGATTATAAGGTCTGAGTACAAGATCTCCTCTAAGGTAGACTTGAAAGCCTCTATGATAGAGTGCGGCACTCTTCTTATGAAACCGACGGTATCCTTGAACAGAACAATTCTCCCGTCTGGGAGTTTAACACGCCTCACGACGGGCGCGAGAGTGCTGAACAGTTTTCCGCTCACCGTTATGGATCGGTCTGAAGAGAGTGTGGCCAGTAGGCAGGACTTTCCAGCGTTTGTGTAACCAACTATAGAGACCGTGGCAAGTCCACTGTCCAAACGCAGCTTTCGCTGTTGCTCTCTGTTCTTTCTGAGCTCCTGCAGTTCCTTTCTCAATTCAGCGATCCTCTGGTGTATTCGCCTTCGCCTCTCTTCGAGCTTTGGTTCACCAGGCCCCCTGGTTCCTACTCTTCCCCCGAGCCTCGAAAGACTTTTTCCTTCACCAACCAGCCTCGGTAGTTCGTACTGCAGCCGCGCAAGTTCAACCTGAATTTTTCCTTCCTTCGTCGTTGCGTGCTTTGCAAACACGTCCAGGATGACCTGGGTCCTGTCTCTGACCGGCACTTTCAAAAGCTTCTCGAGATTCTTCGCCTGAACTGGGGTGAGTTCACTGTCGACTACAACGTAATCGATGCCCAGATGGGCGATCTTCTCGGCCACGGACTCAATTTTTCCACGCCCAAGATAAAAGCGCGAGTCAGGAAACTCGCGCTTCTGCTCGATCAATTCAACAACTTCTGCTCCAATGTTCGCCAGAAGGTTCACCAGCTCCTCACAGGACGTCTCACTGTTTTCTATTGTCAACATCAGAACCTTTTTTAAACCGACTGTTTCATTCGTCCGAACCATCCGCTTTAGCTTGGGATGTTTCCTCCTTTTCCTTCTGTTCGGTCTTTACAAGCTTGACGAACGACGTTGGCATTATCGTGCTTATCGCATGCTTGTAGATGAGACTCTGCTGGTTCTCGTTCTCCAGCAAGATCGTGTAACTGTCGAAAGAACGAATGATCCCTTTGGTTTGAAACCCGTTCACCAGGTAAACTTTGACCTCGATCTTACCGGTGCGCAGAGTGTTGAGAAACCTGTCTTGAAGATTGAACTTCTCTGCCATTCTCCAGACCCCCCAACGACATCACAAATTTTTCTGTGCATCTTTGCTCACCATCTCGGTAAGCTTTTCAGGAAGCCTCTCATCAGTCGCGTTCAGCCAAGCCGCCTCGCGATACCTTCTAAACCAGATGAACTGCCTTCTCGCGAAGTGCCTCGTGTTGCGTTTGATCTTCTCCACAGTCCTTTCGAAACTTTCTTTCCCTTCAAGATACTCGATGATTTCTCGGTAGCCTATCGTTCTAAGAGCATTAAGATCTTTCGAGTAGCCCATTTTCAAAAGAGATTTTACTTCCTCGACAAGGCCTTCCTCGATCATCCTTTCGACTCTCACGTTAATTCTATCATAAAGCTCTCTGCGATCTCTTGTCAAAACGACTATGGTAAAGTTTCCAGAAGGTTTGGAGGCCCTCTGAAGCTGCGATATCGTGCATCCTGTTTGAAACCAAACCTCGAGTGCCCTGATTGTGCGTTTCAAATCGTTCACGTGGATCCTGCTTGCTGCCTCAGGATCGATTTTTTCGAGCATCCTCCTCAAGCGACCCGGTTCTTTGGCTTCTCTCTCCAGGAGCTCCTGCCTCAATTGCTCGTTCCGAGGAGCGCCTTCGAAGATGCCTTTCGTCAATGCATCAATGTAGAGGCCGGTTCCCCCAACTAACAGTGGTATCTTTCCTTTCGCTCTTATCTGTGAGATCGTTTTCAAGGCATCGTTCCTGAAGTTGTAGACACTGTAGTACTCATCCGGATAAACAATGTCGATCAGATGATGCGGTACAATTTTCCTCTGCTCCGTCGTTGGCTTGGCTGTTCCTATGTCCATGAATTTGTAAATCTGTCTTGAATCAACCGAGATTATCTCTGCGTTAACGCGCGCCGCCAGTTCGATAGCAATCTCGGTTTTACCGACACCGGTTGGACCGGTGAGTACGATCATTTCTTTTCGATCACTCCATACAGAACCTGGCTCTTCCTGCTACCAGTTATTCGATCGACCTTGATCCTGTCGAACAACGAATCAAGCGCGTGTGCTTTCACAACCACCCTTTTGCGCGCGACACGCAACATCTCTTCAACGTCTCTGCCCGTCACAGTATCATAGACGGCAAAAGGTCTCAACGGGTTCATTGAGGAAGATTCATAAACAGGATTCTCGAACATTGGATCGCAGTAAACGATATCGAAAGAATCGTCCGGGCAACTGAGAAGGTACTCTCTGAAGTCCATGTTCACGATCTCTATTCTTTTCATTGCTTCGTTGACCCAGTCTTCTTTGTCTCTGTAACTTTTCAGACCCTCTCTCACGACGATGTAAATGGGCGTTGAAGCCTCCAGGCCAACGATTCTGCCGTCTTTCAGAAAACCGGCCATGAGTATAGCCTCGGCACCGAGCCCAAAAGTTGTGTCTAGGATCCACTCGTTTCCCCTAAGTTGCAGACACTCAATCAGGTGATCTTTGAGCCCTTTCCTGACGTTCCTCATTCTCACTTTGGCAGTGGACGGGTGGAAGAACAGTGCCCCTCCCCGATACTTCACAACGACTCTGTTTGATTCGACAACATAGCAGTAATCACTGCCAACGATCTCCATCAGATCACGAAAGCTTCTCCGTGATATGTATGGCAAACTCAATTCTTGTGCGAGCTGTTTAGCCTTCAACACCTGTTCTTTTGTCGGTTTATGAGATGTTGTCACGAAGATCATTGCGTTTTGCTCCCCTTTATCCTGTTTATCTGCTCTGTCAGTTCTTCGATCCGTTGAGAAAGCTCTTCGTCCCTTATCTTGAGCTCAACGTTCCGCCTCGACTCGACAACGAAGTGAAGGTAAGTTGCAAGCCAGAGAAAAGCGATCACGAAGAATGAAATGACCACCACATGACGCAGGAAGCCTTTTTTTTGCTTCTTGGTCGGTTTCACCAGGAACACCTCACTTCAAACCCGTCCTCGCGATACCCTGAACGAAGTACCGCTGCGTGAAAAGGAACAGCACGATTATCGGCAGGATCGAGAATGTAGCAGCGGCCATGAGCATGTTGTACACCGTGCCGACGTCCGTGCTGAAGGTTTGAAGGCCAACAGGCAGCGTTCTGAACTTGTCCTTGTTGGTCACGATGAGCACCCACAAGAATGCGTTCCAGCTCCCAACGAACTTCAGAAGCGCAGACGTCACGATCGCCGGTTTCGACAAGGGAACGACCACGGTCCAGAGGAACCTCCAATGGGAGCAACCGTCTATCTTGGCAGCGTCCTGCAATTCTCTGGGAAGAGCCAAAAAATGCTGCCTGAGCAGAAAGATCGCAAAGACGCTCACAATCCACGGTATTATGAGCGCGTAGTACGTGTCGATCCAGCCGAGCCTTGAAATTGTTATGAAGTTTGGAACAAGCAGGACCTCTCCGGGTATCATCATCGTACTCAAAAACAAGCTGAAGATCAATCCTTTACCCGGAAAACTCATAAGAGCGAACGCGTACGCTGCCATGGCGCAGAGGATCACCTCGGCAACTGTTGTCACGGTTGAGACGAACACGGTGTTGATGTAGTAGATACCAAACGGTGCGCTCCGCCAAGCGGCAACGTAGTTATGAAAGACGTTGCCAAGGACCTCCCTGAAAGTGTAATCCACCCGCACATCGTAACGCTCATCTTCGAGATAAACCGGATCAACGTCTTTGAGCACGAGTTCTATCGTCTGGTTCTGTTTCAATCTCGCTTCGGTGACGAAATCGGGAGCCTGGATGATCTTCATCAGGCTTTGAACCCTTGACTGGAGCGATCTCAGCTTGCCTATCGTGTCTATCTCGCTGCACACCTTCTTCAAAGCTTCGAAGAACTCGTTTTCTTCTACACCCTGAGTCAACTGTTCCATCTTGTCCAGGATCACGCTCGCAGCCACACTTTCTTCAGATTGCAACCACCGTATCAGCTTTCCAATATCTTCGAAAGCTCGAAGACTCAAAGATTTCGAATTCAAAAGGTTCAACAGCTGTGAACCCAGCTGTTTCATTTGCTGAACGTAGATTCTGATGTTTTCAACCGCCAAGGTGGCAAACTCAAAGTACAATTTTTCGTCGATTCTCTTTTCCACTCTTTCCGCAAGCCCTTCCAGGGATCTGTTCAGTTCTTGCTCGACGATCGCTTTCAGCTCTTCTGGCACATCAATCCGGTTTAGAGACAATAAAAATTCGTTTTTCTTTTCTCTTTCATCCATGAACGTGAACTTCACAACAATCGAGTCAACACGTTCTTTTTGAACTGCCTGGAAGAAATCATGCACGAACAAGTATGTCTCGAGTCGATCCAGCGTGGTTCGAACTGTTTCCAGCACTCTCTGTTCGTAGAGACGGATCACAGGATTACTCCTGAGTGAACCACTCAGGTTGTCGGTGTCGAGCTTGTCCAGCCAAATGTTCAGTTCACGACGGATGCTCTCCACTTCCGTTAGATCCAGAATGGCCGTCTTTCCCTTCTTGAAGATTGTCACGGATCCAACGACATCTGCACAGGCTTTCTTTACCGATTCCATGAACCTGGAGAATTCGTCCCGGCTGTCCTCGGGTATCCTTGACACGTAACGCGATAGGAACTCGACCTGTTGAATAGAAGAACCGGCCGCCTTTTCGACGAACTCAACGTAATTTCTCCGATCGAGGTACGCATCTTTCCCATGTAGATAGAGAGCGAAGAATCTGCTGAAGAAGGTTTCTGCGTCGGGGCTCTCGCTGAGGATTTGTAAGACTTCTTTTTGTTTCGTGTTTTTCATCAGGGTGCTGGAAAACTCTTCGAACAAGCTGCTTTCCAGTTTGCCACGAAGGAACCTCGCATCTGTCGGGAAAGAAATCGTCACTGTACCCCTGTACACGGGATCATCGTCTATCTGAATTCGTAAGATATCCTTTTCCGTCTCACTCTGAACGAGCACGAGCGCTTCCCTCAGCGTCAAACCTTTCCAGTCCAGACCTCCGACGGAACCTCGTGACACGTTGGTTTTCAGATGCCACGTTCTGGAAAAATTCTTGCTTGTCCAGATCGGAGGCCAGCGCTCCACCTCACTCCGTGTCTTAAAGGACGTGGAGACCATCCATGCAAACGGCATGAGCATCACCACTGCACCTATCGAGAGCAAGGTGTAAATCAGAAAACTACCTAACGGACGTCTCATTTTTCCACCTCATGACACGTATTCCACGACGCTCCTGCCGACCTTGAACTGGATCAGTGTGAAAAGAAGAATTATCGCGAACAATACGTATGCGGCTGCGCACGCTATGCCCATTCGTTGCTGAACGTAGAATCTGTCGAAGACGTAGTAGACCATCGTCAGACCACTGTTGTTGTACGGGCCAGGTAAACCACTGTACAGCACGTAGACCTCCGTGAACACCTTGAACGCATTTATCAGAGATACGATCAACAAGAAGAAAGTGGTGGGGCTGAGAAGAGGCCAGGTTATGTAGAGAAACTTCTGACCAACGCTGGCTCCGTCAACTTCTGCAGCCTCGTAGTAAGAACGATCGATGCTCTGAAGACCTGCAAGAAAGATCACCGCGTCATAGCCAACGGTCCTCCAGATGGATACGATGGCAATGGTGGGAATCGTCCACCGTTCGTCTTTCAACCATGCGATCTTCTGAACGTTGAAGAACGAAAGAAAGTAGTTCAGCAAACCGTACGCGTCGTCGAAGATCCATCTCCAAACCAAGGATATGGCCACCACGGAGGTCACGAAGGGTACAAAGTATGCGGTTCTGAAGAAAGCCCTGAGTTTGATGTTCGAGTTCAGCATCAATGCGATCCCGAGCGCCAGGCCAATCGTGATGGGAACGGTGAGCACCACGTAGTAGAGTGTGTTGAGCATCGCCTTCACGAAGAGATTTCTATCCCCGCCCTCTATGAGGAAATCGATGATGGTGTAGAAACGTCTGTCGAACGCGAGCATGAGGGTTACCAAACCCACAACGCCCGCTATCAGACCCGAAACGTGCCTGGAAAGGTACTGCTTAGCCCTCAACACTGTAACGATGAAAAGCAACAGGCAGAGACCGAGAGCGAAGATTCTAAGAATCGACTCATTGAAAACATAGAGAAGAATCGATGCGACCAGAAGAAACCAGGCCACTTTGCTTTTTCTGACGGAGTCGTACAGTGCAACGACGATGCACATTGAAACAAAGATCAAAAAGCACGTCCAGAGAAAAGCCTCCACGAAGCTGTGGTCCATCGGTGGGAAGAATCTGAATATTTCTCTGTAATTCTCGAATCCCGCAAAAACAGGACTTCTCATGTTCCTGAAGTCCCACCTGAAGAAACTGAGGACGAACGAAAAACCTACTGGCCAGAACACAAACGTGCCTAAAATCAAAAACGATGGCACCAAGAATAAATAGGCCAGCAACGCCTCCCGGACCTTTCTCTTCACAGCGATCGCCTCACAAGATATAGGAGCTCAAGTCCTCGTCCGCAGCTATGGCTCCGATCTTCTCCCTTACGTAATTCGCATCAACAACGATTCTCTTTTCGGAGACATCGGGTGCCTCGAAGGCTATGTCTTCCAGCACCTTCTCCACAACAGTGTACAACCTCCGCGCTCCGATGTTCTCCAACCTCTGGTTGAGTTCGTAAGCAATCCTGGCGATTTCCTCCACACCATCCTCACTGAAAACTAACTCCACGCCTTCAACAGCTAGCAAAGCCTGGTACTGCTTGATGATCGCATTTTCAGGTTCAGTAAGTATTCTCACAAAGTCCTTTTGAGTTAACGGTGAAAGTTCAACTCGAATGGGGAATCGACCTTGAAGCTCTGGCATCAAGTCCGATGGCCTGCTCATGTGAAACGCACCGGAACCTATGAAGAGTATGTAGTCTGTCCTGACGGGTCCGTACTTCGTCATGATCGTTGTACCCTCGACGATGGGTAGAAGGTCCCTCTGAACGCCCTGTCTTGAAACGTCCGGACCACTGGCCGAGGATTTGATCGCTATCTTGTCGAGTTCGTCTATGAAGATTATACCCCTGTTCTGAGCCCTGTCGAGAGCTTCCTGAACGACCTTGTCTACGTCTAAAAGTTTCTCAGCCTCGATGGGCAAAAGAACTTTACGTGCCTCGGAAACGGTGAGCCTTTTCTTCTGTTTCGTCTTCGGTAGAAGACTGCCGAGCATGTTGCTCAGATCAATACCCAAATCCTCCAGCTCCGCAGACCCGACAATTCCCATGAAAGGTGTGGCTTCTTTCTCAACCTCGATTTCGATCATTTCGTTCTCGAGTTCCCCACTTCTCAGTTTTTGCCTCATTTCCTCACGTTTCTGCCTGATCAACCTTCTTTCCTCGACGCTCTGCTGTGGTTGCTGCTGCATGCCGAAAAGTCCCATCAATCCAAGAGACTGAGGTTTCCTGCTTTCTGGCACCAAAGCATCTAAAATTCTCTCCTCCACCATCGCTTCAGCCTTTTCTCTGACCTGTTCCATCATTTCCTTCTTGACCATGTTCACGCTTATTTCGACCAGATCCCTTATCATCGATTCAACGTTCTTTCCCACGTATCCTATCTCTGTGAACCTGGTTGCCTCCACCTTGAGAAAGGGCGAACCGGAAAGTTGCGCGAGCCTTCTTGCAATCTCCGTCTTACCAACACCTGTGGGACCTATCATGAGAATGTTCTTGGGAAGCACTTCTTTTTGCCACTTTTCCGGTAATTTCTGCCGTCTTATGCGGTTCCTTATGGCTATCGCAACGGCACGTTTCGCCTGATGCTGACCAACTATGTACTTGTCAAGCTCTGCCACTATTTGCTTCGGGGTCAGTTCATCGAAGTTCGTCATCTCGTCTCACGCTCCTTTAAAGTTCCTCAATCGTTATGTTGCTGTTCGTGTATATGCATATCTCACTCGCGATCTGCAAAGATTTTTCCGCTATTGTCCTCGCGTCGAGGTCAGTGTTTCTCACCAGAGCCCTCGCGGCGGCGAGCGCATAAGGTGCACCAGAGCCAATGGCTGCCACGTTGTCGTCAGGCTGAACGACTTCTCCCGTACCGGATATTATGAGCACGCTGTTCCTGTCTGCAACGAGCAGCAGGGCTTCCAGCCTTCTCAAGATCCTGTCTGTCCTCCAGTCTTTCGCCAGTTCCACCGCCGCTTTCAACAGATTGTTTCCCCACTCTCTGAGTTTTGCCTCGAAACGATCGAACAGGGCCATGGCATCTGCAACTGAACCTGCGAAACCCGCTAAAACCTGACCATCCGCGATCTTTCTGATCTTCCTTGCTCCATGTTTGAGCACCGTGTTGCCATAGGTTACCTGACCATCTCCTGCCATGACAGTTTTACCGTTCCTCGAAACAACGAGTATCGTTGTCGATCTCCAACTCATCTGCTCACCTCCTCGAGAATGGTATAGAATGCCACGAATCGGGAATACCTCTCCCAGAGTTTCAATGCCAGAGGTACACTGTTCACCACAGACTTTATCTCCTGAACCGCCTGGTTGAGCCTGTCCTGATCTTTGATCACGTTTGCGAACAGTCTTTGCACTTCGTTGAACATCGCGTTCGGCAGATCCGACACCAAAGTATGAACCTTGTTCACTTCGCCATTTTGAATCGCCGCAAGTTCGTTGTCTATCGCAATTTTCCAATTTGCAGATTTGAACTGTGACTCGATCTGATCTGAAAGTCCCTCAACGATCGATCGCACACTTTTGATTCTGACACTGGGGATGTCTTCTTCCGATAGAATCCGTTCGATCGCGTTCGAGACCTGTGAGAGGTACTCGTCTATGCTCTTCTTGAGGTCCAAACGCTGAAGTTCTGTTACTATTCGTTCGAAACTTGGTCTGTAATCTTCCTGCATGGCTTTCAGGATCTGCTCTGAAAGAACAGGATCTTGAGCTTTCAGAGAATGAGCTGCGGCCAACAGCACCATTGCGGCACCGTCTGGAACCGCCCAAACCCGTTTCGCAGCCATCGCTTCACATGCCCAGATCTCCCTGCGAGCCAGATATTGCAGAAATTCAATGGCTCTATCGCTCGTCAACGGTTCGAAGCTTGCCAGCTGCACCGCCAGAAATCTGTAGATGTCTTCTCCCCGCACCGCTCTGAGCGTGTCGGGATTCTTCCATTCAGGATACCTGCTCCAGGAACCCGGCAGACGATAGACTGTGCCCCTTGCCCAATCTATGAACTCTTCGCCGTATTTTTCGTACAGTCCATCGAGCTTACTCAGGAACATTCTGCCTGTCTCATCCTGTTGTAGATAGCTCAGCCGTTCTCTCAAATTTTTGATTGCTCCTGCAAGTGTTGCGTACCTCGCTGCGAGGGCCTTGTAGGTGTTTCTCTCGTTGAAGCTCAGCAGTGACGTTTTGAACAACGCACAGGAATCAAGTATTGCTTGAAGGTACGCCATGGTGTTCTCATCAACAGAATTCGGACTGTATCTTTTCAAATCAATCAGAAAGAGCAAATCTGAGCTTCTGAACTGAGGTGCAATCACTCTCTGATATTCATCGTAACTTTGAGTCAGGACCGACGTTTTCGCAGCTTTCAATGCGCCCGTCAACTCGTTGATGCGCTCCGGTCTCAACGCCAAAGAGGCGAGATAAAAGTAGGACTTTCCATAGGTGTGGTTCATCCTTACGGACTTCAGGAGGTTCTCCTTGGCCAGTTTCGAATGCTGTTGCTGCAGCTGCTGGATCTCTTTCAGACCATTTCTCACCTTTCCGAGATCGCTCACAAGGTTGTTTCTTATTGAAGCGATTTGATTTACCCTTCTCTTCTCCAGCTCTACAGGATCAAGGTTCTCGATTTTGAAGTTCTCCGGCCTCAGGTTGACGAACGGGCCGGACAGATTTTCGAGCTCGTCCAGTCTCGCCAAGAGCGTCTTTTCAAGCTGTTCCAATCTGTTCTTTTCGCTGTCCAAATTCGCAAGGAAGCTGTACGAACCGCTTCCGTTTTTGAAGTAAACCTCGGATAAGAAGTAGTTCCACTTCAGATAGGTCGTTGACAGTACGGTGAACAGGACCGCAACCAAGATCACAGCGAGTTTGAAACCGCGCAAAGTGATTTTCCATGACAGAAAGCCGTTTTCAGCGGGATTGAAATAGACTCCTGTCGCAACCGAAGCGTAAAAGATGGCAAGCAACGAGTTTGGCAAGAGATGGCCTGGAAAACTGAAAAAGCTCTGAACCATAAACCCCACAAATCCCAGACTCATGGCCAAGAAGAGGAGAAAATCTTCCAGGCTCTGTAACCTCTTGAAGCGGTTCAGGGCGTAGACACCGAGCAGAACACCCAGAACCACTAACGTTGAGAAACCGAGCACACCCATCTCACCCAGAACCTGGAAATAGTCGTTGTGCGTGCGCTTGAAGTTGTTCCACACGTACAGAAACCGAGGATGTTTCTCCATCACCTTCGCCAGCTCTTCGATGGCGAGTATTTGATAGGTGCCTATACCTGTACCTATCCATTTACTCTCTTTCCACTGTTCAACTGCTGAAAGCCATGCCAGAAGCCTTTCTTCGGCGTTAGATGCGAAAACCTCGGGAGCGAACCTTCCAAAGAGTGAAACTGTTCCATACTTTGTCAGAGGATTGTCCGTGTTGTAAACGACAAGCACCACTATCGACAGGATCACGAGCAGAACAAAGATGATTCTGTTGAAACGTTTTAACTGTCCACCGAACGGTGCCTCTTCTCTTTCCTTGTTCTTGCGATAGATGAGATAGAAGAAAGCGAAGAGACAGATCATGATCGTGAGCGCGATGTACTCTGATCTGGTTTGACCTATGGCAATGACGGTCAGAGCCAGGAGGAAGTAAACCAGAGAAAAGATCTTGACCATTACGTACTCTTTTTTCTTCGCATTTTTCCAACCGTAGTTGTTGGAGATGATGAAATAGATGCTGACGGGTAACAGCATTCCAAGATAGTTCGTCACGAAGATGACGTTCCCAACGCTTGCTCTTATCGATCCCCTGTAGAAGGGATTTCCAACCCTCTCAAAGAAGATGCTGGTTCCGGTGTAGAAATTGAGCAAACTATCTATCGCCACAACCATGCCAGATGCGAGAAACGTTAGCAAAAGCCTAGTTATAACATCCCTCGAGCGGGCTCTGTTCGAGAAGTAAACTGCCATGAATGCTGTAAGGAGGGTGTAAAGCGCTATATCGATGGAGTATCTGAAGTAAAAACGGTTGTTCTGGAACACGTACAGCGTGGAGAGCAGAGCACATGCAGCGAAGATGAACCAAAGCAGGTTCGCAAAGGATAGATGAAGGCTGAGTTCGAACCTGTTTTTCTTGGACCATTCTATCAGGAGCAATATCACTATCAACAGCGCAAAAAGTGTGATGAAAGCGTATTTAGGCACGCTGAACTCGTATGTGATCTTTCTGTTTGCCAGAAGGGCGATCACGATTATGCTGATGTGCAGTACAGATTCTTCCAACTTATTCATGTGCTTCCTCCTCTCATCTGAAAACCCGCGCTGCGTAATCTATAATGGGTGACAGAACCAGAGCAGGTAACAAGTTGCCCACCTTGATGTCCTTCACCTCGAGCAACCTCAATCCGATAGCAAGAACGATGAGACCCCCGGCACCAGTGAAGTTCGCGAGGTAAGTCTGCTCTGTCAGGAACGAAAGCTGCGATGCCAGCAATACCATACCACCCTGAACGAGCAGAACGACAACGCTCGTGAGGAGCACGCCGATGCCATAGAGTGAGGCCAAAACAATTGAGGAGATGAAATCCAGCACAGATTTCACATAGATCAGCGTACCGTCGTTCAGCAGGCCAGCCCTTACGGAACCAACGATCGTCATGGGGCCGACGAGGAACAGCGTGGTCGCAGCCACGAAACCCTTCGCGAACCTGGTCGAATCCTTTGAGAACTTACCAACCCTTGACAATTTCTCTTCTATGTCGAGTGCTTCGCCAACGATTGCACCTAGCGCTAGAGCAAGCAAGACAATTATGAAATTCGAGGTGTCGAGAGTCATCTTGATCCCAACACCGACGGTGGTCAAACCCACTGCCTGGAAAAGGACTTTCTTGAACCTTTCGGAAATCGCTTTGCCAAGAGCCATGCCCAGCGAAGAACCAGCGAGCACGCACGCGGAATTGATCAGGACCGAAGGATGTATTTGAAGCACCTCCTTTCGAGGTTTATTATACCTTTGGAGGTGAAGTGATGGTCATCCTGTTCGACATTGGAAACACGCAAACTGTGCTGGGCGTTACCGACGATGGTGTGACATTCCACAAGTGGAGGTTCTCCACGCAACGATCGGAAACGGAGGACGAAATATTTGCCCTTGCATCCATTTTGCTGGAAAAACAGTTTGGAACGATACCACACTTCAAAGGGGCCGTGATCGCTTCGGTCGTACCGTCTCTGAACTACGTTTTTCAGAAACTGGTTGAGAAGTACTTCACCATCGAGTGTACGTGGGTGGAAGCAACGAACTCATCGGAGGTGAAATGGAACGTGAAAAATCCCTCTGAGATAGGTGCGGACAGGGTGGCGAACGTCTTCGCTGTTGCGTTCGACCATCCCGACGCACTGGTGATAGATGTTGGAACTGCTATTACGATAGATGTTGTGAGAGATGGAAACTACGAAGGTGGAGTGATAATGCCAGGACTGATGACCGCGGCCTACAGCCTGTTCGAAAAGACCGCGAAGCTTCCTCAGGTCGATCTCCACGTACCGACAAACTGCGTGGGTAAAGATACATCCGAGAACATCAGGATAGGTATCGTGAAGGGAACCGCCTGCGCACTGAACGGTTTGATCGGGGAGATCAAAAACATCTACGACAGGCCTTTCAGGGTGTTCCTCACGGGTGGTCAGAGTAAGGTTTTGGAGAAATTGGTCGAGCACGATGATCTTGATCCCGATTTGACGTTGAGGGGGATGTTCAAATTCTGGCAAGTAAAAAGAAGATCGTTCTGATCAATCCCTGGATATGTGACTTCGCAGCGTACGATTTCTGGCTCAAACCTGTTGGGCTACTGTACGTTGGATCTGCCCTTTTACACTACGGATTCGACGTGAACTTAATTGATCTTCTCAACAGACACGATCCAAGAATCGCTTTCTTTGCCAGGCCCAAACCTGACAAGCAGTACGGCACAGGAAAATTTCACACCGTAGAAATCCAAAAACCACCGCAACTGTCGTTCGTTCCGAGGAAGTACAAACGTTACGGCGCGCCTGAAGAGTTCTTCATTCATGAGCTGAAAAGAATCGAAAAGCCTGACGCCTTCTTCGTCACGTCTTCCATGACCTACTGGTGGCCGGGGGTTCGCCAGACGATAGAAGTCATTAAGCGGGTGTTCCCGAACGTACCTGTGGTTCTCGGTGGCATCTACGCACGAATCTATCCGGATCACGCAAGACTTCACAGCGGAGCGGACATAGTCTACAGCGCGGATCTGTCGCAGCTGAACACTTTGCTTTCCGATCTCTTTGGAGAAAGCTTCGACGATGATCTCAGCGACTGGTTCGAAAGGCTGGATCCTGCCTACGAGCTGTACGAGAAGGTCGGTTATCTGGTGTTCTTCACATCGCTTGGATGTGTGTACAACTGCAGTTACTGTTTGACGCCTAAGCTGTACGGAAAATGGATATACCGGGATCATGAGCGAATACTGAAAATGATCCGAAAATATGTTCGCGCCTTTAACGTGAAAGACGTTGTGTTCTTCGACGATGCCGCCCTGATAGACAAAGAAAATCACTTCAAACCGCTGTTGAAAAAGCTTATCACTGCAAATCTCGGGGTCAGATACCACCTTCCCAACGGCATTCACGCAAGATTGATAGACGGAGAGCTCGCCTGGTTGCTGAAGCAAGCAAACTTCGTCACGATCAAACTCGGTTACGAAACCTCTGGTCCCCTTCAAAACAAAACGGGTGGCAAGGTCCACGACGAGGATATCATCAAGGCAGCCCAGCTGCTCAGGTCCGTCGGTTTCACCTCCCGAGAAGTCCAGGCGTACATCATGGTGAACATGCCGGAACAAACCGAGCAGGATGTAATGAACGCCATCGAAACATGCAGGAAAGCCGGCATATCCATCTCTCTGAACGAATATACACCGATTCCAAACACAAGAGACTGGTTCAAATTAACGAGTGCTGGGATACTGCCAGCCGACGTCGATCCTCTTTTGCTGAACAACACCGTTTTACCTTACTGGTGGAAAGCCGGGATAAATGTTGCGACCGTGCAACGGCTCAAGGATCTGGCACACGGAAGAATTTCTACTCTTCGCTCGTGACCTTTGTCGCGATCATGCCAACTCCGCTTGGATAACCTCTCTTCTGAGCGAGCTGGTCCGCGAGTTTCTGGAAAACGACGATGACTGGTATTGCAGCAAGCTCTTCGGGAAGGCCAGATTTCAACAGGATCGCTCTTTTCGAGTCTTCTTGAACGTTGGTGATCGCCCACACTCTTTCGAAATCCGAAAGATCTTTCAGCATCTTGCCAACAATTCGTTCAGTTCTTCCCTCAAGATGAATGAGCGTTGCAGTTGCACCACCAATCAGCAACTCCATGGCACCATGACGAAAGCCTCCGCCACTGTACCAGGAGCTGTTGAACCTGGCAACCTCCGCGAGCGTGAGCTGTGCCATGCGCAGAATCGGCACCGAAAAACCTCGTCCGACCAGAACCAAATGTTCATTTGCAGCCACACTCTCCACATAGTTCCGAATTTCCAGATCAAGCGCGTACTCCAAATGCTCGTCCAGACCTTCAAAGCTCAAAGAACGTCCCACCCATCGTGATACGATGAGGAGTAAGGTCAAAATACTGTTGACGAAAGTCTTGGTCGAGCCCATGGCTCGCTCCTGCCCCGCGTGGATCAGAAAGACTCTATCTTGACCCAGGGTTTTGGCAACAGTGCTGCCCGAATTGTTCGTGACGAGGATGCATTTTTTTCTGATTTTGGGATACCTCTCGACGAGTTTTTTCAGCTCCACTGTCTCTCCAGACTGTGAAACCAACACGATGGTATCGTAAGAATCAAAATTTTTCTCATCCCAGTACCACAGCACTTCTGAAAGTTCCTCACATCTACAGTTGAAGCCCGCTTGGTTGGCGTACACCATGGCGTACAATCCTGCGTAGTAGGAAGCCCCCATTCCCAAGATCAAGAGGTTGGCCGGTTTGAAAAGATCCGCCTTTCTCTTCGTTTCCTCAGCGTGTGTGATCAGTTCACGAACAGCCTTCGGTTGCTCTGAACAATCTTGTGCAAAAATTGACATCTACATCAAACCTCCCTTGTCAGTATGTCCTACCAAATCAATTTATAGCACGATACTTTAAAATCAGTTCAGCAAAACGGCATACATGTTGTGTAAAATATATGCGGTTTGAAGGGGTGATATGTATGCCGAGATTGAGAGTGTATGAACTCGCGAAAAAGTTGAACATGTCCACGAAAGACCTCCTTCAGGAGCTCGAGGAGCTTGGACTCGACATCAAGAACCATATGAGTTACATAGACGAGGAAACCGTCAAACTTTTGCTCGAGCTCTTTGAGGAAGAGGAGGACGTAGAAAAATCCAAACCCGCTACCAAACCTAAGAAAGAAGAAGAGATCAAAGAAGAGGAAGTAAGGGAAGAGGTCCTGGTCGCACCAGAGGAACTCCAGGTCAACACACTCGCTTTAAAGATGGGAGTTCCGCTGAACAAAGTCATTCAGGACATGTTCATGAAAGGCGTTGTGCTCAAACCGAATCAGAACTTGGATGAGAGAACAGCTCGAGAGATCGCGAAGATGTACGGATATAAGCTGCGGCTGCAACAGGAAACAAAAACGGAACATGTAGAAGAGCAGATAAGTAAACTTCAACAGATCGAGAAATATTTCGAGGAGCTCTACATTAAGCATGCAGACGAGCTTGTACCAAGGCCTCCAGTTGTTACTGTGATGGGACACGTGGACCATGGAAAGACGACGTTGCTTGACAAAATACGGAAAACGCGGGTTGCCGAACAGGAAGCCGGTGGCATAACCCAGTCGATAGGAGCGTACCAAATCAGTTACAACGGCAAGAAGATCACTTTCATAGACACACCTGGTCACGAACTGTTCACGGAGATGAGGGCCAGGGGTGCTCAGGCAACTGACATTGTGGTACTGGTCGTGGCCGCAGATGATGGAGTGATGCCTCAAACCATCGAGGCATACAACCATGCGAAAGCTGCGAATGTGCCGGTCGTTGTTGCCATAAACAAGATAGACAAACCCAACGCGAACGTTGAAGCGACGAAGCAACAGCTGGTGTCGAAGTTGAACCTCATCCCCGAAGACTGGGGTGGTGATACGATCGTTGTGCCCATATCCGCGAGGACGGGGCAGGGTATAGATGAGCTCCTCGAGATGATACTTTTGGTGGCTGAGATGAAAGAGATAAAGTGTTATCCCAAAGGTCCCGCCAGGTGTGTCGTTATAGAATCGAAGATCGAGCGTGGTCTCGGCCCCGTTGCGAACGTGATCGTGAAGGATGGGATCCTGAAAGTCGGCGACTACGTTGTCGCGGGACCCATCTACGCAAAAGTTCGAACGTTGATCGACGACAAGGGCAAGCACATAAAATATGCTGAACCATCGCAACCTGTTATGATCGTGGGCTTTGACGAGCTGCCAAATTTGCGATACGCCATTTATACCGTTGAGGACCTCGAAACTGCCCGCCAGATGAGCGAGGAGATAAAGGATCGAATCGAGAAAGAAAGACGCTCGAAGCGGAGAATGACGCTTGAAGAGCTTTTGAAGATGATGGAAGAGAAGGAAAAGAAAGAACTGAACCTCATTCTGAAGGCTGACACGTTAGGCTCACTCAGTGCGGTGCAGAGTGCTGTTGAATCTCTGAAATCGGACGAAATAAAAGTCAGCGTCGTGCACGCCGGGGTTGGACCTGTAACAGAGAGTGACATCATGCTTGCTTCCACCTGCGATGGTATTGTGATCGGCTTCAGGGTGAAAATCGAGCCACAAGCGAGAAAGCTGGCCGAGGCAGAAGCCATCCAGGTGAAGACTTATGAGGTCATATACGATCTGATCGAGAGCCTGAAGCTCGCCATGGAAGGCATGCTCAAACCGCAGATCGTGGAGGAGCTCATAGGCCGCGGCGAGATCAAGAAGGTCTTCGACATAAAGAAAGTCGGCAAAGTTGCAGGAGTACAGCTGCTCGAGGGTAAAGCGACTCGCGACAGCAAAGTCAAAGTGTACAGAAACAACATGCTGTTGTTCACAGACGAAATAGAAACCCTCAAACACTTCAAAGAAGACGTCAGCCAGGTGGAAGCGCCGCAAGAGTGCGGTATAAAGTTCAAAAACAGGGCAGATTTCCAAGAGGGCGACGAACTGGAATTCTACCAGCTCAAAGAGATCAAGAGGGTGCTTTGATCTCTGCCGCTGAGTCTTTTCCAGCGCACTTTTCGCAGACCCCGTAGACGATGAGTTCTGCTCTTTTTGCCTGCCCGGGGGCTCGGAAAGAAACTTCGTAACTTATGTCATAGACGCTCCCGCACACTTCGCAGACAAAGTGGCCATGGTCCGAGGTGTCTATATCGTAAATGGCAGCACTCTCGCTAATGGGAATCTTTCTGACCTGGCCCATTTGCTCGAGCACACGAACGGTGTTGTATATCGTTGTGAAAGATACGCTTCCGACCTTGCGCAACACGTGTTCGTATATCTGTTGTGCGGTGGGATGGGTTCTGTGTGTCTGAAGAAACCTTATGATCTCAACCCTCTGCGGTGTGACCTTTAGACCTCTGGATCTGAGCATATCTGCAATTTGACTTGTTGTCATCCATCAACCTCCTGCAAAATTATAACACTTTCACCAACTTTTCGCATGTATAATCTAATCGGAGGTGCTCTGTGATAAGACTGGCCCAGGCTGTTGAAAGTATCAGGCAGGAAGCGGCACCACTCGTTGAAGAACGGTTCAAACAGTTCAAACAGCTCGGTGAGAATGGAACCAATGAAGAACTGTACAGCGAGCTGTGCTTCTGTATACTCACGGCGAACTGGAGCGCCAGAGGTGGGATGAGGGCGCAACAATTGATCGGTGTCGAGGGCTTTATGAAAGCAAGTGAGGAGGAACTGGCCGAGACGTTGACGCACTTGCACCACCGTTATCCAAAGGCCCGTGCTTCGTACATAGTCAAAAACAGATGGGTTGCGCATCATTTGAAAGCTTTGCTCTCGTTGCCTCCCGCTGAGGCGCGAGAATGGTTGGTGAAGAACGTGCTCGGGATAGGTTACAAGGAGGCGAGCCATTTTTTGAGGAATGCCGGTGTTGAAGAACTCGCAATACTTGACAGACACGTGCTTTCACTGATGAATCAGTTTGGTCTGATCGACTCGCTGCCCCGATCGCTGACAAGGCAGAGATATCTGAGCCTGGAAACGTTGCTGAAAGAAGAAGCTCGATGCTTTGGAGAATCGCCGGGAAAGTTTGATTTGTATCTCTGGTACTTCGTCAAGAAGACCGTTGAAAAATAGGAGGAAAGATTGATGGTGAGAGTCAGATTCGCACCGAGTCCAACTGGTTTTCTACACGTTGGAGGAGCAAGAACGGCCCTGTTCAATCATCTGTTCGCAAGACATTTTAACGGCACCTTTGTTCTGAGGATCGAGGACACGGACATAGCGCGTTCAGAACGTATCTTCGAGGAAAAACTGATGGACTCGCTTCGCTGGTTGAAAATTCAGTGGGATGAAGGACCAGACGTTGGAGGACCTTACGGTCCTTACAGACAGAGTGAAAGGCTCCACATATACAGAGAGTACGCCGAAAAACTGGTGAGCGAAAACAAAGCATACAGGGTCTATGCGTACCCTGAAGAGATTGAACAGCTCAGGAAAGAACTACTGAGCAAAAACCTGCCGCCACATTACACTCGCGAGATGTTCGATCGGTTTGCCACAAAAGAGCGAATAAGGGAGTACGAAGAAAGAGGTTTGCAACCTGCCATCTACTTCTCGATGCCGAGGAAGACGATCGTCCACAACGATCTGATAAAGGGCCAAGTCGTGTTCAACGAGGGCTCCGTCGGGGATTTTGCTCTCTTAAGAAGCAACGGCATGCCAACGTACAACTTCGCGTGCGTTGTCGACGATATGCTCATGAAGATCACACACGTGATAAGGGGGGACGATCATTTACCAAACACGGTCAAACAACTTGCGATTTACGAGGCCTTCGGTGTCAAACCCCCGCAGATAGGTCACGTGTCGATGATCCTCGGGCCAGACGGTAAAAAACTGAGCAAGCGTCACGGCGCCACATCTGTCGAAGAGTTCAGGGCCAGAGGATATTTACCGGAGGCGGTGGTAAATTATCTGGCTCTGCTCGGCTGGTCCCCGCCTGACGCTCAGGAGATCATGTCGATGGAGGAGATGATCGAGAAATTCTCCATAGACCGTTTGAGCAAGAATCCCGCCATATTCGATCCGGGAAAGCTGAGATGGATGAACGGATACTACATAAGGAAGGCTGATGCCAAGAAGATGGTGGAGTTGCTTATTCCGTACTTGGAATCGAGGGGATGGTCTTACACAAGCAAAGAATGGCTCGAGAACGTGTTTTTGTGTGTCAGAGACCGCATGCACACACTCGAAGAATTCACGGACCTTGCGGACTTTTTCTTCGTCAGACCTGAGATCACCCTACAGACCGATGAAGCAATTCTGAAAGGACTGCTCGAATGTGCATCAAGGCTCGAACAAGCTGGTGAGCTGAGTAGAGAAGGACTCGTTAACGTTTTCCGGCAAGTGATTAAGAGTTTGAAACTGAACGCGAAAGAGTTTTATATGAGCCTGAGGAAAGCCTTGACGGGAAAGAGCGAGGGACCTGAATTAATAGATATCGTGACGCTGCTTGGACCAACCGAAACAGCAACGAGGATCAAAAAGGCAGTGGGGGTAGAATGATGTTTCTGAAAAATACGCTTACAGGGCGACTCGAGAAGTTCGAACCTCTCGAACCCAACGTTGTGCGAATGTACGTGTGTGGTCCGACAGTGTACGGACTCATACATGTGGGTAACGCGAGGCCCATGATCGTCTTCGATGCACTCAGAAGATATCTGGAGTACAGAAACTATCGCGTGATAATGGTTCAGAACTTCACGGACATCGATGACAAGATCATAAACCGTGCCAACCAATGGGGCGTGGATTTCAAGGACGTTGCCGAGACCTTCATTCAGGAGTACTGGAGGGACGCAAGTGCGCTCGGTATAAGGGCGGCGAACTTCGCCCCGAAGACGTCGGACTTTGTGTCCGAGATCATCGATGCCATAGAACAGCTGATAAAAAAGGGACACGCATACGTGGCAGATGGAGATGTATATTTTGACGTGAAGAGCTTTCCAAAGTATGGAGAGCTTTCACACAGAAGTCTAGACGAGATGATTGCCGGTGCTCGAATCGAAGTGAGTGAGAAGAAGAGATTCGCACTGGATTTTGCGCTGTGGAAAGCGGCCAAACCTAAGGAACCTGCCTGGGACAGTCCATGGGGTAAGGGAAGGCCGGGTTGGCACATCGAGTGTACTATCATGTCCATGAAACTTCTCGGTTCCACGCTCGACATCCACGCCGGAGGAGAGGATCTCATCTTTCCTCATCATGAGAACGAAAAGGCACAGAGTGAAGCGTTGACAGGAAAACCGTTCGTGAGATACTGGCTTCACAACGCTCTGGTGCGTGTTTCAGGTGACAAGATGAGCAAATCCTTAGGCAACATATTCGTACTCAGAGAAGCCTTGAAGAAGTTCGGGGCCGATGGCTTGAAGCTTTATTTTTTGTCCAAGCACTACAGGAGTCCCATTGATTTCTCCGTAGAGTCGCTCGAGGCGAGCGCAAGGGCAGCCAAGAGGGTTCTGGAAAGTTTCAAACGCTTCGAATCGAAGTTCTCCTTTGTACCCGTACCGAAGAGTGAGACCTGGATGAACGAGCAAAGACAGAGGTTCATCGAAGCGTTGGACAACGATTTCAACACGCCTGAAGCGATCGCCCTGATCTTTGAGCTCACAGGGTTGCTGAACAAACTGATGGATGAAGGTAACGAAGAAGGGGCGCTGAGGGCGTACCACCTGCTCCGGAGAGAATTTTGTCCGGTGCTGGGATTGTTCGAAGCGGGAACACGGTCTGAAGGGACGGACGTCGATCCGTTGTTGCGTTTGATCCTTGACGTGCGAAAAGAGTTGAGGGAAAGAAAATTGTACGATCTCGCCGACTCGATCAGAAACAGGCTGAAGTCACTCGGGATCGAGGTGCGCGATACACGCGAAGGCTCCACGTATTCTTTTCACGGGGAGGTATGAGTGATGTGGGAACACGTGAAGCTCGTGGATCCAGAAGTGTACGAAGTGATCGTGAACGAACTGAAGAGACAAGAATACGGGCTCGAACTGATCGCCTCGGAGAACTTCGTTTCTCCCGCGGTCATGGAGGCCATGGGTAGCGTTCTGACTAACAAGTACGCAGAAGGTTATCCGGGCAAACGTTACTACGGTGGTTGTGAATGGGTCGATAAGGCAGAGGAACTCGCCAGAGAAAGGGTCAAACAGCTTTTCAAGGTGAAGTACGCCAACGTCCAGCCGCATTCCGGTTCTCAGGCGAACATGGCTGCATATCTGGCTGTGGCCGAACCGGGGGATGTGCTCATGGGCATGAGCCTTTCTCACGGTGGACATTTGACCCATGGAGCGAGCGTCAACTTTTCAGGCAAACTGTTCAAGGTGGTCCAGTACGGTGTGGACCCGGAGACTGAAACGATAGACTACGACGCAGTGAGAAAGCTGGCTCTCGAACACAAACCTAAGATCATCGTGGCCGGTGGAAGTGCCTATTCACGAATAATAGACTTCAAAAAGTTTCGAGAGATCGCTGACGAGGTCGGAGCTTATCTGATCGTGGATATGGCGCACTTCGCAGGTTTGGTCGCGGCTGGCCTGTACCCCAATCCCGCAGAATATGCACACATAGTGACCTCCACAACGCATAAGACGCTCAGAGGACCCAGAGGAGGCCTCATACTGACGAACGATCCAGAACTGTACAAACAGATAAACAAGTGGGTCTTCCCGGGCACCCAGGGTGGTCCGCTCATGCACGTGATCGCAGCGAAAGCCGTTTGCTTCAAAGAAGCGCTGAGCCCGGGATTCGTGGAATATCAGAAGCAGATCGTGGCGAACGCGAAGGCGCTCGCCGAAGAACTTTCCAGAACGGGTTTGAGAATCGTGTCCGGTGGAACGGACACTCACTTGATGCTGGTCGATCTGACACCATTGAACGTGACTGGAAAGGCGGCTGAAAGAGCGCTTGAAAGATGTGGAATAACGGTGAACAAGAACACAATTCCAAACGAGACGCGTTCTCCTTTTGTGGCCAGTGGCATAAGAATTGGAACGCCAGCTGTCACGACAAGAGGTATGACCGAAGCGGAAATGAAACAGATCGCGCGACTGATTTACAGAGTTCTGGCCAGCATCACGGACGAAGAAGGTACAATACCAGATCACGTGCAGGGCGAAGTTCAGATGCAGGTCAAACAGTTGTGCGAGAGATTTCCCCTGTATGTGAACAAGATAAGCTTTTAAGCAACCTTCGAAAGGAGGCCCCAGGAATGGGGCCTCGCATTATTCTTGTGCTCGGCTCTAGTGCTAAGCTCGAATTTGTCTGCGGAATTCTCTCACGAACGAGAGCCGAACATTTCCAGAACGTAATCCACCACCACGTCGAGACTGACCTCTACCTGCGTGAAACTTTCGAGTAGCTTGACGTGAGCGACCGAGCGGGAAAGCTCTTCGTCGCCGAGGATAATGACCACCTTCGCCCCGATCTTGTTTGCATGTTTCAACTGTGTTGCGAGTTTTCTGTCGCTCACCTCGCTGATGACAGGTACTCCTTTCTTCCTCAGCTCCTCAGCTATCTTGAAAGCCTCGATCGATGCTTTGAACCCAAGGCTCGCAACGTACGCGAAACACCTTTCCCTGCGTGGAACACTCGCTCCCTGACTTTTGAGCGTCAGGACGAGCCTCTCTATTCCGCTCGCAAAACCGAGTGCGGGTATGGCCTGACCTCCAAGTTCTGAAAACAGGCCATCGTACCTGCCGCCTGCGAGGATCGTGTTCTGCGCTCCCAGTTCCCTGTGCCTTATCTCGAACACGGTTCTCGTGTAGTAATCCAGTCCTCTCACGAGTGAGCCATCCTCGACGAAGTCAAAATGCAGTTCCGTGAGTCTCTGCTTCAGTTCTTCGTAGTGCGACCGACATTCATCACAGAGAAACTCAAAAGACTTAGGAGCCTTTTCAGCGAAATGTGCGTCGATCTTACAGTCCAAGAGTCTGAGAACGTTCGTGTTCAAGCGCCTCTTGCAGTCATCGCAGAGTTGATCCACGTGTGATTCGTAGTATTCCTTCAGCTTCTGTTTGTAGATCGGCCTGCACTTCGGACAGCCTATGGAATTGAGATGCACGACGTAATCACGAATACCAATCTTGTCAAGAAAATGCCTTGCTAAAAGCAACACTTCGACGTCAGCCGACGCGTGTGCGGAGCCTATGAGTTCGACGCCGAACTGGTGAAACTGTCTGAGGCGTCCTGCCTGAGGCCTTTCGTATCGGAACATGGGACCTATGTAGAAGAACCTCTGCGGTAAACCTTCGTTGATCATTGAATTCTCTATGAACGCACGTACCGTGGGTGCCGTACCCTCGGGTCTGAGCGTGATGCTCCGTCCTCCTTTGTCCGTGAAGGTGTACATCTCCTTCTGGACGATGTCCGTCTCCTCACCCACACCCCTGACGAACAGTTCCGTGGGTTCCATGATTGGAGTCCTGATCTCCTCGTAACCGTAAAGATTTGCAACAACGCGCGCGTTCTCTTCAATGAAGTACCAGTAGTTCATTTCATCGCCATAGATATCCTGCGTTCCCTTGATTCGTTCGTACTTCAAACCCCGCTCCCTCCTTCGTTCATCATAACACGATGGCTATTTTGCGAAGCATCTCAAAAACTTCGTCGTCTTCGAGGATCTTTTTCAAACGCTCCAGGCTTTCGATCGGTCGAGACAGGATTATCCTGCTCGCCCTCTTTTCACCAATTCCTGGCAGATGGATCAGTTCCTCGTAGCTTGCCTCGTTCAGATTCACAGGATATTTCAGCCCGGTGAGGGACCGTGGTCCGTGATCGACGACCACCACATCCACAGGATTCTCGATCCTGCCAACTATTCCAACGAGAAATGGGTAGGTCCCAAGCTGGCGGCCAAAGGTGATCTTGCCCTCGCGAAACTCTGGATGGACCTTTCTCAGCACACTGCCGACAGGAACCACGCGCTTGAACATAGGTATATCTATCTCTCGCCGGATGATCTCTTTGTAAGTTTTGTAAAGCTTCGGATCTGGTCCCTTCAGCTTCCTAAGCTGTGCGTATCTCCAGAGTGGCGTACCCGGCTCCACGATGACCTGTCTGATGTTTATCCTTCTGACAAGCAAATCCTGTTCGAGGATCATCCTGAGCCACTTTAAGTTCTCTTCGTAAGTGTGTCTCGTCTCACCAATCAGGCCATAAAGCAAGTTCAAACCTGGTAGCAACTTTGGAACTCCCTCTACTCTGACCTTCCCTATCTGGTTGACGATCTCTATCGCTCTCAATACATCTGCCGGCTCCGCCGCGATGTTGTTTTTTCTGAGAACGTTCACGTCGAAGCTTTCCACACCGAAAGAGAGTACGTCTCCCGGTGTGTTCCACTTGACCATCGTCTCCAGTATCTTCACGCACTCTCTTTCGTATTGAACGATGTACATCGGGTTCGCGTTGTCGTGATGGAGAACCTCCACTGCTGGACATGCACTTCGCACACCTTCGTACAGTTGCTCGAAAACCCGCGGGACCGGTTTTCCAGAGTTCTTATCTGAGTAGTAGGCAAGGACGTTGGCGGAACGACCGAACCTGAAAGCCCTGCAACCCTGCCTGGAGAGTTCTCTGACTTCCTCAACGATATGATCCACAGGCCTGGAAGCGAAATGGGGATAAAAGACTGGCTCTATGCAAAAAGAGCAGTGTGTGCGTCTTTCACAGCCTCTGGATAGCTCAACCTCACAGATGATGTTTGGATATCGAGGATGCCGCTTGATGATGGAAGCGCCCACAAGGCTCGCTTGTTTTACAAGTTCCCAATCGTTGTACGGCCGCTCAGCCCTGAAGAGCAGATTGTAAAGTTCAACCGTCACGTCTGGCCCGAGACAGACCTCCGCGTTCAGAGTCCCGAGCTTCGCGAACCTTCCACCCTGAACCGCTTGAAACCGAGCGAAAGGACCGGCGAGTACACGCAAACATGATGAAGAACAGTTCGCGAAGATTTTCTGCACTTCGGCCGGTTCGATGGGTTCCCCTCCGACGTACCTCCCAGGTACTGCGACTCCTCCCACAACAAGGACCAGATCATAATTCTTCAAGCCGCCGAGATCAGGAAGGCTTCGCAACTGATCTATTGTGAGGTAGTCAACGCAGTAGTTTTTCATCATCAGCACGCCTGCGGCGTAGCGAACGTAATGACTGATATAGGGAGGAACCCCAAGTGCGGCTGGTTCATCAACGTATCCGTCAATTATCAACGCTCGCATCCTCTTGTTTCATCTCTCCTTGGTGAGAAGGGACTTCACCTGTTCGAGGACAGATTGGTCCTGGGCTATAACGTAGAGGTAGTAATCCTTTCCCTTGATCCTGAGGAGTTGTTCGTTCTGCTCAGTGTTCACGGTCACATCTTTGGAGGAGCACACCATTTTTATCACAGATCCAGATTTGTGGTTTGCGATGATCATGACGACCTGTTCGTCACCGATCTTCAAGCGTGAAACCGTGTACCAGTTGACCGTGCTCAGGATCAACTTTATTTCGTTGGGAAGGTTCACCGTTTCTTCTGCGGATTTGATTCCGTAACGTTGTGCGACCTCTTCGAAACCCTCCTTGAGGACTTCCACGTGCTCGTAAACCAGTTCCGTCGTGACGTTGTTGAAAACTCTGACAATTTTCTCCGGAAGACCCTCTTCAGTGATGAACGCGGTGAACAAACCTGAAGGTGAATCCACGGTGACCTTATATTTCTTGTCGATTTTCTCCAGTTTCGTGATACCTTGCTCTCTCAGCTGTTTGATGAACAGATCCTCGAGGTCGAGTATTTCCAGAGGTGAGTTACGGTAGTTGTTGGGCTGCCCCATGATGAAAAGGCCAGATCGCCTCGCCCAGACCAGGAAGACAGGATCCAAAACGTGGACAATCTTGTCGTTTGGCCACCTGTAAACCATTTCGATTCGACTTTTGTTCGTTGGGCCTCTCTCAACGACAATCCTTCTACCGAAGTAGGACGAGTTTAAATATAGTTCAATAAAAGACTGCGCGAAAACAAAGCTCGTTACCAAAACAACTGCTGCGAGGAACAGAGTTCTTCTCATTTACATGTACTCTCCCAGACCTTCAAAATCCATCTCCCACCAGTTTGACCAAGCTCAGATAGTCAAAAACTTCCGATACAACCTCACTCTCTTGCATTACGGGTTCGACGTTCCGCCTTGGAACAAGGTTGAAAGTGATGTAAAACGCGGCCGCAACCACGGCTATCCCCATTGCTACTTCCCAGAGAATCCTTCGTGGTTTTGTGAATTTGTGCATGATCTTTTCTTCCAGCTTTGCACTCGGTCTGTAGTCGTACCTCATTCGAAAGACTCTCAGAGCCTCAGAGTAAAGTCTGAGATCGCTCTTCGTTACCTCGTCAAGAGCTTCCTCTTCGAGCTCACCGTCGAGGAAACCGTTGAACTTATCCTCGCTCATTCGCGAGCCTCCTCCAGTAATTTCTTCAATCTCTTTCTCGCATAATGCAAACTGCTTTTGACGCTTCCGATGGGTTTACTCACAATCTTGCCTATCTCTTCGTAGCTCAAACCATCAATGTCGCGCAACTTTATTAACAACCTGTCTTCGGGTGACAGCTTTTCCAGCGCATCCATGATCCTCTCGTATTCCAGCTCCCCCGCAACTGATTCTTCCGTATCGATGTCTGAAACAGGATGCTGGCTTGGGTGTTCCTCATCTTCTGCGAAATCTGTCAAAATCTCACTCCTTCTCCTGTACTTTGCCAGATAATCCTTGCACACGTTCACAGCGATCCTGTATATCCACGTCGATAATTTAGAATCCCCCTTGAACTTCTTTATACTCTTGAAGATTCTCAGCATCACATCCTGCACTACGTCGTCAACGTCGTCTGAGCCAAGGTACGATCTCGCTATGGAACCGATCTTGCCAGCATACTCTCTGTAGAGAATCCTGAAAGCTTTCTCGTCCCCGTGCCTCAGCCCCTCGACGAGTTCTTCGTCGTGCATCCTCTTCCTCCTATTTTGACCAGTGCGCTACGCACGAAGTTCACGACACAGGATCCTTTCGCCCTCACAAAAAGGCCGATCGATCATCCGAAGGACCATTTCCCCAACGGGATTCTTCACACCGGCGAGACGATCGGCCACGTGAAGGTGCAAACACTTGACGGTCTTCAGATTTCGTATACCACCCGTTCCGAGTCGAGAGAGAATTCGTCTCACGCGTTCGTCCCGTACTACCTTGTCTCTGAGCCTGCGTACTTGCATATGCGCATTGATGTATGCCCCTTCAAAATTCGGGTCTTCATCAATGATCCTTTCGAACTTGCTGATCCATCCAAGGCCCTCGAGCCGGGATATCTCTCTACAAAGTTTTGGGCAAACCAGCCAAAAGAGCGTAGGAAAAGGCCTTCCGTTGATTTCACATTTGTTTTCTATCACCACAGGAAAATTGTGCTCACACCTGAGCACAACTCTTCTCACACCGAGAGGCTTTCTCCGGATCTGTCTTTCTATGATTAAGGTATCTTCAAACAGAATGCTTTCCAACCTTCCAGCTCAGCCTCCTCAACAATCTGGAAGTTTTTCTCTCTAACAGCAACCTTGACTTTTTCGATGTCCGCGCACGGAATACCTGAGACGATGATCCTGGAACCGCCTTTTGTCACCCTGTCAATCTGCTTCAACAGGGACATTACCAGATTCGTTGTCAGATTCGCGACAACCAAATCAAACGTACCAAAGACGTTTTCAAGAAGGTCTGACAGTACAACATCTATTTGAACGCGGTTCCTACGTGAAAACTCTCGGGCTATTTCTACAGCCAAAGGGTCGTTGTCAACCGCAACGACTTTTTTAGCACCGAGCTTTTTAGCAATGATTGCGAGAACCCCAGTGCCGCATCCTACATCCAGGACGCGATCTTTGCTTCTCAAATAATTATACATCAAACGCGCCGCCAGTTTCGTTGTAGGATGATCCCCCGTGCCGAAGGCAGCGCTCGGTTTCATCTTGATCACTATCGCATTCTTTTTGAGCCTGTATGTCGGGTCAATCCAGATGTTCGGAGCGATCTCGAAAGGTTTCAATCGAAGATATAAGAACCAGTCGCGCTCCTGAGTCAACTTCTTATCGATCAGTTCGCACCCAAATTGGACTCGGAGCCGCTCGAGCAAACCCTCATCGTTCGTGTAGACACGAACAAAGTTTCCCTTTTCAGTGGCCTCGAGTGCAAAGTTGAAAAAATTAAGACCCAGAAGGAACCCTTCGACCCCTTCTGGGTCAGGACAGGTCAACAAGTATTCGACCGTCTTTCTTACACTCACGGGCTTTCCTCTAAGGCTTTCTTAACAAAGTTCGGCAAAACAAAGCACGCCTTGTGTAACTCCTCGTTGTAGTACTTTAACTGCTGTGACATCGCTCTTGCGGCTTCGAATCTGTAGTCTTTGATCGGATCTAGGCCCTTCGAAGCGAATATGTAGAGCCAAAAACCTGATGGGTACGTCGTCATGAAACCAGCGTAGGTCCTGACGACGGGAAAGACACTCTTTATCCTTCTGTAAGCTATCCTCGTCCAGTTGAAATCGTAGAACGCGTTCTCTGCCTCGGCACTCATAACACCACCATCCCTCAAAGCGTCGAAGCACGCCCTGTAGAAATCCTGTGTGAACAAGTGTCCCCCTTCACCAGCCGTCGGGTCTGTCGAATCGATTATTATCACGTCAAACTGATTCTTAACCTTCTTGACGTACTCGGCACCGTTCTCAAAGACGAGATCGACCTTATCGTTGTTGAAAGCTTCTCCTGTTTTAAGATACTGCCTTGAGACTTCCACAACACGCCTGTCAACTTCGCAAAGAACCGCATTCTCAACCTCGGGATGCCTCAGTACCTCTCTGAGCGTTCCTCCATCTCCGCCTCCTATTATGAGCACATTCTTCGGATGCGGGTGAGTAAACATTGGCACGTGTGCGAGCATCTCGTGGTACATAAACTCATCCCTGTCGGTGGTCATAGTGATACCATCTAGGGCGAACACTCTACCTAAGGTCGGGTTGTCGAAAATGTCTATCCTTTGGATCGGGGTTTGCTCAGAATGAACCATACGGGCGATTTTCATGAACAATCCAACATCACCACCGGTGTAATACTCGAAGTACCACAGGTGCCTGCCGGCGAGCAACTTTTCATTCATGCTGCACTCCTCCTTTGACAGCCTTGTGCGAGGCTTCAAACGGTATGCCTATCATTTTGTAGTCTCCTCTGAGATGCTCGAACACCTGGGTTCTCTTCGCTTTGAAGACCTGCTTCAGGTATTCGAACGCCTTCCACGGGTCGGTGTCTTCACCACACGTGAACAAATCAATTGCCGCATAACCGTACTCAGGCCATGTGTGAATTGTGAGATGGGATTCACTAATCACGACTACACCGCTCACTCCGTAGGGGAGGAACCGGTGGAACGAGCTACCAACAATTGTGGCGCCGGCAATTATCGCTGCATTCTTCATTTTTTCTTCGACGTATTCCACATCGTCGATAGCCTGAGGATCACAGTCGTAAAACTCCGCAATCAGATGTCTGCCCAAGCTTTTTTCCATTTGAATCCCTCCCCTTCAATCTATTTCGATCCAGAGGACGACAGCCTCCTTTTTTTTGCTCGGATTCTTCAGCCTGTGTTTCTTGTCCGCTCTGTAGTAGAAACAATCTCCCTGTGAGAGCCTGTAACGAACATCGTCCAACCAAAGATCCACCTTACCTTGCAGCACGTACCCAAATTCGTCTCCTTCATGGTAACCTTCTTCTTCCGTCTGGGCACCAGGTGCGAGCACAACCAGCGTGGCATCTATCTTTTTCGTCTCCACATCACTCATCAAAAGGAACGAAGACACTCCCTCTGGTTGATCGTAGAGCGGAACTCTATCTTCCTTTTTGAACACGATCTTCTCCTCTTCCTGATCCGAAAAAAACGCCTTCAGATCTGTTCCCAACGCCCTGAGTATCCTCTCGAGCGTATCAAGAGACAGAGAAGTCTTGTTGCTCTCCAGCTGTGATATGAAACTTCTTGAAAGATCTGTTCGCATCGCAAGCTCCTCTTGTGTCAGACCTCTGGACATCCTCAGCCTTCTAATCTTCTCGCCCAGGTTCATAGCAACACCTCGATACGCTTAACTTGTCATCTTCTCCGTGCTGTTAAGTATTATAATCACACTTGGTCAACTTACGTAGTCATTATAAGACTGCCCGGTCCAAAATGATGTGAGAACCCTTTTAAGAAATGTTTACGAAATCTCCGTTTGATCAGACCTGGGCCATAACATCTCACGAATCGTTCTGAATGGCTGACTCATCTTGACATCTATTATGGACATCCGTGCTTTGTCTGTTCGCTGGGCGAAAAAACAATGCGACGTTGTTTGCGCACATTTAGGGTGTATCATTGTAGTTGGTATGAAACCCGACCTCATGGACCGGTTGAAAGAGTATCTCAAGAATCTGAATCTTCTGAAAACCGCGGACAGCAGGGTGCCGTGGGACGTTTATTTCATGCACATTTGCCACATGATCAGCAAGCGATCCACATGCCTGCACAGAAAAGTCGGTGCGCTGATCGTTAGGGAAAACAGAATCCTGGCGACCGGTTACAATCAGCCACCTTCAGGATTCCCACACTGTGATTTCATCGGTTGTGTGAGAGATGCATTGGCGATACCCTCTGGCAGGAACCAGGAGGTGTGTTTCGGTTTACACGCAGAACAGAACGCACTCATGCAGGCAGCCAAGTTTGGTATACCCACGCAAGGTGCCACCATTTACGTGACGACCAAGCCCTGTTCCGTTTGCGCCCGGCTGATCATTAATGCAGGTATTTCAAGAGTGGTCTATGAATACGATTATCCAGATCCACTCACGGATTATTTCTTCAACGCGTGTCGAATCACGGTCGATAGAATAACTGGAGGTGAAGAAATTGAGAGTTGAAGCCCTCTTGGATTATCTGAGGAATGAAAGGTGGCCAACAATATGGTGTCCCGGGTGTGGCAACGGTATCGTTTTGAAAGCGTTCCTGCAAGCAGTCCACGAGCTGGGCCTCAGCAAAGACAAGATGGCCGCTGTCTCCGGAATAGGTTGTTCTTCGCGCGCGACGGGCTACATTGACTTCAACACACTACACACCCTACACGGAAGAGCGGTTGCGTTTGCAACAGGTGTGAAGTTAGCGAGACCCGATTTTCACGTTGTCGTCCTGGGCGGTGATGGAGACATGCTTGCCATTGGTGGCAACCATTTCGTCCATGCCTGCAGGCGGAACATAGATCTGACGATCATTATTTTCAACAACATGATATACGGTATGACCGGAGGGCAGGTTTCGCCCACGACGCCAGTCGAAAAGGTTGCATCCACCGCTCCTTTTGGTAGTACAGAACCACCATTCGACACGGTGAAGATGGCCATAGCCGCAGGTGCGACCTATGTAGCGAGGGCAACGGTGTACCACTATCCGCTCTTGGTACAGTACATAAAGCGAGCACTGAGTCACCGGGGTACGGCGGTTGTAGAGGCCGTGACGAACTGTCACACTTATTACGGTCGGTACAACAGGATAGGCGATGCATCTCAAATGATCGAGTACTTCAAGAAGAATTCTGTCACCTTGGAAAGGGCCAAAAACATGAGTACAGAGGAGCTGAAGGATAAGATAATCATTGGAGAATTCCACGTGGAGGATAAACCAACCTTCCACGACAGGTATAGGAAGCTCGTAGAAATGGTCTCGAGAAAGGGGTGAAACCATGGCGTTGACGGAACCTATCGCAGTCAGAGTGGCAGGAACTGGCGGACAGGGAAGTGTCCTGGCCGGAAGGATACTCGCGCAGGCTGCAGTTTTCGATGGCAAGTATGTCGTTCAGACCCAGTTGTACGGTGCGCAGGTGCGTGGGGGTATAAGCCACTGTGACGTGCTCATAGACGATAACTGGATCGATTTTCCAGAGGCGACACAGTTCGACGTGATGTACTTGATGCATCCTGACGTTGTCAGGGCGTACTACAAGTTACTCAGAGTCAACGGTGTTCTGCTCGTCGATTACACCTACCTTCAGAACATGCCACAGAAACTCTTCACGCTGACGAAAAAAGTGATAGCACTACCACTGGAAAGGATGGCCATAGATAAGTTCAAAACCCCTATCGTCTCGAACATGATAGGCCTGGGCGTGCTGGTCAAGGCAACGCGGCTGGTGAGCATAGAGTCGTTGCGCAAGGCTGTTGAAGAAACTGTCTCGGAAAGATACGTAAAGATGAACATCGAGGCGATCGAATATGGATACGAATCTGTCACGAAAGAGTACAGGATCAGATCCGAGCAGAAGGTTAGAACGCTCGGCTTTGAGTGAAATCCTCTCTTCGTTCACTCATGCAGTAGAAGGTTTCAGCGAAGCTATCAGGAAAGAACGGAACCTGAAAGTGCATTTCGTGATCGGTTGTCTTGTGCTGCTGATTTCTTACGTTCTCGAGCTCACAGCAAACGAGTTGCTCTGGCTCATTTTCGCAGTTTTCTCAGTGATCGGTATGGAATTGCTCAACACGCTCGTCGAATCCATCATGGATCTCTACGAGACCAAGCCCCACCCGGCGGTGAAGTTCGTGAAAGATGTGGCAGCGGGCATAGTTTTGTGGTATTCTCTCTTCGCAGTGGTCGTCGGCGTGATCGTTCTGGGTAAAGCTCTGTTCGGTTGGAACCAGTCCTTGGGTAAACTGATCGCGCTGATTTTCGTTCTGTTTTTTCCGTCGATCTCACTGGTTTGGAGGCTCGTGAGCTCATGGCGCAAAAAAGGATTAAGGTCGTAGTTGTGGACGACTCTGCATTCATGAGGATGGTTTTGAAGGATATCATCGACTCACAACCGGACATGCAGGTGGTCGGCGTGGCGAAGGACGGGCTCGAAGCGTTGCAGGTGATCGAGGAAAAGAGACCCGACGTCGTCACGCTGGGCGTCGAAATGCCCAGAATGAACGGCATTGAGGCGCTGAAAAGGATCGTGCAGAAACACCCTGTCAGAGTCATCATGGTCAGCAGCTTGACAGAAGAGGGTGCCGAGATCACGATAACGGCTCTCACGCTGGGCGCCGTCGATTTCCTCACGAAACCTTCAGGTTCAACCTCTCTCACCTTCAGAGAGGTGGCAGACACGCTGATCAACAAAATCAGGAACGCGATGCTCGTTGATCCGAAAAGTGTTCTCACAAGGCAGATCGCCAGACCCACGATACCGAGGATCAAGATGCCTCTGTTGGGTAACAAAGCGGTGGTCATCGGTGCTTCGACCGGTGGGCCAAGATCGCTCGATGTGATCATACCCGCGTTGCCTGAAGATTTTCCTGCACCAATATTTCTGGTGCAACACATGCCACCCGTGTTCACGAAATCACTCGCCATGAGATTGAACTCCATTTCCAAAGTGAGCGTGAAGGAAGCCGAAGACGGTGAACCGGTGAAGAAGGGAACGGTCTACGTGGCGCCCGGTGATTTCCACCTCGGCGTTCAAACGATGAATTCAACAGTTCAACTGTACCTGGACAAATCCGAGAAGATCAACAACGTGAGGCCTGCCGTGGATTTCACGATGACAAAGGTCGCGGAAATCTACAAGAGCAACACCATCGCAGTCATACTGACTGGAATGGGAAGGGATGGCACCAAGGGTGCTTTCATGGTAAAGTACTATGGTGGGAAAGTCATCGCGGAGCACGAATCCACGTGTGTGGTCTATGGAATGCCGAAGGCCGTTGTGGAGGAAGGATACGCAGATTACATCTTACCCGCAGACAGGATAGCAGAAAAGCTGGTCGAGTTGGTTTGAAGAGGGGTCAGCTGGTATAATTAAACAAAAAGACAGAGGGGAGATGGGCGTGCAAAGGATTCTGTGTTTCTTGCTTCTGATATTTCTCCTTGGCGTTGCACTTGGGGGGTATTTGACGGTAACATATATCGTACAGCAGGGTGATACGCTTTATGACATCGCGCGCAAGTTCAAGGTTTCTCCCTCGACGATACTGGATTGGAACAGCATAAACCCTTTGCGGCTTTCTCCTGGCCAGAGGCTGCTGATACCGCAACCCGAGGGAGTGATGTACATTGTGAAGAAGGGCGATACCCTCTATTCCATAGCGAAGTCCTTCTTCACCACCGTTTCGGACATAAAGATGGCGAACGATCTAAATTCAGACAGCATCGCCGTTGGTCAAAAACTTTTCATCCCGATCAGCTGTATTGGAAAAGCCTTCAACGTTGAAAAAGGCTACATATGGCCGACTTACGGTGTGATATCCTCCCCATTCGGCTGGCGAAGACATCCCATAACCAAGCAGATGTCCTTCCACTCGGGTATAGACATTGCGGCACCTGAGGGGATGCCCGTCTTTGCCTCTGCACCTGGCATGGTGATCTTCGCCGGTGAAAAGTCGGGATACGGACTGCTCGTCGAGGTGAAAGGCTCAAAGGAGATTTTCAGGTACGCCCATCTATCCAAGATAACGGTGTATGTTGGACAGAGGGTTGACAGAGGCACATTGATCGGGCGTGTGGGCAGCACGGGTGTTAGTACGGGACCACACCTTCACTTCGAAATCGAGGTTCTGGCAAAGGCAGAAGTTGTAAACCCTCTGGCTTATCTACCCTCTTCGACGAAAGTTTATGTACTGAGAGAAAGCGCCGAAGAGGGTATGGGTGGTCAGTGAGATCAAAGGTGTGAATTCAGCCAGCTGAGAAGATCCAGTTTAAACACTTCGGCGTTGAACCTGTCTTCGAACAGCTCGTGGTAAGATCCCTCGTACACTTTGAGAACCCGGTCCTTCACCGTGAGGTTTTCAAAAAATTGCTTCGCTCCGCTGGGAAGCGTGACTCTGTCTTCACTTCCTATAGCAACAAAAACCGGAATCTTTATCCTGTGAGCTTCCTTCAAAGCCATCTGACTGTGCTTGAAAAGGTCTGCCGCAAGTCTTGCAGAAATTCTCCTGTGGACCAATGGGTCCGTCACGTACTTTTGAACTGCCTCTGGATTGGTGGAAAGGTCGTTCGGGTTTATCCCGTTGTCAAAAGTCAGTGCGGGTGCCAGGATCGAAAACACCGAAGCGATCGTTCTCAGAGCTAAGTTGCTGTTAGGAAGATGCAGTGCGGGTGAAGTGACTATCAAGCCCTTCACGCTGTTCCTCAATTCTACGTATCGGATCGCGATGAGTCCGCCCAGGCTGTGACCCATGAGCAAACAGCCAGGATGACGAGAGACCAGCTCGTCGATGATGCTGAAGATTTCTGAAAAAATCGCATGGCCACGCTTTCCCTCGCTCTCTCCGTGACCCGGCAAATCAAAGAGGGTCAGTCCGAACCGTGGGGTGAGCAAATCGACGAGCCACTGATAGCGCTTCGCGTGCTCACCAAGCCCGTGCACCAGAATTATGTGCCCTTCATTTCCTTGAAACTCTTTTATCCACACGTTCTTCTTTCCCCACCAGCTCGAAGTCTATCTCTCCAGCAATCTTGTCCGCACGCAGGACCCTGACTTTGAGTGTGTCACCTATTTTGAAGACTTTTCCAGTTCGTTCTCCCACGAGTATATTTTTTCGCTCATCGTAAAAGTAGTAATCATCGAGTGTGGAGATATGAACGAGCCCCGAAATGAGCTTGTCTGGTATTTCAACAAACAAACCGAACCGTGTGACGTTCGTCACGACTGCGTCAAAAACCTTGTCCATGTGCTTGCTTATGTACTCAACCTTTTTCATTGCCAAAAGGTCCCATTCAGCTTCATCCGCGATCCGTTCTCTCTTGCTGCAGTGCTGGGCTATCTTTGGCAAAAGCTTCGAATAGAGCTCGATCTGTTCTTCCGTGAATCTGTTCCCCTGCGCGAGGTAGAGTTTCAACAAACGGTGAACAACCAGATCGGGATACCTCCTGATCGGCGAGGTGAAGTGCGTGTACGCGTACGAAGCGAGTCCAAAATGCCCTATGTTCGTGAAGGAGTACATCGCGCGCTTCATGGACCTGACCATCAACTTCTCAACGCTGGAGCGCAGTGGATGATCCTTCACCAGCTCGAGCATCTTCTGCAGAATGCTCGGATGCATTGTCTTTGGAAATTTCACCTTCAGTCCGAGTGCCTCCACGTACTCCTTCAGCTGGAGAATGGTCTCCGGATCCGGCTCTTCGTGAACCCTGTAGACAAAAGGAAGCCCGGCGCTGTGAAAGATCTCGGCAACCGTCTCGTTCGCCCTTATCATGAATTCCTCAATCAGAATTTCAGCAGGTCCGCGCTTCCTCGGCACGATGTCCACAACCTGTCCTTTATCATCCATCACTACCTCAACTTCTCCACCCTCTATGTCCGTTATGGCACCTCGCCTTTGCCGAGCCTGCCTCAAGATCAAAGAAAGTTCGTGCATCGTTTTCAAAGAGTCAGCGATTTGTTTTCCAAGAACGCGCTCGATCGTTTCATCACCCTCGAGCAACCTGTTCACAACGGTGTAAGTCAGTCTCTTCTTGCTTCGTATAACGCTCGGCACGACATTGAAATCGAGCACCCGACCCTCTTTGTCTATGATCATCTCGACGGTGAAGGTGAGTCTATCCTTATCTTCCATGAGGCTGCACAGGTTGTTGGACAGTTTGAAGGGTAGCATCGGAATAACCGTGTCCAGCAGATACACGCTTGTTCCTCTGCGAAAGGCCTCTTTGTCGAGAGCCGTATTCTCCTTCACGTAATGGGAAACATCGGCGATGTGTACCCCAAGCAGATATTTCTCCTTGGGGAGTTTCTTTATCGACACGGCGTCGTCGAAATCTTTGGCGTCCTCACCGTCTATCGTGAAGATGATCTCGTCTCTGAGATCCGTTCTGCCTTTGATGTCTTCCTGCCTCACGTCGTCGGGAAGGTGCTCCAGCTCGGCGAGCACTTCGTCTGGGAATCGGTCCGTAAGATCGTACTTCGCCATCACGGCAGGTACGTCGGTTTTGGGATCGTCCACGTTGCCGAGAACGGTCTCGATACATGCCTCCGGATCCCTGCCCTTCCTCGGCCACTTCGTGATCTTCGCGATGACACGCTGATGGGGTCTTGCGCCGTTTATGCATTCAATGGGAACGTAAAAGTCATAGATTATCTTTGGATCATCCGGGATCACGAAGCCGCGGGTTCTTCTCACTTCGAAGACACCCACGATCTTTTCCTTACCGCGCTTCAAAACGCGCGTGACCTTCCCCATGGGCAGATTCCGCCACCGACCCACGATCTCGACCAAAACTTTGTCACCATGCATGGCGCTGGATGCGAATTCGACCGGTACCGCGATCTCTTGACCTTGATCGGTGGTGACGAAGGCAATGGTGCCTCTCCTGGAAAACTCGATGGTGCCAGCCACCAGGTTGCTCGACTCTGCCGAATGGTAATACCCTTTGCCGTCCCTGATCAATTGGCCCTCTTCGAGCAGTTGTCTGATCGTATCCCTTACCATGCGTTTTTCATCTTTAGATTTCGCCTTGAGCATCTTGTAGATGACCTTCAACGTGTACTTGCTATCAGCTTCGAAGAGCGACAGAATCTCTCTCTTCAAATCATCTGTAGACCGTGACACAGGCTTTACCCCTTTCCTTCGATATGTACATAGCTCTGTCAGCGAAACCGACGAGTTCATCGGGTTCGAGTACCTCATCTTCCGGATAACCCGCCACACCGAAACTCATGGTGATTCTGAAATCGAACGGGTTCATCGTTATCATCCCGCTCAGTATCTTTTGACAGACCAGTGCTGCACTCTCCTTGTCCGTGTTTGGCAGTATCAAGATGAATTCTTCTCCCCCATAGCGACCCACTATATCAGTCGTACGCGTGTAACTCCTCATCACGGATGCGATGAATTTCAGAACCTCGTCTCCGATTCTGTGACCGTAGGTGTCGTTCACCTTCTTGAAGTCGTCTATGTCAGCCATCACCACCGAGAAGCTACCACCGTACCTCTTGGCCCTTTCGAACTCTTCACGCAGTCTTTGAAGAAAGTACCACCTGGTGTAAAGACCCGTTAGAGGATCGGTTATGCTGCGTCTGTAAGAGATCGCGTTCTTCAGGATGTGCGTTGAGATCTCCTGCAAGTTCAAAACGATCCTCATCAGGTTCTCACCCTGAATCCTGTTGACGTAGAGTGACTTGTTCGCCAGGTACAGGCTCAATCTGTAGTTGTGTTCAAGCTGTATCGTGTGATAGACCTCGAACGGCTCATAAGATGCAACCGGGTTTTTTGGAATATCCTTCACGTTGAACTGCGAGAGCTCAACAATTCTTCCAGAACCATCGATCAATATCAACGCGGCTGAGTTCACAGGTAGAACGTTCATCATTCTGGAGAGCAAAAAATCCAGAATAGACCTCAAATCGTCTTGAATGTCCGCGACCTTGAGCGTGTCGAACGCGTACTGCGTGACAGCGTAGGCATCCACAAAACTTCTCACCAAAGATCTCAGATCGCCGAGCTTCACTCTGATATCTTTTTCCTTCAGAGAACCCATCTCGAGGGTTCGCATGAGTCTGCTCATTTCTGACTCCACGCCGAGCCTGTTTTCGAGCCAGTCCGCCGCGGCATCGAAACCGTGGGTCCTGTAAATTGTGGTCGCTCTCTCTGCGTAGTTCAGAGCGAGCAAATCTTCCCCCAACGTTTTGTAGGCCAGCGCCAGAGACTCAAGAACCTGGGCGAGCGAAAGAAAAGCGCCAGACTTTATCGCTTGCTTCTCAAGCCTCTCGGCAAAACTGAAGAAAGAGTCCCTGTCGAGCTGTGCAATCCTCGCTCCGAACACCTGACAGGCTTCTTCCATCCAGTAAAGACCTTCCTTGCTCAAAAACTTTTTCCAAGCTCTCAGGAATTCTTCATCATCCTCAGCAAGTAAAAGATCTCTGAATTCAACGAAAGTCGGATTGTTCAGAGCGGGATTGTCTATATTTTCCTTCAAAATTCTTCTTGCTTCATCGATGTTTCCACAAATCGCATGGGCGGAAACCATCGCACGCAGCCCACGCTCTTCTATACCCAGAGACTTCTCTATGGATCTTTCTTTTTCAAGATCCTCCAGAGCTTCTGCCAGCTGTTTGTTGTAGGTGTGGTACTGTGCTTCAACGAAGTACGTGTAGGCCTCAGTTGAGCCGTGTGAAGCCATTCTTGCAACGTCTCTGAGCTGATACATTGCACTGAACATCTTCTCGATCTCACCTCTGTACAGGTTGGTCCATATCATGTTACTGAGTGCAATCATCAACAGATCTTGAGAACCTATCTTGTTGGCGATTTCAACAACCTGCGAAAAGAGTCTCTGAGCCTCAGGTGTGGCCGTCAAACGCGTTCCAAGCAACAATAGCGTGTCCGCCAGAACGTCGTAGAAAGGCCCCTCTTCGGCGAGAGATCTGGCGGTGTTGAGCAACTCCAGACTGCGCATCGATTCGACGCCCCTGGCATGTGCAAGCACGTTCAGGGTGGAGGCCTTCAATTTTTTATGCAATGGCAGATCCAGCAAGTTCGAAACAAGCAGCGAGAGCTTCTTGATGAGGTCTTGACCGACTCTCTCGCCCGAGCGGAGAATCCTTCGAGCTTTGTAAATAAGTCTGGACAGTTCAGAATAAGAAGTTCTGCCTGAAAAATCGATCTTTTCTTCGAGTTCAGAAGCTTCTCTTATTTCACCCGCCATGACGAGCGCAGCGTATCTGAAGAAAACGAACTTTTCGTTCTTTTCAAGTTCCTTTGCGAAAAGCTTCAGGCTGTTAGATTGCCCTTTAATGCTCAGTGCCTTGAACTTCAAGCTGATGAGCGCATAGCTCTCTCTTCCCTCTGCCAGTTGCTGGGCACGGGCAAGACAATCCAGTGCTGCCGACACGTCGCCGTACGAACAGATCTCCTTACGAGCCGCCAGAAGGTACATGGCTGCCGCAGAAGTGGTCTTACCCAGCATCCTGAGGTGCCATGCCCTCTTCTCACGGTCAGTGACCTTCACGGCCAAAAAACTGTGCACCCTGTTTCTAATCGATGGTGCAACACTTTCATAGAGCGAACGCCAGATTTCCGGCAACGTGAACCTGAAGCGTTCGTTCTCGTAGTAGACCAGTCCATCCTTCATAAGTGTGTGTAGCAAACTACTTGGTTCGTCCTTAGCCAAATCGAGTGCCTCGGCGAGTATCCCCAGCTCATCGGGGAAAAATTTCTCGCCACAAAGACTCAGCAGGGCTTCGTTTGAAGAGGTGTACTTTTTCAGCGGCAACTCCAGCACATCATTCATGTCGCTCGCCAGGAACGTTCCGTCCACCTGAAGATTTCCCTCAGAAACAACCAGTTTGTTTTCTCTGACCAGAATCTTGAGAACTTCTATGATCTTTCCAGCCAGACCCTGCGTGACTGTGTACAGCCAGCGAAGGAACTCACCGGGTATCCTGCCTTCATCGATGGAGAGTGACTGGCCGATCAACGTTTTCATCTCTTCGAAGCTCAGCGGGCCCACTTCTGCCTTCAGATCAACAGGCAGGCCAACATCCTCGTTGATCGAAGCCAGAAGCAGCACATGTCCATGAGGATAAACGTATTCCTTCAATTGGTTCAAAAGAGTCTTCATGTTGACGCTCAGTTCGTGTGCGTCGTCCGCCACGAGGACCAGCGTTCGCATTCTGTTCAGAAGTTTGGCTACTGTGAGGATCACCTCGTCTGACAGCAGTCCCTGCGCCGAGAGGAATTTGGAAATGTTAGCCTTCGTCACATCGTCCAAACTCGAATACGTTTCATCATCCAGCAACTGAACCAGGTCCGTGACGAGCGCATCCACGCTGGTCAGCCAGATGGTTGGTACACCTGAATGTCTCAATTGATCAACGAGTGAACTCAGCAGAGTGGTCTTTCCGCTCCTCTGTGGTCCATAAAGCAAGACTGTGTTGAGTTTCGGTTTGAGGTTTCTGACAAAACCCAAAATCTTTTCTTCCTCACGACGAGTAAGAATGATTGGCCTGATCCTGACGTGTCCAAAGCTCCCCACCAGAGGATTCGATACAACGAAGTGCAACTTTCTCTTAGTGGGATCTTCCTGAACAAATTGACTGACGAGCTCTCTGATCGTCTCATCTTGAGAGAAAGAAAGGATCATCTTGCCGAACACGTAGGCCGTTGAAGCCACCGAAGCGACACCATAACTGGCAAACTCCGGTGCAACAAAGATGCCTTCTCCCTCGGGAATCTGTTTATGGTTGCGCCAGCACGGTGCGATCATGGAATAATCACCGTCTCGCTTCAGAAAATCCTCAAAACCAACGACGGGAATGACGATTCCGTGATGGACAAGTTCCCTCAGCAAAGCGAGCAAGAACATGGCAAACTCTTGCTTGTCCTTCGTTTCCTTCATCTCGACAGGTTCTGCGCCGTAGTAAGCGAACTGCACCTGAGGCAGTTCGGAACGAAAGTCTGATTCCTCGATCGGTGCGATCGCGGGATGTTTCATTCTTGAAAGCTTTGTGAGAAAATCGATGAGCTCTTCCCGCCCTTCCTCCACAGCTTCCTTTTTCACAACTTTGAGTCTTTTGTAAACGTTGTTCTCCACGATCAAGAACTCATCGCCACTGTAAGTTTGCCTCAGAAACCTAACCAACCTCATGCCTTCCTCCCACCATGGCTTCGCGCGTCAGGCTCAAAACCTCATCGATGACCTTCTCGAGCTCG
>LDZQ01001439.1_pt1 | contig 64213 bp, 60 predicted proteins | sample 615361 | NCBI WGS metagenome assembly LDZQ01 (sample SAMN03408297, study PRJNA278302) | terrestrial metagenome | isolation source: oil reservoir sample I2 | place: USA: Alaska, North Slope, Ivishak formation | collected 2013 | reverse complement strand
TATGGTTTTAAGCAAAAATTTGGACAGGGGAAATTTTGGTTTGGAGCTTTTGGAAACTTGACTCCAGAGCAACAAAAGGAGTTTTGGGAATTAAGAGATGCTCACTGGGCCAAGATTTATCCGTTAAAGCAAAAAGCCTGGAGTCTCAGGGCAGAATTAAATGCTGAGCTAAATAGAAGCAATCCTGATAGCAAAAGAGTAGAAGATTTAAATAACCAGCTAGCCAGGGTGCAAAATGAAATTTTAAAGGAGAGTCTGGATTTTAGAAAAAAGCTAAGGGAAAGCTTTGGTGATACCTTTCCCAATGGTTTTTACAATGGCTATCCAGCCATTGGTTACTAATAAAGCCACCCCTCTATATAAGACCTCTAAATAAACCCCTCCCCGTAAAAAGGAGTTCCTTAGCTGGAACTCCTTTTTTTATAACCAGCAAATAGTTCCTGGTGCAGGTAAAAGTACTTTTATTCCCTGGTTATTTTGGAGGATTTGAAACAAAGTCTGAGAATCTTTTCTGGTGTCTCTATTTAAGTGCACCAGAGCCAATTCTTTAGCCTGGCATGTTTTAGCTAAATGAAGAGCGCTTGTAATGGAACTATGGCCAGGTACTTCCTGGGTTGCCTTATAAGTTTCCAGAATAAGCAAATCTACTTCTTTTAAATGGTTTAAAAGATTTGAATCAGGTTGGCCATCGCCAGAATAATAAAGGGTTTTACCTTGAGAAGAAATTTTTACGCCCAGAGAAGGTATGGCATGGATGGAAGTTAAGGGAAGAAGAGTAAAGTTTTTAAAGTTTATTTCTTGCTCTGAACAAGTTTCTGTAAAAACTATAGAAAAGGGAAGTTTGTCCTTAATTTTAGGGTAAGCAAGTTCTAATGCCTGCAGGGTTTTTTCCTTTATTCCTGCTGGACCAAAGATGTGCAATTCTTTGGTGCGTTGTTCTTCGTAAAAGCGAAGTAAAAGCAGGCTGGTCCCCAAAAAATGGTCTCCATGCAAATGAGAAATATAAAGGCCATCTAAGTCCAGAGGATGGGGGGCATATTTCCAGTAGTTAGTAGCAGCAGTAAAACCGCAATCTAAGAGTAAGGATTCTTGTTGCTTATTAAAAACCAGGATAGAGGTGTTGGTTAAGTTTTCATCAAAGGCCTCTCCCACTCCACAAAACAATACAAACATAAGTTTCCTCCTAGGTTTCTTTTCCAGGCTATAAAAAGTCATTTGCAATTAAGTTGCGCTTGGTTTACTTTTAGGTAAAGTTTGTAATTAATACAAGGGGTAAGGTATGAATTATCCAGAAGGTTTTTTATTTTCAGCAGTTGAAGCTAATCTTCGCTATAAAAATAGAAGAGATTTGGCTTTGCTTTATATCCCTAAGGGGGCAATAGTCAGGGGTGTCTTTACTACCAACAAATTTCAGGCTGCCCCGGTTTTGGTGTGCAAAGAAAATCTGGCTAAACAAAAATATATTAAAGCCATCATGATTAATGCCGGGCAGGCCAATGCCTGTACAGGAGAAAAAGGCCTTAACCAGTGCTGGCAGACTTTAAAGTTTCTGGCTCAAGAGTTAAAACTCTCTCCCCGGGAAATTTTACCAGTTTCCACAGGAGTAATTGGCGAGCTCTTTGACCTTAGCAAGTGGGAAGCCGGTGTGAAAATACTTACTGAACATTTAGGGAAAAGTGATTTATTGGATGTGGCAAAGGCCATTATGACCACCGATAAATATCCCAAAATTGTGCAGACCAGGTTGGATTTGTCTGCAGGTACTACCTATCTCTGGGGTATTGCCAAAGGAGCAGGCATGATTGCTCCCAATATGGCTACTATGCTGGGATTTGTACTCTGTGATCTGGATGTGGCCCCCCTATGGTGGCAGGAAGTGATAAAAAAGGCTGTAGATAAAAGTTTTAACCGTATTTGCGTGGATGGTGATACCTCTACCAATGATACTGTCTTGGGAATTTGTTCCAGGCAGAAGAAGTGGGCTTTGCAAGAGGCAGATTTAAGAAAAATTAAGCAAGCTGTGGCAGAAATTTGTTATCGTTTGGCTTATCTTATTGTCCAAGATGGAGAAGGTGCTACCAAGGTGGTGCATTTAAAGGTAAAAGGGGGCAAAAGCTTAAAACAGGCAGAAAGGGTAGCAAGGACCATAGCTACTTCTCCTCTGGTAAAAACTGCCTTTTTTGGCCAGGACCCCAACTGGGGGCGCATTGTAGCAGCTATTGGTCGGAGTGGAGAGGAAATAGATCCGCAAAAGGTAAAGGTAAGTTTTGCCGATATAGAGGTGTTTGCCCAAAATGAGACTCAATTAAAAGATGTGGATGCTTTACTTGGACCATATTTGCAAAAGCAGGAAATAGAAGTGAGTGTAGATTTAGGGCTGGGTACAAGGGAGTATTGGCTGTTATTTTCTGACCTCAGTATAGATTATGTTCGTTTAAATAGTAATTATCGAAGTTAGTTATAAAGGTGTTAAGGATGAAAGATAAATATAAAGCAATGGTGGATTTTTTGTTCGAGGTGGGGATGTTAAAAAAAACTCCCCGTACAGGGTATCAATTTTTAGGTACTGGTAAAGAAAATGTAGCAGAGCATTCCTTTCGTACAGCTATTATTGCCTTTGTTTTAGCCAAAAATAGTGGTAAAGATGCCTATAAGGCAGCTTTAATGGCTCTTTTTCATGATTTACACGAAGCCAGATGTGGAGATTTTAACTATGTATATAGGATTTATAACAAGAGCGATGAACGACAGGCTTTAAAAGACAGCTTGCAAGATACAGGCATTGAAGAAGAGGTGTTAGATTTTTATCAGGAACTGGAAGAAGTAAAAAGCGTAGAAGCAGCTTTAGTGCAAGATGCAGATCAACTGGATTTGATTTTGAATTTAAAGGAGCAACTGGATCTGGGAAATAAATACGCTGCTAAATGGCTAGATTGTGCCTTAAAAAGGCTTAGGACTGAAGAAGGGAAAAAATTAGCGCAAAAAATTCTTCAAACAGATCATACGGACTGGTGGTTTAAAACTCCTGATCCTAGCTGGTGGACAAAGAAAAATGGGCAGGACTAGTTTAACACTTTCTTTATTATCTTCTAAAATTTTTTTGTACAGTGGGGCCATTGTCTTTTCTCTGGGGGTACATTTGTTTCTTATTTACAGTACTTTTTTGTTGTTTTGGCGTCCGGTATTGTCCTTACCAGATTTTTTTTCTTCTTCTAAAAAAACTCTGGAAGTAGAGTTATATAACTATCGCGTGCATGGAGAAATATTAAAAAAAATATCTTATTTAGAAGACTTAGCAGTAGTTGGTAAGCCTGAAGAAGGGGTGGAGGATAAACTCAGATTGTCTCTGGATAATCCAGAACAAAGAAAAGTTTTGAGAGCTATAAAAGATATTTTTTTAAGTTTTTGGCAAAGGGAAGAAATTGGTGAACTGGGTCGAAGTGTGGTGGTGTTTGAGGTAAGCAAGGGAAGAATTCAGGATTTTTTTATTCAAGAATGGGAAGGAACAGATTTGTTTCTGGAGAAACTTTTATTTTTTTTAAAAAAGCTACATTCTTTGCAAATCGCTTACACTGGAGAAAAGCCTCTCTGGTTTGAGTGTGAGTTTAGTGTGGAGCCAGCAGGTTAGTTTATGCGCTATCAAAATAGATATTTTTTCCTTTTAAGCTTAAGCACGCTTTTATTTTCCTTGTTTCTTTATTTTTATCTTCCCTCTTTTCTCCAGATTTTAGAACTAAAAAGTGTGGATTGGCGCTTTCACTGGCGAGGAAACACCCTTCCCTCTCAAAAAGTAGTAATTGTAGCCATTGATGAAGAAAGTTTGGAAAAGGTGGGACGCTGGCCCTGGTCTCGCACTAAAATGGCCCAGCTGGTAAAGAAAATAGATGCTGCTTCTCCTTTGGCTGTAGGCTATGACATTGGCTTTTTTGAGCCAGAAGTTAATGTAGCCCAAAAGGAAGTGCTTACTCTCTTTGAATTTTTAAAGCAAAAGCATAAGCTGGATAAAGAAAGTCAGCAATTTTTAGAGCAACGGCTTTTGGCCAACTATCCTGATTATTGGTTAGCCAGGGCCTTGTTAGAAACCAATTCCACCCAGGTGCTTGGTTATTACCTTAATTTTGAACCCAGTAAGCAAAAACAAAAATTACCTTTAAATACAGCCAAATACACAGGGGTCAAACTTCTACAACCTGAAAGTGTTTTTCAACCTTTACAGGCAAGTAAGGTGCGCTCCAATCTGGAATTGTTGCTCAAAGCTGCAGGTAAGCAAGGGTATTTTAATGTAGTTCCAGATGAGGATGGCTCTTATCGAAGATATCCTTTGGTTCTGGAGTTTAGGGAAAACTACCTGCAACCTCTGGCTTTAAGTTTGTTTAACCATGCTAATAAAAGTAGTTTTGTAGTTGTGGGCAAAGCTGGTATATTAGGGGTAGAAGTGGGTAAGGTGTTTGTGCCCACAGATGAGAGAGGTTTTTTATTTTTAAATTATAGAGGAAAGGCTCAAACCATCTTACACTTGCCTGCCTGGAAAATACTGGCAGGAGAAATAGACCCTTCTTTACTTCAGGGTAAGTATGTTTTGGTGGGGGTTACTGCTCCTGGGGTTTATGATTTGCGGGTGACTCCCTTTGGAGTGGCCTATCCTGGCTTAGAGATTCAAGCCACTGCTTTAGATAACTTGTTACAAAAAGACTATCTTCTGCGTCCAGGTTTTGCTCCTCTTTTTGACCTGGTTGCTATTATTTTGCTGTGGTTGGGTGTTTCCCTGGCTTTATTCTATTTAACACCTTTTTTTAGTTTAATGGTTTCTTTGATTTTAGGCCTAAGTTTTATTGGCTTAAATTTTTATTTTTTTACTCATAAGTTATACTTGCTTAATCTTGGTTCGCCTCTTTTGACTTTAGTGATAAGTTATGTTGTCCTTCTCTCCTATAGAATTTTATTTGCAGACAAACAGAAAAAGAATTTACGCAAGGCCTTTTCCAAATATCTTGATGCCAAATTAGTAGAAGAAATAGTTAAAGAACCGGACAAATTAAAGCTGGGAGGAGAAAAAAGGGAATTAACTGTGCTTTTTTCTGATATAAGAGGCTTTACCACCCTTTCGGAAAAACTCGCTCCAGAAGAACTGGTTTCTTTACTTAATAAGTATTTAACTGAGATGACTCAAATTATTTTACAGGAAAAAGGGCTTCTGGATAAATATATTGGGGATGCAATTATGGCTATTTTTGGCACTCCTATCTATTATCCAGAACATGCTCTATGTGCCTGTAAAAGTGCTTTGTCCATGCTCTTAAAATTAGAAGAGTTGAATACTAACTGGAAGAAAACTAAAGGCCTGGAACTAAACATTGGCATTGGTATAAATACTGGAGAAATGGTAGCAGGTAATATGGGGTCGATAGAAAGGTTTGATTATACTGTAATGGGAGATAATGTAAATTTGGCTTCTCGTTTAGAGGGCTTAAATAAATATTATGGGACCAATATTTTGGTTTCAGAATTTACCTATGAGCAGGTAAAAGAACATTTTTCTTTTAGACTTATAGACAAGGTAAGGGTAAAGGGTAAGGAAAAACCGGTAAAGTTATATGAACTTTTGCCAGAGAAAAAGGCCACTATTTTCCAAAGTTATAAAGAGGAATATGAAGAGTTTTTGAGTTATTATTTTGCTGGAGAGTTTGAAGCTGCTTCTGAAAAATTACTGCTTTTGGAAGGTAAAACCAGGGATAAACTCTGGGAATTGTATAAAGAAAGGTTAAAGGTTCTTAGACAGAGTCGGCCAGAAAACTGGGATGGCGTATATACCTTTGCTGTAAAATAAATAATTGTCAAAGTAAGGTTTTTTTTTTAATCAAGGAAAAACACTTGTGGTTGGATAGAGATGTTTAAGCTTTTTGCCTGGTTGGGAAACATATGTTTAAGCTTACTCCAGGAAATGGGTAAGCTCTTGCTTTTATTTTTGGAAGCAATAATCTGGCTTTTCCGCCCTCCTTTTCGTTTTCGGCTTTTTGTAAAACAATTGGAGTTTGTGGGAGTCAATTCCTTATTTGTGGTGCTTTTGACTGGTCTTTTTACAGGAATGGTTCTGGCTTTACAAACCTACTATGCCTTTCGCTTGTTTTCTGCGGAAAGCTTGGTGGGAGCTACAGTTGCCCTTTCCATGACCAGAGAGCTAGGACCAGTTATTACAGCCCTTATGGTTACAGGTAGGGCTGGCTCAGCTATTGCTGCTGAGATTGGTACCATGAGAGTAACCGAGCAGATAGATGCTCTTACAGTTATGGCCATAAGCCCGGTTCAATATCTGGTAGTGCCCAGGATTCTGGCTGGAGTTATTATGTTGCCTTTGCTTACAATACTTAGTGATTTTGTGGGCATTGTGGGTGGGTATCTGGTAGGTGTGAAGATTTTGGGCATTAATAGTGGTTTGTTTATCAATAAAATTTATGAGCATGTGGATGTAGATGACCTCTATAATGGTTTAATTAAAGCGGCTTTTTTTGGTTTAATTTTGACCTTAGTGGGTTGTTATAAGGGATTTTACACCCGAGGTGGAGCTGAAGGAGTGGGCAAGTCCACCACTCAATCAGTGGTTCTGGCTTCGGTTTTAATTTTAATGTTTGATTATGTTTTAACTGCGTTGATGTTTTAGCCATGGAACATATTATTTCCTTAAGAGATGTTTATAAGAGCTTTGGCAGCCAGCAGGTTTTAAAGGGCCTTAATTTAGATTTACCTAAAGATAAGGTAAATGTAATCATAGGTAAAAGTGGCGGTGGTAAAAGTGTTTTATTAAAGCACATCATTGGACTTTTAAAGCCAGATAAAGGCCAGGTATTGGTTGCTGGAGAAGATATTGTCCCGCTTTCAGAAAGGGAACTGGCTAACATAAGAAGAAAATTTGGCATGCTTTTTCAGGAAGGAGCACTTTTTGACTCCCTTACCGTAGAAGAAAATGTAGCCTTTCCTTTAAGAGAGCACACTAAAAAGTCCTGGGCAGAAATTAAAGAGATTGTAGAACAAAAACTGGCCCAGGTGGGGTTAAAGGGAATGGGCTATAAAATGCCTGCAGAACTTTCCGGAGGTATGCGCAAAAGGGTGGGATTGGCCAGGGCTCTGGCCTTAGATCCAGAGATAGTGCTTTTTGATGAGCCCACTTCTGGCCTGGATCCTGTGATGTCTGCTGCTATTAATCACCTTATTGTCAGGACTAAAGAGGAATTTGGAGCTACCTGTATTGTTATTAGTCATGATATCAAGGCAACCATGGAGACTGCAGACCATATTTTTATGCTTTATGAAGGAAAAATTATTGCTTCAGGCACTCCAGAGGAAATACAAGCTTGTGAGGACCCGGTAGTTAGACAGTTTATTTTAGGACGGGCTGATGGCCCTATTAAGGTAATTTAGAGGGGATTAGCAATGGGAAGGTATTCTCTAGAGGTAAAAGTGGGGATTTTTGTTTTTATCTCTTTATTGGTCTTGGCTTACATGACCACGCAGGTAACCAGAGGAAAGTTTGTTTCTGGAGATATGTATCCTCTAGTGATTTATTTTGATAATGTAACTGGATTGAAAAAAAATGCTCCAGTGGAAATTGCAGGAATTGAAGTGGGATTGGTAAAAGATATTGGCCTGGAAAATGGTCGGGCCAGGGTGGTATTGGCTTTACGCCCGGATGTTAAGGTGCATGCTGATGCTGTGGCCAAGATTCGCACCCGAGGGGTTCTGGGGGATAAATTTGTAGAAATCACCAGTGGTAGTGCTTCTTATCCTCTGTTAAAGGAAAAGGAGGTTATTGCCCGTTCTGACTCTGGCGCAGATTTGGGTGAGCTCATGCAAAAAGTGGGCAGTATTGCAGATGACATTGGTAGAATCACCAGAAGTGTTTCCAATGTCCTGGGTGGACCAGAAGGTGAGCAAGATTTAAGGCTATTGATTACCAATTTAAAGGAAATGTCCATTGAGCTGGATAAAATGGTTCAAAGTAATTTGCAAAGTGTAAATAAAATTGTGGCCAATTTAAGGGAATTTTCTGAGGATATAAAGGATATTAGCGGCGGCAATAAAAAAGAAATTAACCGCATAGTGCGTAACTTTGATGTGGCTATTTTAGAACTAAAGGAATCCATGCTGAAAATGAATGAACTGCTGGAAAAAGCCAATAATGGCCAGGGCCCTCTGGCCAAGCTGGTTTCAGACAAAGAAATGGGAGAAGGTTTAAAGCAAACAATTAGTTCCTTAAAAACAGTGGCTAAAAATATAGAAGAGGGTAAGGGTACCCTGGGGAAGTTGATAAATGAGGATACTACAGCCAAAAATCTGGATAAGACTTTAGAGGGCTTGAATAAATACCTGAGCAAGCAAGACAAATTTAAAACCAGTATAGACGTACATTCAGAATATCTTACAGACACTGGAGATACCAAATCTTATGTTACTTTGCAGATTAAGCCCAGTGTGGATAAATTTTTTTCTCTATCCATTATAGACGACCCCAAAGGTGAGACCAAAGAAACTAGCACCTACCGTCGCTATCGTACGGATAAGGGAGCCTGGCATACTTATAAAGAAGAGGAAAAAGAGACCAAAGAAGATGGCCTTAAGTTTTCCTTACAAATAGGCAAGCGTTTTCATGACTTTGTGGTTAGAGGCGGTATTATTGAGTCTTCTGGTGGGGTCGGCCTGGATTATTATTTGTGGGACGATAGGGTAAAATTGTTTTTTGAGGCCTTTGACTTTGATGACGAAGACCCTGCTCATCTAAAGGCTGGGGGCAATATTTACTTGCTTCGCAATGTTTATCTTACTGCAGGTATGGATGACTTTGCCGATAGTGAGGACAGGTCCTTTTTTGTAGGTGGTGGGCTTTTCTTTACAGATGAGGATATTAAATATATCCTGGGCTCTACTCCCTTGCCTAAGGGGCAATAAAAATTAATTTTAATAGGAGTTAAGAAAAGGCAGGCTAAAACCTGCCTTTTCTTTTTTAAAGGGGATAGAATGGGGAAAAAACTGGTAGTAATTGGCCTGGATGGACTTTCTTTTTCTTTGGCCAGGTATCTGGTAGCAGAAGGTATCTGGAGTAATGTGGGCAAATATTTGGACTTAGAGCAGGGAACTTCCTTTTCTTCAGAAATACCCTATCTTTCACCTGTCAACTGGACTTCTTTTTTTACTGGTAAGGGGCCAGAAGAACACGGTGTCTTTGGTTTTACAGAATTTAATAAGGAGAAAGGAGAGCTCTTTTTTTCTGATTTTACGCATGTTCAATCGCCAACTATCTTTGAGGTACTGGGGCAAAAGGGATATTTTCTTAAGGTATTAAACCTGCCGCATACCTATCCTGCCCGCCCCTTACGAGGACAACTGGTAGCTGGTTTTTTGGCTTTAGACTTACAAAAGGCTGTATTTCCACCCATGCTCTATCCTTTGCTGAAGCAAAGGGGCTATGTTTTAGAGGGTGAGACCATTAAGGCCCTTCAGGACCCAGCCCTAATTTTCCCAGAGATAGAAAAGAGTTTACTGGCCAGGCAAAGGGCCTTTGAACTACTCTGGGCTGATTTAAGCTGGGATTTGTTTATTGTGGTAATCACAGAATTGGACCGCTTGTTTCATTTTTGTTATCCTTATTTGTTCTCCTCCCATCCCTTGCAGGAAAGGATGTTGCTTTTTTTAAAAAAAGTGGATGCTTTCCTGGGGTTAATTCTGGAACGCTATTTTGCCCTTGCTGGTAAGGACAAAAGGCTTATGCTGGTAGCTGACCATGGTTTTACAGAGTTAAAAGTGGAGGTGGATTTAAATGCCTTTTTGGCCCAGCAGGGATTTTTGACCTGGGCCAGGCAAGCCAGAAATGAATGGGATGTGCAAAGCATAGCCAAGGACTCTAAGGCCCTGGCCCTGGATAGTGGACGGATTTATCTGTACCCTTTTTCTAAGGTTAAGGATTTTTCTTTGGGGTTAAAGTTAAAGGAAGTTTTGCTGCAACTGGAGTATAAAGGCGAGAAGGTTTTGCCAACCATTTTTTTAAAAGAAGAGCTTTATCCCCGGGCTAATTTTGAGCATACGCCGGATTTGGTTTGTATTCCTGCTTCTGGGTTTGAGCTAAAAGGAAAATTTGACCGTAGAGAAATTTTCGGTCATTTTGGCCGCAGAGGAGCGCACAGGGAAGAGGATGTATTTTTTTGGGACTCCTGGGGATTTAAACCCCGTAGAACCAGAGATGTGGGACAAGAAATTTTACATTATTTTGAGGGAAGTATTTTAGTATGAAAATAGATTATGCGAAAGAGTTAAATGAAGCCCAGCTAGAGGCTGTTTATAATCTAGAAGGGCCTTTGTTGGTCATTGCTGGAGCCGGGAGTGGTAAAACCAGAACCATTGTATACAGGCTGGCTTACCTGGTGGAGCAGGGTATCTGGCCAGAAAATATTTTACTGCTTACCTTTACCCGCAAAGCCGCGGCTGAAATGCTTAGAAGAGTGGAAGAGCTTTTAGGCAGAGATGTGGCTGGAGTGGGGGGCGGTACTTTTCATAGTTTTGCCTATGCAATGTTGCGCAAATTTGCTTCTGCTGTGGGTTTAAATCAGGGTTTTACGGTTATTGATACCAGTGATGCCAAGGATATTATTGGCCAGGCTAGAGCCAGCTTGCATCTGGATAAAGACAAGGGGTTTCCCAATAAAAATACCATTTATGACCTTATTTCCAGGTCTAGAAACAAGGAATTGGCCTTAGAGGATTTTTTATCTGCCAACAGTTATCATTTATTAAAGTTTTTACCAGAACTGGAGCGCATTTTTAACTATTATCAAAATTTTAAAAAAGAGCATTTTTTACTGGACTATGATGACCTCTTATTTACCTTTGAAAGTTTGTTGCAGGAAAAAGCAGAGATTAGAGAGTTTATGCAACAGATGTTTAAATATGTCATGGTAGATGAATACCAGGATACCAATTTGGTCCAGGGAAGGATTATTAAGCTTTTAGTGGGAGAACAGGGCAATGTGATGGCTGTAGGAGATGATGCCCAGTCCATTTATGGTTTTCGAGGGGCTACAGTGGAAAACATTTTAAATTTCCCCAAGCTTTTTCCAGGGACCAAAATCATCAAGCTGGAACAAAACTATCGCTCTACGCAACCCATTTTGGAATTGACCAATCATATTTTAAAGCAGGCCAGAGAAAAATATCCCAAGAAGTTATTTTCTCATAAAAAGAGCAGTGTAAAACCAGAAATTATCTATACCACCAGTGACTTGAGCCAGGCCCAGGTGGTGGTGCGCAAAATAGAAGAACTGGCCAGGACCTATCCTTATTCAGAAATAGCGGTGTTATTCAGGGCAGGTTATCAATCCTTTGCCCTGGAGATGGAATTGGTGAAGTTGGGGATAAGTTTTTACAAATATGGGGGTCAGAAGTTTTCTGAAGCTGCCCATATAAAGGATTTAGTTGCTTTTTTGCGTTTGGTAGCCAATCCTTGTGATATTTTGGCCTGGACCAGGGCCCTGGGAAACTTAAAAGGTGTTGGCCCTAAAACCTGTCAGCGTCTATATCAGGCTTTTATGGAAGGTAATCAGGAAATAAGTAAATCCCTGTGCGCCCAGAAGCCAGAATTAAAGGAAGTCCTGGAAAAGCTAGAAAACTTGCGTTTTAAGTCTCTTAGCCCGTTAAGTGTGTTAGAGGAGATAATGACCATTTATGGTCCCATTATGGAAGAGAAATTTGTGGATGATTTACCCAAGAGAATGGCCGGCGTGGAGCAGTTAATGCAAATTGCTTCTACCTATGACAACTTGGATGTCTTTTTGGCAGATTTGAGCCTGGAGCCTTCCTTAAGGGAAGAAAAAAGTAAGGATAGATTGGTCCTATCCACCATTCACTCGGCCAAGGGCCTGGAGTGGTCAGCCGTACTTATCCTGGACCTGGTGGAAGAGCGCTTTCCTTCGAAACTGGCCATGCAAGACCCCAAAGAAATCGAGGAAGAAAGGCGTCTTTTGTATGTGGGGTGTACCAGGGCCAGGGAATATTTGGGGTTGTTTGTGCCAGCTACGGTTTACAATCGTTATCAAAACAGTTTTGACCCAGCCAGCCCCAGTCCTTTTATTCGGGAGATAATACCTTCTCTGGTAAAAAGTTATAAAGAAACCTATTTTGGAGAGATTGTGCCTTTAGAAGAAGAAAAAAAAGAAGAGCCAAAGCCCAGGCCAGAAAAAAACAATTTTACTGCTACAGGTAATTATTGTGAGCATAAAATCTTTGGCACAGGCAAGGTTATTGCGCACATTCCTCCCAATAAGTACAAGGTTAATTTCCCCCAATTTGGTTTAAAACTGGTACTGGAAGATTATCTTACCTTTAAGTGATGTTTGGAGAAGATTTTTTTCTAACTTTGCTGGATAATTATTTTGTCCAGGAAAAAAAAGGGCTTTTGGTGGCCAGAGGAGATGATTGCGCCCTAATTGAAGGTAAGTCCTTTGCCTTAAGTAGCGACCTCTTTTTAGAAAAGGTACATTTTGATTTAAGGTATTTTTCCCTGGAAGACGTAGGCTATAAGGCTTTGGCCGTAAATCTGAGTGATTTAGCTGCTGCTGGGAGCTGGCCAGAATATTTTTGCCTGCAACTAATCTGGCCCAGGAAGTTTAGTTTAGAGCAAAGTGAAGAATTATTTAAGGGCATGTCCCAATTGGCAAGTCAATTTAAACTGACTTTGATTGGGGGAGACTTGAGCCAGGGAGATACTCTGGGGCTGGCCATTACCATCTTAGGTAGTGTGCCCTATAGATTTTTGCCCCGTAAACAGGCTAAAGAAGGAGATCTGGTTTTTTTGGTGGGAGAAATTGGCCTTTCCAGGGTTGGTTTTTTAGCTTTGCAAGCAGGAATTTCCGGTTATCCCCGCAGTAAACAGGCCCATTTACGCCCCAGGCCCCTGGTTAAAGAAGGTCTGATTTTAGCCCAAAAAAATGTTAAGTCTCTCTTAGATGTATCTGATGGTGTGGCCAGGGATATTTTTAGATTGTTGCCAGAAGGTCTGGGCCTTAATCTCTTTTCAGACCTTCGTTTACCTGCGGAAGTTGTTTCCTTTGCTACAGCCAGGAATTTATCTCCCCTACACTTAGCCCTGGAGGGAGGGGAGGATTATGCCCTTTTAGGCGTGGTGGAAGCTAGCCAGGTAGAAGAGTTGCTTGCAGATTTGCCTTACGTGCAAATTTTAGGAGAGGTAAGCAAAGGTGCTGGTATTTATTATCAGGGTAAAAAACTGGAGCTTAAAGGCTTTGATCATTTTAGTTAGCCCCTTTTGGGAGGTAGTCTAGAATTAGACTTTAGAGTTTTTTTTGTTTAAAAGGCCTTCACTTCGCGTAAGGGAGAAATATTTTTTATGGATATAAAAAAAATAAGAAACTTTAGTATTATAGCCCATATAGACCATGGCAAGTCCACTTTAGCCGATAGGATTCTGGAGATTACAGGGCTTATTGGAGATAGAGAGAAAAAAGACCAGTATCTGGATAAAATGGACCTGGAAAGGGAGCGCGGGATTACCATTAAGGCCCAAACCGTGCGCATTCCTTATAGGGCCAAGGATGGGCAGGAGTATATTTTAAACCTCATTGACACCCCTGGACATGTGGACTTTTCCTATGAAGTTTCCAGAAGTCTTGCTGCTTGTGATGGCGCGCTTTTAGTGGTGGATGCCACTCAGGGAGTAGAGGCCCAGACTTTAGCCAATGTCTATCTGGCCTTAGACCATGACCTGGAAGTCTTACCTGTACTGAACAAAATCGATCTGCCCAGTGCAGAGCCAGAACGGGTTATTGCTGAGATAGAAGAAGGTATTGGCCTGGATGTGGAAAACATTTCTATGGTCAGTGCCAAGACAGGAGAGGGAGTCCCTGAACTTTTGGAAAAAATTGTGCAGTTTATTCCCCCACCCAAAGGAGACAGAGATGCTCCTCTTAAGGCTTTAATCTTTGACTCCTGGTATGACCCTTATGTGGGTGTGGTGGTTTTATTTCGCGTAATAGATGGAACCATTTCCCTGGGAGAAGAGATTTTAATGTACTCTACAGGGAAAACTTACGAGGTGATTCGCCTGGGTGTATTTTCCCCCGAAGCTGTATCTATAGACCAACTAGGCCCAGGTGAAGTGGGTTTTCTCTGTGCCAATATTAAAGAGTTAAAGGATGCAAGGGTTGGTGATACCATTACCCATCCCAAAAGGCCTACTCAGTCACCTTTTCCTGGGTTTAAAAAAATAAAACCCATGGTATTTTGTGGTCTTTATCCTGTAGACCCTGGAGATTACGAAGATTTGAAGTTTGCTCTGGAAAAGTTGCAGCTTAATGATTCTTCTCTGTTTTTTGAAGCAGAAACTTCCCAGGCCTTAGGCTTTGGTTTTCGTTGTGGTTTTCTAGGCCTTTTACACATGGAGATAGTGCAGGAAAGACTGGAAAGAGAATTTAAGGTTAACTTGATAGCTACTGCTCCTTCAGTGGTTTATAAGGTGGTGAAGGTGAGTGGAGAAATAGTTAATGTAGATAATCCAGCCAAATTGCCTCCTCCAGTAGAGATTGCGGCCATTAAAGAACCTTATGTGCGAATGGAAATATATGTGCCCAATGAGTTTGTGGGCAATGTTTTTAAGCTCTGCGAAGAAAAAAGGGGTATTCAAAAGGATTTGCGCTACTTAACGCCCTCGCGGGTGATTGTTACCTATGAACTTCCTTTTGCAGAGATAGTGTATGACTTTTTTGACCGCTTAAAGTCTGTTACCCGTGGTTTTGCTTCTTTGGATTATGAGGTAATAGATTTTAGGGAGTCTGATCTGGTGAAACTGGATATTTTGATTAATGGCTCGCCAGTGGATGCCATGGCTACTATCGTGCACAGGGATAAAGCCTATTACAAAGGTAGGGCCCTGGCTCTGAAATTAAAAAAGGTTATTCCCAGGCAGCTTTTTGAAGTGGTTATTCAGGCAGCTATTGGCAATAAAATTATTGCCCGGGAAAGGATTGCTCCTTTGCGTAAAAACGTTACAGCCAAGTGTTATGGCGGCGATATTACCAGAAAGCGTAAACTTCTGGAAAAACAAAAAGAAGGCAAAAAGAGAATGAAAAAAATGGGTAATGTGGAAGTGCCACAGGAAGCCTTTTTGTCCGTGCTTAAGGCGGATGAATAAGTTCAAAAAGAGGAGTGTGAGATGGACATAGAAAAAATAAAATTTTTAACTGCTCTTACTCTGGTAGTTTGTTTTCTTTTACTCCCTCTTGGTAGTTTGGGTTTAAGTTTTTTTTATGAATTGGGTTCTAAACTCAAAAAAAAGGTGCTTTTGGATAAACTGGCCCAACAAATTGCCAGGCAGGGTTTAATCTTTGGGTTGGGTGTAGGGATAAGTTTGGCCATCCTTTCTTTTTGGCCTGGATTTGGCGTAAAAGTAAATATGGATTTTCTAAGTTCTCCTCTGTGGACACAGGGACTTATTTTTTTAGGCGCTAGCTTACTTTTAACTATTTCTTACTTTGCTCTCTGGAAGTCCTTAAAAAACATTAAAGTATTACATTTATTGCTGGGGATAGGCGCTATAGTTTTCTACAAGCTCTTTTTATTTAACTTCTTTAGAGTTAGCTATAATTTGCTCTTGGTAAGTAATACCAATTATCCTCCTCTAAATTCCATATTTTATCCTGTTGTAGGACAGCTTTTCATCTTAAGTTTTCTGTTTTCCACTAGTATGGCTTTTATTTTTCTGATTCTGAGAAGAAAAATAGACGACTTTGGGCGGGATTATTACCGTTATGCCTTACATGTGTTAAGTAAAAGCGGTATTCTGGTCCTTGTTTTAAGTATAATCCCCTGCTTGGTAGTATTTTACCTTTTACAAGAAAGGTTTGTGTTTGCTCCGCTTATCCAGCCTGGAGCGGTAATTATTTTAGCCATGCTTTTTCATTTTTTTGTTTTCTACTGGTTGCTTAAACAAAATCAACCCTTGCGCTATAAGGGGCTGATTTCCCTTTTACCTTTGGGGAGCATGGTTTTACTCTTTTTTAGGCTTGTTTCCTATTTTGAGCTTTTTAAAATGGCTGGGCACTAGTTTTTTTCTTTTTTAACAAGAGCAAACAAAAAAAGGGGCCACCCAAAAGAGCGGTCAGGGCCCCTACAGGTATTTCTTCTCCTCCTGTTAAAAGAAGACGGGCTAAGATATCTGCTCCCAAACTTAAGCTCCCTCCTAAAAGGCCACTTAGAGGTAGCAGAGTGGAAGAAGTATAAAATCCCTGCAATCTTAGAAGGTGGGGGCCAACTAGGCCGATAAAGCCAATTACTCCAGCTACACTTACACTGGCTCCTGTTAAAATGCTGGCAGCTAGAAAAAAGAAGAGGCGGTAAAAGTGAGGGTTGAGCCCCAGGGTGTGGGCTTCCAGGTCGCCCAGGGAAAGAAGGCTTAATTGTTTTAGATTAAAAAACAAAAAAAGGTGTCCTAAAAGGAAAAAAGGCAGAAAAATTTTTACTTCTAGCCAGGAACGATTGGCAAAGCTTCCTAAAATCCAAAACACAATGGAGCCCACTTTTTCTTCATCCAAAGATTTTAAAATGGAGATAAGGGCAGAGAAAAAGGTGGTGAGGATAATGCCTGCCAGGATTAGGGTTTCCTTTTGAAAAAAGTGTTTATGCCAGTTTAAATAAAGGACCAAAAGCAGGGTGATAAAAGCCCCTGCAAGGCTGAAAAGAGGAAGGGAATAAAGGCCAAAGGGGAAAAATCCCCAAAAAAGGGCCAGGCTGGCCCAGAAGGCAGCCCCAGAAGAAATGCCCAGAGTAAAGGGTTCGGCCAGGGGATTGTTTAAAATATTTTGTAGAGTAGCCCCGCTGGTAGCTAAGGAAAAGCCAACCAGATAGGCTAAAAGGGTCCTGGGTACTCTTATTTGCCAGAAAATGGTTGACTCTACTCCTGCTTTTAAGTGGTAGATATCTAGATTTACAGGGCCTGCTAAAAGAGATAAGTAAGCCAGGATAAGGCTTATACTGAGAAGTAAAAGGGCAAAAACACAGGTTCTTAGCATGCAAAGAAACTCTCTTATTTTAGCTGCCTGGTCAAGTGGTTGTGGTAAGACCTCTTTGAGCCTGGCCTTTATAGCCAGCTTAAGGAAAAAAGGTATTCAAGTTTATCCCTTTAAGATTGGCCCGGATTTTTTGGACCCTTTATACCTGGGGAAAGTAGCTAATACTTCCTGTTATAATCTGGATTTGTTTTTTAGTCCCCTGGAACATGTGCAGGATTTGCTCAAAAAAGACGGTTTTAATTTGATTGAAAGTGTAATGGGGTTTTATGATGGAGACAAGCAGGGTCAAAATTCCACTGCTCATCTGGCCTTTTCCCTGGATATACCTGTTTTTTTAATAGTAGAGCCTTTAAAAGCAGCTAATAGCCTGGCTGCAGTTGTTTATGGCTTTTGCCAGCTTAGACAAGAAGGCAAATTAATAAAAGGAATTATTTTAAATAAATATACTTCCTTACGCCAGGTAGAGCTTTTAGAAGCCAGCTTAGAGCAATATAACTTGCCTCCTTTAGTAGGCGCTTTTCCCAAGGGCAGTTTGCCAGAACTAAAGTCAAGGTATTTAGGACTTTATAATCAGGTGGATTTAAGTGGTGCAGATAGACAAAGGCTAGAAGAGGCTGGAGAAAAGTATTTTTTTTGGGAAAGGATATCTAAGGTATGTGCTTTTAAAAAGGAGAAAGTAGATTCTGCCAGGATTAAGCCAGGGAAAAGGCAGGTAAAAAAGGTAAAACTGGGCGTAATTTTAGATGAAGCCTTTAATTTTTACTATCAAGCCCAGTTAGAAGCCCTGAAACAAAGGGGGGTGGAACTGGTTTTTTTTTCCAGCCTTACTACTAAAACCCTTCCTTCCAATTTAAAGGGCCTTTATATTGGGGGAGGCTATCCTGAACTTTACGCTTCCCTGTTAAGTGCCAATAAAAGCTTACTTGAAGATATCCGGAAATTTGGCCTGGAGGGTGGAAAAATCTATGCTGAATGTGGAGGTTTGATTTTTTTGACTCAAGGAATAGAAGGCCAGGATAAATTTTATCCTCTGGTAGGATTATTAAATACAAGGGTAAAGCTTTTACCTAAAAAGGCTTATTTAGGTTATGTAAAGGTAAAGATAAATAGGGATTGTGGCTGGTTTAGAAGGGACACTTTGCTTAAAGGACATGAATTCCACTATTCCACTTTATTAGATAGAAATGTTTTAGGCGTAGAAAATGTATATGAAGTGGTAGATAGTCTGGATAATCCTCTTGAAAGCAAGGGGTTTTATTTTAAAAACATCTTAGCCAGCTATATTCACTTATATTTTGCCCATCAAGAAGAGGTATTAGATAATTTTTATTCTTTTTTAAAGGAAAGTTAAATGAAAGGTATAATTGTTATTAATCATGGCAGTAGAAATGAAGATGCCAGACAGGATTTTTTAAATAAGGTAGAAAAGTTAAAACAAAGGGCCAGAGGTTATGTTTTGGCTGGAGCCTTTTTTTCTCTGGGCAAACCCAGTGTAGAAGAGGTAATGCAAGGTTTTAAAGAGCAGGGAATAACTAAAGTTGGCTGGTATCCCTATTTTTTAAATTCAGGCAATCATGTACGTCTGGACTTGCCTGCTTTAAAGGATAGGTTAACTCAAGACCTGGCAATGGAAATAGAGATTTTGCCCGGGCTTTATGCTGAACCTCTACTGGAAGAACTGGTTTTTGAAAGCATTGCTTCTTTTCTGGAGAGCAAATATCCCGGTTTGCCTGAGGAAATAGAAGCTAGTAGCCTGGATTTTATTGAGCAGAGCTTAAAGATTAATTTTTTCTCTAGGGAAGAAAGGGAAGTGGTTAAAAGGGTGATTCACGCTACTTGTGATTTTTCCTTTGCCCAAACTATGCGCTTTCATCCCCAGGCTATAAGCACAGGCATTTCTTTGCTCAAACAAGGGGCGAAAATTTTTTGCGATGTCAATATGGTTAGGGCTGGGCTTACTTCCTTTAACTCCTTTTGTTTGATTAAGGACAAAGAGACCTTAGAATTGTCCAAAAGGGAAAAGATAACCAGGGCAGCAGCAGCTTTTAGGTTGTTGCAAGAAGAGATTGCTGGTTCTATTGTAGTTATTGGCAATGCACCTACTGCCCTGGAAGAAGTACTTGCTTTAGCCAGGGTAAAACATATAAGGCCTGGATTGGTGGTGGGAGTGCCAGTGGGATTTGTAGGGGCAGCTTTGGCCAAAAGGCGTTTGAGTGAAAGTGATTTGGTGTACATTACCAATTGGGGACCAAGGGGTGGTAGCCCGGTAGCTGCTGCTATTTTAAATGCCTTAAAGAAACTGGTTTAAGGGTGAGAAAATGAGTAAAAAGGTTTCCAGAAGAGGTTTTTTAAGGGGGATGTTAAACCCTTTTAGGCGGGATGAAGAAGAAGGTTTTAGTGGACTTAGCCCTTTGTTAGTCAGAGGGGATAAGGCTCTGGAACAGGGTGATTTTAAGCTGGCTATAGAATGTTATGAGAAGTTTTTGGAAGAGGAGCCAGATAGTCTGGAAGTGTTGAAAAAATGTGGGTATGCCTATTTTAAGGCTGGAGAGTTTGAACAGAGCAGAAAATATTTTAATAAAGTTATGGAAGTAAGGCCCAAGGAAAATTTTTGTTTGCTTTATTTAGGGCTTGGCTGGGCCAAACAGGGAAATTTGGAACAGGCTGTTAGCTATTGGAAGTCCTATTTTAATATCCAAAAGCCCCTGGTGCAAAGAACCATTAACTCTGTGGTAGCCCTTTTTGAAGCCAAAGAGGACCAGGACCCTCTCAAGGTAGCTAAAGAAGTGGAAGAAGCTATTTTAGAGCAGAAAAAAACAAAGTAAGGTTTTTTAAAGAGTCCAGTTATTTTAGTTAATCTTCCAGAAAAAGCCAGCTTTTGCTGGCTTTTCTTTTTTTAACTTTTAAAAAGAATTTACTAATATTTTTACTTGTTTGCTCCACAGCATTTTTTGTATTTTTTGCCACTTCCACAGGGACACGGGGCATTGCGACCAATTTTAGGAGCTTTTCTTTTGACTGGGCTGGGCTTGGCTGTATCTGTTTCTCCTCCAATGAGGTTTAAATCCTGCTCTTCTTTGTGCTTAAATTCCTCTTCTTTTACCTGTTGGGGCTCTATGCGCAGGTGGCATAAGGCTTTGAGGGTGTTTTCCTTGATATTAAAGAGCATATCCTGAAAAAGTTCAAAGCCTTCTCGTTTGTATTCTTGCTTGGGGTCCTTTTGGCCATAACCACGCAGTCCAATTCCTTCTTTTAGGTGATCCATGTTGAGCAGGTGCTCTTTCCAGTTGCGGTCCAGACTTTCCAGAAGGAAAAAGCGTAAGATTTCCTGGTAATAGTCTCCTGCCTGTCCTTTTAACTCCTCTAAAATTTGCAATATACCTTTTTTAGCTTCTTCATAAGTAGGCAGGGTCTTTAGCTCCAGTACTCTTTTAAGGTTAAAGATTTCCTTTAACTTAGCCAGGACTAACTTTTCTGTTTCAGGATCTACTTTTTTGTTTTCTGAACAAGGGGCATAGACTTCTTCCAGGAGGTCATCTACAAATTCCTGGATAATAGGCTCCAGGTCCTCAGCCAGCATGAGTTCCTTTCTCTGGGCATAGATGACCAGGCGCTGCTGGTTCATGACATCGTCGTATTCCAGCAGGGTTTTTCTGATTTCAAAGTTGTGGGCTTCTACTCTTTTCTGGGCGTTTTCTATGGCTCTGCTTACCAGTTTGTTTTCTATGGGCTGGTCGTCTTCCATGCCCAGTTTGTCCATAAGACCAGAAATGCGGTCAGAACCAAAAAGGCGCATCAAGTCATCTTCTAAGGACAGGAAAAATCTGGAAGAACCAGGGTCGCCCTGGCGTCCACTTCTTCCCCTTAACTGATTATCGATTCTTCTACTTTCATGCCTTTCTGTGCCAATGATGTGCAGGCCGCCCAGTTCCTTTACTCCAGGTCCAAGCACAATGTCTGTTCCTCTTCCCGCCATATTGGTGGCAATAGTCACTCTGCCCTTTTCACCAGCCTTGGCTATGATTTCTGCTTCTTTTTCGTGGTATTTGGCGTTTAGTACCTCGTGGGGAATTTTCTCTTTTTTGAGCAGGCGCGAAAGTAGTTCGGACTTTTCAATGGAAGTGGTACCCACTAAAATGGGCCTGCCTATTTTGTGCAGTTCTTTTATTTCTTTAACTATGGCCCTATATTTAGCTTCCTGGGTACGATAAATTACATCTGGATAATCAATACGAATCATGGGCTTGTGCGTGGGAATAACTACTACATCCAGGTCGTAAATCTGTTTGAATTCCACGGCTTCTGTGTCAGCAGTACCGGTCATGCCTGCCAGCTTATTATAAAGGCGGAAATAATTTTGAAAGGTAATACTGGCTAAGGTCTGGTTTTCTGCTTCTACTTTTACTCCTTCTTTGGCTTCCAGGGCCTGGTGCAAGCCATCGCTATATCGTCTGCCCGGCATAAGTCTGCCTGTAAATTCATCTACAATAATAACCTGCCCATCTTTAACAATATAATCCACATCGCGTTTAAAGAGGTAGTGGGCCTTTAGGGCCTGTAAGACATGGTGCTGTAGGTTGATGTGCTTGGGGTCAAAGAGGTTGTCCACTTTTAAAATTTCTTCCAGGCGTTTTATTCCTTCTTCTGTAAGAGTAACGGTTTTTAACTTTTCATCCACTTCAAAGTGGGTGTCTTTTTTTAGTAAGGGTACAATTTTATCTATTTTGGAATAAAGATAGGTGGACTCATCAGAAGGTCCAGAAATAATAAGAGGAGTCCTGGCTTCATCTATTAAAATGGAGTCCACTTCGTCCACTATGGCGTAGTTTAATTCTCTTTGTACCAGCTGGTGAGGATAAAATTTCATGTTGTCTCGAAGATAATCAAAGCCAAATTCGTTATTGGTGCCATAGGTAATATCTGCCTTATAGGCAGCTTTGCGCTCTTCATCATCAAGGCCGTGGACAATCACCCCCACGGAAAGCCCCAGGAATTTATAGATGTTGCCCATCCATTCCGCGTCTCTTTTGGCCAGGTAGTCGTTTACAGTAACCACATGTACACCTTTGCCTGACAGGGCGTTTAAAACCACAGGCAGGGTGGCGACCAGGGTTTTACCTTCACCTGTTTTCATTTCTGCGATTTTGCCTTGATGAAGGGCAATACCACCGATTAATTGCACATCAAAGTGGCGCATATTTAAGGTACGTTTGCCTGCTTCCCTTACCAGGGCAAAAACCTCTGGAAGTAATTCGTCTAAGGGCTTGCCCTTGGCCACTTGTTCTTTATATTCAGCTATTTTGGCTCGCATTTGGTCATCTGTAAGTTTGCTTACAGAATTTTCCAGATTGTTTATTTGGTCTACCAGGGGAGAGATTTTTTTGAGATAACGGTCGTTTTTGGTACCAATTATTTTTTTTACTAAAAAATTAAGCATTGTTCTCCTCTATAAATTGTATTGCTTCTAGCCAGTGAGCTATTTTATTTCTTGGACTAGAAAGTCTTAACTGGATAAGACATCCAAGGCAATTAGTAAAGATGGGAAGTTTTTCCTGGATTTGACTCCAGAAATGTTGAGTTACCTTGGTGGTAAGCTCTTGTTTTTTTAATCTAAGACTTCCTCCCAGGCCACAACAAAAATCTATAGTCTCTTTGCTGGTAAGATGTTTAGCAAAAAAATCATGGGCAGTATGACAGGAGTGATGAGCTATAAAATCAAAGGAATTTTCTGCCTTAAAATAGGTTAAAAATTTATCTGCCAGGAACAAGTTTTTTTCAGGAATAAGATAATTGCTTAAACCGTGATAACAAGAAGTACAAAAGGTAATTACTAGAGGTTGTCCCTTTGCTTCCCAGAGGGATAGGTTGTGCTCTTTGGCCTTGCTGGCCTTTTGCGGAAAACCAGTTAAGAGGTAAGGTAGTCCACAACACTCCCACTTTAAGTCTTCTAAAACCCTTAATCCCAGTAGTCCTAGCATTTTTTCTAGTTTTGACCTTAAATGGGGGAAATAGGGCCCTAAACAACCAGAAAATATCACCACCTCAGTGGACCAGTTTAACTTTTGGGTGCAGGAAAGGTATAATTGTTCAGGAAAAGGCGTAAATACATTTTTCTTGGAAGTAAGTGAGAGTAGAGAAGGGGTGATTCTTTTTAGAGGCTCCCTGGGCAACTGGTCTAAAATCCAGGCATATAAGTGCTCACTAACAAATTTATTTTTGGCTTTGAGTTTAGCCAGTTCTTGAGCAAAGTTTAAACCCTGCGTGCATACTTTAGCACAGCGTTCACAACCCAGACAGTAGCTGGCTAGTTTTTCCAGGATTTTGGGCTTGATTTGAGGGGCCTTGGAGAGTAAGAACCATTTCCCTCGCGGTCCCAAGTCTTCCCTTAGGGTGCTTAAAAATAAAGGGCAAACACTTAGGCATTTACCACAGGATATACACCTATTTTCTGCAGTCATTTTTCTAGACAAGTAATAGTTTTTTTTTTAACCTTTTTAGTTTAGAGATAGCTATGGAACAGATTTCTGTAATTTCCCAAATTCAAGCAAGGGTACAAAAGGCCCGGCAGGAAGGAAAGGTCATTTCCCTGGTGCCTACCATGGGGTATTTCCACGAAGGGCACCTAAGCCTTATGCGCTATGCCCGCAAGCATTCTGATTTGGTCCTTGTTTCGCTTTTTGTCAACCCAACCCAGTTTGGCCCAGGAGAAGACTTTGAAGCCTATCCCAGGGATTTGGAAAGGGATAAAAAACTTGCTCAGGAGCAGGACGTAGATATCCTTTTTACTCCCGGCAAGGAGGAGATGTATCTTCTCAATCATTTGACTTATGTACGAGTGGACAAGCTGGATAAGTTTTTGTGCGGCAGGAGCAGGCCTACCCATTTTCAGGGAGTATGTACAGTAGTTTTAAAGTTATTTAATATCTGCCAGCCAGATTTTGCAGTTTTTGGGCAAAAGGATTGGCAGCAGCTTATAATTATAAAGAAAATGGTTGAAGACTTAAATGTGGGAGTAAAAGTAGTAGGCCATCCCATTGTAAGAGAGCCAGATGGCCTGGCCATGAGTTCTAGAAATGTTTACCTTTCTAAAGAGGAGAGAAAGCAAGCAGCCAATATCTATCAGGGACTTCTTCTGGCCAAGAAGCTGGTAGAGCAGGGAGAAGTAGAAACTAGCAGGATAAAAGAAAGGGTGCAAAATTTTTATCAAGAGCAGATCCCTTTGGGAAAGTTAGATTACCTGGAGATTGTGCATCCCTTTGAACTTACATCCCTTGAGAGAATAGAAGACAAGGCCCTTATGGCTGTAGCCATGCAGGTGGGCAAGGCCAGATTGATAGATAATCTTTTGTTGCGAGGAAGTTTAGATGTTTAGAGAGTTTTTATTGGCAAAAATTCACAGGGCTACTGTTACTGAAGCCAGACTGGATTATGAGGGTAGTATTTCCATTTGTCCAGAGCTCTTAACAGCCAGTGGTATTTTGCCTTTTGAAAAGGTTGAGGTCTATAATTTAAATAATGGAGAGAGGTTTGCCACCTATGCTATTCTGGGCAAAAAAGGTGAGATTGCTTTAAATGGCGCTGCTGCTCACAAGGGAAAGCCAGGAGATAAGGTGATAATTGCCGCTTATACCCATTTAACCCCTGCAGAGATAAATTCTCATAAACCTAAGATTGTGCTGGTGGGTAAAGAGAATAAGATTAAGAGAGTAAAATAAGTGTCAGAAGAAAAGCCTACTCTTTTTAAGCGTTTTAGGTCTTTTATCAAGGCCAACTTAATTGCCGGACTACTTTTTCTTACCCCTCTGGCAGCGACTTTTTATTTTTTAAAGTTTACTATTACCTGGATTGATAGGATTTTACTCCTTATTCCCCCAGCCTATAGGCCAGAGAACTTTTTACCTTTCCCAGTGCCTGGTTTAGGGATTATTGTTTTATTTTTTATTTTACTCTTTACAGGCGTTCTGGTTAGAAATTATCTGGGAAGTAAACTGGTTGCACTCTGGGAATATATTATTTCCAAAATTCCCTTGGTAAATAAGTTTTATATTTCTGTAAAACAGCTTATTGAGACCATTTTAAATGGAGGAAGTAAGGACTTTAAAAGAGTGGTTTTGGTTGAATTTCCCAAGGATGGAGTGTATTCTTTAGGTTATGTAACGGGAGTTGCTGTTGGTGAAATCCAGCAGAAAACCAAAAAAAAGGTGTTAAACATTTATGTTCCCACCACTCCCAACCCCACTTCAGGCTATTACCTGGTGGTGCCAGAAGAAGAGGTCATTCCTCTGGAGATGAGTGTGGAAGATTCTTTTAAGTTGCTTATTTCAGGTGGGATCATAAATCCTGATGAAACACCTAAAAAAAACAAGAAGTAAGGAGGAAACAATGCTTTTAACTTCAGAAAAATACTATTTTGCCTCAGAATCTGTTACTGAAGGGCATCCAGATAAAGTTGCAGACCAGATTTCTGATGCTATTTTAGATGCAATTATTGGCCAGGACCCCAATGCTAGAGTGGCCTGTGAAACTCTGGTTACCACTGGTTTGGCCTTTATTGCTGGTGAAATTTCCACCACTGCTTATGCGGACTTTCCAGAGATTGTCAGAGAAACTGTGAAGAACATTGGCTATACAGATGCTGCTATGGGCTTTGATTATGCTACCTGTGCAGTTATTTCTTCCATTGACAAGCAATCTCCAGACATTGCCATGGGTGTAAATCGGAAAAATCCAGAAGAGCAGGGAGCTGGAGATCAGGGAATGATGTTTGGCTTTGCTGTAGAAGAGACTCCCACGCTTATGCCTGCTCCCATTTATTGGGCTCATAAGTTGTCTAGAAGGCTTTCCTATGTGCGTAAAAATAATATTTTAGACTTTTTACGCCCAGATGGAAAAACAGAAGTGAGCATTGAGTACATAAAAGGGGTCCCCACCCGTATTGATAGTGTAGTGGTGGCTGCCCAGCACAATGAAAATGTGTCTTATGAAGATCTGGTAGAAGCCATTAAAGAGGAAGTTATTTTTAAGACCTTGCCTGAAGACATGGTGGATAGAAAGCAGATTAAAATCTATATCAATACCACCGGCCGTTTTGTCGTGGGTGGCCCTCAAGGAGACTGTGGGCTTACAGGTCGAAAAATTATTCAGGATACCTATGGTGGCATGGGCCATCACGGAGGAGGTGCCTTTTCTGGTAAAGATCCTTCCAAGGTGGACCGCTCTGCTGCTTATATGGCCAGGTATATTGCCAAAAACATTGTGGCTGCAGGCTTGGCCAAGAAGTGTGAAGTGCAAATTGCCTATGCCATTGGCGTGGCTGAGCCTGTTTCTGTATTTGTCACCACTGGAGGCACAGGAGTGGTGCCAGATGAAACCTTGCAAAAGGCAGTAATGGAAGTCTTTGACCTCAGACCTTTTGCCATTATCAAAAGGCTTAACTTGCTTCGTCCCATTTATAAGAAAACCGCATGTTATGGCCACTTTGGAAGAGAAGATGTGGATTTTACCTGGGAAAAGACTGATGCAGTAGAAGATTTAAAGACTGCCTGTAAGATTTAAACTTATTTAAAAAGGATAAAATAAAAAAAGAGCCACTCTTAAGAGTGGCTCTTTTTTTAGGTTTTAATATCTATAATGCTCTGGCTTATAAGGACCTTCAATGGGTACGCCTAAGTACTCAGCTTGTTTGGGAGTTAATTTTTCCAGTCTAACGCCTAGTCTGTCTAAATGTAATCTGGCTACTTCTTCATCCAGTTTTTTAGGTAAGACCATAACTTTGGGCTCATATTGGTTTTTGGCCAGTTCTATTTGAGCCAGTACCTGGTTGGTAAAACTGGCGCTCATTACAAAACTGGGATGGCCTGTAGCACAACCTAGATTGACCAATCTTCCTTCTGCCAGAACAATAATGGACTTACCAGATTCCAAAATCCACTTGTCCACCTGGGGCTTTATGTTGATTCTTTTACATTTGGGATTGTTTTCCAGATAGCTCATTTCTATTTCTGAATCAAAATGTCCAATATTACAGACTATGGCTTCATTTTTCATCCTTTCCATATGTTCGCCTCGAATGACATCACAGCAACCAGTAGCAGTGACAAAGATATCTCCCAGGGGAGCCACTTCTTCCATGGTTTTTACTTCATAACCCTCCATGGCAGCTTGCAGGGCACAGATGGGGTCAATTTCCGTGATAATCACTCTAGCTCCCATACCTCTCAGGGCCTGGGCACAGCCCTTGCCCACATCTCCATAGCCACAGACCACAGCTACTTTACCTGCAATCATTACATCTGTAGCTCTTTTGATTCCATCGATTAAAGATTCCCTGCAACCATACAGGTTATCAAACTTGGATTTGGTCACAGAGTCATTAACATTGATAGCTGGGAAAAGCAGCTCTCCAGTTTTTTCTAACTGATACAAGCGATGAACTCCTGTGGTGGTTTCTTCAGAAACTCCCCTGATGTTTTTAGCAATGCGTGTCCATTTTTCTGGGTCTTTTTTTAAGCTGTGTTTTAATCTTTCTACCAGAACCTGCATGTCCTTGTGCTCAAAGGTTTGTTCCAGAAAGGAAGGATCTTTTTCTGCTTTTACTCCCAGATGGATAAATAGAGTGGCATCCCCTCCGTCATCTACAATAAGGTCAGGACCAGAGCCATCAGGCCAGGTCAGGGCTTGTTCTGTACACCACCAGTATTCTTCAATGGTTTCCCCTTTCCAGGCAAAGACCTTGGCCAGGCCAGCTTTAACCACTGCAGCTGCAGCCTGGTCCTGGGTGGAAAAGATATTACAGGAAGCCCAGCGGATATCTGCGCCTAGTTTGTGAAGGGTCTGGATAAGCATGGCAGTTTGAATGGTCATGTGCAAACTGCCCATGATTTTTAAGCCCTTTAAGGGCTTTTCTTCCCCATACTTTTCTTGCAAAGCCATAAGACCTGGCATTTCATTTTCAGACAGGGCCATTTCCTTTAACCCCAAATCAGCCAGGGACATATCTTTAACTTTGTATTCAAGTTCTGGTTGTAATTCTAAAAACATATATTCCTCCTCTAACAATCTATAAAAAGAGGTTTAACCTCAAAGGATGGGTTTTAGCAAGTTTTTAAGCTTATAAAAAAATTGCCCTTTTCTCTTTTTTTAGTTTACTTGATAATTAATTACTAAATGATTAAGAAAATAGACTAGGAAAAACACAATATAAATAAGGGAGTAAAAACAATGAAAATAAGTTGCCCTAATTGTGGTTTTAGCCGGGATGTGCCTGAGGAAAAAATACCTCCCAAGGCAACCCGGGCTACCTGCCCTAAGTGTGCCCATAAATTTGAATTTAGAAAAGCAGAGCCTGCCCCATCTTTTATTCCTAGTTTTAGTCAGGAAGAAGAAGTAAAAAGGGAGCCAGAAATAACACCTACACCTGTAGAAAAAGAGACCACTCAGGAGGTTTTAGCAGAATCTTCTCTGGAGGAAAAAGAGAAAAAGGAAAAGCCCCAGGCAGAAGGTTTGTGGGAAAAGTTAGAAGGTCTAAAACCAGAAGAAGACCCTCAAGTCTTATCTGAAGAAAAGGTTGAAAAAGAGCAAAAAACCGACCCAAAAGAAGAGATCCCCTGGGAGCATCTGGAAAATTATGGTTTTTTCCCTGGGTTTTTTTTGACCTTAAAGAAAACTTTGTTTTCTCCTGGAAAGTTCTTTAGTCAAATGGAGTTTAATGGCTTTGGTAAGCCCTTAGTTTATTATCTTTTGCTAGCTGAAGTCCAGGCAATTTTTACTTTTTTGTGGGAAATGCTGGGCATATTCCCGCACTTACAACAGGAAAACGCTCAGCTAGGTGGGCTTGTGGGCCTTTCAGCCATGGGTTTTGGCTCTTTACTAATACTTATTTTTTATCCCTTGCTCTTGACAGGAGCTCTTTTTTTGGCAGCCGGGCTTAATCATCTTTTTTTGAGTATTTTTCGGGCCGGGAATAAAGGTTTTGAAGGTACTTTTAGAGCCATAAGTTATGCCAGTTCACCTTTGATTCTGGGCATTATTCCTGGGATTGGCCAGTTTGTAGGTGCCCTTTGGTCCATGGTGTTGAGTATAATAGCTTATAAAAAGGTACATGAGACCACTTATACCCGGGTAATTTTGGCTTTACTCCTGACTCCTTTTATTTTAGGGCTAAGTCTCTTTTTGGTGTTTAAGTTCTTGGTCTAGAGAGTGTTAAATTATGTTTAAAAAATTAAAGGCTTTTTGGCGACAGATTAAACTTCAGCAAAGGTTGAAAGCAGAATTAAAGCCAGCCTATTTTCATAAAACTACAGAAGAAATATTGTATCTGACCAGATTGGCAGAGCAAATTTTACCTCCTGATGAAAAGTTTAAATCCAGAATTGTAAAAATTCGCCTGGAGATGTTAAAGCTTAAAAAGTTAATTGCTGAAGATGAATTTGATAAATTGCCTTTAAAAACCAGACAAGAATTGAGAAAAAGCTTAGAGCTTTCTAAGCACCAATTGGAAGAAAGCCTTGGTTTTGTAAAACCACCTACAAAAATTATTCAATAGAAAAAGAGGTTGTTATGATAGGTATTTCCAAGCTTTATTGTGATAATATTGAGCCTTCAGATGCCTTGCGTTATGGCAGGCATTCTAAAAAATTACCTTCCCATTTGCTCCAATTTTCCAAAGACAAAAAACCGGTAGTAGTCTGGAATATGACCAAAAGGTGTAACTTGCGTTGCGTGCATTGTTATGCCCAGGCAGTAAGTGAAGAAGGAGTAGATGAAATTTCTACCACCAGGGCCAAAGAGATTATTGATGATCTGGCCAGTTATGGCGCTCCTGTACTGTTATTTAGTGGTGGAGAGCCCTTGGTGCGAAAGGATTTGGTAGAGCTTGCCCATTATGCTGTATCCAAGGGCATGCGTGCAGTTATTTCCACCAATGGCACTCTTATTACCAGGGAAAAGGCCAAGGAGTTAAAAGAGGTAGGGCTTTCTTATGTGGGGATTTCCCTGGATGGGGGAGAAGAGGTGCACGACCGCTTTCGCAAAGTACCTGGCTCCTTTCAAAAGGCCATGGAAGGCGTAGAAAACTGTCAAAAAGAAGGTTTAAAGGTAGGATTGCGTTTTACCATCAATAAGAGAAATGTAGAGGAAGTTCCCAAGATATTTAAGATTTTAGAGGAAAGGGAAATTCCCCGGGTATGTTTTTATCATTTAGTCTATTCTGGTCGAGGCTCAGAGTTGATTAAAGAGGATTTGGATCATGCTGAGACCAGGAAAGTGGTAGATTTGATTATGGACTTGACCCAGGAACTATTTGCCAGGGGCAAGAAAAAAGAAGTTTTGACTGTAGATAATCACGCTGATGGCCCTTATGTTTACTTAAGGTTGTTAAAAGAAAATCCCGCCAGGGCAGCAGAGGTGTACGAGCTTTTGCAGTTTAACGAAGGCAATAATTCTGGAAGAGGAATAGGTTGTATTTCCTGGGATGGAAGCGTTCACGCAGATCAGTTCTGGCGTAATCACACCTTTGGCAATGTCCTGGAAAGGCCTTTTTCTGAAATCTGGGAAGATCCCAGGATTGAACTGTTGCAAAAGTTAAAAAACAAAAAGGCTTATGTAAAAGGTAGATGTGCTAAGTGTAAGTATTTAAACATCTGTGCAGGTAATTTCAGGGCTAGAGCTGAAGCCTATTATGGCGATATCTGGGCTCCAGACCCTGCCTGCTATCTCACAGATGAGGAAATAGGCTTAAAATAAGGTTCTTTAACTTTTTCTGGTGCCTAACTCAGGCTTAATAGGGAATCCTGTGCAAATCAGGAGCGGTCCCGCCGCCGTGAGCCCTAAGAAAACCTAAACTTCCTGGTGTGCCACTGCCTAAAAAGGTGGGAAGGCCGAAGTTTAGGGGGGTGAGCCGGAAGACCTGCCAGAAAAAGTCTGGACCGTTTGGGTAACGGGGGCTTTACCCAAACGCGTGTCTTTTTTTGGCTAGCCCCAAAAAATTGAAGGGGGTTTGTTATGTCCTATTCTTTCTCCTTTATTTTCAGCCTTTTTTTTCTTTTTTTTAGTCTTTTTTCTGGCCAGACCCTGGCTCAAACCGCAAAGCAGGGGATTTTGTTGGTAACTTTTGGTTCTTCTTATCAGCAAGCGGAAAAGGCTTATGAGCTTATTGACCAGAAGGTTAAAAAAGCCTTTCCCAGAACGCCTGTTTACTGGGCTTATACTTCTAAAAAAATAAGAAACAAACTGGCTAAAGAAGGGAAGCAGATTGATTCTCCTCCCCTGGCTTTGGCCAAAATGTTGGAGCAGGGGTTTAGTGAAGTGGTAGTGCAGTCTTTGCATGTAATTCCTGGAGAAGAATTTGACTATCTTAAGCAGGTAGTAAATAGTTTTGCCCATTTACCCAAGGGGTTTAAAAAGATTAGCCTGGGTAAACCCCTTCTTTATTCCAGTAAGGATGTGAAAGAAGTGGTAAAAAAACTTTATCCTGTTTTACCAAAGTTAAATAAAGAAGAAGCCTTTTTATTTATGGGGCATGGTACTGAACATCCTGCAGATGTATATTATGCAGGCCTTAATTACTGGTTGCAAAATAAAGATAAGAGGTTGTTTTTAGCTACTGTAGAAGGTAGCATAGAGCTAGAAGATATTTTACCTGACTTGCGCAAGAACAAAATTAAAAGAATTTATTTAATGCCTTTTATGAGTGTGGCTGGAGACCATGCCCACAATGATTTAGCTGGAAAAGAAGAAGACTCCTGGGCAAGCACACTAACTAAACTTGGCTTTGAGTGTGTACCCTATTTAAAAGGCTTGGGAGAAATAGAAAGTGTAGTAGATATCTGGGTCAAGCATCTGCAACAAGCTTATAAGGAATTGGATAATTGAAATCTTTTCAGGTAAAAAAAGGACATTTTTATGCCCTGGGAGTAGGTCCAGGAAGTGCGGACTTACTTACCTTGCGAGCAGTAAAGGTTTTACAGGAGGCAGAGGTTATTTTTTGCCCTGCCTCTTTAAAAAAACAAGAAAGCTTGGCCCTAAAGATAATTTCTCCCTATGTGCAGGAGCAGCAAATCAGAGTGGTCTCTTATCCTATGCAGAAAAATTCCAGCCAGACCTGGGCCCACTGGCAAAAAATAGCCACAGAGATTGTGAAGTTGTGTGAGCAAGACAAAGTGGTAGCCCAGGTTACCCTGGGAGACCCTCTTTTTTATAGCACCAGTTGTTATTTGTTGAGCTTATTACAACCTCTTTTAAAGAAAAAGATTCATGTAGTTCCAGGCATTACAGCCTTTCAGGCAGCTTCAGCCAGGTTTAATCTGCCCCTTAGTTTGCAGGAAGACAGCTTTCTTTTACTGCCTGGAAGTGATGTAAAAAGGCTGGAAAAGGCCTTAACCTGCTGTGAGACGCTGGTTATTTACAAGGCTGGAAAAAACTTAAAGTCTATTTTAGACTTACTGGAAAAAAAAGGATTGCTGGCTGACACCTATCTGGTTGCTTATGTGGAGCAGGAAGAAGAATATCTTGTTCACCAGCCAAGCCCGGATATAAAACTTCCCGGTTATCTGGTAACCATTATTGTCAAACTCGGGCATAAACCCTGGACTGAAAGTGAGAACAGGACTTAGTACAGGCACCTATGCTGCAGCCCTGGCCAAGGCCAGCGTGTGTTTGCTTTTGGGTAAGGCTAAAAGACTCAAAAGCATCTGGGTCTTGTTGCCAGATAAAAGATGGGTAAGAGTGGTGCTTACCAAAGCAAGACTTCTCTCTAGCCATAAGGCTGTGGCCTGGGCCAAAAAGGATGCTGGTGATGACCCTGATGTCACCCATAAAATGACTTTAGGTTGTTTGGCTTTGCTTCGAGAAGACAAGCAAATTGTGTTTAAAAGAGGCAAAGGGATTGGAGTGATAACCAGGCCAGGTTTACCTTTACCCATAGGAGAAGTGGCCATAAATCCCAGTGTAAGAAGGTTGATTGCAAAAAACCTGCACAACCTTTCTACTGCAGGAGTGGAGCTTACTTTTATGGCGCCTTTGGGAGAAAGGATAGCTTTAAAAACCTTTAATCCCCGCCTGGGTATTAAAGGAGGAATTTCCCTTTTAGGTACCACGGGCAGAGTAAGGCCCTTTTCTAAAGAAGCTATTAGAAAAACTATTGAACTTCATTTAAATTCCTTACTTGCCCAAAAAATAAATCCTCTGGTTTTGGTGGCTGGCAATTTGGGGAAAAAAGCAGCTTTAAAACTTGAATTTTCTGCAGAGCATATCGTAGAAGTAGGTAATGATTGGCAGACAGCCTTTTCCTTTTTAGAGGAAAAAGAGGTAAAAGACTTGGTTATTCTAAGCCATCCAGGAAAACTCTTGAAATTTTTAAGTAAAGAATTTTACACCCACAGCAAATACTCTTCTTCTGCCTTAAAAGCTCTTGCCAGTTATGGCTTTAATCCAGATAGTTTTAACACTGTAGAGGATTTTTTTCTGACTTTAGATAATCCGGATATTATTCATAAAATGTTAAAGGATGTAAAAAAGTCAATTCTGGATAATTTTAATCTCATGGTTAATAGCTTAAGGGTTTACTTTATAAATTACAAGAGTGAAATTATCGCTTATGCCTAAGCTTAGTATTATTGGCTGTGGTCCAGGAAATCCTTCTTATTTATTGCCTGTAGCCAGAGAAAAGGCCCTGGAGCAGGATTTGCTTGTTGGCAAAAAGATGTTTTTGGATTTTTTCCCTGAATTTAAAGGAATAAAAAGAGAACTTTCCTCATCTTTACAGAAAGAAATAGGCTTTTTAAAGCAGGAAATACACAAAGTAAAGGTGGGATTACTGGTAAGTGGCTCTCCCTTGCAGTTTAGTTTGGCCAGGCTGGTCTTAAAAGAAGTTGGCCGTAAAAATTGTGTAATTATTCCAGGTATAAGTGTGGTTGAAGTGGCTTTAGCCAGACTGGGGCTGGATAGAGAAAAATTGTTTGTAAGCAGTTTTCACGGCCGAAGGCCTTTGTTGAAGCCAGAGGACCTTTTATCCTTTGAGCACTGGGTATTTTTTCTGGATAGGGATTTGAGCTGGCTTAAAGAACAGGAATTTTTATTTTCCCTGGGTAAGTTTTTTTATCTAGAAAACTTAACCTTGCCTGAAGAAAGGGTGTTAGCCTTAAAGAGCAGTGAAAATTTACCTCAAGTTAAGGGCCCAGCCCTTGTGGTAGGAAGTAAATGGCTATAGCTTATATTACCTTTTCCAGGGAAGGATACTCTTTGGCCGAGAGGTTAAAGGAAGAACTGGGGGGAAGTATCTATTTTCATGAAAGTATAGGCGCTAAAGAAGGTATCTCTTTTCCTAAAGTAGGAGAAGTTATCCCAGAGATTTGGAGGGTTTATTCCAGGATAGTTTTTTTAGGGGCTAGTGGGATTGCAGTGCGAAGTATTGCCCCTTTACTCGTTCATAAAACTGTGGACCCTGCAGTGGTAGTGGCAGATATTGGAGGCAGGTTTGTTTTTAGTTTGCTTTCCGGACACGAAGGTGGAGCCAACCTGCTGGCTTATGCAGTGGCCAATGTTTTAGGTGCCCTTCCTGTTATCACCACTGCTTCAGAAGCTCGTAAGGATATTGTGGTCGGCCTGGGCTGTAGAAAAGGGGTGAGTCTAGAAGACTTAAAAGAGGCCTTACTTAGGGCTTTGGCCAAGGTAGAGGTGGATATTACTAGAGTAAGGCACATTGCTACCCTAGAAGTAAAAAAAGGAGAGCCAGGCTTATTAGCCCTTTCCCGGGAGCTAAAGATTCCCTTACTTTTTTTGAAAAAGGAAAGGATACTGACCTCTCCCTATGTTTTGCCAGGTTCTTCCTTTGTCTTAAAGAAGGTGGGTGTACCTGCTGTGGCTGAACCAGCCTGCCTTTTAGCCAGTCATCAGCCCAAACTTATTTTAAGGAGAATGGTATGGAAAAATACCACCATTGCCCTGGCTCAGGAGCAATTTTTGTCCTGGGAATAGGGCCTGGGGATAAAAAATATAGAACGCTTTATGCTGAAGAAATTTTGAGTAAATGTCAGGCTCTGGTGGGTTATCACAAGTATCTGGAGCTGGTAAGAGACCATTTTGAGCACAAACAAATCTTTTCTTCAGGCATGGGCCAGGAGATTTTAAGGGTGGAAAAGGCCCTGGAATTGGCAGAAGAAGGCTTAATTGTGGGAGTTGTGTCCTCAGGTGACCCTGGCATTTATGGAATGGCTGGCCTGGTTTTAGAATTAATGCAGAAAAGAGAAAAGTTTTTGCCTGTGGAAATCATTCCCGGAGTAAGTGCCGGGCAATATCTGGCAGCTAAAGTGGGTGCTCCTCTTATGCTGGACTTTGCCTGTGTGAGTTTAAGTGATTTGCTTATTGCCTGGGAAAAGATAGAAGGCAGGCTTTTGGCCCTGGCCCAGTCTGACCTGGTTACGGTGCTTTATAATCCCAGGAGTAAAAAAAGGACCTGGCAGCTAAAAAGAGCTAAAGAAATTTTTTTACGCTTTCGTCCTCCCCATACCTGGGTGGCGATAGGAAAAAATCTTAGCCTGGATAGGGAAAAGTTTATTTTAACCACTTTAAAGGATTTGAATTTAGAAGTGGTGGACATGCGTACCACTTTGATTATTGGTAATGACACCACCCAAAAGCTAGGTGATTTTTTGGTCAGTTTACGGGGATATGCCCGGAAAATGACTTAAGTTTTTTCCAGAACTAAAATTACCTCTAAATGATAGGTTTGGGGAAACATGTCCAAAAATTCCAGATAAGTAAGGTTAAAACCCTGTTTCCAGAAAGGTTTTAAGTCCCTTAAAGTATTTACTATATCGCAAGAAATCCAGACTATTTTTTTTAATCCAGAGAGATGGGCAATATTGTGCAGGTTGGGAGCTCCACTTCGGGGCGGGTCAATGATAACTGCCTCTGGTTTAAACCTGCTTACTGGTTCCAGGTCTTTATTTAGATTGGCCCGGGCTAGCGTTAGTTTTAACTGGTTAAACTGAGCAGTATATTTGGCTAACTCCAGGCTTTTGGGGTTTTCCTCCACCAGGAGCACTTTTTTCCCCAGATAGGCCAAAGCCAAGGCAAAGTTGCCCATTCCTCCGTAAAGGTCAGCTATCCTTTCTTCCTCTTTTAAAAGCGTACACGCCCGTTCTATGAGCAGGTTGTTGAGCCTAAAATTGGCCTGAAAGAAGGTATTGGCAGAGAGAAAATAGGTTAGGGGCAAGTTTTTTAAGGGAAAGCTTAAAAGTTCCTCATCTCCTTCTATACTGGTTTTTCCCTGCGGTGAACTGGCCACTACATAGGAACCCTTAGATTTGTTTTGGACCAGATTTTTAAGGTTGTGGCCCAGGGTTTTATCCAAAAGCAGGCAATCCTGAATGGGAAAGGTTTTATGGGAATTTAACTGATAGTAGCAGGGCTTTCCTTTGTGGACAAAGACCTCTCCTCTGTAGCGATATCTCCAGTTTTTGGGAGAAGGAGTGATTAAAAAATCTATTTTTTGTTTTAAGCCTCTTTGTAAGGCGTCTTCTAAGATTTGCTTTTTAAAAATCAGTCCATCCTGGGCGCGTACATGCCCAAAAGTACAACCGCCACAAACTGGAGAATGGGGACAGGGATGTTTTCTACGCCAGGGGGAAAATAGGACTTTTTGGCAGGTGGCTAAACAAAAATCCTTTTTTTCTTTATAGATTTCAACGAGTACTTGTTCCTGGGGGAAGCAGGGCGGAGAAATAAGGATAATTTTTTCTTCTTTGGTTTTAGCTAAGGCTTTACCCCGCCAAACAAGCTTTTCTACAGTTACTTCCAAGGGCATTTACTTAAGAGGGGTAAAGATAACGATCCCAAATAATTTTACCTCTACTTTTTTTGTACTTTCTAAGCAAAACATAAATCGCTCCTGCTCCCCCATGACATGGTAGAGCTGAACAGAAGGCTAAAACTATCCGTTTAAGTGGCTCTCTGGTAAGCCAGGATTGTACTTCTCTTTTGAGCACCCCCAGGCCCAAAGGAGAGTTAATTCCTCTGCCGGTAATAATTAATAAACAGCGTTTGTTTTGTAAATAGTTGTCTCGCACAAATTCTAAAAAGGTTATCTTGGCATCATCTACTGTAAAGCCATGTAAATCCAGAGTGGCCTCTATACTAAACTCGCCTCTTTTTAACTTGTTTAGAACCTTTTGATTAACCCCTTTAACAGAACCTTGCAAATATTCATCAGTATATTCCACCAGAAATTCAAAATTACCTGTAAAAAACTGTTCCCATTCTTTGGGCTCTTGTACTTTGACCTTACTTTTTTTGGGTAAGGTTATTTCTGGTCCTTTTTGTTTTAAAGGCTCTACATCAGCCATGGCCTGCCAAAAAAGCTCTAAGTCCTCCTCCTTTTTGGGCGCAGGCTTTATTTTAGGTTTTTCCCTTTTTTCAGGAAACTTTTCCTTGGGAAGTTTCTTAAAGGGGTTGTGCATGGCTAGATAATTACCAGTCTTTTGATGATGTTTAAGACTTCTTCTGCCTCATCTACCACAAAAAAGATATCAAAATCCTGCTCCTTAATAAATTTTTTGGGCAAGAGCTTGTTTTTAAACCAGTCCAGTAAGGGAGACCAAAAATCTTTGCCCACCAAAATGATGGGAAAGGGTTTTATTCTTCTGGTTTGAGTAAGGACCAGGGCTTCGCTCAGTTCATCCAGGGTGCCAAAGCCACCAGGCATGACTACATAAGCCATGGCATACTTGATAAACATTACCTTGCGGACAAAAAAGTAGCGAAAATCACAACGCAGGGTGGTGTATTCATTGGGCTTTTGTTCAAAGGGTAAATGGATGTGCAAACCTACAGACTTTCCCCCGCCTTCTAAAGCCCCTTTATTTCCGGCTTCCATTAGACCAGGCCCACCTCCAGTGATGACTCCATATCCAGCTTCAGCCAATTGTTTGGCTATCTGATAAGTAAACTGGTATTCTTTTTCTTCTGGACTTACTCTGGCTGAGCCAAAAATGGAGACAGCAGGGCCTAAGTCATTCAGGTTTTCAAAACCATCCACAAATTCAGCCATTATTCTGAATAAACGCCAGGCATCTTTATGCGACAGGTCATCAATTAAATATTGTTTGGATAATCCCATTTTCCCTCCCTAAAATTTATATTGCCAGCAATTGTTTAGTATGAGCAGAATTTAGTCAAGAAAAAAGTGGGCTTAAAGATATTCTACTCTATTTCTACCTTTATTTTTGGCCTGGTAGAGGGCCTGGTCTGCCTGCTCGATGAACTTTTCTGGAGAAGTGCCTTTATAGGTGGTTACTCCCAGGCTAATAGTTATTCTTTCCCAGGGTGATTTTTCATGTTCAATGGTTAGACTTTCTATTCTTTGCCGAATTTTTTCAGCCAGATATTGAGCTCCTTCTAAGCTTACATGGGGTAGTAAAACAATAAATTCTTCTCCTCCAAAGCGACAGAGCAGGTCTTCTTTTCTTTTTAGTTCTTTTAAAATATGGCTGGCTACAGTCTTAAGTATTACATCTCCCTGCAGGTGACCATAGGTATCATTGTATTTTTTAAAAAAGTCAATGTCTATTAGAATTAAGCTAAGAGGATAATGATGCCTTTTACTTCGGTTTATTTCTTCTAAAATGCGCTGATTAAAATATCTTCTATTCCATATTCCAGTCAGAGCATCTGTATAGGCCTGGTTTTCTATTTTAGTATAAGAATCCTTTAACTCTTGCCCTAAAAAACAGATAAAAAAACAACCAGAAAGCAGGATAAGAATGTGCATTCCTAGGGTAGGATAAATGGAGAGGCGTTGGAAGGGAAAGTTAATAAGCAGAGCTCCCAGGGTTTCTCCCACCTGGTGCTGGTGTTCACTGTCCAGCTTATTATGACAGGTTAAACACTCTTTTTCAGCTTTTAAGGGGTAAAGATAGTAAAAAAAGTCCTGCTTTTCTTTTTTTTCTAGAAAAAAGAGGGGATTCTTTGTTTTTAATAAAGAATTTACCCAGGCTTTTTCTTTGCCCTTGGGTAAATTATCTGGATTTAGAGGATGAGTTCCTAGCATTTTGAATTTAACTTTTTCTTGTTTATAACTTAACTCAGATAGTTGTTTGACCATGTAGGAAGGATTTACTTTAGTTAAGAATTTGTTTTGGGTCTGAATGTCTCTATCAGGGGTTTTAAGGTAAGGGTTAGGAGGAGTATTTGGGCTTGCTTCAACATATACTCCTCCCTTTTGGGCATTCCACTTGCGCATAAGCAGAACCAATTTGGCCGTGGTTTCGCCAATTTCTTTGGCTCTTTGTATATTTTGTTTAGGGATAGAGGTAATCTCCACATAGGAATAAGAGCCAAAGCCAACTATCCAGACTAAAAGAAAGAAGGGTATAAATACTTTGGGATTAAACTCTGGTTTTAAATCCATTTTAAAACTTGTTCTGTAAAATAGGATAAAATAAGTTCTGCTCCTGCCCGTTTTATAGCGATTAGGCTTTCCAGTACTACGCTTTTTTCATCTAACCAGCCCTTTTGAACAGCTGCTTTGATTTGAGCATATTCTCCACTTACCTGGTAGGCTGCCAGGGGATAGGCAAAGTTGTCTTTTAAGAGGCGAAGGATATCCAGGTATGGTAAAGCAGGCTTTACCATAAGGATATCTGCTCCTTCTTTGATATCTGCCTTAGCTTCCCGCAAGGCCTCTAAAGAATTCCTGGGGTCCATTTGATAGGATTTTCTGTCTCCAAACTGGGGAGCGCTTTCAGCTGCTTCTCGAAAAGGACCATAAAAGGAAGAGGCGTATTTGACCGCATAGGACATAATAGGCGTTTCTACAAATCCCTTTTTATCAAGGGCCTTTCTAATGGCCTTTACCCTGCCGTCCATCATATCCGAAGGGGCCACAATGTCTGCTCCAGCTTGAGCATGGGAAAGGGCTGTTTTGGCCAGAAGCTCTAAAGTGGAGTCGTTTTGCACATATTTGTCTTTAATAATCCCGCAATGCCCATGTGAAGTATACTCACAGAGACAAACATCTGTGATGATTATTAGTTCTGGATAGGCTTCTTTTAGGGTCTTGACGCTTTTTTGGATGATTCCATCTGGATTATAGGCCTCGCTGGCAACTTCATCCTTGTGAGCAGGAATCCCAAAGAGAATAAGACTCTTAAGTCCTGCTTCTACTGCTTGTCCCACTTTTTCCTTGAGTTTTGGTAAAGATAGTTGATATTGTCCAGGCATGGAACTTATTTCCTGGCAAAAGGAACTGTCTTCAGTTTCCACCACAAAATAAGGCTGAACCAGGTCTTCAGGGTGTAGTCTGGTTTCAGCTATTATTTCCCTGAGAGCAGTAGTTCTTCTAAGTCTTCTTCCTCTAAAAAAGCCCATAATACACTCCTAGATTGAATTGTTTTTAAGTTAAGAAAAGCTATCTTTTTCCCTTTTTCCATGGCAGAAAATTAAATAAAGGACAACTCCCTTTTCCTTTCTCTTTTTTATAACTTGTTTTTATTTTTATTGATTTTTTTTGAAGGAATTTTATATGAGAAAATAAAAAGGAGGCTTCAAATGGCTGGATTTGGTTATGGTTATCATCCCTATGGGATGGGGTTTGGCATGGGCTGGGGTATGCTAATTTTTCTCATCCTGGTGATTGGGCTTATATGGGTCTTAATTAGGCAGAGTGCTGGGAGGCCAGGGGAGTATCCTGGTAAAGAAAAAACTCCTCTGGAAATTTTAAAAGAAAGATACGCTCGAGGTGAAATAGATAAGCAGGAATTTGAAGAAAAAAAGAAAGATTTGTTGTCTTAAAAGTGGTTGCACTTTTTGCACCTTTAGAGAGAAAATAAGTGCGATAATTTGCACTTTTTAATTCTGGAAATAAAAGCATACTTCGTGTAACCATCTAAAATGAATAGTTTTTTATCTTTGGCATGTTAACTGTATAACTGAGAACGACATCTGAAATTTAAAAAAGGAGGCTTTTTATGAAAAGGTGGTTTAGTTTAGGAGCACTGGTTTTAACTTTGGCTTTAGTAGCTTCTGCTTTTGCCTTTAGGGGGCCAGGATATTATGGCTATGGCATGGGGCCTGGTATGATGTACGGCTATGAGCAAGATGGAGATGAAGTTGGACCAGGGTATTATGGTATGGGGCCGGGTATGATGTTTGGCGGTTATGGTAGAGGTCACTGCCCTGGACCTGGTATGATGTTTGGTGGTTACGGTATGGGGCCTGGCATGATGTACGGTGGATTTAATTATAGCCCAGAACAACAACAAAAGTTCTTTGAGTTGAGACAGAAGTTTCATAACCAGGTTTATCCCTTAAACCAGGAACTCTGGAGTGTTCAAACAGAGCTTAATGCAGAATTGTTTAAGAACAATCCTGATGTTAAGAAAATTGAAAAGCTGAATAAGAAAATTGCTGAACTTAGAGCTGAACTGTTGAAAAAGCAGATAGAGTTTAGAAAAGAGTTGCAAAAAGAGCTTACTACAAATAAGTGAAGTGAAAATTGAAAAAGCTCAGAGAGGTTTAAGCCCTCTGAGCTTTTATTTTCCTTTTGGAAAATAAATAGCAAGAGGAAGCAGGCAACTTCCCTGGCTATTTAAGTTTTTAATTCTCCTTTGAAGTCAAATAAATTTCTTTTTTGTCCCCAACTAGTTAATTTCTGTTAAAGTCTCTTATTTAACTCAAGCCAGAACAACTAAAAATCAAGAAAAAGCCCAATCTTTAGTTGACAACCAGCTTGGGTGCAGATTAAATGAAATTTTCTCTTTTGCGAGAGTGGCGGAATTGGTAGACGCACTGGACTTAGGATCCAGCGGCTTGTCCGTGGGGGTTCGAGTCCCCCCTCTCGCACCAGTCATTTTAAGGAGGTTTTTTAAGTTATGGAATATCAAGTGGAAGAAGTCTCTGCTGTTAAGAGAAAGGTAAAGGTTCAGGTACCTGCGGAAGAAGTAAATGCAGCCTTGGGGGCAACTATTGCCCTTTATCGCAGAGATGTGGATTTAAAAGGATTTAGAAAAGGTAAAGTGCCTGCTTCGGTTATAGAGAGCAGATTTAAAAAGCAGATTTATAATGAAGCTCAGACAGACCTTATTAATTTACATATAAATGAAATTTTAAATGAGTTAAAAATTGCTCCTCTTTCTCGCATTGATGTGGATGCTGGAGAGTTTAAAAAGGGAGAAGACTTTAGCTATTCTTTTAGCTTTGAAGTTGCTCCTCAGTTTGAACTGCCAGAATATAAGGGGCTTAAGGTAGAAGAAGAGGAAGTGGTTGTAGAGGAAGAAGAGGTTGAAGCTGTAATCAAGAGACTGCAGGAGAGAATGGCTGAATTTGTGGTTATTGATGAAGATAGAGAGCCCAAGCCTGGAGAGGCAGTGGTGGTTGATTTTAAGGCCTTTGATGGGGATAAGCCTTTAGAAGGGATTGCAGCTACCAATTTTCAATTGGTGTTAGGAGAAGGTCAGGCTTTAGAAGACTTTGAAAAGATTATCTATGGCCTTAAGTCCGGACAAACCGGCGAAGGTGAAGTTGCCTTGCCTGAAGATTTTATTAACAAAGATTTGGCCGGTAAGACTATTAAAATGCAGGTAACCTTACACGCTGTTAAGGAAAAGAAATTGCCTGCTTTAGATGATGGTTTTGCCCGAAAGGCTGGAAACTTCAAAAACTTAGAAGAATTAAAGGACTCCATTAGAAAGTCCTATACTGCCACCCGCAAGGAACTAAATAAGAGTGTGGCTCAGAAAAAACTTTTGGATGACCTTAAGGAAAAGGTGGAATTTGAATTGCCTCCTTCTTTGGTGGAGTTTCATTTAGAACAAAAAATTAGAAAATACATAGATAGGCTGGAAAGACAGGGTAAAAGCCTGGAATCCACAGGCAAGACCCTGGAGGATTTAAAAGAGGAATATAGGGCTGAAGCTGAGGATATTGCCAAGTCTGAGATTTTGTTGTTGGCTATTGCCCAGCAGGAGAACCTCACAGTAGATCAAAGCGAAATGGAAGCAGAAATTCAAAAAATAGCCACCTATTCTGGCCAGACCTTTGATGCAGTGTGGGAGTTTTATGAGAAAAATAACCTGATGATTGCGCTTAAGGATAAGATTTTAGCTGACAAGGCCATGGAGCTTATCTATTCAGAGGCAGAAGTGACCTTGGTACCTCCCAAGGCAAAAGAAGAAGACAGCCCTCAGGATAAACAAGAAGAAGAAAAATAAGCGTGGGAAAAGGGGGCTTTAAGCCCCCTTTTTGCTTTTTGTCCTTCCCTTTCTGCGTGAAAACAGGGTCTAGTCAAACCTGTAAAAAAAGATTATCTTTTTACCTAGAAATTTAAAAATAAAAGGAGTTTTCTATGTCTTATACCATTCCCATGGTTATTGAAACTACAGGCAGGGGTGAACGAGCCTATGATATTTTTTCTCGACTTTTAAAGGACAGAATTATTTTACTGGGTACTCCTATTGACGATAGAGTGGCCAATCTCATCTGTGCCCAGCTTTTGTTTTTGGAATCAGAAAATCCAGAAAAAGAGATTAATTTTTATATTAATTCTCCTGGCGGTTCAGTGACTGCTGGTCTGGCCATTTATGATACCATGCAGTATATTTCTGTTCCTGTGGCTACGGTTTGCATTGGTCAGGCTGCCAGTATGGCCGCTATTTTGTTGGCTGCAGGAGAAAAGGGAATGCGTTATGCCCTTCCCCACAGCAGGATTCTTATTCATCAGCCCATGGGTGGATTTCAGGGACAGGCTACGGACATTGACATTCAAGCCAGAGAAATTATTCGTTTGAAGAGTATTTTAAATGAAATTTTGGCCAAACATACTGGAGCTGATATCAAGAAAGTGGAAAAAGATACCGATAGAGATTTTTATATGGGAGCAGAAGAAGCAGTGGAATATGGCCTTATTGATAAGGTCCTGGTTTCCAGAGAAGACATTAAATAGAGGTTTTTATGAACAAGACAAAGGATTATTTAAAAGGGATTAAGTGTTCATTTTGTGGGAAGAATCAGGAGGAAGTAGAAAGGCTTATTGCTGGCCCTGATGTATATATTTGTAATGAGTGTGTTGCCCTGTGTGGAGAGATTATCTCGCAGGAGGAAAGTAAGGTTGCTTTTGATGAGCATGAGCTCTTATCTCCAGAAGAGATTAAAAAAGCCCTGGATGGTTATGTTATTGGCCAGGAGCAAGCCAAGAAAATTCTCTCTGTAGCTGTTTATAATCACTATAAGCGAATTCGGTATGCAGATCAGAAACTGGAAGAAGAGGAAGTAGAGCTAGATAAGTCCAATATTTTGCTTATCGGTCCCACTGGTTCTGGAAAAACCCTTTTGGCCAAAACTCTGGCCAGAATTTTAAAGGTGCCCTTTGCCATTGCTGATGCGACCACTTTAACAGAAGCAGGATATGTGGGCGAGGATGTGGAAAATATTCTGGTCCAGCTGGTGCAAAATGCTGATTATGATGTTGCTGCTGCTTCTAAGGGAATAGTATACATCGATGAAATAGATAAGATTGGTCGGAAAGGTGACAACCCCTCTATTACCAGAGATGTTTCTGGAGAAGGAGTACAACAGGCTTTGCTCAAAATTATTGAAGGTACTGTGGCCAATATTCCACCTAAAGGTGGGCGCAAACACCCTCAACAGGAGTTTATTCGCATAGATACCTCCAATATTTTGTTTATTATGGGAGGTGCTTTTATTGGCCTGGAAAAGATTGTGCAGCAAAGAATTGCTGGTACGGCCCTGGGATTTGGAGCCAGGATTTCGAGAAGGGACTACACTACTGATGAACTCCTAACCCAGGTTTCTCCTGAGGACTTAATTCGTTTTGGGCTTATTCCTGAGTTTGTAGGCAGGATTCCAGTGATTACAGCCTTACAGGAGCTTACAGAAGAAGATCTGGTGCGTATCCTGGTAGAGCCCAAGAATGCCCTGGTAAAGCAATATCAAAAACTTTTTGAATTAGATGGAGTAAAATTGCGTTTTACCACCAATGCCTTAAAGGCTATAGCCCAGAAGGCCTATGCCAATAAAACCGGGGCCAGAGGGCTAAGAAGTGTTTTGGAGCGTTTGATGCTGGATGTAATGTACAAACTACCTTCTCTTAAAGATGTTAAAGAGTGTGTGGTCAATAAGGCCGTGGTAGAGAACGGTTTAGAGCCGATTATAATTTATGACGAAGAAACTAAAAGTGCTTAAAAGCTACTTTTAGTTACGAGGTGATTTTGTATGGAAGAAAAAAAATTGCTTTACTTTGCTCCAGAAGAGGAGATTTTACCTGTAATGACCTTGCGGGAAGTGGTAATGTTCCCCAAGGCCATAGTTCCTCTTTTTGTGGGCAGAGAAAAGTCCATGAAAGCTATAGATGCAGCTTTGGCTGATTTTGATAAAAGGATTTTTTTGGTCACGCAAAAAGACCCTGAAATAGAAGACCCTGACAAAGATGATTTGTATGAAGTGGGTTGTGTTAGCCGCATTTTACAGGTCTTTAAGTTGCCTGATGGTACCAACAAGGTGCTCTTTGAAGGTATTTATAGGGCACGCTTAGATAAGGCTACTTTGCTTCAGGGAGATTATTTTCGAGCAAGAGTGACCAGCTATCCAGATAGTGATTATGACAAAAGTGAAGCAGAAGCTCTGATTCGTTTGGTGCAGGAATCTTTAGAAGAGTTTGCTCAATTAAATCCCAAGATGGCCAAAGAGTCCTTGCTCAGTTTATCGTCTTTAAAGGACCCTGCCTTTTTAGCTGATGGAATTTTACCTCACCTGAATGTGAAGTTTCCTGAAAAACAAGAAGTCCTGGAATTGGCCAATCCCCTGCAGAGGCTGGAAAAGGTCTATGGCTATCTTCAGGGTGAGATAGAGATTTATTCTTTAGAGCAGAGAATCAAAAATAGAGTCAAAAAGCAGATGGAAAAGAATCAGAGGGAATACTATCTCTCTGAACAACTTAAGGCCATTCATAAGGAAATGGGCAGGGATGTAGACCCCAAGGCAGAATTGGATAAGCTGGAAGAAAAAATTGAAGCCAAAAATATGCCTGAAGAAGCCAAGAAAAGGGCTCTGGAAGAGCTAAAGAAATTAAAAATTACTCCCACCAATTCTGCAGAATATACCGTAAGTTATAACTATATTGACTGGATTTTGGCTTTGCCCTGGAATGAGCTTAAAGATACAGATATTGACCTGGAAGACGCAGCCAGAATTCTGGATGAAGACCATTATGGCCTGGAAAAACCCAAAGAAAGGATTTTAGAATATCTGGCAGTGCAAAAGTTGGCAGGTAAAGTAAAGGGTCCCATATTGTGTCTGGTAGGACCTCCTGGGGTAGGTAAGACTTCCCTGGCCAAGTCTGTAGCCAGAGCTATGCAAAGAGAATTTGTACGCCTTTCCTTAGGTGGGGTTCGGGATGAAGCTGAAATAAGAGGGCATAGGCGTACTTATGTGGGAGCTTTGCCTGGAAAAATTATTCAGAGCTTAAAAAAGGTTCAATACAATAATCCAGTTTTTTGTTTGGATGAAGTGGACAAGATGAGTGCTGACTTTAGAGGCGACCCTGCTGCAGCCCTGTTGGAAGTTTTGGACCCTGAGCAAAATTATGCCTTTAATGACCACTACTTAGACCTGGATTATGATTTGTCTAATATCTTTTTTATCACTACTGCCAATAGTTTACATACCATTCCCTTGCCTTTGCAGGATAGAATGGAAATTATTAAACTACCCGGGTACCTGGAAACAGAGAAAAAGAAGATTGCCCGTTATTTTCTTTTGCCCAAGCAATTAAAGGCTACTGGCCTGGAAGAGTCCAGGTTGCGCATCTCTGACGGAGCTATAGAAGAGATTATCCGTCATTATACCAGAGAGGCTGGAGTTAGAAATCTGGAGAGGGAGATTGCTTCTATTTGCCGCAAGGTAGCCAAAAAGCTGGTCAGTGAAAAAGAGACCAGGGAAATTACTATCTCTAAAAATAATCTTGGTAGCTACCTGGGAGTTCCCAAGGTAAAAAGAAGCGATAGGGAAGAACAACCTCTGGTAGGAGTTACGGTGGGACTGGCCTGGACTGAATTGGGTGGAGAAATCTTATTGGTAGAAGCTACCATTATGCCTGGAAGTGGAAAATTAGAGATTACAGGTAAGCTGGGTGAAGTGATGCAGGAAAGTGCCAGAGCAGCTTTAAGTTATGTGCGTTCTCGTTCGGAAGTCTTTGGTTTGAAGCCTGATTTTTACAAGGAAATAGATGTCCATATCCATGTCCCAGAAGCTGCAACCCCTAAAGATGGTCCTTCTGCTGGTATTACTTTGACTACCAGTTTGATTTCTGCACTCTTGAATCTGCCTGTGCGAAATGATCTGGCCATGACCGGAGAGATTACTTTAAGAGGTAGGGTTTTACCCATTGGAGGATTAAGGGAAAAGTTACTGGCAGCCAAGAGGTCAGAAATAAAAGAAGTGCTTATTCCCTGGGATAATCAGAAGGATTTGGAAGAAGTTCCTCAAGAGGTTTTAAAGGGGTTGGAGATTACTCCTGTAAAACATATGGATGAAGTTTTACCCCTGGCTTTAGTGGGAGCTGACAAAGAAAGTCTATTTTGTGGAACTAACAACTGTCTTTCTCTTACTCAAAAACTCCTAAAGGAAGAATTCCGTTCCTCCACTCAACAATAGTTTAAAAAAATAGATTTATTAAAGTAGCCAGGCTTTTTAAAAAAGTCTGGCTTTTTTTTGGTTTTTATTTTAAGTCTACAGAACAAAAAAGGAGGAAGGGGTATGAAAAAGATACTTATTTTATTGGGTTCTGTAGTTTTCTTGTTTATTATTATTTTATTGCTGGCCTATTTTAACTTAAACACTATAGTAGAGCAGGGCATAAAACAGGTAGGTCCTGAAGTAACCAAAACCAGTGTTGACCTGGATAAAGCCAAAATATCTTTGTTTTCAGGCCAGGGAAAACTTTATAATTTTGTCATTGGCAATCCTAAAGGCTTTAGCAGTCCCTATCTTTTTAAGGTAAAAGAATTTGAGTTGGACTTAGAGCCACTTTCTCTACTTAAGGATTTGATAGTTATAGAAAAGATTTATATTGATAGCCCCAGTTTTACTTATGAACTAAAAGGGAAGCAGGACAACTTAAAAACTTTTATTAACAATATGGAGAAAGGAAAGGAAAAGGAAGTAAAGGAAGAAGTAAAAGAAGAAACCAAAGAAAAAAGTGTAGAATCAAAGTCTGAAAAGAGTATTTTAATTAAGGAACTGGTGATTAAAAAGGCTAATGTGGATGTGGTGTTGGCTGATTTTGGACAACAAAAGAGTCAGGTGCTCATAGATGAGATTCGTTTAACTAACCTGGGTGGTAAAGGGAAAAGCGCTAAAGATGTAATGGCTAGAATTAGTGAAGAAATAATTAATAAGGTTATTCCTGGTATAGGCCCTGCAGTAAAGCAATTAACAGAGAAATTAAATAAAGTGGGGGAACAGGTAAAAGAAAATTTAGAAGCGTTAAAGAAGGGCAATTTAAATCAGGAAAAGGTAGAGCAACAGGTAAAAGATTTTAAGAAGGATTTTAAACCTGAAGAATTAGAAGGTCAGTTTAAAAACTTTTTGCCTGGTCAAAAACAATAGGATGGTTTTGAGATAGAGGAGAAGGTCAGAGTTAAGCCTGGCCTTCTCTTAATTCTTTTCTTACCTTATCCATTATTTCCTGGAGATTCTGCAGAGAAACAAGAAGCTGTTGGCGTGCCTGGGGTGAGATTTGTAAGAGAATTTTTTTGTGGAGTTCGTGTCGAAAGTGTAAGATTTTCTCGATTTGTTCTTTTCCCCTCTTGGTTACAAAACATTTCTTTAACCTGGCATCCTTGGGGTCAGAGGTATAGGAGACCAGGTCTTTGTTGATTAGACCCTGCACCAGACGAGTAACTCTACCTTTGCTAATATCTAAAGTCTTGGTAAGTTTTTTTAAAGGAACAGGTTCTAAACTGGCAATAGCCAGCAAACACTGGGCCTCTGCATAAGGTAGCTCAAAACGTCCGGCCTCATAATCCTGGCGTTTTTGACAGCAGGTAGAAATCTTTTGCAACAAATCTTGAAATTTTTGGGTCTGAACTTCCAAATCTTCTTGTTCTTTGTTCATAAAAATCTTTTGGACTTTTTTTTAGCTAAAGTCAAGATAAGTTTGTTCTATTTAAACTTTTAAACGAGCTTTTAGATGGGAAAGAGGAGTTAATAAAGATTGAATTTCTCAGGCTTCACTTTGAACCATAGGGATTTGCCTGATAATTTAGTGGCGTATGGGGATAGGATTTAAAATTATATAATTAGGCAAGCCTTATTTTTGCTGGAGCCGGGAATGGGATTTGAACCCACGGCCTGCTGATTACGAATCAGCTGCTCTACCACTGAGCTATCCCGGCATTTGCTTAATTTTTAGGAAGTTAAGGAAAAATTGCAAGAAAAAAATAAGTTTAAGAAATTAAAAATAAACACATTTTGCACCCAGAATACACTTCACCTTAACCTTTTTAGGGAGTAACTATCTTTTGGGAATAATAAAACTCATAGAAAAGATTTGTTTTGTTCTATCTGGCAGTTGTCCCAGGTGTCCCGGGATAATTGGGAGCGTCTTAAAACGCCCCCTTTTAATAGTCTTTAGAGTTGTTGAGTTTACTTTTTTTTCCATTCAGGTTTGCGTTTGGCATGGATAAGTAAGGGAATGCTGCTAAAGAAGATAGTGCTAAGGATGACCAAGAAAGTATAAAAGAGAGGAGAGCCTACAGGAAGTTGGCTGGGTGGGAAAAAAGCCACCACAAAGCTGAAAAGCATGGCTACAAAGCCTGTGCCCGCAATAAGCCACAGCCCCAGTTTTCCGCCAGGCAGTTTAAAGGGCCTGGGAAGGTGAGGTTGAGTGTAGCGCAGCTTAATTACACTGGCATACATGAGCATGTACATGATTAGATAGAGGGAAATGGTCATAGCAGAAATGAGGAAGAATCCTACTTCCACATGTTTCATAAAAAAGTACAGGCTAGAAATAATGGTAACAATGATGCCCTGAATGATAAGTATGGGGACAGGCATCTCTTTTTTATTGGTTTTTTGTAAGATAGGCGGCAGTTCTCCTGCTTCTGCTGTGGCTAGCAGGCCTCTGCTGGGGCTAGCTATCCAGGCAAACACACCTCCCATTACTCCAAAAGCCACAAAGAGAGATAAAAGTTTTAGCAGCCAATCCAGGTGCCAGATATCTTTGATTATTGCTTCAAAGGTGAGGAAAATAGCTTTGGTCAGGTCAATCTTTTCATAGGGTAAAATGGCAGCAATAGGTATGGAGCCCAGAATGTATAAGAATAGAGAAACAAGGGCTCCCAGGGCAATGGCTAAGGGGAATTGTTTGCCCGGGTTTTCCATATCCAGGACATGTACTCCCTGTACTTCTATACCTGCAAAGAGGAGTAAAATTCCTCCTAAAAAGGCAATGGTGCCAAAACCATGGATTTCTGGCCAGAATCTGGGATGTCCAGCGTGTTCTAAGGCCGGGTCGCTAATTTGTTCCCAGCCCAGAGGATGTCCTGTGCTTATCCAGTAGAGAAAAAGAACAAAGAGAATAATTCCTGGAATTACAGTGCCCAGGATAAACCCCCAGTTGGAGAGCTTGGCAAAGCTTTCTACTCCGCCAAAGGCTACCAGAGTGGCCAGCCAATAGACCAGGATACAGAAGAGTCCGATATAGTAGTGATTGCCAGCTAAATCAGGCCGTCCCAGAGCATAGGCTACAGCTACTGCACCAAAGGTAAGGGTTACTGGATACCAGACCACATTTTGTATCCATTGCAACCAGATGGCCAGAAATCCCCAGCGATTGCCAAAGGCTTCTCCAATCCAGACAAAAACTCCTCCCTGGCGTTTGGCAAAAAGTCCACCCAATTCAGCTGAAACCAGGGCTGCTGGAATAAGAAAAAACAGGGTTGCAAATCCCAAATAAATGAACATGGTCATTTCCTCTTTGGCAGTCATGGCCATGCCGCGAATACTGGTCACCACACCTGCTGCGGTCATCAGCCCAAGAGCAATCACTCCTAAGGATTTTTCTTTTTTCTGGTTTGGAGAAGGTTTAGAAGAACTCACTTTTATCCTCCTATGGGGTTAAACTTATTTTTTCATTTACCAGGCCAGGCATGGTGGTTAAAACTTGCTCCTTCTTCTGCTTGTACGGGTGTGCTAACAGGATGTTTTTGCAGATAGTCTAAAGAGCGTCTAAAGTCTTCTAAAAGCATTTCTGCCAGGTCCAGAGAAAAGCCATGCCTTACCACTATGCGCATGATAGCTATATCTGTGGCCCTGGGAGGAAGGGTATAGGCAGGTACCTGCCAGCCTCTGGTGCGCAGGCGATCAGAAAGTTCAAATAAAGTATAGCCAGGATTTTCCCCTTCTTTTATGCGCCAGGAGACAACTGGAATACCTCTGGAGCTATCTCCATCAAAGATTAGGTCAAAGGGACCAAGTTTGGCGATTTCTTTAGCCAGATACTGGGCTACCTGGTAACAATTTTGTTGAATGCATCTATAGCCTTCTCGGCCCAACCTTAGGAAGTTGTAGTATTGGGCGATTATCTGGCCTGCTGGCCTGGAGAAGTTTAAAGCAAAGGTGGGCATTTTCCCGCCCAGATAGTTTACCCAAAAAATTAGTTCTTCAGGTAAGTCACTGGCGTCATGCCAGATTATCCAGCCCACACCTAACGGGGCAAGCCCATACTTATGGCCAGAGGCATTGATGGAGCGAACGCGGGGAATGCGAAAATCCCAGAGTAAGTCTGGCTCTACAAAGGGAGCTAAAAATCCTCCTGAAGCAGCATCCACATGGATGGGGATGTTTAGACCTGTATCCTTTTCCAGTTTATCCAGGGCCCTGGCTATTTCCAGGACAGGTTCATATTGACCGGTAAAGGTCAGTCCAAAGGTGCAGACCACTCCAATGGTATTTTCATCCACCCTTTTTAACACCTCTTCTGGATTCATGCAGAATCTGTCCTTTTCCATGGGAATTTCTCTTAATTCCACGTCAAAATAGCGGGCAAACTTATGCCAGCAGACCTGAACTGGACCAGTGATTAGGTTGGGCTTATCTGCTGGCTTGTTGGCCTTTTCTCTGGCCTTGCGCCATTTCCATTTTAAGGCCAGACCTCCCAGCATAGCTGCTTCGCTGGAGCCGGTAGTAGAGCATCCCAGGGTTTTAGCGGCCTGGGGGGAATTCCAGAGGTCTGCCAGCATATGCACACATCTCTTTTCCCTTTCAGCAGTGGAAGGGTACTCATCTTTGTCAATCATGTTTTTATCTATAGCCAGGTCCATTAGCTGGTGAACTTCATCTTCTACCCAGGTTTGACAAAAGGTGGCTAAGTTTTGTCTGGCATTGCCGTCCAAAATTAATTCATCCCGCACCAGACTATAGGCTACATCTGGCCTTAGTTGCTTTTGAGGAAAACGATACTTGGGTACAGAAAGATTTACTTCTGTACAGCCATAGATATCTGCAGTTAATTCCTCTAGGATATCTTTTTTGAAATGAATAGGCATAGGCTCTGCTCCTTTAAAGAGTATCTTGTAGTTGTTAAAAATATTACTTTAAAGGCTACTCTTTTCCCCAAGGTTTGGCAAAGTTTTTTTGTTTTTTTGAGCAGGAGAGTTATAGGGAAGGTATAGGAAAGTTTTTATACTGTTATATTTTTAATACTTTTTACCTTTTAAATTTAAAGGCCTGGGACAGGTCATTTGTTGGGGGTCTAAAAGGTCTTCCAGTTCTTTTTCTGTAAGTAAGCCCTTTTCCAAAACCAGTTCATAAATGGGTTTGTTTTTTTGTTGAGCTTCTTTGGCAATCTGGGCTGCCAGTTCATAGCCCAGGCAGGGCACCAGGGCTGTAGCTAATCCGCTGGATTTTTTAACCATTTCCAGACAATGTTCTTTATTGGCAGTGATACCCTGGATACACTTTTCTCTAAAGATAATGCTACCTTTTTTGAGCATTTCCATGGATTGAAAAAGGTTAAAAGACATAATGGGCTCAAAGACATTTAGCTCCAGTTGTCCAGCTTCAGCTGCAATGGTAATGGTCAGGTCATTGCCAATGACCTGGTAGCAAATCTGGTTCATCATTTCAGGAATAACAGGATTTACTTTGCCCGGCATAATGGAAGAGCCAGGCTGGACTGGAGGAAGGTTGATTTCCCTAAAACCAGCAAAAGGACCAGAAGAAAGTAATCTTAAATCGTTGCATATTTTGGATATTTTTACAGCAATGCGTTTTAGAATCCCAGAAAGTTGGACCAGGGCGCCAGTATCACTGGTTGCTTCAATCAGGTTGGGAGAGAGTTTTAGGGGAAGTCCTGTAAGTTCCCTTAATTTTTCTACCACCTTGGGTGCGTATTCTGGAAGGGTGTTTATGCCTGTGCCAATGGCTGTTCCACCTAGGTTTATTTCCTGCAGTAAAGTTAGGGCCTCTTGTAAGCGCTCAATATCTTCTCCAATGGTAATGCCATAGGCAGTGAATTCCTGGCCCAAAGTAATGGGCACAGCATCCTGGAGCTGAGTTCTACCCATTTTTAAGATGTCTTTGAATTCTTCTCCCTTGGCTAAGAAACTTTCCTTTAGTTCCTCAAGGGACTGGGCCAGTTCTTGGCCATACCAGATGGCAGCAAGTCTTATGGCCGTGGGATAGACATCATTGGTGGATTGGGAGAGGTTTACATGGTTGTTGGGATGTAAGTACTTGTATTCTCCTTTGTTTTTCCCAAGTATTTCCAGGCCAATATTGGCAATTACTTCGTTCATATTCATATTGATGGAAGTGCCAGCTCCACCCTGAATTACATCCACCAGAAACTGGTCATTAAACTTGCCAGTTCTGATTTGCTGGCAGGCAACAACAATTGCGTGCATGAGTTCTTCAGAAAGCAATCCCAGTTCAAAGTTAACCAGAGCTGCAGCTTCCTTGATAAAAGCCAAGGCGTCTAGGAGGCGATAATAGTGGCTTATGGGAATGCCAGTGACCTGAAAATTTTCCAGAGCCCTTACTGTTTGTACTCCATAATAGGCACTGGCAGGTACTTTCCTTGAACCCAAGCTATCCTTTTCTTCTCTAAATTTCATGGCACTCTCCTTTTAGTAGCCAAGGTGTTTTAAGATATAGTCCAGGTTCATGTTTTTTTCTACTAAATCAGCTAGCTTATCCAGCTTCCAGTTCAAATCAAAAGAGGGCCTATTGTTTAAAGGACCAAGGCCCTTGGCCTTTCTTAACCTGTTTAACCAAAAATGTCTAAATCCATCATTGTCAAAAAGGCCATGGAGATAAGTCCCCCAGATGTTAAGAGAAAGGTGTTTATACCCCAGTATTTTTTGCTTGCTATCCTGGAAGAGCGGGATGAGTTTTTTTACTGGAGTGGTCTGACCATGATGGATTTCATACCCCTGGACGGTTAAAGGCTGGGGCAAATAGGTGGCCTTGCTTTGGGTTAGTTCCTTTTGAAGAGACAGAGAACTTTTTAAAGGCAAAAGGCCCAGTCCCTTAATACTTCCTTTTCCTTCTAAAAAATATCTATCTTCTATTTCCAGGCCCAGCATCTGATAGCCACCACAAATACCAACTATCTCCATTTGTGTTTGAAATTCTAGGATTTTGGTCGCAAAGCCTTTGGTTTTTAAGTAGTTAAGGTCTGTAAAGACATTTTTGCTACCAGGAAGGATAAGAGCGTCTAATTCCTTTATCTCTTCAGGAGTTCTAATGATGAGCAGTTGGACATCTGGTTCTTCTTTTAAGGGGGTAAAATCTGTAAAATTGGAAATATGAGGCAAATCCAGGATACCTATGCGCAGTTCTTTGGATCCAGAAGCATTGCTTTGGGCTTTAAAACTTACGGAATCCTCTTCTGGTAAGTTAAAGTCAAAGTAGGGAATTATGCCCAGAGTGGGTTTACGGGTGATTTGGTGGAGAGTGGCCAGTCCAGGTTGGAGCAAACTTTTATCTCCTCTAAACTTATTGATGACAAACCCTAAGATGGTTTTTTGCTCTTCAGGGGAAAGTAAACTATAGGTGCCCACAAAAGAGGCAAAAATACCGCCCAAGTTTATGTCTCCCACTAGAAGTACAGGTGCGCTGGCATAAAGGGCCATTTTCATGTTCACAATGTCGTGTTCTTTTAAATTGATTTCTACCGGGCTACCTGCTCCTTCTATGAGAACAAGGTCGTAGTCTTTTTGCAATTGCTGAAAACACTCTTTTACTACTTCAAAAGCCTTAGGCTTGTAGGCAATGTATTCTTCTACAGAAAAGTTGCCCAGGGGCTTTCCACGCACAATAACCTGCGCGCCTGTTTCAGAGGAAGGCTTTAATAAGATGGGGTTCATTATAGCCTTGGGCTCTAAAAAACAGGCCTGGGCTTGCAGTACCTGGGCCCTGCCCATTTCCAGACCCTCCTGGGTAACAAAGGAATTTAAGGCCATGTTTTGAGCTTTAAAGGGTGCAACCCTTATGCCTCTGCGGGCCAAAAGGCGTCCTAGAGCAGCTACCAGCAAAGACTTTCCTGCATTGGAGGCTGTGCCCTGGACCATTAAGGCTCTGGCCTTGTTTGTGCTTGGAGAAAAAGACCGGGATTTTTTAAAAAAATGCCTGGCCAGGTCTAAAAATCTCTGTTGTTCTTTTAAAGGTCTAATGGCTATTCTTAAAAAGTCAGGCCCAAGACCCGGAAAATTATCTCCTTTTCTTACCAATACCCTGTTTTGAAAAAGGTATTGTCTAAATTCCTGGGCCCTGGGAGTGGATAGAAGCAGGAAGTTGGCAGGAGTGCTATGGATTTGCCAGGAAAACTCCTGGAGTTGGGATAAAAAAGTAGTTTTTAATTCCTCAAGGGTTTTTCTGGTTTTTTCTATCCACAGTGGATGTTTAAAATAGGCTAGGGCTAATTCTTGGGCCAAGGTACTAACTGACCAGGTGGGAAGATTTTGCTGGAGCGCAGAAATGAATTCAGTGCTACTTAGGGCAAAACCAATTCTTATCCCTGGGGTACTTAAAATCTTGGTCAGGGAATAAAGAAAAAGAAGGTTGGGAGCAATAAAGGGTAGGTATTTATGTTTTGACTCCAGAAAATCCCAAAAGGCCATATCCACGATAAAAAAACTTTTGGGAAACTTGTGGACGAGTTCTTTTAGCTTGACCTGAGAAAGCAAGCTCCCCGTGGGATTGTTGGGGTGAGCCAGGAAGACCAGGTGGGGTTTTTGGGCCAAAACCTTTTCTATTTCTGCCCAGGGGTAGGTAAAGTTATTGGCAGGAGAAAGGAAAATTTCCTTTAGGTTTAACTTATGTCTGGTTGCCCAGAGTTTGTATTCCAGATAACTGGGTTGCAGGATAAGTGCATCTTTAAGGTCAATTAAAGGGCCTAGAAAGGGAAATAGTTCAGAAGAGCCATTTAAGGGAAAAATATTTTCTGGTTTTACCCCGTAATATTTAGCAGCTTGCTCTCTTAACAGAGTATAGTTGGGGTCAGGATAGGCCAGACTGGAAGACAAGCTCTGGAGCAAGACTTGGTTTAACCAGGGAGGAGGGCCTAAGGGGTTTAAACTGGCTGAGAAGTCCAGGATGTTTTCTGGAGAAGTGTTTAGCTTTTGGGCAGCTTCCCAGATATTGCCGCCATGTTCTAAATCTTGCATCAAGTCTCCCTTCTTAACTTTGATTTCCTTGTAAGGGTATTGGCTTTTTTTCGCAATAAAAAAGGGCCGCCCTGAAAGACGGCCCTTTGCTTTTTTTAGAAGGAAAGAAAAGTGGATTAGTACATTCCACCCATGCCACCACCAGGCATTGAAGGAGTATCTTTCTTTTCTTCTGGTTTTTCAGCAATAGCAGCTTCAGTGGTAAGTAGGAGAGAAGCTACAGAAGCTGCGTTTTGTAAGGCAATACGAGTGACCTTTTTGGGATCAATTACTCCAGCCTTGTACAGGTCTTCGTATTCACCAGTAGCAGCATTGAAGCCTTCGCCATCTTTCATGGATTTTACTTTTTCAATAACTACAGCGCCTTCATAACCAGCGTTTTTACAGATCTGGAACAAAGGAGCCTGGGCAGCTTTGCGTACTACTTCAATACCAGCAGCTTCATCATCATCAGCTGGTTTTACATTGTCCAGAGCCTTTAAGCAGCGGATAAGAGCAACGCCACCGCCAGGAACAATGCCTTCTTCTACAGCAGCCCTAGTAGCATTGAGAGCGTCTTCTACTCTGGCTTTCTTTTCTTTCATTTCAGTTTCAGTGGCAGCACCTACATGGATAACAGCCACGCCACCAACGATTTTAGCCAGACGTTCCTGTAATTTTTCTCTATCATAATCAGAGGTGCTTTCTTCAATTTCAGCTCTGATTTGTTTGATTCTGGCCTTGATATCTTCAGGCTTGCCAGCACCATCTACAATAGTGGTGTTTTCCTTATCTACAATGATTCTCTTAGCTCTACCCAAGTCATCCAGAGTAGCATTTTCTAATTTTACACCCAGTTCCTCAGAAATTACCTGGCCACCAGTTAAGATGGCAATATCTTGGAGCATGGCTTTACGGCGTTCACCAAAACCAGGAGCCTTAACAGCAGCTACTTGCAAGGTGCCTCTTAACTTGTTCACTACCAAAGTGGCCAAAGCTTCACCTTCAATGTCCTCAGCAATGATGAGTAAAGGTCTGCCTACCTTGGCCACCTGTTCTAAAACAGGCAAAAGGTCTTTCATGGAAGAGATTTTCTTGTCGTGAATGAGGATATAAGCGTCTTCCAATTCGCAAACCATCTTTTCAGGGTCAGTTACAAAGTAAGGGGAGAGATAACCACGGTCGAACTGCATACCTTCTACTACATCAAGGGTAGTTTCCAGGCCTTTGGCTTCTTCTACAGTGATAACGCCTTCCTTACCTACCTTGCTCATGGCTTCAGCAATAATGTTTCCAATGGTAGGATCGTTGTTAGCAGAAATGGTTCCTACCTGGGCAATTTCCTTTTGGTCTCTGGTAGGTTTGGCAATTTTTTCCAATTCCTTGACAATGGCTTCTACTGCCTTGTCAATGCCACGCTTGATGGCCATGGGGTTACGGCCAGCAGCAACCAATTTTAAACCTTCATTAAAAATAGCCTGGGCCAAAACAGTAGCAGTGGTAGTACCATCACCAGCAATATCAGAAGTCTTGCTGGCAACTTCCTTTACCATCTGAGCGCCCATGTTTTCAAACTTGTCTTCCAATTCAATTTCTTTGGCTACAGTAACACCGTCTTTGGTAATAGTTGGAGAACCAAAAGACTTTTCAATTACTACGTTTCTACCCTTGGGTCCAAGGGTTACCTTTACAGCCTCAGCCAGGATATCCACACCTTTTTTTAGCTTGCTTCTAGCATTAACATCAAATTTTATAACTTTAGCTCCCATATTGCTTCCTCCTTAATTGTTTGTTTTTTTATTACTCAATGATAGCCAAAATGTCGTCTTCTCTCATTACCAAGTGCTCTACGCCTTCAATTTTTACTTCTGTGCCGGCGTATTTGTTGAAAAGCACTTTGTCTCCAACTTTTACAGACATGGGAATGGTCTTCCCATCATCAGTGGTTTTACCTGGGCCTACAGCCACCACTTCACCCTTAATGGGCTTTTCTTTGGCAGTGTCAGGAATGATAATTCCACCTTTGGTAACCTCTTCTTCTTCCAAACGTTTCACCAGTACTCTGCCTTGCAATGGCTTTAAGTTCATGAATCTACCTCCTTAAGAGTTTTTATTATTGGCTTTTTATAGACAAAACCTGTAACGGTGGCTCATATAAGCACGCTATTAGCACTCGTCAAGAGTGAGTGCTAATATTTTTTGAAAAAAAATTTTATTTCAATAAATACTTGAATTAATTTGTATTTTTTAATTAAAGTTGATTGAGTTAAAAGTATAGGTCCAGAGTTTTTTTAGGATAATTAAAATACCTTTTATCTAAAGGAGTTGAATGAGGAGGTAATTGGATAGATTAAAATCTTGTTGGTGGAATTTATGTGAATATAACTTGTTTAACTATTTGTAAAAACAATAAAAAAAGTCCTTTGTTAAGCTTAACTCTTTTTATTTTTGTTAAGTTTTTTAGAAAAAAGTTGACAGTTGATGGGAGAATGAGTAGAGGTATCTTCTCTTCGGTTGGGCCGTTAACTCAGTAGGTAGAGTATCTGCCTTTTAAGCAGAGAGTCGCAGGTTCGAGTCCTGCACGGCCCACCATTTTTTTGTCCCCATCGTCTAGTGGCCTAGGACGCCGGCCTCTCACGCCGGTAACAGGGGTTCAAATCCCCTTGGGGACGCCAACCCTTAAGAAATAAAAATATAAGCCCCTACTTTCTGGTAGGGGCTTTTTGGTTTTTTCCAATTATTTTTTATGACCTTTTGTAGTTCTCTGGATGTTATTAGAGCCCCAATTCTTGGAGTAAGGCATCCACATCTTCCTGCTTTACCTTTTCTTGAGGTCCTTTTAGTTTAGACATTTTGACCTGGGCTTCTTGTTTAATGCTCTGAAAGTCTTTTTCCGGGTGTTCTTCTTTGGTTTTAATGCTTAAGCCAGAACTGAGATAGAGATTTACTACCTTTTCTTCAATGGTTCTTAGAGTATCTACGATTTTTTTGATGCGTTGGCCGGTTAAATCCTGAAAGCTTAAAGAGGTCATGATGGCTAGGAGGTCTTGATTTAAGCTTTTTTGCCAGGCCAGAAGGGTAAAGCCTTCTTCAGGAGTAAGAGAATTTTGTTTTTTTAGTTTTTTGCAAATTTCTTCAATTTGAGGCATTTGATCTAAATGTTTTTCAACCACAGTCATAATATCCAGGGTGGCCTTTTCTGTGGTGCGCAAAATGGCATCTAGTTGGTCCGAAGTTTCATTAAAAAGGTGTTCTGCTTCCTTTTGAGACAGGCCATTGGAAGATTTTTTGGTGGCTTCAATATTTTCGTAGATATTTTTTAAACCACTGCGTAGTTCTTCACTTAAATTTTTATAAAATTCACTTTCCAGAAGGGTTTTGGTCAAAGCCTGACTTATTTCCTTTTCCAGAGTTTGGGCAATGGTTTCTTTAATAGAACCTTCCAGTTTACTACTTAAATCCGCTAAAACTTTTTTATACAGTTCTTCCATGACTTCCACCTTAGACTTGAGGTATAAATAGGGTCAAAGTAGTTGTATTTTCTTGAGAAAGAATTTCTGCTTTACCTTGAAATAGAGACAACAGTTTTTGTACAAGGGTTAAACCCAGGCCCAGATGATTTTTCTTAGAAGTTATAAAGGGTTCAAAGGCGTTTTCTACCTCTAATAGGGTAGGAGTAGTTAAAATTATCTTTAAAAAAGGCGTTTCTTTTTCAATAGTTAAGAAAAATTGGACCTGCTTGGGCTCTTTTTCCAGTTCTTCCAGGGCGTTTAACAAGGCTTGTTCCAGGGAAAAGTTTAAAAGTAAAGGAATGGTGGTAAAATTAAGGACTTTGTTTTCAACCTTTAGTTCCACATTGTGTTTGAAGAGAAGGTTATTTTGCCAGTAAGCTTCCAACCAGTTGAGAAAAGAATTTAAGTCCAGGGGCTGTTTTTCTAAGCTATTAAAGTTTTCTCGATACTGAATGATTTGGACCAGTTCATTTATCTTTTTTTCTGGTAGTTGTAATTGCTGGAGGCGTTTTTTGAGATCTTTTGCAGAAGTAGTTGTATCTAGTTTTTGCAAGACCAGGGAGGTCTGCATTTTGAGCAAGTGCAGGGGAGTGTTTAAATTGTGCAAATATCCTGGAAACATCTGCCCTGCCAGGGCCTGTGCATATAAATTTAGCCAGGGAAGAAGTTCTTCTAGAGAAGATGGTTCAAAGTTTTTTGCCACGTAGAAGCTCCCTTTGTTCTTTAAAAACAAACTGAACAATTTGCTCTCGATCTGAATCGCGCAAAAAAAGATATTTCAGGGCATAGAGATATTTTTGATTTTGTTCACCTTCCAGACGCAAGATTTCTCCTACCAGGCCAATGAGAAGGGGCGGTAAGGTGGATAGAGAAAGGGCTACTTCAATGGGGGTGCCTGGTTCTAATTTTTCTTGGCTTAAAAATTTTAGGCCTGCTCCACTTATTTCTACAACCTCCCCTTTATAGGGAAAGTCCTGGGAAAGGCTATTTTGGTTGAGCAGAGAAAGGATTACATCCAGTTTGTTGTTGAGGTTGCTTAGAAATTCCAGGAGTTCTTTGGGTAAATAGGGAGAATTCAGACTTTCTAAAGAGATATCTTTAAAATCACATCCCAGACAACCCAAAAACAAAGGACGGGCGTCCTTTTCTGTGAACCTAAAAAACATTTTTAACCTGGTAGGTACTCTGGAAAAGGTTCTATTTTCTGAAGACATAGCTTATCCTATAGATTTATTCTCCATTGGTGTCAATTTGCACCTGCATGGCATTGACTGGACATACCCTGGTACAGCGGCCACAGGCTGTACACTTATTGGAGTCAAACTTAATGAGCCTGGATTCTTTTTCCAGGTACAGAGCCTGAGGTAAACACAGACTTAAACATACCCCACAGTGCATACAGGAATCTTCATCCCGGGTAATGTTTTGAGAAACTTCCTGGATGGTGATTCCCTGCTCCATTAAGTAGGAAAGGCCCTTTTGAAAGTCTTCCTCTGGACCGCTGAGCTCAATAATCATATGCCCTTCTTCTTTAGGGGTAATTCTGGCCTTTAGGATATTGAAAGTAAGGTCAAACTTTCTGGCCAGGGTGCACATCATGGGTTTTCTAGAAACATTTTTGCTAAAGTGTAAGCTAATTATTTTGCTGGGATACTTTTTGGAGCCAGGCATTTTTTTACTCCTTTTCCAGTTCAGCCAAAAAGGCCTTGGCCCTTTCAGCTTCTGTGGTTTTGGGGAATTTTTGAATAAGTTCTTTTAAAAGTAAAGTAGCTGCTTTTTTCTTTTTTATTTGAGCAAAGGAAATGGCTTCTTTTAAGTAGGCTGCTGCGGTTTTATTGGACTTGGGATATTTGTCTATTACCTCTTGATAAGCCAGAATGGCCCTTTTGTAGTCTTCTTTTTGATATAAACACTCTCCTTTCCAGAAAAGGGCATTGGAAACCAGCTTATGTTTGGGGTATTCCTGGACAAATTGTTCCCAAAGGGTTTGAGCCAGGTCGTATTTTCTCTGGTAAAAGGCATTAAGGGCCTGTTGATAGAGCTCTTCTGGAGAAGAGGTCTTGAGTAGGGCTGGAGTTTGGGCTTTTGAGGAGGAAGAGGTGGGTTTTTCTAGATTTAAGCCCAGATTGCTTTCCAAAGCAGCTACCAGGCCTTCTAGTTTGGCCACTTTGTTTTGCAGTTCTTGGGTTTGCTCCAGGAGGTTTTGAGAGGACTCCTTATCTTTGTCCAAAGAGTATTTTATCTCGTCTATTTCCCCACTTAAGGAAGCTAGACTTTTACGCAAGCTTTCAATTTCTGCCCACAGATTGGCCTGGGCACTGCGCACTGGTGTGGCGCTTTGCTCTATTTTTTGCTGCAAGGTGGCAGTGATTTCTTGTAGTTTAGTTTGCAGGTTTACAACTTCTTGCTTTAATTGCTGGTTTTCCTGCTGCTGGGTGTATAACGCCAGACGCAAACTATCCAGGTCTTTTTGACTGGCACAAGCCAAAAGAAAAAAGAGATTTAGGACAAGTAAAAATTTACCAAACTTTTTTAGCTCTTTTCCTTCCCCAAAACACATACACAAGTCCTCCTAAGACTGGAATAAACACACTTCCTGCCAGCCAGGCCATCTTTTCCTGGGGTGTTTTAAAATCTGAGCGAAAAATATGCCAAATAGACCAGAGATTGGGTAAAATGGGAATGAGTAGAAGTGGAAGTACGTAAAAAAGCTTATCTGCAGGTATGCCAAACATTTAGTTTACTCCTTTTTTCTAAGTAATAGGAATAACCCAAGAAAGAAAACAAGCAAAGCAATTACCTGGGTTGCACTTAAAAAAAGAATTTCTCCTCTATAATCTCCACGCAAAAATTCAATTCCAAAACGAAAAATAGCATAAAGAATCAACAAAAGGGCAAAAATTTGACCGTCCTTTTTAAACCATTTTTTGCTCAGCAAAAGCAGGCCAAAGGTGATAAACCCGGCTAGAGAGTGATAGATTTGAGTGGGGTGAAGGGGGACAAAAAGGGGAGCCAGAGAGTCTGGGTTGGTAAAGGTGATGCTCCAGGGTACATGGGTTGGTTTGCCATAACAACATCCAGCAAAAAAACAGCCCCAGCGCCCAATGGCCTGGCCCAGAGCAATGCCTGGAGCCAAAGCATCTGCCCAGGGTAAAAGGGGTTGTTTATAGCGTTTAAAAAAGAAGTAGGAGCTAAGGGTTGCGCCCAGAGCTCCACCCAAAAAGACCAGACCACCCTTCCAGAACATCAGGATTTCCACAGGATGTTTTAAAAAATAGTTAAAGTTTAAAAGCACAAAAAAGAGCCTTGCTCCCAGTAAAGCGCCTATGAGGGCATAAAATCCCAGCTCAGAGGTAAGCTTGGGGTTTAATCCCTTTTTTTTAGCTTCCAGACTGGTAAAGGCCAGAGCCATTAAAATGGCTGCAGCAATAAAAAAACCATAAGTATAGATAGTAAAAGGTCCAAGCTTAATTAAAACGGGATGCACTTTTTTTCCTTTTGTAAAAAGAAATAATTAAACTCATGGTTCCGCAAAAAATAGCAATATCTGCCACATTAAAGGCTGGCCAATGATATTGTTTGATATAAAAATCCAGGAAATCTATTACCTTACCTATTCTGATGCGGTCTATCAGATTGCCCAGTGCTCCACCCAGAATAAGCCCTAAACCTGTAAAAAGATAATAGTCCTGTCTTTCCACAGTTTTTAGTAGGTGAAATATAAGCACTATAGCCAGCGCAGAAGCTCCAATAAAAAAATAGGTCTGCCAGGAAATATCTGCCCGATTGAGAAAACCAAAGGCAGCACCTTTATTCAGGATATGCACCAGGTTAAAGAATCCAGGGATAATCACCTTTTCTTCCCAGAGAGGAATGGTTTTACTAATCCAGACTTTGGTTATCTGGTCCAGAAGTAAAACTATTCCGGCTAGACTAAAGGCTAGTTTGTATTTGTTCATAAGTTTATGCTCCTTGCAGT